>Ga0114968_10001241_pt1 | contig 19461 bp, 18 predicted proteins | sample M_130807_EF_Meta_FD_87020 | JGI IMG/M metagenome (GOLD analysis project Ga0114968, IMG submission 87020) | Freshwater microbial communities from Lake Montjoie, Canada to study carbon cycling - M_130807_EF_MetaG | ecosystem: Environmental > Aquatic > Freshwater > Lake | place: Lake Montjoie...
AAGCTACCGAACTTACGAACTATGTGTTCTTTAGCGATAACGATGGTGTTATCCTCATGCATAACTGGATGAAGGATGCACTTCTACAGAAGAACGGAATCGTAAAGTATTGGTGGGAAGACAGCGAAGATCCTACCAAGGAAGAATACAAAGGATTAAACGCAGAAGAACTAACACTTCTGTTTGCTGATGGCGAGATGGAGTTAATCAGCCAAGAGACCGAGGAAGTCGGCATAGACCCAATGGGTATGCCTATCCTTTCTTACAATGTAGTCATCAAAAAGAAAAAAGAAGTCGGTAAGGTCTGTGTAGAGAATGTGCCACCAGAGGAGTTCTTAATCGCCAAGCGCGATAAGAGCATCAAGAACGCACGATTTGTCGCACATCGCACAGTTAAGACTCGTTCAGACTTAATCGCTATGGGCTATCCACAAGATCAAGTGGACAAGATGCCAGCGTACAACGACCTTACTTATACTCCTGAAAGAGTAGCAAGGTTTAGTCAAGGCGAGATGCCAGACGAGACACAGACATTAGACTTTACGATGCAAGAAGTAGAGTTGTTCGAATGCTATATTCGTACCGACTTTGATGGTGATGGGATTGCAGAACTCCGCAAGGTAGTCTATGCAGGCAATCAGATTATTGACAACGAGGAAACAGATCACATTCCTTTTGCAAGCATCTGCCCTATTCCTATGCCACATAAGTTCTTTGGTCAGAGCTTGGCAGACAGAGCAATGGACATCCAACTTATCAAGTCTACAATTACTCGCCAGATCCTAGACAATCTGTATTTGACCAATATGCCTAGGGTTACAGCATTAGATGGACAAGTAAACCTAGACGATTTATTAACCTCTGCGCCTGGTGGTGTAGTGCGTATTAAGTCTCAAGGTGCAGTTCAGCCTTTATCTGTACCACCAACAGCATCGCAATCTTTCCCCATGTTGGACTACATGGATCAAGTATTGCAAAAGCGTTCAGGTGTTACATCTACAAGCCAAGGTATAGATCCTAACATTCTACAAAACACCACAGCAACAGCGATTGCAGCGATGCAACAAGCAGGCTCTGGTCGTATAGAGATGATTGCTAGAATCTTTGCCGATACAGGTGTAAAAGACTTATTCGCAGGTATTTTCCACTTGATCCTAAAGTATCAGGACAAGCCAAGAGTTATTCGTTTACGAGGTAAGTATGTTTCGATTGATCCTAGAGAGTGGAAGAACAACTACGATGTAACAGTCAATGTTGGTCTAGGAACAGGTAGCCAAGATCAGAAGATGGCTATGGCAGCGATGGTTATGCAGAAACAAGAGCAAATCTTGTCAACACAAGGCTTTGCTAATCCGTTAGTAAGTGTGGGTCAGTATCGCAACACACTTGGTAAGTTTATCGAGGCAGCAGGGTACAAAGACTCAATGGAGTTCTTTAAAGAGATTCCACCAGAGCTAGACCAACAACTATCTCAGCCACAGCCACAACAGCCAATGCCTAATCCAGCGATGGATGCGCTAATGGCACAGACACAAGCACAGATTGAAGTAGATCGTGCTAAAGCTCTAAACGACATCGAAATCGCTAAAGCAAAAGCACAAGCCTCTATCCAACTCGAAAGAGAGAAGGCAGCAGCTAATCTAGAACTAAAGACAGCAGAGTTCCAAGCAGAAGCTCAGTTGAAAGCAGCCCAAGTTGGTGCTAAATTAACTGGTGATGTCAGGATACCTGGATGAGCAAAGTAGATCGAGCAATAACTTTATTACAAGATGATTTCTTTATTGAGTTATTAGAGACTCAAAAGGAAGTATATAAATCATATATATTTGGCTCTAACGAGGATGATGTAGAAGGCAGAGAAAAAGCCCTAGTCAAACTCCGAGCCATAGAAGATTTTGAAGCCTCTATCCGATCAATCGCACACGATGGCGAAATCGAGAAAAAGAGGATTAAGTTTTTTTAACAACCTGTAAGGTGAGAAAATGAGTGAAAACACCAACCCACAAGGGAGTGTAGATACATCTGTTCAAGGTGCAGCTAATGCATTTATGTCTTTTCTTGAACCACAAGCGGAGGAGGCGAAAGCCCAACCAGAAGCTAGTGAAGATCAGCAAGAAGAATATCCTGCTGATACTGAGTACGAGGAGCAAGATGTAAGTGCAGAAGAAGCTGATAGCCAGGATGAAGTTGTAGAGGAACAACCACGATACCGAGTTAAAGTCTCTGGTGAAGAAGTGGAAGTTAGTCTTGATGAACTTTTAAATGGATACAGTAGGACTGCCGATTATCAGAAAAAAACTCAATCTTTAGCGGAACAACGCAAGTCTGTAGAAGCGGAAAGAATAAAGATTGATGAAGCAGCAAAGACTCGTGAGACTTATGCCCAACGACTCCAAGTCATAGAGCAATTGCTACAACAGCAAGACCAAGGTCAAGACTTAGCATCATTAAAGTCGGAAGATCCTATTGCTTACGCAGTTGCTATGGCAGAGAAGATGGAACGAGATAAGCAGTTGCAAGCGGTGCAAATGGAAAAACAGCGTGTTCAACAAGAACAACAGTCTCACCAACAAGCACTTCTACAACAGCATATTAAACAAGAGCAACAGAAGTTAGTAGAAGCCATCCCTGAGTTTAAGGATGAGGTTAAAGCAGAAGTAGTCCGTAGGGATATACGGAACTATGCTAAATCTATTGGTTTCTCTGACCAAGAGTTGTCTCAGGTCTATGACAGTCGTGCTGTGCAAACACTTTACAAAGCAATGCAGTATGAAAAGTTGATGGCAAATAAAGGAGCAGCTACTAAAAAAGTCGCTACTGCGCCTAAAACTTTTAGACCAGGAACATCTAATCCGCAGAGTTCTGAAACCGAAGCAATGAAAAAGGAACGAGCCACCCTCCAAAAAACTGGAAATAAAAGGGATGCAGCTCGTATTTTTGAAAGATTCTTATAAAGGAAATTTATTATGGCAGCATATGATCGTTTTTCAGCAATTGGTGCTCGTGAGGACTTAACAGATGTTATCTATAACATCAGCCCAACAGACACCCCAATCATGTCATCTATTGGTAAGACAAAAGCTACTTCTGTCTACCATGAGTGGCAAACAGACAGCCTTGCAGCAGCTACTACAGCTAATGCTTTAGTTGAAGGTGCAACTGCAACAGAAGGAACTATTACTCCAACAACTCGTCTCGGTAACTACACCCAGATCGTTGGTAAGACAGTTATGGTTTCTGGCACTCTCCAGGCTTCTGACCTTGCTGGTCGTAAGTCTGAGATGGCATACCAAATGGCTAAAGCCTCGTCTGAAATGAAGCGAGACATCGAAACCATTATTACAGCTAACCAAGGTCAAACAGCAGCATCGACAGGTAATGCTCGTAAATTGGGTTCTTTGCTCTCTTACATCAAAACCAACACAAGCAAGAATGGTACTTCTGTAACTGGTGTAGACCCAACAACCCTTGGTGTTTCTACTCGTACAGATGGTACAACTCGTTCTTTCACAGAGACTTTGTTAAAGACTGTGATTGCAAGCGTATTCTCAAGCGGTGGCACACCATCAGCATTGTTTGTTAGCCCTGCACAAAAGCAAGTAGTATCAGGCTTTACAGGTTTGGCAGCACAACGCTATCAAGTGCCTACAAATGGTCAAGCAACCATCCTAGCCGGTGCTGATTTGTATCAGTCCGACTTTGGTGTATTGCAGATCGTTCCAGATCGCTTTATGCGTAGTCGTGATGCTCTGATCCTTGATCCAGAGTATGCTTCTTTAGCTTATCTGCGCCCATTCCAGACCTATGATATTGCTCGTGTTGGCGATGCCGACAAGAAGCAAATCTTGGCTGAATTGACATTAGAAGTAAGCAACGAAGCAGCACATGGCGGTGTATTTGACTTGTCTTGATAAAATCTAGATAAGTTGTAGAATAGGGGGTGGACAAAAACCACCCCCTTTCTAGGAGTATTTATGTCAGAACTCGGCAAACGAGGTAATTTAGGTGTAGCAAACGGAGTAATAAAAACAGCCTACGCAGATGGCGAAGGCGGTCTTATTATTAAGACAGAAACAGATTTAACAGAATTTATAGATCACACAAAAGATCAATTCAATCAGCGCAGCGAAAAAACAGGATGGGGTGATGCTCCATTTGATCCAAAGAACAAGATAGCAACATTACCATCAGAAATTATTGAGATGCTAAATCAAAAAGGCATCATGCGAGGTTATTACATTCTCGATCAAAAAGCCCTAAAGAATTGGCTAAATGATCCTGAGAATAGGGTTTTTAGAACGAGAGGCGGTCAAGTATGAGGATCGCTATTTTATTGCCTGCTAGAGGGCAAATGGAGGTCGCTACAGCGTTTGATTTGGTGGCAATGTGCGCATATACCATTAAGACCACAAAACACGATATAGACCTGTTTACGAGTGCTGGAACGCTAATATTTGACCAGAGGAATAAACTGGTAGAAACAGCACTAGAAAACAAGGCAGATTATCTGCTCTTTGTAGATGCTGATATGAGGTTTCCAAAAGACACTTTAAAAATATTGATGGCTCACGATAAAGATATTATCGGGGTCAACGCAACTACAAGGGCAGAACCTGTTAGCCCCACCGCTAGGAATATCCATATTAATGATGATGGATCTGTAGATTGGTTAGCGGTTTACTCCAATGCTAAGTCAGGCATTGAGAAAGTAGATGGGATTGGCTGTGGAATTATGTTGATTAAACAGAGTGTCATTAAGAAGATGGAAAAACCCTACTTCTACTTTGAGCAACTTTTAAACAACAAGATATTAGGCGAGGACATTTACTTTTGTATTAAAGCAAAGGATGTAGGAGTTGATACTTGGGTAGACCACGATCTATCCAAACAGATAAAGCATATTGGGCAGTATGTCTATGGATGGCATAACATTGAACTACCAAAAGATTAGGAAATCATGGCTTACACAAACTTTACCGATCTTAAAGCATCGGTGGCTAACTACTTAGGTCGATCAGACTTAACATCGGTTATCCCCGACTTTATTAGCTTTGCAGAGTTACGCATGGCTAGAGACCTACGCACTCGACAGATGTTAGAGTCAGCTACTGCGTTAACAGTAAGTGGTGATGGCAAAGTAGCCTTACCAACAAACTTCTTAGAGATTCGTGATTTACATATTCAAGGCAATCCAAGATACCCTATTACTTATATGTCTCCTAGTTTATTTACTAGGGATGCTCCGGCAGACGAGAGTGGCAAACCAATTTATTACACAATCTTGGCAACTGAGTTTGAGTTAGCACCAAAGCCAGACACAGCATATACATTGGAGATCCTCTACTATGCTAAACCTACTGTATTGTCTACTGGTAATGCAAGCAATGTATTTCTTGCTAATTATCCAGATGCTCTCCTCTATGCCTCTCTTTTAGAAGCAGAGCCATACTTAATTAATGATGCAAGAAGTCAGACATGGGCAACCCTGTACGACAGAGCAATTAAAAACATATCCGATGCAGACCAAAATAGCGAGTATTCGGGTGTTCCATTACAAATGCGCGTAACCTCACGATAAGGAAATACTATGGCTGAAATGTCAAACTACCTAGAGAACGCACTAATCAATGCAACTCTACGAGCAACAACTTTTACCTCTCCTGCAACAGTTTATGTTGGTCTTTATACAGCAGACCCAACAGATGCTGGTACAGGCACAGAGGTAAGTGGTGGATCGTATGCTCGACAATCAGTAACATTTGGCGCACCGAGCAATGGTGTATCTACAAACTCTGCTGCGGTAGAGTTCCCACAATGCACATCGACTTGGGGAACAGTAAGCCATATTGGAATATTAGATGCAAGCACAAGCGGTAATCTGTACTACCATACAGCACTAGACAGTTCTAAAACAATAGAAACAGGAGATGTATTTAAGATCGCAATCGGTAATCTATCAGTTACCTTAGCTTAATATGTCTACTATTGTTACCAGAGTCGGTAAAGGCTCTCCGCTTACACATGTAGAAGTAGATGCTAATTTTACTAATCTCAACACAGATAAAGTAGAAAAGACTGCTGCAGCCATCACAGGCGGCACAATCGATAACACTACTATCGGTGCTACTACCCCATCCTCTGTAAACGCTACTACGATTACAGGACAGACAGCTAGGGTAAACGGAACTGGTAGTAATTTATATACTTATTCCAATACATTTACGAATGTTGCATGGACATTACAAAATGCAACAGTAGCAACAACTTCTGCAACAACTGACCCTGTTGGCGGTTTAAACGCTTTTATAATGACAAGCACATCAACTGCCGCTTGTGGTATTGCTCAAACACCAACACAAAGCACAACAATTCCAACTACCTCTTCTGTTTATGCAAAGGCTGGAACATCTACTTGGTTAAGGCTTTTTGGTACTGCAACAAGTAACAATTTTGCTTGGTTTAATTTATCAAACGGAACAGTAGGAACTGTTCAAGCCAATTTAACAGCATCTATTACTTCTGTAGGTAACGGATGGTATAGATGCAGTATTACTGGAACTGGTGGTGGCAACTGTGCTATTCGATTAGCCGATGCAGATAATAATACTAATGCCACTTCAGGTACATTTTTTTACCTCTACAACGGACAATTAGAAAACGGCACAACTCCAACTGCCAGCACAATTACAACCACTACAGCAGTTTACGGAACTCCTACCCTATCCTTTAGTGGAGTATCTACTATTGGACTAGAATCTAATGGTTCTTTATTTGTACAACCAGCAGGAACAGGCGCATTACAAGCACAAGCTACTACATCTACTACAGCAGGTGGTAATGCTAGAGGTGCTAATGCTGTTGATTGGCAAATGTCTAGGGCTACTGCTTCTCAGGTAGCAAGTGGTCAATTAAGTTTTATTGGTGGCGGAACAAATAACACAGCTTCTTCTTATAATTCAACAATAGCTGGTGGATATCAAAATACAGTATCTGGTGTAGCAAGTTTTGTTGGTTCAGGTTCACTAGGTTCAGTAAGCGGTAGTTACGCATTTGTAGGTGGTGGTCAAGTAAATACTGCCGCTGGATATATGAATTTTATTGGCGGTGGATATACAAATAGTGGAACTTCTGCATCTGCCGTAACTACTCAAAGCGGAACAATGAACGGCACAACAGCCGTAACGCTTAGTGGCTCTAACGCATCAATTAAAGTTGGGCAAAGAATTACAGGAACTTCAATAGCCAATGAAACCTATGTAGCCGCCATATCAGGAACATCATTAACACTATCACAAGCCGCATCAGGTTCATCAACCTCAACTCTATCTTTCTATACTCCTCATGGAGTAGTAGTAGGCGGTGGTAATAACCAAGCCACAGGTAGTTATTCTGTAATTTGTGGGGGCGGGGACGCTGGTACTGCGGCTAATAGGAATGTGGCTAGTGGGGATTGGAGTTTTGTTGGTGGTGGTAGAAAGAATACTGCTAGTGGTGCTGGTTCTGTTGTTAGTGGAGGTGGTACAGACGGCACAAATACTTTTGCAAATACTGCAAGCGGAACATTGTCATTTATAGGTGGCGGATGGAATAGTACAGCTGGTGGTACATTATCAACGATTGCTGGTGGTACATCTAATAATTCATCAGGCGCTAGTTCATTTATAGGCGGTGGTGATAATCATGCCGCTAGTGGTGGAAATTCTGCAATTATGGGTGGTAGGCGTGGCACAACTAGAAGTCTGACTGGTTATCACGCTTTTCCTGCTTGTTATGACCCTCTCGGTTCAACAGCAGGAGCATCTCAAGCCGCTTTACTTGTTCTTGCTAAACAGACTACAGATGCCACAGCAACAGCACTTACATGTGATGGCGGTGCAGCAAGCGGAACAAACCAAGTAATACTACCTAATAACTCTGCTTACTTCTTTAGAGGTGAAGTTATCTCAGGAGTAACTGGCGGTGGTAACACTAAAGGCTGGACTATCGAGGGTGTAATTAAACGAGGTGCTAATGCCGCCTCGACTGCCTTGGTCGGTACTCCTACAGTAACATCTAGCTTTGCTGATGCTGGGGCTTCTACTTGGACTATTGCAGTAACAGCAGACACGACTAATGGTGGACTAGCCGTAACCTTTACAGGACAGGCTAGTACAACAATTAGAACAGTAGCACAAATCCGCACAACCGAAATGACTTACTAAGGAGAAATCATGGCATTAAAGCTCGCTGTTCAAACACAATTTGGCGTACCAGCCCCACAAGCCTACGCTAGAATCACTAACTTCTTTGGCACTAAAGACCAAATCCAAGTCCAAGTCGCTATTCATTACGATGAGTCGGCAAGGCATGGCAACATGGCTACAGTCAAAGAAAACGCACACTATATCAATATGGAAGATTTAAAGGGCGACTTAATCCCTGCCATATATGAGGTTCTAAAGACTTATAGTGATTACGAAGGCGCAGAGGACTGCTGATGGCTTTTGCAGACCAATATGTCGTATATGGATATTGGGATACAGGATATTGTGTAGGTGATGTAACACCTACAGAGGCAAGCGCATCTATAGATGGTGTTTGTTCTGTAGTTAGTAGCGCGATTAGACTTCGGCTTGCTAATGCTAGTATTACTAGTACAGCTTTAGTAAACTCAAGTTGTATCAGAATAAGAGACTTTAGTGGTTCTATATCTGCTAGTGCAACAATAACAGCAAGTGCAATCAGACAAAGAATAGCAAACTGTCAAATTGTATGTGTAACGACAGTTAGTACACTTGGCAATGCAAACTTTTCTGGCAACGCTAGAGTTAACGCATTAGCCAACATAGCGTGTTATGCAAACGCAGTATTTTCTGCTTTAGGATCTGTTTCTAACACTTCTACAGTAAGTTGCCTAGGCAGAATATTAGGCGATAATTGGACAGGAGAGACAGCAGGAACAGAGGCTTGGACAGGTATAGCACCTAGTACGACAGTTTGGACAGTATCATCGGAAGGTTCAGAACCTTGGACAGGAACAACACCAACATCGACTACTTGGACTACAAGTTCTGGTAGCAATAATTCATGGGTAAATAATTAATGGCAATCAGCAGAATAACATTCGGAGAATGGACTCCAGATCAGCCAGGGATTACTAATGGTCTTAGGAGAGCAGAAAATGTTTACTCCAAATTAGTTGGGTATGGTTCATTGCCAACAGTTGTAGACTACTCTGTTGCTGCATCGGAAAACCTAAACAATGTAGTAGCAGGAAAAACTACAGCAGGAGCTACATTAGTATTTGCTGGTGGCTCTACAAAGTTATTTAAATTAAATTCTGCAACTTTAGCATTAGACAATGTATCAAAATCAGGAAACTACACAACTCCTACCGATCAGCGTTGGAAGTTTACACAGTTTGGTAATGTCATTATTGGTGCTAATGGTTTCAATAAATTACAAGGATATAACTTAAACAGTTCTTCTTTGTTTGCAAATTTAGCAGCAGATGCACCAGAAGCAAGATATGTAACTGTAGTGCGAGACTTTGTAGTGTCTGGATGGCAAACAGGTTATCCAAACAGAGTTCAATGGTCAGCATTAGGAGATGAGGCATCTTGGACAACATCTGCTACTACACAGGCAGATTATCAAGATATTCCTGATGGTGGATCTGTGGTCGGTGTAACAGGTGGCGAATATGGTCTAGTCTTTATGGATCGTTCTATCCATCGTATGTCTTATGTTGGTAGCCCATTGGTATTCCAATTCGACAACATTAGTAGAAACTTAGGATGTTATGAGGCTAACTCCATTATTCAGTATGGTGGAACATCCTTCTTCTTAGGTGATGATGGCTTCTATGCTTGCGATGGACAAAATGTAGTGCCAATTGGTAACGAGAAAGTAAACCGATTCTTTTTTGACAATGTAGACGAAGGTACTTTGTACCTTATGTCGGCAGCAGTAGATCCAACAAAGAAGTTGATTATTTGGGCATATGCCTCTAATAGTTCTGCAACTGCGGATAGCTTGTTGATTTACAACTATCAGACTCAGCGTTGGACTAGCGGAACAACTACTGTAGATAGAATTGCATCTACATCAACCCCTGCGGTTACATTAGAAGGGTTAGATGTCTATGGAACATTAGAAACAATCCTTACTACCTTTGATAGCCGAATTTGGCTTGGTGGAAAACTACAATTAGCCGGTGTAGATGGTGCAAAAATTGTTACCTTTTCAGGTGCTAACGCTACAGCGTACATAGAAACAGGCGATATAGAAGTGCCAGGCGCAACCTCATCTATTACATTAGTAAAACCTACTGTTGAGGGTGGCTCTGGTAGCGTGGCTTTGCTATCTCGTAGGCTTTTAACAGAGTCCACAGTATTTGGATCACAAACAGCAGCAGATGCCGAAAATAGAGTGTCTGTGCGTGGTGTTGGTCGCTATCATCGTCTACAATTAACTCCTACAGGTAGTTGGACATCCGCAGTCGGAATGGACATAGATTTAAGCCCTTTAGGAACTAGATAATGTTTAGAGCATTACCCCCATTTGGTAGCGATCCTCGTGGAGTAGCAGAGGTAGTCAATGGGATTATGAATGGCAAGACAAACAATACAGGGTCTGTAACTCTAGCAACAGGAAATGTAACAACTACCACGATTACAGATGCTCGGATTGGTATAGATTCAGTTATATTGTTAGCACCAAGTTCTGCTAATAGTCTTGTAAACCAAGTTCCTTATGGAGCTTTCCAAGACTCTACAGACCAAACAGCAGCAAGCACTACTACTGCGTATCCAATGACATTTGACACTACAGATTTTTCTAATGGTGTTTATTTATCTAATAGTTCTAGGATGAATGTTAGAAATGCAGGTATTTACAATGTGCAATTTAGCGTTCAGTTAGAAAATACAGATAATGCACAGCATGATGTAGATATTTGGTTTAGAAAAAATGGCACTAATATTACAGGATCAAACAGTATGTTTACTGTGCCAGCAAGAAAAAGTGCAAGTATTTTTGGTCATGTTATTGCAGCTATGAATTACTTTGTAGAACTTGCAGCAAATGATTATGTAGAAATTGTATGGAGAACAGAAAATACAGGGGTTTCATTAGAACAAACAGCAGCACAATCTAGCCCAACAAGACCTGCAACACCATCGGTAATAGCAACAATGCAATATGTAAATACAAATGCAGCATATGATATTTATATCAGTTCGCAAACAAATGGAAGTGCAACACTTACGCATTTTTCTAATAACACAGCAAACAAAACTTACAAATACATCATCGTAGGATAAAACTATGGCAACAACCACAAGCACATCGTCAATAGATCCAGCGTTACTCCCATACCTTACCCAAGGTTTGCAGAGGGCGCAGAGTCTATTCTTAACAGGACAACAACCTGAGTTCTTTCCTGGTCAGACTTATGTAAGCCCATCTGCTGCTACGACTGAGGCTATTGCACAGCAAGAACAATTGGCTCGCCAACAGTCTCCTGTTCTACAACAGGCACAACAGGCTTATCAAGCATCTATGGGTCAAGTCGGACAGACTGCTGCCGGTGGGTTCTTAAATGCGAATCCTTATCAACAAGCGATGATGGAGGCAGCGACTCGCCCATTAACCCAACAGTTTAGCCAAGCAGTATTGCCAGGCATTTCGAGCCTTTACAGTCGATCTGGTCGATTGGGTAGTGGTGCTATGGAAAGAGCATTAGGAACTGCTACAGAGGCTTATGGGCGGTCTTTAGGGGATATTACATCCAATATTGCAGGAACACAGTATCAACAGGAAAGAGGACTACAGCAACAGGCTCAATTAGCCCAAGCTCAGTTAGGTGGTTTAGCACCTAGCTTTTATAGTCAACAGTTCCTACCATCGCAGACATTGGCTCAAGTTGGCGCACAGCAAGAGGCAATTGCAGCACAACCTCTACAAGAGCAATTGGCTCGTTATCAGTTCGGACAACAGTTACCCTATCAACAATTACAAGGGTATCTATCATCGGTATATGGCACTCCATTAGGTCAATATGGCACACAGACAACTACTGCCCCTACTTATCAGAATCGTGGAGCAGGTGTGCTTGGTGGTGGTATAGCTGGCGGTCTAGGTGGTTATGCACTAGGTCAAGCGTTCCCACAAATCGGTGGTACTTATGGCGCATTAGGCGGTGCAGCCCTCGGTGGATTATTAGGTGGTGGATTCTTCTGATAATAGAAAAACTAACCCTACATCGTTTAGAGGAGTTTTTTGATTTGGTTACCAAGATGGTAGCCGAGGCAGAGTTTTCATACGCAACACCAGAAAAACACAAAATTCTACATTTATTTAAGAATCCTAATGCAGTCGGATTTATCGCAATAGAACACAACAGAATTGTTGGGTTTATATCTGGTCTAGCCCATGAGTATTTCTTTAGTAATCGTAAAAGAGTTAGCGATCTAGGGTTCTTTGTTTTACCTGAGTATCGAGGTAGTAGAGTGGCACTTAAACTAGTAAAATCACTAGAAACATGGGCTAAAGATATGGGTGCAGATGATCTGCATTTAGGACAAACAACAGCAGTAGACATGGATAAAACCAGACAGTTTTATGAGAGACTAGGTTATAAAACTGTTGGCTTTAATACAGTCAAACACTTAAAGGATTAATTATGTGTAGTGGAGCAGGAGAAGCATTAGCATCAATAGATCCATTTCCAGCCATAGGGCAAGGTTTATCGGAAGTAGATAAATTTGTAGGTAGAGAAATACCTGGTGGATGGACTTTACCTGCTGCTATTGCAGTTGCTTATGCTACAGGATATTTAGACCCATCTCTTTTTGCAGCAGAGGGAGCAACTGTTGTTGGATCAGAAGCAGCGGCTACAGCAGCAGGAGAAGCAGCATATTCATCAGCAATTGCTAGTGGAGCTACAGCAGCAGAAGCTACAGCAGCAGCAAATTCAGCAGCAGCATCTTATGCTACAGGAGCTAGCGGTGCAGGATTATTGGATGCAGCAGCTATAGCAGAAGGCGGTACTACAGCAGGTATGGGTACAGCAGCAAATACAGGGCTTCCAATTGGAACAGAAACAATTGGTGGTGTTGTAGGGGGTGGCGCACCAATAGTTGATTACTCATCAGAAGTTGTTTTATCTCCTGGCGGTAATTATGTGCCTGCTACTACTTTGCCTACAGAAATGGCTGCGTTAGATGCTGAGATTGCTAACGCAGCAGCATCTGCTCCTACAAAAATATCACCAATGCAAGCTATTCAAGGAATTAGATCTGCTAGTGGTTTATTAGGTGGTGGTCAGCAACAACAAGCACAAGCCTATCCACAAATGCAGATGGGCGGTAGAACACAGATGCCTCAAGGTGCAGTAGATTACTCAGGTTTATACAACTTATTGGCTTTACAAAAACCAAGAAATCCAAATTCTTTACTAGGATAAAACATGGCAATTGATCTATCTACATTATTCGGTCAGCAACAAGACTATTCGCAAATTCTTAGTCCTGCCGAGCAACAGCGTATTCAGTCCAATGCAGGACAGCAAGCCTTGTTAAATTCTGCTATTGCTTTACTAGCGCAATCTGGCAGAACAAGAGAGCCTATTAGCACAGGTCAATTATTCGGTAGCGCATTAGGCGCAGGCATGGAAGGCTATAACCAATCGTTTGACAGAACGCTAAAGCAGATGGTTACTGGTATGCAATTAAGCGAGTACAAGAAAAAGCAAGATGCTCAAAAACGATTGCAAGAAGCTATACAAGGTGCTACAAAAGAAATTCCTCAGTTTGGTATTGTTCCAACAGAAACAGGAGAAATACCTACTGCTGAAACAATGTCAGCATTAACAATGCCAATAGCTCCTAAAAAAGTCATAGATTATTCTAAATTACAAGATACGCTAATGTTAGAAGCTGCTGGTCAAGATCCATTAAAGTTTCTTGAATTACAAGCATCAATGGCAAAAGCAGGACAAAAACAATATAAACAAGTTGATCTTGGATCTACTATTGCTTTTATGGATGACAATCTTAATATTGTTAAACAAATACCAAAAGCAAAGTTAGCATCTGAAAGCTCTGCCGAAGATGACAAATTAAGAACATCTTTCTTAGGTCAAGCAAAACCATATGTAGAAATATCACAGGCTTATCGTAAAATTGTTTCTGCTCCAGATACTGCTCCTGGTGATATGTCTAAGATTTTTGGATACATGAAGATTCTTGATCCAGGCTCTACTGTTCGTGAAGGCGAATATGCTTCTGCTGAACAGGCTAGAGGTATTCCAGAATCAATTAGGGCGCAATACAATAAAGCCTTAGAAGGAACAAGGCTTACAGCAGATCAAAGAAATAAATTTGATCAGGCTGCTGGTGCTTTGGTTAATAGCCAAAAAACACAATTTGAAACACTAAAAACATTTTATTCTGATACTGCTTTAAGACAGGGTGCTAATCCAAAGAATGTTATTTATGATCCATTTGAAGGATTAGAAATTAAAAAAACACCAGAAGTAACAGAAAAGCCTAAAGCAAAACAACAATTAGGTATTCCATCAGCAAAAGGAATTACATTTTTAGGTTTTGAACCAACTCCAACAGGACAAAGATAAAATGCCAATAGCAAGATTTGAACTACCTGATGGCAGAATTGCTAGGTTTGAAGTTCCAGAAGGAACTACTGCCGAGCAAGCACAAAAGTTAATGGAAGGTTATTTTGCAGAACCAAAAGAAAGAACAACTGGTGAGGAAGTCGCTAGACAATTAGGTCTTACTGCTAGGGCTGCTACTACAGGTGCAGCAGGACTTCCTGTATTAGCTGGTGATGCCCTTAATACACTTATTAACCTTATTACAGGTGGTGTAGGAAAAGTAACAGGTGCAGAGATTCCTAGATTGCAGATGCCTAGCCAAGTTCTACAAAGAGGCATGACACAAGCCGGATTGCCAGAGGCAGAGACAAAAGGCGAGAAGGTAATACAAGATATTACTTCTGCTGTATCGGGTGTTGCTGCTCCTGCTGCGTTAGTTCAAAGAGCATACCAAGCTGGTAAAACAGCATTAACACAGCCATCTGCTGTACAAAAGTTCTTTACTGAGAATTTACCTCTACAGACAAGTGCTGCGGTAGGTGGTGCTGGTGCATCGGCTGCTGGTAGAGAATATGCAGATGTTGGCGCAGGCGGTCAATTAGGTTTGGCAATGCTAGGAGGCATGGTAGCTCCTGGCACAGCAACTACAGCTATTCCAGCAGCAGGCAGAGCAGTTAGAGAGACAGTTCGCCCATTTACAGAGGCAGGCAGAGAGGTAATTACAGGCAATGTATTGCGACAGTTAGCAAACCAACCAGAAACTGCTGTTCGTAGGATGCAAGAGTTCCAACCACAAGTGCCTGGATACACACCAACCACAGCACAAGCAAGCAGAGATGTTGGCTTAATCTCAGCAGAAACACCTATTAGAGCATTAGATGTTACAGGTAAGTTTGCTGCACAAGCATCCGAGGCTAACAAAGCAAGAATGGCTATTATTGATAGATTAGCTAAAGATCAAGATGCGGTTACATCTGCAATTTCAAAAAGAGAAGAAGTTACAGATCCAATAAGAATAGCAGCTTTTGCAAATCCACAATTAACACCAGAGCAAATGCAAAGAGGAGTAACTCTTGTTGTAGATCAACAAATTAAAGATGTCTTAAAATCTCCTGCTGGTAAAAGAGATTCTGTTATATCTGTTATGAATGATGTAAAAACAGACATTAGCAGAGCAACAAATGTTGATGAGCTTTATGAAATTAGAAAAGATTTAAGGGCAGCAGAAAGAGGGTTGCTAGACAGATCACAAAAAGGTGGAGCTAGTGCTGGTGCTTATAAAGTAGCAAACAAAGAACTTAATACAGTCATTAAAGCTGTAGACGATGTTATTGAGTCTGCTGCACCAGGATATAGAAATTATTTAAATAAATATGCACAGGCAAGCCGAGGAATTGAAAGATTAGAAGCAGCCCAAGGCTTTAGAGGTAAGGTTCTTTCTACAATTCCTGATCCTATTAATGTAGGTCAATTTATGATTTCTCAACCTAACTTTACTAGGGCTATCCGAGCAGCAGCAAAAGAAACAGATATGTCTCAGATGCAAGTAAAGATTTTAGAACGAGTTGGTAGAGACTTAGATTCTGGTGTTCTAAATAAATCAGGCAGAGTGCCAGGATCAGATACATTTAAGAATCTTTCTACAGCTAATGTTATCGGTGGAATCATCGGAAAACAGATGTTCGGAGAAGTACCGGCAGCAGCAAATAAGGTGGTAGCACCTCTTAATTGGCTCTACAATGGTACAGATGACCAAATCAGAGAATTGCTTGTTGATTCTATGTTAGACCCCAAGTTAGCAGCACGATTGATGTCTAAAGCATCTACAACAAACATAGAACCAATTAGTAAAGAATTACAACGGAAAGCACTAAACCTTGGGTATGGTGCTACATTCGGAATAACAGAGTAATTAAGGAAAATCATGGCATATACAAAGTATTCTTTAACCCCTGCTAATAACACAGCAGCACCTCCAGATGGTGCGCCAGAGGGAATGTTGCCATCAGCAGTAAACGATACTATGCGCGATATGATGGCTCAGATCAGAGACTGCGGAGATGGTATTCGTGATGGCACATATACCATGACTGCACCTAAGATAACAGGTGGAACGATTACTGGTGTTACTTATACATCTATCGTTATTACTGGTGGTTCTATTACCGGCATTACAGATCTAGCAGTAGCAGATGGTGGTACAGGTGCATCTACAGCAGCTAACGCTAGAACAAATCTTGGGTTAGCGATTGGCACAGATGTCCAAGCCTACAATGCTAATAATGCTGTTACAAATGTAGCCCAATCCTTCTCAGCAGCACAAAGAGGAACTATATCTGCATTATCAGATGGAGCAACTATTACTCCAGACTTTGCTGTAGCTAACAACTTCTCTGTAACTCTAGGTGGCAATCGTACCTTAGCTAATCCAACGAACTTAACTGCTGGTCAGTCTGGTGTCATCGTCATTACTCAAGATGGCACAGGCTCTCGCACCCTAGCGTATGGTTCTAACTTTAAGTTCCCCGGTGGCACAGCACCAACACTAACCACAACTGCATCTGCGGTAGATGTCTTAGCTTATTATGTAGAGTCAGCTAGTCGTATTACTGCTCGTTTAGTAGCGGATGTTAAATGATTAATCAGAATCTACTGCTTACTGGAGATGATGGTTATAACCTAACCAACTCCCTACGCTTTCGTAGAAGTGCTACTGCTTATCTAAACAGAACTCCAGCTAGTGCTGGTAATCGTCAAATTTGGACATGGAGTGGTTGGATAAAACTTGGTTTATTAAGTGTATCCCGTCAGTTTTTTGGAACTACTGGCGGTTCTACGCAAGACGCATTAGTATTTAATGCAGATAATCAATTGGTTGTTTTTTCTGACAATGCTTCTCAAACACTTTTAAGAACGGCTCAATTATTTCGTGACCCATCTGCTTGGTATCATGTTGTTGTTGCAGTAGATACAACTCAAGCAACATCATCAAATCGAGTCAAAGTGTATGTAAATGGTGTTCAAGTTACTACTTTTGAGTACACTCAATATCCATCACAGAATTTTCAGGGGTCAATTAACAACAATGTTATACATTACATTAGCACCTATGATGGTTCTGCTTGGGCTTATGACGGCTATTTAGCAGAAGTAAACTTTGTAAACGCACAGCAACTAACCCCATCCTCATTCGGTGAAACATCCTCAACCACAGGTGTATGGATTCCTAAGAAATACACAGGAACTTACGGCACTAATGGATTCTATCTGCCTTTCACAGATAACTCTGCTCTGACTACATCATCCAATGTGGGATTAGGAAAAGACTTCTCAGGTAACGCAAACTATTGGACTACAAACAATATCAGCATTACTGCTGGCACTACTTATGACAGCATGACCGATGTGCCTACGCTGACAAGTGCTACTGCGGCTAATTATTGTGTGTTAAATCCAATAGCACCAAATGCAACATATGCTATTGGGACTTTGCAGGCTGGAAATCTTGATAAAGTAGCAGGTGCAGCGAACAATGAAGTTCAGGGAACATTTGGAGTTACATCTGGTAAGTGGTACTTTGAATATTCATTTGCCACAAATGCAACACGAGTCGGTATTGCTACTGGAGGTCTTGGCAAAAGTGCTATTGCAACCAAAGGAGTCCTGTACGAAAACAGCACAGGAAATAAAATAGTTGATAGCGTGTCAACCGCATATGGGGCTACATTTAATCAAACAAACATAATTGGTGTTGCACTAGATGCGGATGCTAATTCCGTTACATTCTACAAAGACAACATAAGTCAAGGCTCAATTAGTTTTACTCCAACTGATGTAATTTCTCCTTCGATATTCACGCCAAACGGAGTGACGATTACCGCATTCTTTAACGCAGGTCAAAGACCATTCGCCTACACCCCACCAACAGGCTTTAATAGACTAAACACATTTAACTTACCTACTCCTACGATTGGTGCTACTGCATCTAAATTGGCTGGTAAATACATGAATGTAGTAACCTACACAGGCACAGGCTCTAGCTTATCTGTAACAGGTGTAGGATTCCAACCTGATTGGACATGGATTAAAGGTCGTAGTGGTGCAACAGACCATGGACTTTATGATGCAGTCAGAGGTGTTCAAAAACAGTTAGAAAGTAATAATACTGACGCAGAAACTACCGAAACCACAGGCTTAACAACATTTGGTTCAGATGGATTTACTGTCGGTGCATTAGCTCAATTAAACACTTCTTCTGCTACTTATGTGGGCTGGAACTGGAAAGCCAACGGAGCAGGCTCATCTAACACAGCAGGTTCTATTACATCTACAGTAAGTGCTAATACAACTGCTGGATTTAGTATTGTTACTTATACAGGAACAGGGGCTAATGCAACAGTAGGTCATGGTTTAGGCGTTGCGCCTAGTATGGTGATTGTTAAAAACAGAAGTGCAGGTTCTACAAATTGGTGTGTTTATCATGTTAGTGTTGGAAATCAATATGCAACACTTTTAAATTCTACAGCTACGCCATTTTCAAATTCTAATTATTGGAATAATACAACTCCAACTTCTACTGTATTTTCATTAGGAAACGGCACAGATACAAACGGAAATACCAATAATTTGGTAGCCTATTGCTTTGCACCTATCGCTGGATACTCTGCATTTGGCTCATACACAGGCAATGGTTCTACGGATGGGCCGTTTGTGTTTACTGGGTTTAGACCTAGATTTTTAATAGTTAAACGGACCAACGACATTGGTAGTTGGATTATGACTGATAGTGCAAGAAGCACATACAATGTTACTGGCGAATTATTTAATGCAAATACAAGCGGTGCTGAATTTACTACCAGCGACAT
>Ga0114968_10001242_pt1 | contig 19448 bp, 17 predicted proteins | sample M_130807_EF_Meta_FD_87020 | JGI IMG/M metagenome (GOLD analysis project Ga0114968, IMG submission 87020) | Freshwater microbial communities from Lake Montjoie, Canada to study carbon cycling - M_130807_EF_MetaG | ecosystem: Environmental > Aquatic > Freshwater > Lake | place: Lake Montjoie...
CGCCGCTTCTTCCGCCAGCAGCTGGGACTGGCGGCGATCGACGCCGCGCGGTATCACGATGCCCACGACGGCTCGCTGGCGGCACGCGCCAAGGCCAAGCTCGACGCGTCCGCGCGCGGCGTGGAGCCGCCCGTGGCGCGCCAGTCGGCAGTTCCCGCACCCAACCCGCCCGCCTCCGCGCGGTGACGGACGCCTGAAGGAAGCACGAGACCATGGCAGGACATAGCGCTTGGAAGAACATCAAGCACCGCAAGGCCGCCGTCGACGCCAAGCGCGGGAAGATCTGGTCCAAGTGCTCGCGCGCCATCATCGTGGCCGCGCGCACGGGTGGCGGCGATCCCAAGTTCAACTCGTCGCTACGGCTGGCGATCGATGACGCGAAGGCGGCGAACATGCCCCGCGACACCATCGAGAAGGCCGTCAAGAAGGGCGCCGGCGGCGACGATTCGGAGACCTTCGAGGCCGTCCGCTATGAGGGCTACGGCCCGGGCGGCGTGGCCATCATCTGCGAGTGCCTGGTGGCCAACGTCAACAAGACGGCGCCGGAGATCCGCACCCTGTTCGACAAGAACGGCGGCAACATGGGAGTGCCCGGAAGCGTCACCTTCAGCTTCCTCCACAAGGGGGTGGTGCTGGTGCAGGCCGGGTCGACCACCGAGGAGAAGCTCTTCGACGTGGTCCTCGGAGCGGGCGCCGAGGACGTGGTGGGCGGCGAGGAGGGCTGGCAGGTGACCTGCGCCCCGGCCGACCTCGGGAAGGTCCGCGACGCACTGGAATCCGCTGGAATCCCGTTCGAGGGGGCCGAGGTCTCGTACATTCCCACCTCCACCACCGAGGTGGACGATGCCACCCGGGCACGCGTGGCCAAGCTGGTTGCGCTCCTCGAGGAGCACGACGATGTCCAGAAGGTGCACGTGAGCGCCGAGATCCACGATGCCTGATTCCCGAGCCACCTCCGCTTCCTCGTTCGCCTTCGTTGCCGCGCTTGCATGCGCGCTTTCGTTCCTTGCCGGTTGCGGGCATTCGCAGAAGTGCGACTTCGATGATCGTCCGCGCGACGACGTCTGGGCCGCCGTGGTGCAGACCGCGCGCGCGCCGCGCTATTCGGACTGGATCGTGGTCCAGAACGAAGTGAAGGTCGACGAGGCATCGCATCGGGTGACGGTCTATCGCGACCTTCGCCGCGACCTGGTGGAGCCGGGCCTCGATCCGCGCCGCGAGGAGGAGCAGTGGCGCTTCACCGCGCAGGTTTCGACCGAATCCCCGGTGGCGATCACCTTCTCCACGCCCGACTGGGCCGTCCCGAGCCACTTCTGGCGTCAGGCCGACCACTTCTTCGGGCAGGTCCGCATGCGCCTCGGCGAGATGGGCCCCGTGACGCCCGCGCCCGGCGATCCGATGGGAACCGCGGCGAAGCCCGGGCAGCTCGATCCGAAGGCCCCGGGCCACGTCCCGGCGAAGCCCGCGCAGGGGCAGCTGGCAACGCCGTGAACGAATCGCCACGACGCGAGCAGGGTGCCGCCGCGAAGGACGCCATCGACGTCAAGGACGCCATGCGCGATCCGCGCCTCGTCATGGGCGCGGTGCTCTCGGTGGCGTGGTTCACGCTTCCCCTCGTCTGCAGCATCGTCCTCTTTGCGCGACTCGGGCCGCTGACCGAGTGGCTGAAGGGGCAGGGCGATTCCGCCCCATGGATCGCCGCGGGCCTCTTCGCGGCGTGCGCCGGCCTCGGTCTCCTCCCCACGTACGCGCAGGCAGTGTTCGCAGGCTGGGTGTTCGGCACCGCCACCGGAACCATGGTGGCGGTCAGCGGCTACGTGGGCGCCGCGGTGATCGGGTACCTCCTGTGCTCGGCCGTGCTTCGAGACGCTGCTACGCAGCGGATCGACGCGCACCCGCGCTGGCGCATCGTCCGGGAGGCGCTCGTGGATGCCAAGCCGTGGCGCACCATGGGCATCGTGGCGCTGCTCCGTTTCCCGCCCACCTCTCCGTTCGCGTTCACGAACCTGGTGCTGGCGGCCTCGGGCGTCCGCTTCCTGCACATGCTGGTGGGCAGCATCGTCGGGATGCTTCCGCGAACCGTGCTCGCCGTGTGGATCGGCGCGCAGGGTGCCGCCACCGGTGCGAAGGATCTTTCTGAACTCATGGACAAGCAGGGCATCGCCGCGGTCGTCGTCGGCACGGCGCTCCTCATTGCCGCGCTTGCCGTCCTGCAGCATGTGGGCAAGCGCGCCTTGCAGGCCGCCGGACTGTCCTGACGCCAGTACCCTGCGGGGATGACCGCCGCGCCCGCAGCCAACGCCGTCCTTGACCCGAACGCAGGCACTCCTTCGGACGTGCCGCTGATCGACCGCATCGCCATCACCACCATCCGTGGCCTTGCCATGGATGCCGTGCAGCAGGCCAACAGCGGCCATCCGGGCGCGCCGATGGGCCTGGCCACCGTCGGCTACTCGCTCTGGCAGGACGCGCTTGTCTACGACCCCGCCGCGCCGCGGTGGGCCAACCGCGATCGATTCGTCCTCTCCAACGGCCACGCGTGCATGCTGCTCTATTCGCTGCTTCACCTGGCGGGCGTCGCCGAGACCGATGCCGCCGGGAAGCCGACCGGCCGTGCCGCCGTCACGCTTGATGACATCCGCGCCTTCCGGCAGGTGGATTCGCGCACTCCCGGCCATCCGGAATTCGGCGTGACCCCCGGCATCGAGACCACCACCGGCCCGCTGGGGCAGGGGCTCGCCAACTCCGTGGGCATGGCGATCGCCGGCAAGTTCCTGGCGGCGCGCTACAACAAGCCGGGCTTCGAGCTCTTCGATTACCACACGTGGGCCATCTGCGGCGACGGCTGCCTGATGGAAGGCATCTCCCACGAGGCCGCCAGCGCCGCAGGCCACATGCGCCTCGGCAACCTCTGCTGGATCTTCGACAACAACCGGATCACCATCGACGGCAGCACCGACCTGGCGTGCTCGGACTACGTCACCGCGCGTTTCCACGGTTATGGCTGGAACGTGCAGCACGTGAAGGACTGCAACGACGTGCACGCACTCGACGCGGCCTATGCGAATGCGCGTTCCACCACCGGTCGTCCCACCATCATCATCGTGGACGGCAACATCGGCTGGGGCTCGCCCGAGGTCCAGGACAAGTCCAAGGCGCACGGCGAGCCGCTCGGGCAGGAGGAGCTCGACCGCACCAAGGGCGTCTATCGCTGGCCCACGGAGCCCCGGTTCCTGGTGCCCGCCGGCGTGCGCGAGCGCTTCGCCGAGAAGATGGGCACGCGCGGCGCCGCGGCCCGCGCTGCATGGGATGCAAAGTGGGCGGCGTACCGCACCGCGCACCCGGAACTGGCCACGGAACTCGAGACCCTCTGGCGTGGCGACCTGCCCGCGGGCTGGGATGCCGGCCTGAAGGCGTATCCCGCCGATCCCAAGGGCGATGCCACCCGCTCCTCGGGCGGCAAGGCGCTCAACGCCATCATGGAGCGCGTGCCGTGGATGATGGGCGGCAGCGCCGACCTCTCGCCGAGCAACAAGACGCTCCTCAAGGGTGCCGGCACGTTCAACGCGCCGGAGTTCGGCGGAAGCTACGACGGACGCAACATGCACTTCGGCATCCGCGAGCACGCCATGGGCGCCATCGTCAACGGCATGGTGCTTTCCGGCATCCGTGCCTTCGGCGCGGGCTTCCTGATCTTCGCCGACTACATGCGCACGCCGATGCGCCTGGCGGCGCTGATGCGCATCCCGTCGATGTGGGTCTTCACGCACGATTCCATCGGCGTCGGCGAGGACGGCCCCACGCACCAGCCGATCGAGCAGCTGGCGGGCCTCCGCGCCGTGCCGAACCTGGCGGTGTGGCGCCCCGGCGATGCCAACGAGGTGAACGAGGCCTACCGCTGGGCGATGGAATCGCGCCACACGCCGAGCATCGTGGCGCTCACCCGCCAGAACGTGCCCACCCTCGACCGCACGCGCTGCGCCCCGTCCGCGGGTGCGCGGCAGGGCGGCTACGTGCTTCTCGACCCGGCCGACGGCAAGGCGCCGGAGGTGATCCTGATCGGTACCGGCAGCGAGGTCTCGCTCTGCGTGGACGCCCACGCGAAGCTTGCCGAGCGCGGCATCCCGGCGCGCGTCGTGAGCATGCCGTGCACGCTGGTCTTCGACCGGCAGCCGCAGGCGTACCGCGAGTCCGTGCTTCCGCTCTCGGTCCGCGCGCGCGTGGCCGTCGAGATGGGCAGCGCCCTCGGCTGGGGCGACTACGTGGGCCTCGATGGCCGCGTGATCGCCATGCGCAGCTTCGGCGAGAGCGGCCCGGCCCCGAAGGTCATCGCGCACTTCGGGTTCACGGTCGATGCGGTGGTCGAGGCGGCAGTGGCATTGCGTGCGAAATAGGTGCCAGGAACGCCTGTCCCTCTTTTGCTGGGCATGGTGCTGCGGGGCGGTCGGCGGTTACTGCCCGGTACCTTCGTTCCTCGCCGCTCGACCGCGCCCCTTCGCTGTGCGCGGGACCCCTGCGTGGTGCCTTGGTTCCTCGTTGCTCGACCGCGCCCCTTCGCTGTGCGCGGGATCCCTGCGTCGCGGACGTCCTCGCTCCACCAGGTTGCGCTCGGACTCCGCGAAGACGGGCTCGGCACGTGGGGCGACCCGGGCGAGGATGACCATCTGCGCGTGCCTCGCCGTATTCGAGGCCGCTGTGCAGGGATCCCGTGCTCGCTGCGGGGCGCTCGCGGGACGTGGTAGTAACGCGTCAGTAACGCAGCCGTGACGCTGCGGTGACGCCGTGGAATGATGTCTTTCGCCCGCTTACGCGCGCTCGCGGTACGAGCCGTCTTCGGTGCTCACGATGATCTTCTCACCGGTGGTGATGAAGGGCGGGACGCGGGTCTTGAGGCCGGTCTCGCACGTGGCTTCCTTCAGCTGGTTGGTGGCGGTGGCGCCCTTGATGCCCGGGGGCGTGTCGGTGATGGTCAGCGTGACCGTCAGCGGCATTTCCACGGAGATCGGCTTGCCGTCGCACCAGAGGACAACCACCTGGTTGTTCGGCAGGATGTAGAGCGGCAGCTCGCCGACGAATTCCTTCGACAGCTCCACCTGCTCGTAGGACTCGAGGTCCATGAACGTGTGCTTGCCACCCTGCTCGAACAGGTACTCCATCGGTCGGCGGTCGAGGTCGACCTGCTCGACTTCCTCGCCGGAGCGGAGGCGCTTCTCGATGATCGTGCCGTTGTTCAGGTCGCGGATCGTCACCTGGATGAACGCGCGGAGGTTGCCGGGGGTCCGGTGCTCGAGCTTGGTGATCAGGTACAGCTTGTTGTCAAGCTTGATGCCCATGTTGGAACGCAGGTCGGTCGACTTCACGCGGAGTGCTCCTTTGGAGGGGGAGGGAGGAGGATAGCGAGGCTGCCGATCTCGGCCGGGCGGCGCCACGCGGCCGTCGGTGGCCCGAAATCGTGGGAAATGCGCCGGATCGTCCGGGATCTTCGCGAACTGGCCGAATCAGGGGCCCGTACCACCAGTGTTCAGCAAGGGGCGGCGGCTGGGAAGAAGGGGCCTGAGGCCTGGGAGGGCCTCAGGCAGGGCGGGCAGGGCGGCAGCGCGCGATGCACGCCAGTGGCTGGAAAACAGTCAAAAAAGAAATACCCCCCCCAAAGAAATACCCCCCCAAAGAAATACCCCCAAGTCTGTGAGGACCTGGGGGCGGAGGGAGGGAAAAGGGCTTTGTAGGTCACGCTGCGAGCAGCGTGCGGGGGACGGGTGAACTGCAGGCAGTCACCAGGTCCCTCGGTCGTGCGTTGGAGTTCGGTTGGGAAGCGCTTTCGCGCCACCAGCCTTTCTCCTCCATGACAGACGGAATCTAGCCCTCGAATGCATCATGGGAAGTAAAGGTTTTTCATTTGTTGGGCAATTGTGCCCGCAGCGGGGGTCTGTACCACCCCTGACATCCGGTAACAAAGGCCTTTGCTCGCATTGGCGGCGGGGTTTGGCCTCCGCAGGTCCCTACACTCCTGATTCCATGATCCGCAGCCCCCACGCCTGCCTGATTCTCACCGCGCTCTCGCTCTGCCTGGCTCCGGCCGGCCAGGCGTTTGCGCAGGCTCCAGCCGCTCCCGCCGCGCCCGCGGCCCCGGCCACCCCTGCCGCCCCCGCGGCACCCCCGATCGATGCCTCCGGCGTGATCGATTCGCTTCCGCCGATCTCCGTCGAGCCCCCGGTGCTCGACCTTGGCTTCATGGCTCCGCGCGCCGGCGGCAAGGGCACCGTGATCCTGAAGAACACCGGTGACAAGCCGCTGACGATCTCGGCGGTCACCCCCAGCTGCAAGTGCACCACCACCAGCAGCCTGGCCGGCACCGTCCTGAAGCCGGGTGAATCCGCGCCGCTCGATGCGGCGCTCGAAGGCGCCTCCATGCCGCAGTCGCACCGCGCCAGCATCCGCGTCCTGGTGGATGGCTATGCCAAGGTGCTCGACATCCAGCTGCGCGGCGAGACCGCCATGTCGGTGCGCGCCGTCCCGCCCATCATCAACGCCGTGGAAGGCAAGCCGCGCCAGGGTCGCTTCATCGTGGAGAGCATCGACAAGAAGCCCTTCAGCATCTGTGCAGTGGGTGGCCGCGTGCCCGAGTTCATCGGCTTCAACCCGGGCGAGGCGCCGCGCGCCCAGTACCTCCTGAAGTTCGATCTCGACACGTGGACGCCCGAGTTCCCCGCCTACCTCGCCATCGAGACCGACCGCGCCGATTGCCCGATCTTCGACGTCTGGGTCCGCAGCGAGCGCACCATCCCGAGCTCCGCGTTCCGCATGAAGGACTACCGCATCAACGGTGGCCGCATCGATGTCGGCGGAAGCGTCGATGTCTCGCTGGAGATGGACGACCCGGGCGAGGAGATCCTGGCGATCGAGAGCGTGTCGCCGGACGTGCAGGTGCAGATGCTCGGCCAGCAGATCGACGGCAAGCTGCGCAAGGTGAGCGCACGCATCACGCCGAAGAGCCCGCGCGAGGGCCTGCTCTACGGGCAGGTCAAGCTGTACGGCCGCGAGAAGGAGCAGACGCTCACCTTCTTCGCCTCGGTGCGCCCGAAGACGGCCACGGGTTGCGCCGGATGCAATCCGGTGCAGGGTCCGCCGGCCAAGAGCCCGCCTCCCATGCCGCCCACTCCGCCCGCCTCCGCCATGCCCGAGGAGCGCACCGCTCCCGCGGCTGCGCCTTCGCGCTGAACGCATCCCGCCGGAACCCGCCAGGAGAACCGCATGTCCGATCCAGGAATCGCCGCAGCCTCGTCCGCTGCCGCACCGCTTTGCCCTGCCGACCGAGTCGCCGCGTTGGACGCAGTGATCGCGGCTCACGGAGAGCCCTCCCGCGCCGCCGCCGCTGCCGGCATTGCGCGCGTGGCCGACCGATGGACCGCCGTCGACGGCAACGCCGCTGCCTTCTCCGCCTTCTGCGTCAAGCACTACGTGGCCAACGCGGCCGAGCGCACCCGTCTCCTGGCGCGCCTCGAGGAGACGCTCCGACAGATCGGTGGTCACCTCTACGAGATGCGCCGCTCGCTGCGCAGGTGGAACGACCTGGCAGGCGACGAGTTCCCAGGCGTCGACGACGTGATCGCATCCTTCGATCCGGCACCCGACATCTCCGACCAGCTCTACCGCCAGAAGGTGGCGTTCATCGCGCTCCTCAACTTCGAGCGCCCGGACCTGCGCGCCATGCTCGGCCACGGCAGTGCATGGAACACCGAGGAATGGGCCGCCGCACGCGTGGCCCAGCAGTTCGGCCCGCGCATTCCCTCGGAACTCGCGGACCACGCCCGGCGCGTCGGGCACGAGGCGCAGAACTTCGTTGCCGCGTTCCACGTGCCGGTCGGCACCATGGTCGATGCCAAGGGCAAGCGCTGGTTCGAGCCCGATCGTGCGCTGCTGGCCCACTGGCTGGTGCGCGAGGAGATCAAGGCGGGCTACGGTGATCCGGACGGCCTCGACAAGCAGCACGCCCTGATGTGGGTGATGGCGCGCCACATCGATGGCTCCATCCCGCGTGCCGTCATGGAGCGCCGCACCGCCGGCGCCGCGTGGGATCCCGCGCACAACACCGTCGGCGGCTTCGCCGTGCAGGCCGAGGACACCGTGGGCCCCGAGCGCTACCGGCACATCCTCGAGCACCATGCGGTGGGCGCGCGCTTCGATCCCCTGTATCCCGAGGCGCCCACCGCCATCGCGCGCAAGTTCGACCTGGCGCGCGAGATCCCGGAGGCCGACGTCGAGCGTCTCCTCGTCGACCTGCTCGATCACCCGGTGCGCGCGCCGCTGGCCGCGTTCCTCCGCGCCCGGCTCGGGCGCGCGCTCGAGCCGCAGGACATCTACTTCGAGGACGTGGCCGAGTCGAAGCCCGCCGCCGAGATGAACGCCGCCGTCAAGGCGCGCTTCGCGGATGAGCACGCCTTCCAGGCAGCGCTGCCGCAGGTGCTCCGCGAGCTCGGCTTCCCCGCCGACGAGGCGGACTTCCTCGGCACCCGCATCAGCGTCGAGATCGCCAAGGGTTCCGGGCACGCCATGCGGCCCATGCTGCCGGGCTACGGCGCGTGGCTGCGCACCAATCGCCTGAAGGACGAGCTCGGCTGGGACGGCTTCGACACCGCCATGCACGAGCTCGGCCACAACCTGGAGCAGCTCTACAGCGCGTTCTGGGCGCCGCGCCCCGCGCTGCAGAACGTGCCGAACACCGCGTGCACGGAGGCGTTCGCCTTCCTCTACCAGTCGCTCGCCAAGCGCGTGCTGGGGATCGAGGACACCGCCGACGCGCAGCGCGCCCGCGACATCGACGCCATCGCCACCATGCTGGCCGCCCGCCAGATCGCGGGCCCCAGCCTGGTGGAGCTCCGCATGTGGCGCTGGATCTACGCGAACCCCGGTGCCACGCCGGCTGCACTCCGGGACGCCACGCTCGCGATCGCTGCCGAGGTCTGGACCCGCCACTACGAGCAGGACTTCGGCCCCGACCACACGCGCATCCTGGCCGCGTACCAGCACATGGTGGGGCACCCGCTCTACCTGGCCGATTACACGCTCGGCCACGTCATCAGCCACCAGGTGCGCTCGCACATGCATGGCAAGGACCTGGCTGCCGAGACCAAGCGCATCTGCTCCATCGGGCGCGTCACGCCCGACCTCTGGATGCGCCGCGCGGTGGGCGCAGGCATCGACGTGGCACCGCTCGCCACGGACTGCGCGGCGGCGCTCGGGAGAATCGGCCGATGATGCGGCGCGGTGCCGGCATGGTCCTCGCGGCAGCGCTGCTCGCGCTCGCCGGCTGCGAGGCGCCGCGCTACGAGACCAACTGGAATCGCATCCATGCCGGCATGACGCGCGCGGAGGTCGAGTCCATGCTTGGCCAGCCTTCGTCCACGTATGTCCCGCCGCCGGCGGACCCCAACGCGGATCGGCGCCGCAGCCCCGCGCGCGGCGAGCGCTGGCAGTACGGCGACACGCTCTCGAGCTTCGGTACCCGTGCCATGTTCCCCGACGAAGCCGATGAGCGCGCGTGGTGCGTCTTCTTCGGCCCGGACGGCACCGTCAACGGATTCCGGCCGGCATCGTGGGCAAGCAACGCGCGGTCGAAGGATCCGGTGGATGTGCCGGCGCAACCTCCTGCGCCCGCACCGACGCCGGCGCGCTGACCGCACGGCTCTTCATGTTGCAGGCTTGCGCTCTTCGCGATGGTCCCGTGCGCTCACTGCGCGGCGCTGCGTCGCGCGGCCATCCAGAGCAGTCCGATGCCCGGGCCCACCAGCATCGCAAGCGGTGCGGCAATCGGCAGCAGGCCGAGCCACGCAGCGCCGCCCTTGGCGGGGATCGCGGCGGGAGCACCTGCCGTCGCGGCAGACGATGCAGATGGCGCAGGTGCTCCGGGTGTCACGGCTGACGGTGCCATCGGTGCAAGGCCGGCCGCGGGAAGCGGCGCAGGGGCAACCGCAGGGGCAGGGGCCGGCGCCTCCGGCTCCGGCTCGATGGTCGCCGCCGGCACCGGAGTCTCCGCAGGCTGCTTCGGTTCATTGGGATCGCGCGCCAGGTTCTCTCGCGCGTTCTCCATGCGTCCGGGCCGAACCTGCGGCCGATCGATCTGCCGACCACGGACGGGGTTCTGCGGCGCCGGCGGAGCATTCGGCGGGGTCTGCAGCAGCAGGAGGGCCAGGGCGGCGACGATCACCATGGGCGCACCCTACCACCGCGCGGCGCGCATCGGAAGCGGGGCGCTCTGCCGGGCGCGTGCGGCGCGCGCGGGTCCACATCCCGCAGCAAAAACACGACGCGGGACGCATATGCGTCCCGCGTCGGGAGTTTCAGGTGGTCCCGGCCCGCGGGCGGCCGATCGCGGTTCAGACGGCCGCAGCCATCTTTTCCGCCTTCTTGCGCGCATCTTCGAGGGTGCCGACGTACATGAACGCGCTCTCCGGCAGGCTGTCGCCTTCGCCGTTGCAGATGCGCTCGAAGCTGTCGATCGTCTCCTCGAGGCTCGTGGTGACGCCGGGCAGGCCGGTGAACACCTCGCCGACGTAGAACGGCTGGCTGAGGAAGCGCTCGAGCTTGCGGGCGCGGGACACCGCGAGCTTGTCCTCTTCGCTGAGCTCATCGACGCCGAGGATGGCGATGATGTCCTGCAGGTCCTTGTACCGCTGCAGGATGCCCTGCACGCGGCGCGACACCTTGTAGTGGCGCTCGCCGACGATCTGCGGATCGAGGATGCGGCTCGTGGAGGAGAGCGGATCGACGGCGGGGTAGATGCCCTTCTCGGCGATCTTGCGCTCGAGCACGATGAACGCGTCGAGGTGGGTGAAGGTGGTTGCCGGCGCCGGGTCGGTCAGGTCGTCGGCCGGCACGTAGATGGCCTGCACGGAGGTGATGGCGCCGTCCTTCGTCGAGGTGATGCGCTCCTGGAGGGCGCCCATCTCGGTGGACAGGGTCGGCTGGTAGCCCACGGCGCTCGGCATGCGGCCGAGCAGTGCGGACACCTCGGAGCCGGCCTGCGTGAAGCGGAACACGTTGTCGACGAAGAGCAGGGTTTCCTTGCCGCTCTTGTCGCGGAAGTTCTCTGCCATGGTCAGCGCGCTGAGCGCGACGCGCAGGCGGGCGCCCGGCGGCTCGTTCATCTGGCCGAACACCATGGCCACCTTGTCGAGCACGTGCATCTTCTTGCCGCTCGCGTCGGTGTACTCGGCTTCCTGCATTTCCAGCCACAGGTCGTTGCCCTCGCGGGTGCGCTCGCCGACGCCGGCGAACACCGAGTAGCCGCCGAAGTTGCGGGCGACGCGCGCGATCATCTCCTGGATCACGACGGTCTTGCCGACGCCGGCGCCGCCGAACAGGCCGATCTTTCCGCCGCGGACGAACGGGCACAGCAGGTCGATGACCTTGATGCCGGTCTGCAGGATCTCGGTCTTCGGGTTGAGGTCGGCGATGGTCGGGGCCGTGCGGTGGATCGGCGCGACGTCCTTGGTGTTGACCGGGCCGCGCTCATCGACCGGCTGGCCGAGGAGGTTGAACACGCGGCCGAGGACGCCTTCGCCCACGGGCACCTTCACCGGCGAGCCGGTGTCGACGCACGCGGTGCCGCGGCGCAGGCCGTCGGTGGATGCCAGGGCCACGCAGCGGACCTGTCCGCCGCCGAGGTGCTTGGCAACCTCGCCGACGAGCGTCTGCTTCTGGCCGTTGAGCTCGAAGTCGACCGTGACCGCGTTGAAGATCTCGGGGATCGCGTTCTCGGGGAATTCGGCGTCGAAGGTCGAGCCGATGACCTGCTTGATCGTGCCAGTGCTGGGCATGTTTCGGTGGCTCCGTCTGGAGTCGTGCGGCGTCAGGGTTGATGGGCCGGTCGCGCCGCGGCGGCAGGCCCGTCTGGAAAGTCCACGCCCCGTGGCGAGCACGGGGGTCGGGGATGATAGTGGGAAGCCCTGTCGGCGGCGGTGCCTCCGGACAGGGGTTCCGGGCCTCAGGGGCTGGGGTTCGGGGCGGAGGCGGGCGCATCCGGGGCGGCCGTACGTCCGCGGGACGCCGGCGGCGGTGCCTCGGGCTTGCGAACCGGCGGCAGTTCCGGGCCGTCCACCGGGTTGTCGGTGGGCCGTGCGGACGTCGGCGCAGCCATGCTGTAGGCCCCGTACCGGACCGCCTCGCCATTGCGCGGGCGCAGCGTGGTCACGTCGATCCCCGGGTCGGGCGAGATGTGCTGCGGCACCGACTGGTAGCCGAACGGAGCCCCGAGCGCTTCCCAGGCCGTCGGCAGCTCCAGCGAGTACCAGAGGTTGTCGGCCAGCGTCACCGCGGTCGGCGGGATGCGGTCGGGATGCGGGCTGAACCGCGCGAGCGTCCCCGGGAACCAGAAGCCGAGGCACTTCTCGACGAGCACCTGCTCGACGGTCCCGGCATCTGCGGGAATGGAATAGATGGCATCGGTCGGGTTCACCACCGTGGCGCGCGAGAGCACCAGGTCGCGGGCGTTGGCGATTTCCAGCAGCTGTCCGGGATTCTCGAACAGGCAGCGGTCGATCCGCACCTGCTCCACCGGCCGCACGGCGCCGCAGTCACCGCCGGGGCAGGGGGTGCCCACGCGAACGCCGGTGCGCACGATCTTGTTGAACGAGCATCCCGTGATCGAGACCTGCCCGGATGTGCCTTCCACCTTCACGCCCACGGACTGCAGCATCTGCGTGGAGGGCGCCATCATCAGTCCGCGCACCAGGACGCGGCGCGCATCGACGATCTCGACCGCGGCGTCGTTCCATCCATCGACGCGCAGCTGGTCCACGCGCACGTCGGAGACGTTGCGGACGCGCACGGCATCCTGGCCCGGATCCTTGCGAGTGCACGTGACCGTGCAGTTGCGGATCGTGAACTGCGCTTCGAAGAGCGGGGCCTGCGGATCCTGGCCGCTTCCGTCCACTACCACCGCGGCTCCGTGCGGATTGAGGAACAGGATGTTCTCGACCACCACGTGGCGGGGGCGCACGAAGACCCAGCCATCGGTCTCGCAGGCGATGGCGGCGGGCACCGGGTCGCGGCTTCGCAGGAAGATCGGCCGCTCCGCGGTGCCCCGCAGGTCGGTGATCACCTGCGGAACGTGGAACCCGGCCGGGAAGATGATCTCGTCGCCGGGCTGGACTTCCTCCAGCAGGTGCTGCCATGTCTGGCCGGGCTGCACGAGGAACTGGCGCGCTCCCGCGATATAGGGCGTCGGCATCCCGCCTGGCTTGGTGGTGCGGCGCGTGGGCTGCGCGCCTGCATCGGGAAGGAACGGCGGCGGGATGACGACCGGCGCGGCGGGTTGCGGCGCACGCGGGTTCGATTGGCCGCCGGGGTTCGGCACGGGCGGCGCGGACTGGGCGCCTGCGGATGATGGCCGAGCCAACGCAAGGCCGGCGAGGGCCACGGTCAGCATCAGGCATGCCGTGCGGTGCCGGCAGTCGATCGATCGGCCAGGATTCATGCGATGTTGCCTACGGAACCAAGGCCATCGCGGATGCGCCGCGCCGGGTCCGGCATCGTGGTTCGAAGGAGGAGCGATTCGGGCGCGAGGTCGATGGTGGTGGGCACCAGTTCCGCGGGCAGCAGCACCGTGTCTCCGGCGCGCAGGTGGACGGGGCGGTGTCCTTCGGACTCCATCACTGCCTCGCCGCGCACCAGCATCAGCACCACGGGGGCATGATCGGTGACGCACTCCATCGGCGCCGCATCGCCCGAAGGCGATGCCTCGATCGCCTCGATCTCGAAGTGCTCGTTGGCGCACAGCACCGCGGCCCGGAGCCCGTCGCTCCATGCGGCACTGCTGCGCGCCAGGTTGGTGATGGGCCGTTCCGGCAGTCGCTGTGCGGCGCCGAACAGGATGCACTCCATGGCCTGCTGCACGTGGAGCGGTCGCGCCGGGTCGTTGCGGTTCCAGTCGAAGACGCGGAAGGTCGTGTCGCTCGGGGTCTGCACCTCGGCCACCAGGACGCCCGTGCCCAGCGCGTGGCACAACCCGCTCTCGAGCGGGATGCAGTCGCCGGCGGAGACGGCCTCGCGATGGAGGAGCTCGACCACCGTGCCTTCATCGATGGTGCGGCGGAACCGTTCGGGCGATACGTGCTCGTGGACGCCCCGGTAGATGGCGGCGCCCGGTTCGGCGTGGAGCACGAGCCACGCCTCCGTCTTCAGGTGCGCGCCGGGGTGCGCCGCCGCGTAGGCCGCGGTCGGGTGCACCTGCACGGAGAGGTTCTCCGCGGCATCGAGGTACTTCACGAGCAACGGGAACCGGTCGCCGTTCGCGCGTGCCCTCCCGAGCATCGCAGCGCGGTGCTGCCCGATCAGGTGGTTCAGCGAGTCGCCGCGGAATGGCCCGTCCGCGACCTGCGACACGCCATCGGCCACGGGCGGAGCCAAGTCCGCCACTTCCCAGCTCTCGCCGATGGGCGCGTCCGGTGGAAGCGGCTTCCCCAAGCGTGCCAGCGAGCGTCCGCCCCAGGCACGGGGTTTCAGGATGGGTGCAAGTCGAAGCGGAGGCAGCGGCATGGAAGTTCCACGGTACCGCAGGGTGCCGGACCGTTCAGAGGGTCATTCCCGTGATCTTGCCGTCGAAGACCAGCTTGCCGTTCACCACGCCCTGGCAGTGGGAGACGAACCGTCGGCGGTTCCATTCGGTGAGGTTCGCCAGGAGGAGCAGCCGATCGCCCGGAACCACTTGGCCGCGGAAGCTCACTTCGTCGCAGCGGGTGAATCCGAGGAAGCCCTTCACGCGGCCGCTCTTCGTGTTGAGGAAACTTGCCATCTGCGCGGCCGCCTCGATCATGAGGACGCCTGGCAGCAGCGGCCGTCCGGGGATATGTCCCGCCACCCAGAATTCATCGTCCCGCACCAACTTGTGGCCGACACCCGCGGTGAATTCCGGGTTGTGCCAGAGCACGCCGTCGCAGTGGCGCATGTGGCCGGTCTGTGGCAGGTCGGCGTCGAGGTCTCGCGGACCGAACAGGACCTTCGAGATGTCGATGGAATCGAGGTCAACGACGAATTCGGTGGCCAAGGCAGGGTCTCCGGGTGCAGGTCGGGCGACGGTTGGGAGATGATAATGTGGGCTTTGGCAGTTGGTTGAGAATTTGAACCCCATTTGGAGCGTCGCAGGCGCGGTATTTTTGGCAGATCTGTCAGCCAAACCCCATTCCGCCGGGTACGCTGTGCGTGTCGAAGCCCCGTCCGGCGGCTCTGATCAACGATGACCCCTGTCGCGACCAGCGACGGATACCCCCCACGACCCCTTCCAGAGGAGAACACACATGGATGCATACGAGCGCATGAAGAAGCTCATCGCGGAGTGCGATGACGACATCAAGAAGGCCATCGGCGGCAACAAGGCTGCAGGCACTCGCGTCCGCAAGACCATGCAGGAGATCAAGGAGTGCGCCCAGTCCGTTCGGCAGGCGGTTCTGAACCTCCGCGACGCGTCCGAGGGCGGCCAGGCCTGAGTTGGCCTCGGCAGGATTGCTTCCTGAGACCGTGAACCATCCCTGACGCGCCCCTCCGCGGGCGCGTCAGGCGTTTTTCGGGACCTGCTTGGCGATCGGCAGGATGTCGCGGAACAGGGGGTGCGAGGCATCCCCCAGCAGTTCGTACATCGACGACAGCGTGCCGGTGGGCAGGGCGCCCGCCCGCTCCATGCGCCGGAACGCCGGGTCGACCTGGTCGGGCTGCCCGGCGGAGATGGCATCGGTGACGTGGAAGACGGTCCAGCCGGCGGCCACCAGGTCCAGCACCGACTGCAGCACGCAGACGTGGGCCTCCACGCCGCAGACAAGCACCGTGGGACGCCGCTGCGTCCGCAGCGTGGCGCGCACGCCGTCGACCAGCGCGCTGAAACGGGTCTTCTCGATCACCTCGGCGGTGGTGGGCAGTGCGTTACGCACCGTGGCCACCGTGGGACCGAGCCCGCGCACGTACTGCTCGGTGCAGATCACCGGAATGCCCATGATTCCCGCGGCCTGTGCAAGCAGTGCGCAGTTGGCCTCCACGCGCGGCGCGGCGGCGATGGTTGGCATGAGGCGCTCCTGCACGTCGATGACGAGGAGGGCGGTGGATTCCGGGCGGAGTCGTGGGAGTGCCATGGTTCTGTGGCCCGGAGTGGATTCGTGTTGGTGGGGGCGGTTCAGACGCGCAGGCTCGGCTCTTCGCCAAGCGCCTGGCGGTAGCGCGCGCGCACGGGTTCCACCACGTTGGCGATGAATGCGTCCACCTGCGCGGGCGCGCGGCCGATGTACGCGGAGGCATCGAGCAGCGTCTCGAGGTCCATGCCGGCGAACATCGGCTCGGTGCGCAGGCGCGCGAGCAGGTCGTTCGGCTTGCCTTCGCTCTTCACCGCGTGCGCGGCGGCCTGGCTGTGGCGGCGGATCACCTCGTGCGCCTCCTGGCGGTCGGCGCCGCGCTTGGTGGCGGCCAGGAGGATGTCCTCGCTTGCCATGAAGGGAAGCTCGGCGTCCAGGTGCGCACGGACCGTCGCCTGGTGGACCACCAGGCCGCCGAGGACGTTCGCCATGATGTCGAGCGCGCCGTCAAGCGCCAGGAACGCTTCCGGCAGCGAGAGGCGGCGGTTGGCGCTGTCGTCGAGCGTGCGCTCGAACCACTGCGTGGCCGCGGTGTCGAGTGCGTTGCCGGAGAGGTTCATCACGAAGCGCGCCAGCCCGGTGGCGCGCTCGCAGCGCATCGGGTTGCGCTTGTAGGCCATGGCGCTCGAACCGATCTGGTCCTTCTCGAAGGGCTCCTCCACCTCCTTGAGGTTGGCGAGGAGGCGCAGGTCGTTGCAGCACTTGTGGATGGCGGCAGCGGCAACGGCCAGGCTCGAAAGGACCTGCGCATCGACGAGCCGCGGGTACGTCTGTCCGCACACCGCCCAGGTCTGGCCCGCGGGCCAGCCGAGCTTGGCGGCGAAGCGCCGCTCCAGTTCCTCCACCTTGGCGGCCTCGCCGCCGAAGAGTCCGAGGTACGAGGCCTGCGTGCCGGTGGCGCCGCGCAGCCCGCGCAGGCGGAGGCCGGCGATGCGCATCTCCACTTCCTGCAGCGCAATCGCAAGGTCCTGCGCCCAGAGCGTGGCGCGCTTGCCCACGGTGGTGGGCTGCGCCGGCTGGTAGTGCGTCCATCCGAGGGTCGGCAGGCTTCGGTGCGTGGTGGCGAACGAACCGGCGCGGTCGATGGCCCGCGCGAGCTTCTCCGCCACGATCTGCAGCGCATCGCGCATCACGAGCGTGTCTGCGTTGCAGACCACGTCCTGGCTGGTGGCACCCAGGTGGATGATGCCGCGCGCGCCCGGGGCGGCGTCGCCGTACGCATGCACGTGCGCCATCACGTCATGGCGCAGGCGTGCCTCGTGCGCTTCCGCGGCGGCGAAGTCGATGTCATCGAGGTGCGCGCCGAGTTCCTTGACCTGCGCCGCGCTCACCGGCAGTCCCAGCTCGTGCTGCGCCTCGGCGAGCGCCAGCCAGATGCGGCGCCACGTGCCGAACTTGCGCCGCGCGCTCCAGGCCGCGCGCATGCGCGGGCTTGCGTTGCGGGATTCGAGCGGCGACCGGTAGCCCCCGTGGACGTCGGTTTCGTTGGTTGCGGCGTGCATCACGCGGGGAATCGTAGTGCGCGGCCGGGGTGCCCGTGCGTCGCGCCGCGAGCCCACGCAGGCCCGCTCAGCGCTTGGTGCCGAGGCGGTTTTCCTTGCCGGAAAGCAGGCGCTCGATGTTCGGACGGTGCTTCCACACCACCAGCAGCGCCACGCCGCCCGTCACGATGATGGCCGGCAGCGCATGGCGTATGGGAAGCTCGCCATCCGGGGTTCCATCGCCGGTGCGGATCGCCGCGGCGGCGGCCACCGTGAGCGGAATGGAGATCGCCGCCGCCATGCTCGCGACGCTCATGTACCGCGTGGCGGCAAGAAGCACCGCCCACAGGCCGATCGCAACGAGGAGCGGGCCGGTCAGCGTGGGCCACACCGCAAGCATCGCGCCGCTCCCGGTGGCCACGCCCTTGCCGCCCTTGAATCCGACGAACGGGCTGAACATGTGGCCAAGCACCGCAGCGATGGGCATGAGGAGCCACCACCACATGTCTGCAGGCGCCACTTCGTCCGCCGGCTTGCCGAGGATCCCTGCCATCGCGCCCGCCGCCAGGACCGGCGCCGCGCCCTTGATGGCGTCGAGCACGTAGACCAGCACGCCCCACTTCCAGCCGAGCGCACGCCCCACGTTGGTGGCGCCGATGTTGCCGCTGCCCACCGTGCGCAGGTCGATGCCGCGCAGGCGTGCCACGATCGGGCCGAACGGGATGCTTCCGCAGCCGAAGGCGACCAATGCCGCAACCGACCAGTGCATGGCAGTGAACATGGTGCGGATCCTAGGAAACCGCGCGGGTTTGCGCGGTCAGACCACCACCGACTCGGAGCCCTCGTTGCTCGGCGCGGGCTCCGGCGTCCGGCCATCGCCGAACCCGGTGCCGATGGCGCGGGCCGCCTCGATGAGCGGATGGTTCGGCGGCACCAGGCGCTGCCTGCCCGCCGCGTGCAGCAGGTCGACGTCGCCGAAGACGTTGCCTTGGCGCATCACCATGCGTCCGCGCTTGCCTTCCATCAGCGTCTTGATGGCGTGGTAGCCGAAGTGCGTGGCCAGGATGCGGTCCGCGGGGATCGGGCCGCCACCGCGCTGGATGTGGCCCAGCGCGCTCGAGCGCGTCTCCACGCCGGTGCGCCTGGCGATCTCGTCCGCCACCCAGCGGCCGATGCCGCCGAGTCGGATCGGGTCCGGCGAGGTGTGGTCGACGCGGTCGACCATCTGCTTGCCCTCGCGCGGGCGCGCGCCCTCTGCTGCCACGATGATGGCGAAGCCGGGGCCCTTCTTCATGCGGAAGTCGATGTTCTCGCAGACGTGGTCGAGGTCGAAGGGGATTTCCGGCAGCAGGATGATGTCGCTGCCGCTCGCCACGCCGGAGGTCAGCGCGATCCAGCCCGCATTGCGTCCCATGACCTCGCACACCATCACGCGGTGGTGGCTGTCGGCGGTGGAATGCAGCTTGTCGAGCGCCTCGGTGGCGGTGTTCACCGCGGTGAGGAATCCGAAGGTGATCTCCGAACCCACGATGTCGTTGTCGATGGTCTTCGGCACGCCGATGATGTTGATCCCGGCCTCCACCAGCGGGGCCGCCGCGGCCATGGTGCCGTCGCCGCCGATCACGATGATGGCATCGAGCGCATGCCGCCGCGCGGTGTCCACGCATCGACCGATGACGTCCTCGAAGACCGGCCCCGTCACCGGGTCCACGCGGACGCAGTACTTGCGCGGGTTGCAGCGGTTGTTCGAGCCCAGGATGGTGCCGCCGCGCGTCAGGATGCCGCTCACGTCAAGCGCACTGAGCGGACGCACGCGGTCCTCGATCAGGCCCTGGAAGCCGTCCTCGATGCC
>Ga0114968_10001243_pt1 | contig 19447 bp, 19 predicted proteins | sample M_130807_EF_Meta_FD_87020 | JGI IMG/M metagenome (GOLD analysis project Ga0114968, IMG submission 87020) | Freshwater microbial communities from Lake Montjoie, Canada to study carbon cycling - M_130807_EF_MetaG | ecosystem: Environmental > Aquatic > Freshwater > Lake | place: Lake Montjoie...
CCAAGAGCCTGAGCTGCCCCAGAAAACAGCCAGCCGCAGCGGTTGTTTGCAATCAATAAGGGAACAGAGCCGGATTGCACGGGTTGGTTAGCCCGCGTCAGTAAATCGTCGAGCAGCCGCCGAAGGCTGCCATGGTCTAAAGAAATTCTTGGTGAATGCATAGGATCATGAGGGGCATGTGGTGTAGCAACATTGTAGGACAGCGCGACCTTCTCAGCCACGCTATAATCCTATAGGTTCATTTACGAGTACCTTTTTGTGAATGATTCGCGTTGAGCGTGGGCAGTACAGTGTCTGGGGCTCAGCGATCCAATAATTTTGCGTCAGCGGTGCCAAATCTCCATTTAGCCCAAAGGGTTATGGTGATGGTTCTGAGTCGCAGCGTATTCGAGGTTTAGCATGAAGAAGGTCAGAGGGTTACTGGGCGCCTGTGCCATGCTTTTATGTGGTGTGGTAAGTGCACAAGTCAAAGACATGCCGGGCGGGCCCCGCGTAAACCAGCTTAATTTGCCCGAAGGTGTCACCCAAATTGCTAAGGATATCGCTTGGCTACATTGGTTCATGCTGATCGTGTGCCTGGTGATTTTTGTAGCCGTTTTCGGCGTCATGTTTTATTCGATCTGGGCGCATCGCAAATCACGTGGTGCAAAAGCGGCCACCTTTCACGAGCATTTGGGCGTTGAAGTTGCCTGGACAGTCATCCCGTTCATTATTGTGATTGCTATGGCGCTGCCCGCCACGCGTACGGTGGTAGCCATGAAAGATACTAGTGGCGCGGATCTCACTGTTAAAGTCACGGGATACCAATGGAAGTGGGGTTACGAGTACATCGACGGCCCCGCCGCTGGCGTTAAATTTTTATCAAATCTCGCGACCCCGCGTGCTCAGATCGAAGGTAAAGAGCCTCGCGGCCCGCTCTACCTGATGGAAGTCGATCATCCGCTGGTGGTGCCCGTAGGTAAAAAAATCCGTATCGCGGTCACAGGCGGTGATGTGATTCACTCTTGGATGGTGCCCGACCTGGCTGTCAAACAAGACGCGATTCCTGGCTTTATTCGAAGCGTCTGGTTTCGTGCCGAAAAAGTCGGTGAGTTTCGCGGCCAATGTACAGAGCTTTGCGGCAAAGACCACGCTTTTATGCCAATTGTCGTGAAAGTTGTGTCTGAGCAAGACTACGCCACCTGGTCTGCCGAGCAGAAAAAATTACTCGCTGCAGCGGCAGATGATCCAAGTAAAGAGTGGTCAGCGGCAGACTTAATCGCACGTGGCGAAAAAGTCTACGCTGCCAATTGCGTGGCATGCCACCAAGGTAGCGGCAAGGGCGTTGTAGGTGCTTTTCCGGCGCTCGATGGCAGCAAAATCGTGTTGGGTCCCAAAGCCGAGCACATCCAGATTTTGCTTAAAGGTAAGCAAGGTACCGCGATGGCCGCGTTTGGGGGTCAGTTAAATGACGTCGAAATCGCTTCGGTGATTACTTATTCGCGCGCGGCCTGGAGCAATGCCGGCAAGGGTCAGGACCCTGTTGTTTCGCCGGCCGACGTCAAGGCCGCCCGTTAAGTTTTGACATATTCGTTTAGACAGGCAGATGACTGCACCTGGTGTGCGGTTACCGTAAAAGCACGATAGGAGTCAGCTATGAGCAGCGTTACACCAGATCAGGTTTCAGGCCACAGTCACGGCCACGGGCATGACCACGCGCACGACGACCACGCCCACCACATGCCGCACGGCTGGCGTCGTTGGTTGTTTGCAACCAACCATAAAGATATCGGTACGATGTACCTGATCTTTTCATTTGCCATGTTGTTAGAAGGGGGCACGCTGGCCCTGCTGTTGCGTACCGAGCTGTTTCAGCCAGGCTTGCAGTTCTTCCGCCCTGAGTTGTTTAACCAGTTCACCACCATGCATGGTTTGATCATGGTGTTCGGTGCCATCATGCCGGCTTTTGTTGGCTTTGCTAACTGGATGGTGCCATTGCAAATCGGCGCCGCCGATATGGCCTTTGCCCGCATGAACAACTTTAGCTTTTGGTTGTTGCCTGTTGCTGGGCTATTGCTCACAGCCTCGTTTTTTGTGCCAGGTGGCGCCACCGCAGCTGGCTGGACGCTCTACGCTCCGTTGACCCTGCAAATGGGCCCCGGTATGGATATGGCTATTTTCGCGATGCACTTGATGGGTGCGTCGTCGATTATGGGCTCAATCAATATTGTGGTCACCATCTTGAACATGCGCGCGCCCGGCATGACATTGATGAAAATGCCTTTGTTTTGCTGGACATGGTTGATCACTGCTTACTTGTTGATTGCTGTGATGCCAGTGCTGGCTGCGGCAATTACCATGGTGCTCACCGATCGTCATTTCGGCACTGGTTTTTTTAACGCCGCTGTCGGTGGCGACCCAGTTCTGTATCAGCATATCTTCTGGTTCTTCGGGCATCCCGAGGTCTACATCATGATTTTGCCGGCCTTCGGCATCGTCTCAGCCATTATTCCGGCCTTTGCGCGTAAACCGCTGTTTGGGTACGCCTCGATGGTCTACGCCACCGCCTCGATCGCGATCCTATCGTTTATTGTCTGGGCGCATCACATGTTCGCAACGGGTATGCCCGTCACAGGTCAGTTGTACTTCATGTACGCCACAATGCTGATTTCAATTCCAACCGGCGTAAAAGTGTTCAACTGGGTCGCCACCATGTGGAAAGGCTCGATGACCTTCGAGACCCCCATGTTGTTTGCTGTGGGCTTCATCTTTGTCTTTACGCTTGGTGGTTTCACGGGCCTAATTTTGTCAATGGCGCCAATCGACATTCAGGTGCACGACACCTATTATGTGGTCGCGCATTTTCACTATGTGTTGGTGGCGGGTTCGTTGTTTGCATTGTTTGCCGGCACCTACTACTGGTTGCCAAAGTGGTGCGGTTACATGTACGACGAAAGATTGGGCAAGATTCACTTTTGGTCGAGCATGATTTCGTTCAACATCACCTTCTTCCCAATGCACTTTATGGGCTTGGCAGGCATGCCACGTCGTTACGCCGATTATGCAGCTCAGTTCACCGACTTTCATCAGGTCGCAACGATCGGCGCGTTTTGGTTTGGGATATCGCAATTATTGTTCTTGTATATCATTCTGAAAGCTTACGCAGGTAAAGGCGCCCCAGCGGCAGCTAAGCCCTGGGAAGGCGCTGAAGGCCTAGAGTGGACGGTGCCTTCACCTGCTCCGTTCCATACCTTCGAAACACCGCCAGAAGTGAAGTAAGGTAAAGACGATGCCAACCGAAGAGCAGCGCCGTAAGAACCGTCGGACAGGCTTGTTTTTTGCCGTGGTGGTGTTTGCTTTTTTTGCTTATACAGTCGGTCGGCAGGTTTATTTACATTATTTTTCTTAATAAGTGAGAGATCCGCATGAGCGATGACCTAAAAGAAGTTGCTCAGCGGAAATTGAGTTTTTTTCAAACACTCAAAGCTGTTCTTTGGGCGCTGTTTGGGGTGCGAAAGGGCTCTGGATATCAAGAGGATATTGCGAAACTTAATCCCGTACATATTATTATTGCGGGTATTTTGTTGACAGTTATCTTTGTCGTGAGTTTGGTGAAACTTGCGGGCTGGGCGATTAGTCAGTTGACTTAGTATTAACAATCATATTTTGTAAGTTTGGAGAACAAAATGAGTGCATCCCACTCTACCCAAGGCAACGTAGCCCCTTACTACTACGTACCCGCTGATTCAAAACATCCAGTCTGCGCAAGTATTGCGCTGATGGTAGTGATGTTTGGCGCGTCGGCCTGGATCAACGGCATCGACGTTGCTAAATGGGTTGTGCTCGCAGGTTTGCTTGGGCTATTTGTCGTGTTGTATTACTGGTTTGGGGATGCGATCCAAGAATCTGAGGCTGGTTTAAACAGCAAGCGCATCGATATGTCGTATCGCTGGAGCATGAGCTGGTTCATTTTCTCTGAGGTGATGTTTTTTAGTGCCTTCTTCGGCGCACTTTGGTACACCCGTACGATCACCTTGCCTTGGCTAGGTGACCTAGATCACAAGTTGCTGTTGTGGCCCGATTTTAATGCTGTGTGGCCTAATCTTGGCCCAGCGGGTGTCGTTGAGTCGTTTCAAACCATGGGGCCTTTTTGGTTACCTACGATCAACACGGCACTGCTGCTCACGTCAGGTGTGACCTTAACGATTTCTCACCATGCTTTGATTGCAGACCATCGGGCAAAAGCTAAGTTTTGGTTGTTTGCAACCATTGTGTTGGGTTTTGTTTTCGTCGGCCTTCAGGGTTATGAGTACTACCATGCCTATACCGACCTAAACTTGAAGTTCAACTCAGGTGCTTATGGTTCGTTGTTTTTCATGTTGACTGGCTTTCACGGTTTTCATGTGCTGTTGGGCGCGACAATGTTGTTGGTGATTCTCATACGCATGATGAAGGGACATTTCAGGTCGGATCATCATTTTGGTTTTGAAGGTGCAGCTTGGTATTGGCACTTTGTTGACGTTGTCTGGTTGGGCTTGTACTTGTTTGTGTATTGGTTCTAACTCAGCCAGCGTGGCTTTAAAATAAAAAAAGCCGGCAAATGCCGGCTTTTTTTCGCCCCGAGTGTCAGAGGATTAGCGTTGAAACCCTGTTGCTTCTATCCAGCCCATCCAGTACGAGAACAACAGAAACAAAAACAACACAACCGACATCCCGATTCTGAGGGTCAAGGCGTTGACGGTTTTGCTCGAGGAGCCTTTGTCGCGCATGAGATAAAACAGAGCAGACGCTAAACTGCCTAAGATGCCGACAAATATCAGTATCACCACAATACGCATGATGCTCTCCGCCTAAAACAGGAATTATCGCAGACATGTCGCGAACGGCATTCAATACACGTACCATCTTTGCAGGGCTACTGCTAGTCGCTGTGGCCGCTGGCTGTGTTGCCCTTGGGTTCTGGCAGCTTGACCGTGCGGCCGAACGCCGCAAAATTGCACAAAATATTGAGCAAGGACGGTCGGCCACCACGCTGAACTTAAACGCCCGCGTACTTGAACAACAGCCGATTAAAAGCTGGACACCTGCTCAGGCAGAGGGCACTTGGCGAGACGACTTGAGCGTATTGCTCGACAATCGCAATCTCGAGGGCCGACCAGGCTTGTGGTTAGCGACCCCGTTAGCCTTAGCGGACGGTCGCGCGGTGCTGGTGTTGCGGGGTTGGTTTGCCAGACCATTGGGTGTACAGCCAGCACCGATGATTGCCACCTCAAGTGAGGTGCAAATTATTCGAGGCGAACTTGTTCAACACGTCCCTAAACTGTTTGAGCTTTGGTCCTCAAACAAAGCTAGTCGCTTAAGCTTTGCCAAGAGCACGACCGCTTCGGACAACCGAACAATGACCAGCCCTAAGCTCGAGACCGGAACACTTCCGCGTGTGCAGAACTTATCGCTCGCTGAGCTGTCAGAGCAGAGCGGTTTAAATTTATTGCCTGTGGTGTTAATGCAGACAAGTCCCGCGAATGATGGTTTGATACGTGTGTGGCCAGAGCCCTCGGTCGACGCGGATAAAAATCTAGGTTATGCGACGCAGTGGTTTGGCTTTGCCACTATTTGTTTGTTTGCTTTGTTGGTTTTTGCCTGGCGACTCAAACGTCGGCCTTAGCCCTTTATCTTTCGGATCAGTATGACTTTGCCTACCCCTCCACGCCCCCGTACGCGCACCCCTTTGGTGTTAATCGTCTTAATTAGCCTTGCCCCCGTTCTGGCTGCCGTAGTAGCTTATTTCAATCCCGACTGGCGCCCAGACGGAAGCGTGGCCTACGGCACGCTGATCGAACCACAGCGCCCAATACCTGCTAGCACTGCGTTGCAAGCCACCACGCTCGACGGCAAGCCGTTTGATGTCACGTCACTCAAAGGTAAGTGGCTGTTAATCACGGCCGATGGCGGAGATTGCCAAGATGCCTGCGCGCGCAAACTATTTATTTTGCGCAACTCGCACGCCAGCCAAGGTAAAAATGTTGAGCGTTTAGCGCGTGTGTGGTTTATTACCGATGATGCGCCTGTACCCGAAAGAGTGCTCGAGGCTTACAAAGGCACCGTCATGCTGCGGGTGCAACCAGAGCAGTTAAAAGCGTTTTTACTTGCTGAGTCAGCTTCGGTGAGCACGAGCACCAGCACCAGCACAAGCGCAAGTACCAGCGCAAGTACCAGCGCAAGTACCAGCGCAAGTACCAGCGCAAGTACCAGCGCAAGTACCAGCACCACTGGTGCAGGCGTCGTGACGCCTTCCGGTACTGCACCAGCTTCATCTAATGGGGCGGCCAAAGTACTCGCTGAGCCGATGTGGATTATCGATCCACACGCTAATTTGATGATGCAATATCCCGCGAATGCTGAGCCTGAGAAGGTCAGAACAGACATTCGCAAGCTCATTTACCACTCGAGGATCGGCTGATGCCAACCGCTGACTCTTTGCAGCCGCCCGTTGGGGTCGCGAACGATCAGCCAGGCGAGACTCAGCGGCGCCGCTATCGAAAGATTATATTTTTGACTTGGTTTCTGACGCTTGATCTGATCATGTTTGGGGCGTTTGTACGCCTGACTGACTCGGGCTTAGGTTGTCCAGATTGGCCCGGCTGCTATGGAAGCGTGACCCCGCTTGGGGCGCTTCAATCGATCCGCGAGGCGGTACAAGTCATGCCAGATGGCCCCGTCACCTTACCCAAGGCGTGGATCGAGATGGTGCACCGCTACGTAGGTAGCTTGCTTGGGTTGCTGATTATTGCGATTACTTGGATGGCCTGGCGCCATCGCTCAACACTTGGGCGCTCACCAGCGTTAGCCTGCGTCACGCTCATCGCGGTGTGTGTGCAAGGTGCCTTTGGTGCCTGGACGGTCACGCACAAATTGATGCCCGCCGTGGTGACCGCCCACCTGTTAGGCGGTATGACTTTGCTGGCGCTCATGACTTGGCTGGCGGCGCGTGAGCGCTCGCATTCGCCAGTTTCGGTTGAACTCGGCCATTACCGCGGCTGGGCCGCGCTCGGACTCGGCTTGCTGTTTATACAAATCGGGCTAGGGGGCTGGGTGAGCACCAACTATGCCGCGTTGGCTTGTATGGATTTTCCGACGTGCCATGGTGCGTGGATTCCTGAGATGGACGTCGCGAGTGGCTTTGCGGTGGTCAGGGGCTTAGGCGAGATGCCAAACGGTGAAATGATTTCACAGCCTGCCCTGACGGCGATTCATTGGGTGCACCGAAACACCGCTTGGATCGTATTTGGGTTCTGGGGCTGGTTGGGCTGGCGACTGCGCGCAGATGCCGGGCTGCGTGGCCCAGCGACCTTGGTATTGTGTTTATTGTTGGCACAATTGCTCACAGGGCTTACGACGATCTTTTTTCAATGGCCGCTTTTGATCGCCGTCTTGCATAACGGCGGCGCTGCAGGGCTGGTTTTGGGTGTGGTCACTTTGTTGACGCGCTTGGGTAAACCGCAAGGCCAGCGCTTGTCGGTACAATCAAGCTCACACTAATTAAAACTTCAACCATGACGAGCACGACCGCCGCCAACCCTGGCCTTTTGCGCCAATATCTTGTGCTGACAAAGCCACGCGTCACGCAATTGGCGGTATTTTGCGCAGTCATTGGGATGTTTTTGGCCACGCCTGAGCTGCCCGATGCCAAGCGTGTCCTGGCCGCAACGCTGGGCATTTGGTTGTTGGCCGCGGCCGCCTTCGCTATGAATTGCCTCATCGAGCAACAGGTCGACGCACGTATGCTGCGCACCGCGCGTCGCGCAACGGCGACGGGGTCGATCTCAACCGCGCAGGTGCTTGCTCTATCAGGCCTGTTGGGTGGCATCGGCATGCTGGTCTTGTACTGGTGGGTCAACCCATTGACCATGTGGCTAACCTTTGCAACGTTTGTGGGCTACGCGGTGATCTACACCGTCATCCTCAAACCCCGAACCCCTCAAAATATCGTGATTGGTGGCCTCTCGGGCGCCATGCCACCTGCCCTGGGCTGGGCTGCAGTGGCCGATGCAGTGCCTGCCGAGGCTTGGTTGCTGGTATTGATCATCTTTATCTGGACCCCACCACACTTTTGGGCGTTGGCGCTGTATCGCACCAACGATTACGCAAAATCAGGCTTGCCGATGCTGCCGATTACCCACGGCCAGAAATTCACGCGTTTGCATATTCTTCTTTATAGCTTTGCCTTACTCGCCACCACCTTATTGCCCTACATCGTTGGTATGAGTGGCTGGTTATATCTGGTTGCTGCAGTGGTCTTAGGCCTGATTTTCATTGGGTATGCTGTCAAACTTTATCTTGTCTACAGCGACGAACTCTCCCGCAAGCTCTTTCGCTTTTCGATCTTGTACCTCTCACTATTGTTTGCAGCGCTGCTTGCTGATCACTGGCTTATTATGGTGAGAGTATGAGCTCTATAAGCCACGTAAGCCCTATAAACCATCTAAACCAAAACAAAGCCTTACGCCTGTTGAGCGCAGTGGTCTTGATCCTGTGTGTGCTCTGTGTGGCGGGTTGCAAGGATACTGCTCCTGGTTTTAAAGGCAGTGACATCACCGGCACGCACCTCGGTAAAGATCTTGCGTTAACCGGTACTGACGGTAAGTCTTACAACCTCGAAGCCCTCAAGGGCAAAGTGGCAATCGTCCTGTTTGGCTTTACCCAGTGCCCAGATGTTTGCCCCACTTCGCTCGCTGAACTCACACAAGTCATGAAGTTGTTAGGTAATGAGGCTAAACGCGTGCAGGTGGTGCTGATCACCGTTGACCCAGAGCGCGATACGCCTGAAGTGCTGCGCGCCTATGTATCAGGTTTTGACCCCCAGTTTTTAGGGTTAACCGGTACGCTCGAGCAGATCAAAAAGGCAGCCGCCTCGTTTAAGGTTTACTTTGCAAAAACCGCTGGTGCGCAAGGTAATTACTCAATGGACCACAGCGCTTCGTTTTATTTGCTAGATGCGCAGGGCGAGTCTCGCGTACTGTTAAATAACAACATTGGCGCGGCCGCGATTGCGCACGACGTGCAACGCTTGCTGCGCTAGGGCTGCTGTTTGTTGTACCGCGTTGGTCAGATAAAGCTGAGTTGCAGCGGTTCAAGCAAGTGCCTGCCCGCCGCGCAGGTCACGCTAACTATTTTTGGACTGTGCGTCATACCAAGCAGCAATAGCCGCTTGAGCGCGCTCAGAGAGCTCTGCAGTGTCAAGTTGTTTGCGGCGCTCGATAATCATAAGCGCGTAGGGTGTGGCCAGGCTTGAAGCTTCTGCACAGAGGCGCAACTCTTCACCGACAGAGGGACTGCGTTGGCGCCAGAAGTTGATGGCGGATTCGAGTTCGGTAAGTGTCAAGGATGTTGGCATACCGTTATTGTCACAGAATATGTGGCCTTTAAACGTGTAGCAGCTGTTTTTTTGGCATGTTTTCGAGCCATCAATCTTATTAAAGGGATGTCAGCACCTCTTGCCAACTCCACAGCAGATGCGAGTAATATCTAGGTACAACTCCCTACAAAAAGGCTCATGATGAGTGCAAGCCCTTCTAATCCCTTTGTGTTGCCTGGGTTTGGTCAAAGTGGTGATGCGGCCACCAATCCTTTGTTCGCCAGCCTTGAGATGATGCGCCAGGCTTTCGCTGGCTTGGGCGGGCCCGCCGGGATGTCGGGCGGGCTTGGCCTGAGCCCTCCCATGAATCCAGAAGAGCTAGAGCGCAAAATCGCCGAGCTCAAGTCGGTTGAAAACTGGCTTAAATTAAATCTATCGATGCTCAGCAGTACGATTCAAGGGATGGAGGTACAACTCGCGACCATCGCGACGCTTAAGTCGTTTATGGCGGCCGGTTCAGCGGGCGCTGCAAATTCTCAGGTGCCTGGTGCACAAGCGGCGCCACCCAGCTGGTTCAGTGGCTGGCCCACAGCGCCCGCTCAGCCACAGTCTAATCCCCAACCGTCTGCTCGCGCTGAAGTGAAACCCCAAGCCGAACCCGAGCCTCAGCCACAAGCTCAGCGACAAGAGCCCGCTCAAGCCGCCTCGGTTGCACCAGCCGCACAAGCCTGGTGGGACATGTTGCAGCAGCAATTTGGTCAGGTAGCGGCTGCCACGGCCGCGAGTATGGCAGGCAAGCCTACGCAAGCTGCGGGTCAGGCGACAGCTAAACCCGCCAGAACACCTAAAAAAACGACAGCACCCAATACCAAACAAGCCGCAGCGAGTGCTCTGAATAAAACCAAAACAAAAGCCAGACCCCAGACCACCAAAAAGGCCGCCACAAAACCTACCGCTGAATAAAGTCATAAACAAAAATAAAAAGCGGCGTTTAACTACAAACCTACCACGCAAATTATGTTGAATATTGTCATTTTGGCCGCGGGCCAGGGTAAGCGGATGCAGTCCAACCGGCCCAAAGTGTTGCACACCATCGCAGGTCGTTCGATGTTGGCGCACGTGTTGGATCGTGCGCGTGCGCTTGCCACGGATAACATTGTGGTGGTGGTGGGCCATGGTGCCGAGCAGGTGCAACAGGCGTTCGTTGCACAACAAGATTTGCACTTTGCGATTCAGCAGCCGCAGCTTGGTACGGGACACGCGGTGCTGCAAGCGGTCGCGCAACTCAAAGAGGATGGTCGTGACGATGTCACGATCGTTTTGTATGGCGATGTGCCGTTGGTGCAGACTGAAAGTTTGCAGGCGTTGCTGCATGCACGTGGGCAGGGCTTGGCGGTCTTGACTGAGCTCTTGCCCGACCCAACAGGTTATGGGCGCATTGTGCGCGATGCCCAAGGTCGAGTTCGGGCAATCGTTGAACACAAAGACGCAACGCCCGAGCAACGTGGGATCAACGAAGTCAATACCGGAATTCTCGCGGCGCCCACCGCGCAGCTGAAGACCTGGCTGTCTCAACTCACGAACAACAACGCGCAGGGCGAGTATTACCTGACAGATATTATTGGCATGGCCGTGTCCGAGGGCCTCGCTGTCAATGTAGCGCATCCCGGTGCGGCCTATGAAACCTTAGGCGTCAATAGCCGTGCGCAGCAGGCGCAGCTTGAGCGCTTATGGCAACGTGAGCTTGCGCGGCGGCAGCTCGAAGCTGGCGTCACCTTGGCTGACCCTGCGCGTATCGACATACGCGGAAACTTAAGCTGCGACCAAGATGTGTTTATTGACGTTGGTTGTGTGTTTGAAGGCAATGTGAGTTTGGGTGCTGGCGTATACATCGGTGCGCACTGCGTCTTGCGTGATGTCACCATCGGGGCCGGCACGCGCATTGAGCCGTTCAGTCATCTTGATCAGGCGGTCGTGGGTGCCGACGCAAAGATCGGGCCCTATGCCAGGTTGCGCCCGGGCGCGGCACTCGCTGATCGCACGCACGTGGGTAATTTTGTTGAAATTAAAAATGCACGTCTAGGTGTTGACAGTAAAGCCAATCATTTGGCCTACATTGGCGACGCCGATATTGGCGAGCGCGTCAATATTGGCGCCGGCACGATTACTTGCAATTATGACGGTGTGAACAAGCACCGCACTGTCATCGAAGACGACGCGTTTATTGGTTCTGATACACAACTTGTTGCCCCCGTGCGGGTCGGGCGTGGTGCAACGCTTGGCGCGGGTACAACGCTTACACGTGATGCACCTGCAGAGAAACTGACCGTATCGCGCGCTAAACAACTCACCATCGAGGGCTGGAAACGGCCGGTTAAAAAAGTTTAAATATGTCTGAAGCACAAACGGCGCGAGCACCCGACGCGATAGAAGGTTTGCCTACGGTGCGTCGACGCAAAGCTGCCTTTGCGCTAGGTATTGGTTTGATGTTGTCGGTGCTCGACGCCTCGATGTCGAACGTTGCGTTGCCATCTATTGCAAAAGATTTGAATGAATCAGCGGCCTCGGTCGTGTGGATTGTCAATGCGTATGGTTTGACCGTTGCCATGATGCTGTTCCCGATGGCCGCGATTGGTGAGCGCATTGGTTTTAAGCTGTTGTTTCGTTTGGGCTTGCTGCTGTTTACCTGCGCCTCGATTGCGAGTGCCTTGGCGCCGACGCTACCGTTGCTATTAATTTGTCGTGTCGTGCAGGGGCTTGGTGGTGCAGCCATCATGTGCTTGTTCGCTGCATTGCTCCGGCATATTTATCCGCCACATCTGATCGGGCGCGGGATTGGCTGGAACTCGATGACGGTCGCTGTGTCATCGGTGATGGGGCCGTCGCTAGGCGCCTTTATTTTGTCGCTTGCGAGCTGGCACTGGATCTTTGCGTTCAACATCCCAATGGGGCTACTGGCGTTGTTGGGTGTTAAATATTTGCCAGAGGTTGCGCCTATCAAATCGCGATTTGACTGGGTGTCAGCTTTGTTGAGCATGATAACCATTGGTTTGCTCATTATCGGGATTGATTATTTAGCAACCTACACATGGCAGGCGTTGATTTTGATTGTGCTCTCGGTTTGCGTGGGCATTTTGTTAATTCGTCGCTCTAGCGCACAGACGGCCCCGCTTTTTCCGGTCGATCTGTTTCGCATCCCCGCCATGCGTTTTGCGTTGGCTGCCTCGGCCAGTACGTTTTCAGCGCAGATGGCGACCTTTGTCTCGTTACCCTTTTACTTACTGACCACGTTGCAGCGACCACAAATGACGGTTGGTGTGCTGCTAGCGGGTTGGCCCGTGGGGGCCGCAATGATCGCTGCAATCGCAGGCCCGCTGTCTGATCGGTTTCCTGTCGCGATCTTAAGTGGCATCGGTGCGGCGGCGATGGCGCTGGGCTTAACCCTGATTGCCTTCATGCCGGCAACTGTCGATAACACTTGGTTATTTTTTGCGATGATGTTGGCAGGGGTGGGGTTTGGTTTTTTTCAAACACCTAATAATCGCGTCTTGATTGGCGCTGCACCACGCAACCGGGCTGGCGCCTTAGGCGGCTTACAGTCTACAACGCGTGTGTTTAGCCAGACCTTTGGCGGTGCGGTCGTAGCGATGGTGTTTAGCATGGGCTTTTCAATGGGGCCCCTGCTTGGACTCTGGGTCGCCATTTGTTTCGCCTTGGTCGCTGTCAGCGTGAATGTGATCCGTTATCGACAAGCGCCGCACTCGGGTCAAAATGGCTGAGACGGGTTTGCGCATTTTGCAGATCAACACCGAGCGCGGTTGGCGCGGCGGCGAACGGCAAACATTATTGACCGCGGTTGGTCTGCGCGCGCGCGGCCATCACGTTGAATTATTACTACGCAAAGGCAGCGCGCTAGCCGAGCGTGCACGCGCGCTTGGTTTGGTGGTGCACACCGCCGGTGGAGGCTTTGCCTTTGGGTGTTGGCTAGCCATTCACGGTAAACGCTACGATGTCCTGCATGCTCAAACCGCTAAAGTAGTGGCTTGGGCCGTTGCCGCCGCCGCGGTCAATGATCGTCCGATTGTGTTCTCGCGTCGTACAAGTTTTGCATTAGGGGCGGGCGTTTGGCTGACACGCTTGAAGTGGCGCAGTGTTGCGCAAATGGTGGCAATCAGTGAGGCGGCGGCTCAGGCACCACGCTCGTTGGGCGTGCCTACGCAAGTCATTCCAAGCGCAGTTTTGCCCATTGTGTCCGATCCGTCACGCATTCAGCGCTTTTTAAAACAACACGCACTTGAAGGCCGTCGTTTGGTGGGGACGGCCGCCGCTCTATCGGTTGAGAAAGACCCGGTGACTTTGATTCATGCGGCTGCAAAAGTATGTGCGCAGTTTGATGATGTTGTTTTCATTCACTGGGGTGCCGCGGGTGCTGCGTCGCATGCCGCACACCAAGCGATTGCAGAGCTAGGGTTGCAAGACCGCTATGTGCTGTTGGGTTTTGAGCAAGAAGTTGAACCACTGTTTGCAGCGCTTTCGGTCTTTGTGATGGCCTCGCGTTTTGAGGCTTTGGGCAGTAGCGTCCTTGATGCGATGTTGCAAAACGTACCTATTGTGTCGACCAACGCAGGCGGTTTAAAAGAAACGGTCAGTCAAGGACGAGGGCTGGTGTGCGCGCCCGGTGACGTTGACGCGATGGCTGCGCATATCTCTTTGATGTTGGCGCAGCCAGAGCAAGCGCGTGCCATGGCTAAAGTTGCCTGTACCGCGGTACAAACCGATTACGCAGTCGACAGCATGGTCGAGCGGTATATAGAGCTATACCGAGAAGTGCTCGGGCATTGAGCACAAGACCTTGTCGCGATTTTGTGATTGCTTGTGATTGTGATTGCTTGTGAGTTTGAGCGGCTGATACTTTGCCCGGTTTGACCCTGGCCTTTGAGCGCTCAACGGTGGATGAATCGTTATCCGAGCGCGATGCCGGTGTTGAATTTACTGCGGTGAATTGAAAAAAAACTGCGTACGTTACGCACGTTCATTTGCGCAGTCAGTGCGCGATGCACTAACGCGTGATACGCGGGCATATCAGTCACTTGTGTGATTAAAACAAAATCCGGCCCAGAAGAGACTCGGTAGCATTGCAGTACCGCAGCCTCAAGCGCGACCGTGCGTTCAAACTGCTCAAGGCTTTCGGCTGACTGCACGTCTAGTGTGACCTCAAGGATCGCGGTGAGGGTATTGCCGACTTTGGTGGGATCAACGATCGCCACTTGTTTTTGGATGATGCCCGACTCAGACAGCCGGCGGACGCGTCGCATGCAGGTGGGTGGCGAGGCGTGTACCAGCTCGGCGAGTTGCTGATTGGTGACGCTTGCATCTTGCTGCAGTTGCTCAAGGATGCGTAGATCAAGCTCATCGAGCGTGTCGGTCATGATTGGAAAAGAATTAAAAAAAGTAAAAAAGGTTGGTCATCAATAGGAAAGAATTAAAAAAAGTAAAAAAGGTGGGTCACCATTAGGAAAGAATTAAAGAAGATCAAAAAGGATGAGCATCATTAAAAGTAGTAAAGAAGATCAAAAACTGATAATAATGAAATTATATTTCATTAATTAGACAAATGAACTATTAATTCCAAAATAAAACATAAATAGACATAATATTTCATATCATGTTTGTCACAATACAAACACGATAAGGAGATGGTTATGTGCGGCATTGTGGGTGCAGTGGCTTCCAGGGACATTACGCCAATTTTGCTCGAAGGGCTAAGCCGTCTTGAGTATCGCGGCTATGACTCGTGCGGTGTGGCGGTGTTTGACAATGGCGCGTTGCGACGCGCCCGCAGCACTGAACGCGTGGCAGAGCTGGCAGACACGATTGCACGCGAGCACATCACGGGGTTTACCGGCATTGCGCACACACGCTGGGCGACGCATGGCGCGCCGGTGACGCGCAACGCACACCCACATTTTTCTGGCTTGGGCCAAGAAGAACCCAGTATTGCCTTGGTGCACAACGGCATCATTGAAAATCACGAAGAACTGCGCACCGAATTACAAGCGGTGGGTTATCTGTTTGAAAGCCAAACCGATACCGAAGTGATCGCGCATTTGGTACATCATCTCTACGACGGTGACTTGCTTGAGGCGGTTCAGCAGGCGGTCAAGCGCTTAAAGGGCGCCTATGCGATTGCGGTATTTTGCCGCGACGAACCGCACCGTATTGTGGCGGCGCGTTACGGCTCGCCTCTTGTGATCGGGCGAGGTAAAAACGAAAACTTTTTGGCCTCTGATGCTTTGGCGTTGGCGGGCACCACCGATCAAATTGTGTATCTTGAAGATGGTGATGTGGCTGATCTGCAGCTTGGCAATGTCTGGATCATGGATGCAACGGGTAAGCAGGTCAATCGCAAGATCAATACGGTGCAGGTGCATACCGGCGCGGCAGAGCTTGGCCCATATCGCCATTACATGCAAAAAGAAATTTTTGAGCAACCACGCGCTGTCGCTGACACACTTGAAGATGTTGAGTCGATTACTCCTGAACTGTTTGGCGACAAGGCGTACAAGATTTTTAAACAAATCGATCGCGTATTAATTTTGGCGTGTGGTACGAGCTATTACGCGGGGCTCACCGCGCAATACTGGATCGAGTCGGTTGCAAAGATCCCGGTGTCGGTTGAGATTGCAAGCGAGTATCGATACCGCGATAGTGTGCCCAACGCCAACACTCTGGTGGTCACGATCTCGCAGTCTGGCGAAACGGCCGATACGCTTGCAGCGTTAAAACATGCGCGTTCGCTTGGTATGCAGCACACACTGACGATTTGTAACGTGTCAACGAGTGCGATGGTGCGCGAGTGCGAGCTTGCGTACATTACACGTGCTGGCGTTGAAATCGGTGTGGCATCCACCAAAGCGTTTACCACCCAACTCACGGCATTGTTCATGCTGACACTGGCCTTGGCGCAGGTGCACGGCCAGTTAACCGAGCAACAAGAGGCCGAGCATGTCAAAGCGTTGCGACACTTGCCTGCTGCGATTAGTGCTGTGCTTGCGCTTGAGCCGCAAATTATGGCGTGGGCCGATCGCTTTGCCACAAAAGAAAACGCCTTGTTTTTAGGCCGCGGCATGCATTACCCCATCGCGCTAGAGGGTGCGCTGAAGCTCAAAGAAATTAGCTATATCCATGCCGAGGCCTACCCAGCGGGTGAGCTTAAGCACGGTCCGTTAGCCCTGGTGACCGAGCAAATGCCGGTGGTCACGATTGCGCCCAACGATGCTTTGTTAGAAAAACTCAAATCGAATATTCAAGAGGTGCGCGCGCGCGGTGGCGAGTTGTATGTGTTTGCCGATATGGATACGCGGATTGTGAGCGCTGAGGGCGTGCATGTGATTAGGATGCCCGAGCACTACGGGTTGCTATCGCCGATTTTGCATACAGTGCCGTTACAGTTACTGGCTTACCATACCGCGTGTTCGCGTGGCACTGATGTGGATAAGCCACGCAATCTGGCAAAGAGCGTGACGGTCGAGTAGTTCCGTTAGGGGGTCAAGAAGACCGAGGCTTGATAGTCTGATACGGTCGAGTCAACCCCAGAGCGGGTTCAAGGGAAAACCGCAAAGCGCATTCTAAATGCGCAAACTCTGCTACGTAGACCACAAATAGTTTGCCTTGCCTCGACGGCATCGTCTATGTTCACTGAGCCTCTTGCGGCGCACGAGATCGATGGTTAGGCCGCGAGTGGCGCTGCTTAACGAGTGAAAGGTCAATCCATGCGCGAGCGGGTCATTGCTATAAAAATATTTTTACTCAGCCTATGGTTAGTTCTTGGCTTGCTGCCCCCTGCGATGGCTCAGTCGCCCGTCATTATCGGAAAAGATCAGTGGCTGTTTTATCGCCCAGAAATGATCCAACCTGCAGATGAGCCCTCGATCAATACCTCGCTTGATCTGGTGCAGCGCTTCAATAAAATATTGGCCGCCAACGGCACGACACTGGCGTATGCGGTTATTCCAATCAAGATGAGGATCTATTCTGATTTTTTGCCTGAGCAGGCAAAGCTGTCTCCTTACATGGCTGCGAATTATGAACGCTTGATTAAGGTGTTGAAGGCCAAGGGTGTCAATGCGGTCGATGTCAACACTGCAATGATGAAGAGCCCGATTCGCACCAGTATTTCACCAATCTTTTTAAAGGGCGACACGCATTGGTCGCAACTAGGGGGGATGGTTGTAGCCGAGGCAATCAAAGATGAAATCCTCGTGAATCCCTTATTGAAAAAGGCTTACGACACTACGCCTGAAGAAAAGTACACGATGAAGTTTCGTAAAAAGCTATACACCTTGAAAGGTGGCGATCTGCTCAATGGCTTGCCCGCCGATCATCCCAAGCATCCACCAGAGCAGACCTTGTTGTTTGATATCAAGCAGGCTAAAAAAGCAGCTACGGGTTTGCTAGACGATACGGCGGCGCCAGAGGTTGTGTTGGTTGGTTCAAGTTACTCGCAAGAATGGACATTGTTTTCGCAGGCCCTTAAATTTGCGTTGCAGCGCGATGTCTTGTCTTTTGCCGTCACCGCTGACAAGAGCCCTTGGGTTGGCTTGCTTGAAACCTATGTTGCGAGCGACAACTTTCAAACTCAGCCACCTAAACTGCTGATCTGGGAGACGCCCGAGAGGGAGCTTGCCGCACCACCAAACTATACCTATCGCGAGCAGCGTTATAAAAGTGACAACACTGAATGGCTTTTGCGAGTCTCGGCTTGGGTGCAGCGTGTGTGTAAAGCGTCTGCTGTGTCGACAACAATCGCAAAGGTTGGCCTCGCGAGCAAAGCGCAAAACCTTGCAGACGATGCCATTGCTGTCGTCGCGACAGCCGAAACGGATTTTGTAGAGGTGCGCTTGAGCAAGCCGATCACTAAGCAACAGTATGTCTCTGCACGACTGACCACTGAGGGCTCGAAGCTAGTGAGTGTCGAAGCGTCTGGGCCTGGCCTCGCCACGCGTCGGTTTACCTTGGCGGTTGTGGGCGATGAGCTCGAGCATAATTTTAAAATGCCTTTGCCATCCCCGGGCGCAGGCTACACAACGTTCAGGCTGTTTCCGGGTCAGACCGATAAATTTAGTATGAAGCAGCTCGAAGTGTGCGAGCAGCCCGCTGACCTATTGCTTTGACATTCTCCCCGCCCTGAACGGCGAGGTTTTAGGCGCACATCCGATAAAAGCCCACTCTCAAAGTGTGACACTCCAATCGGTGCGTCAGAGGCCACAAAGGGTTTGGCGATGATTGCGCTGTGCCAAGAAGCGCATGGTTTGCACCCTTTACGCAAAAAAGGTCAGCGCCACACCCTCCAACCCCTTTCATGGCTGTTTTCACACTATGGTTACGGTGGGGTATTTGCCCCGTCGTTTTATTTTTGGCGTGCATGGTGTTTTTTGTCTTGATTCAGGCTCTTAGCGGGTTGGGCGCTTATCGCGCTGTCGCCGGCGTACGCTTGTCTCAAACTGAGCAGGCCCGCTAATGGCGACCGCAGCCCCCGATTCGATCCTGATACAAAGCCTGGCCGACTCGCACGCGGGTATTGGTCAAAACATTGAGGGCAGTGGCGCAGCCGCTGGCAACCCTAGCCCGGGCGCGCAGTCGGTCAATGGACAATACGTATCAAGTGGCGCCATCTCGGGTGGCGGGCTTGGCTCTGGTGCCGAAGTGAGCGTGACGCCGGGCGACGGTAATGTTGGATCGCTCAGCATCGCCGCCAATGGCAGTTACACACTTTCGGTGTCGGATACCGCTGCACAACAGTTTGTGCCAGGCGAGCCGCACACTGAAACTTTCGTATTACAAAGTGCAGATGGCAGTACCCATCAGCTTAGTTTTACCTTGCAGCAGACCCCAGAAGGGGTGTCGATCGGAGCCCCCTCGGTGGCGGTGCCTGACCCTGTCACGGGTGTGTTTACCGACACGCAAACAGCGACCGGCTCGTTTCCGGTTAACGCAGAGGGCCAAGTGCCTAGCGTACAGTCATTGCTCGGTGCGGGCGAACCGTCGTTGGGATCGTTGTCGATCTCTGATTCAGGGCAATACACGTATAGCGTGTCGACCTCTGCAAGTCAG
>Ga0114968_10001245_pt1 | contig 19434 bp, 15 predicted proteins | sample M_130807_EF_Meta_FD_87020 | JGI IMG/M metagenome (GOLD analysis project Ga0114968, IMG submission 87020) | Freshwater microbial communities from Lake Montjoie, Canada to study carbon cycling - M_130807_EF_MetaG | ecosystem: Environmental > Aquatic > Freshwater > Lake | place: Lake Montjoie...
CTGCGGTGAAATCGAGCAACCTGGCAGGATCGCTGAAGGTATCGGCAAAGTGGCCCTGAACCTCGGCTGGTGCACGCATCACTTCATTGGCAGTAATGACTGATGCAACAAAGTGGTAAAGCCCCAGATCAGCAAGACGGAACAATTCCTGTGTGGCATCTTTCCACTCTTCATCGAAGTAGCCACCAATGACGGAGGTGTCGAGGTAAAGGGAGGGGGCGTGCATGAGCCAAAGCTTGGCATGTTTTCATGTTTGCGCCTCCGTTTCCCTCCGAAACCTGTCGTGTCACTAGGCGGCACTTTGCAGCAAATTCTACAGAGGCAGCGACGTGCTTGTGCCGCCCTCGTGCAGCCACCTCATACGCCTTCTGGCGCTGCGTCAGCCTCCGCAGCTTCTTCCGCCAGGGTGGAGAGGCGCTTGAAGTGCAGCTGCAGAACACGCCGGAGATCCGCCTTGGTGGTGGTCACCTCATAATCTTCGATGGTCACCTTTTCGCCCACCTTGGGCAGATGGCCGAGGAGGTGCGTGACATAGCCGCCGATGGTGGTGACTTCATCGCTGTCGAGATCGATGCCGGTCTGATCGGCCAGTTCGTAGAGGTTGTAGGTGCCTTCGACGGTGAATTCGTTTTCATTGATGCGGCGGAACTCGCTGACTTCATGGTCAAATTCGTCCTGAATATCACCCACAATTTCCTCCAGCACGTTGTCGAGCGTCACAATGCCGACGGCACCGCCGAATTCATCAACGGCGAGGGCCACGTGGACGTGCTTGTCGAGGAAGAAGCGCAGCAGCTTGTCGATGGGCATCATCTCCGGCACCATCTGCAGCTCGCGTTTGATCTTGCGCAGGTCAGGCTGCGGTTTGCCGATGAGGCCGAGTAGATCTTTGATGTGAATGGTGCCGATGGCGTGGTCGAGGTGGCCTTCCACGAGCGGATACCGCGTATGCTTGGAGTCGATGGCAAGCTTGAGGCTGGCTTCAAAGGTTTCATCCGCATCAAGCGATACCACCTGGTTGCGTGGCGTCATCACATCGCGCACGCAGCGGTCATTGAGGGCGAGGGCGTTGAGGAGGATGTCCTTCTCGGTTTCCGTGACCTCCTTGGACTTCTGGCTTTCGGCCACGATGTGACGCAGCTCTTCTTCCGAGTGGGCGATCTCGTGCTCGGAAACGGGGGTGATGCCCAGAAAGCGGAGGACCACGTTGGTGCTGGCGCTGAGAATCCAGATCGCAGGCTTCAGCACGATGTAAAACAGGTGCAACGGGCGCGCGATCAGCAGCGCGGTCTGCAGGGATTTGCGGATGGCGAGCACCTTGGGTGTCTGCTCGCCCAAGACGACGTGCAGGTAGGTGACTATAGCGTATGCGATGCCGATGGAGGTCCAGCGGACGACGGTCTCATTGACGATGCCGATCTTAAACAGCATCGGCTGCACGACGACGGCGACAAACGGCTCGCCGAAAATCCCCAGGGCGATGCTGGTCAGAGTGATGCCCAGCTGGCCGGCGGAAAGGTAGGCGTCCAGATTGCGTGTCACGGTCTGGGCGAACTTGGCGCCACGAGTGCCGTCTTCGATGGCGGCCGTGAGCTGGCTGTCCCTGACTTTGACGATGGCGAACTCAGCCGCCACAAAGAAGGCGTTCAGCAGCACGATGGCCAGCACGATCACTGCCTGCCAGAAGACTTCTGCAGACGTGAAACTCCACTCATGTACGAGTTCAGCAGTGGCATTGGCGAGCAAAGGAGTCATGAGGCGGCGCGGTCAGGCGTTCACAGCTTCTCGTAATTGCCATCGCATCGTTTTTCGAGGATGGTGAAGCCGGCGGCCTTGGCGTCGGAAACTGAGAGGGGTTTGGTGACCTTCGGCGTGTTGAAGCCGGAAATGAGCTTTTTGACCGGCTGCCTGCACAACGGACAGGTCTCGAGTGCGGGTCTGCTGAGCGGACGGCGCAGATCAAAACCTCTGCGGCAGGCAGGGCATCCCTTTTCAGGGTCGTCAGCGATGTAGGAGTAGGTAGGCATCAGAGCAGACACGCGCCGCCTCTCCATGCAGCCAGAGACAATCTCCGGCTGCAAGTTCGGACGGAATTCTACCAACTGGACTTCGTCACCCCGGGAATCATCCCCTGGGAGGCGAGTTCGCGGAAGGTCATACGGGACATCTGGAAGCGGCGGATGAACGCGCGACGGCGGCCGGAAACGCGGCAGCGGTTGATGAGACGTGTCGGGCTTGCATCACGCGGAAGCATGGAGAGACCGACGAAATCGCCTTTCTCCTTGAGTTCAGCACGGAGTTTAGCGTACTTTTCGACGGTTTTACGTTTGCGCTTGTCGCGCTCGAGCCAGCATGTTTTTGCCATAGGGGCGCGGAGTCTGCCCCAAAGCTCCCATTTCGCAAGAAAAAATTTCTGCTGGCGAACAGACTGATTCGCGCTAAATGCCCATTCTCTATGATCATCTTTTACGGAATGTGTATCGCCGCCGCACTGCTTTTCTGCGGTGTCATCGTCTTCACCTACTTGGTGAAGGGCTGAAACGGGCCGTTTTCGTGGCCTACTGATACAGGAAAGTTGTCAGCGGACTGGTGGCTGAAGCCTCCGCCGCACCCTCGCTCAGACCGATTTCATAGGCACTGCGTCCGGCTTCCACGGCCATTTTAAAGGCTTTAGCCATGCGCACGGGGTCGGCAGCCACGGCGATGGCCGTATTCACCAGCACGGCGTCCGCTCCCATTTCAAACGCCTCGGCGGCATGGCTGGGTGCTCCAATGCCGGCGTCCACCACCACCGGCACGGTGGCCTGAGTGATGATGATTTCGATCTGACGACGCGTCGTGATGCCCTGATGCGAGCCGATGGGCGACCCGAGCGGCATCACCGTGGCGGTGCCCACATCCTGCAGACGGCGGGCCAGAACCGGGTCGGCATTGATGTAGGGGAGGACGATAAACCCCTCCTTCACGAGAATTTCTGCTGCCTTGAGCGTCTCAATCGGGTCTGGCAGGAGGTAGCGCGGGTCGGGATGAATCTCCAGCTTCACCCAGTTGGGCAGACCCGCCGCCACGGCCAGCCGGGCCAGGCGCACGGCCTCCTCCGCATTCATTGCCCCACTGGTGTTTGGCAGCAGCAGGACGTTTTTCGGGATGAAATCGAGGATGTTGGCAAAGGGATCTCCTTTGCCGGTCAAATCGGCCCGGCGCAGGGCCACGGTCACGATTTCCGTCTCCGAGGCCACGATGGCATCCCGCATCAGCTCACCGCTGGCGAATTTGCCTGTGCCCAGCATAAGACGGGAGTTGAACTGACGATTGGCGATGGTGAGGGGCTGATTGGGCATGGGGCAGAGATTCAAACTTCACGCAGGCGACGGCGGATCGTCTTGGGATCCTGGCGGTGATCCACTACCGCTCGCACATGAACGCCGTCCAGTTCCAGTGAGTAATAAATGACGTAATAGGGAAACGTGCCCTGAACGGCCATCTGGAAGAAACCGCCGCGCTGGGGGGGGGCATGCCACCGGTCAATTCCAGTTCCTTCATTCTGGACTGCAAAAAATCCACGACTTGATCCCCCAGACCACCCTCCTGAGTGTCGTAAAATCTCCCGGCCGCAAGAATGTCTTCCAGGGCCGTTGGACGCAGGTGTAACGTCATGACGCCGCCAGACGTTCCTGACGAAGCGTTGCGCGAATCTGTTTGAAAGCTTCATCGAGTGGAATTGCTTGGTCCAGCCCTTGGGCGTGCAGCAGTTCACGTTCCTGCAACATCTCCCAATGACTTTCGGGGATGATGGCTTCCTCCGTGGACTTAACGATGGTTTCGCGCACCCGTTCCCGCTCATCAACTGACAAGCTCCAGAACAAACCCAGCAACTCCTGCGCAGCAGGCGTGAATGTGGCAGCGGAAGGCATGCTATAAACTAGGCTTCTCCTCAAACAAATCAACTCAGCATCACCCGCTGCAGCAGCTCGCCCGTTGGCGGCTGGATGCCGATGTAGAAGTCGCCAAATTCACCGTACTGGGTGGTGACTTCATCGAAGCGCATCTCATAGACGATGCTTTTGATCTGGACCATGTCGTGCGCGAAGAGCGTCACACCCCATTCATGGCTGTCGAGACCGGTGGAGCCGGAGATAAGCTGGCGCACCTTGCCGGCGTATTTGCGGCCCGTTTTGGCATGGCCGCCCATGAGTTCGCGACGCTTGGCAAAATCGTTGGCATACCAGTTGGCACCCACATTGCGGCGCTTGCTCATCGGGTAGAAACAGAAGACCTGCCAGTCGGGCATGTTCGGGTAAAGACGGTCGTTGAAATACTTCGTCATGTGGCCCTTCCACTCCGCCACACGTTTATCAAAGGCCTCGGTGCCGGGAGTCAGATTTTCCGCCTTCTCGATCTGCGCCTTGAACTCTTCCTCGGACTGCGAGTACTCGGTCCACTCCGTCATGGAAAGATAGCTGTAGGCCGGGGTCAGCACGTCCGGGCCGAGGGCCAAAGTGATCTGCTTTTCAAAGCGCTGCGAATCATGCAAATCCGGCGTGAGCAGCATGAAGCCCAGTTCGGATTTTGGCGACACCATCGCAAACGCAAGCAATTGCGTGCCAGGGTGCTTGCGGATGGCCTCAATCGTGCGCGTGAAGTTCTCGCGTCGCTCCTGGCGTTCTTCCGGCGTCAGCGCCGCCCAGTAGCCATGATCAATGGTGAAAAACAGGTGCTGTACCACCCAGCCCTCTTCAGAAATCAGCGGTTTCGATTCAGCGGGGCCGTTGGACGTGGGAAAAGAGGTCGGGATGAGCATGGGTTGATTGGAGGTTGCCAGTCACATACGCCGGAAATCAGGCGGCTCAACGGACGATCATTGGCTTTTGCTGTGCGGAAGAACGAATGCCGAACTCAGCCCTCAGGAGCAGCGAGGATGAGAGTGGCGTTCTTCGCAGCTGTGGTTAGCTTGGCATGACATGAAAAATTCGTCGAGACTGTTTCTGCTTCTTTTCGCCCTGAACGTCTGCTCTGCGCAGGAGGCTTTTGACCGGCTGACTTTTCATGCGGCACCGAAGCCGCTGGGGGCAGATGCGAAGACGAGCGACTGGGCGCGGGTGCTCGGCCCCACGAATGATGCGCATTCAACGGAAACTCATCTGCTCAAGACCTGGGGGCAGAACGAGCCCAAGATGGTGTGGGAGGTTCAGATGGGCGAGGCCTACAATTCTCCTGCCATCAGCGGCGACTTCTGTGTGATCTTCCATGCGCTCGAAGGCAAGGAAACCATCGAGTGCCTGCAGCGCGAAACCGGGAAGCGGTTCTGGTCACAGGATTATCCGATCTCGTATCAAGATCGCTACGGCTTCGGCAATGGCCCGCGTGGCAGTCCGGTGATCGCCGATGGCATCGTCGTGACTTTTGGCGTGACAGCGGAGTTGCGCGCGTTCGATTTGAAAACGGGCAAGCCGCTGTGGCAGCATGACCTGCGCAAAGAATACAACGTGCCGCAGGATTTCTTCGGCGCGGGCGGCACGCCGCTGATTCTCGACGGACGGGTGATTCTGAATGTCGGCGGCAAAAAAGCGCCGATCGAAGACAATGAGGGATTGCGCGACCGCAAAGAGCGGCTCGCGGAAGCAGGCGTGAGCGTGGCGGCCTTCGATTTGCAGAGCGGCAAGGTCCTGTGGACCGTCGAGGATGCCTGGGGCGCGAGCTATGCCTCGCCCATTCCCGCCAGGCTGCATGGGCAGACCAAAGTGCTCATCTATGCCGGCGGCGAGAGCGATCCGGCCACGGGCGGCCTCATGTGCATTGATCCGGCGAGTGGAAAGCTGCACTCCAAATTTCCATGGCGCAACGAAGACTACATCCAGGCCATCGGCAGTTCGCCCGTTGTCATTCCAGAGAAAAATCGTGCCTTCATCACCACCGCGTACCCGAAGGGCCGCCCGCTCGGCGGTGTGATGGTGGAGTATGACGCGGAGTTTCAAGCCAAGGAAGTCTGGCAGTCCAAGAAGCTGGCCGTGCACTGGATGAATCCGGTTTATCATGACGGTCATCTCTATGCCATCGACGGCGAGACGGAGCCCAAGTCACGCCTCGTCTGCGTGAACGCTGACACCGGAGCGGAAGTGTGGGAGCAGCACATTGAGTGGGAGGATGCCGAGTTCAGCAAACAAACCGGACGTGCTAACCCCACCCGTCTCAGCATCCTGCGCGCCAGCCTGCTGCATGCCGATGGTGCCTTCCTCTGCCTCGGCGAAACCGGTTCGCTGCACTGGCTGGAGCTGAGTCCGGCAGGAGCCAGAGTAATGGCGCAAGTCCAGCCATTCTATGCGCTCAACACCTGGAGCCTGCCCGCACTCAGCAACGGCCTGCTCTATGTGCGCCAGCAAGCGCAGGATTTGCTGCGGAAGTCTGGGCCACGGGTGATTTGCCTCGACTTGAGAGGCGAGTGAACCCTGCAAACGGCGCAGTTATCATAAAGACCGCTTGAGAAGGAGCCTGTGAAATGTGGCGTCTCACAGGGACCCAATGTAGCGCATGCCGCCACAGGCGAGGTGCATCGAGATCATGTCGGCCTCTACTCAGGGTATTCGAGAAGAGCGAGGAAGGTGGACTTTCCCCCGCCATTTACGCATTACTTTACTGATAATGTGTGGTTTATCAGGAAATCCTGAAAAACTCAATGTGCGGCCTGAAGGAACATAAAATAACCTGTGCAGGGGACTGACAAAAACTGCCACAAGTGCTAGGCGAACACGGTCGCTTGCAGGGCATTTCCGAGAAATGGCACATCTAATGCTCATGCATAGATTTCATGATCCCATGTGAATATGTTATTGAAAAATGTGCCGGATCGAAAGCAGTCGTCTGCCTCTCGCTCCTTTCGTTCATGATTTCCTGCAGCAAGACACCTGTTGCCGCCAGTCATGAAGCCAGCAAAACTTACCCGGTCACCTCTGCCATGGTGATGGATGTGCCGCACGGCCAGGAGTACGTCGCAAACATTCAGAACTCCAATTTCATCGAACTGCGTGCGAGGGTGAACGGGCATCTGGAAAAAATCCCTGTCGATGAAGGCCAGCGGGTCACCGCCGGGCAGGTGCTCTTCACCATCAGCAGCCATGAATACCAGGAAGATTTGAAGCGGTCCAACGCCAGACTCAAATCCGCCATGGCGGAAGCCAAGATGGCGGAAATCGACCTGCAAAACAATCAGCTCCTGCTGGAGAAGAAAATCATCTCCACCTCGGAATGGGAGATGGCCCAGGCGAGACTGGACTCCGCCATGGCCAAAGTGGATGAGACACGCACCACGGTGGCCGACGCCGAGCGCAAGCTCAGTTATGCGGAAGTGCGGGCGCCGTTTGATGGCATCATCAACCGGATCCGCACCAAGGCCGGCAGCCTCGTTTCAGAAGGGGACCTGCTGACCTCCATTTCCAATGATGGTGACGTGTACGCCTATTTCAATGTGTCTGAGCGTGAGTATCTGGAGCTGGCCAGACGGAAGGATCTGGGCGTGCAGGGCAGCGTGGTGCTGGAACTGGCCAATGGCGAGATTCATCCGCACAAAGGCAGGATCGAAACTTGGGAAAGCGTGATTTCCAAAAGCACCGGAAACATCGCCTTCCGGGCCAGTTTTCCCAATCCCGAGCGTCTTCTCAAGCATGGCTCCAGTGGCAAGGTGATGGTCCAGTCGGAGCTGAAGAATGCTCTGGTGATCCCGCAGAAATGCACCTTTGAAGTTCAGCACAAAACCTGTGTGTTCGTTCTCAATGCGGACAACAGCATCCAGTTGCGCAGCATCGACACCAAACTGCGTCTGCCCAACCACTATGTCGTTAACTCGGGTCTGCAGCCCACGGATCGCATCATCTTTGAAGGCATCCAGGTGGTGAAGGAGGGCGAGGTGATAGCGCCTGACTTCAAATCCCTGGCGGAAGTAGCGCCGTTTTATGCGGCGAGATGATGCTCGCTCGCGCCAGCTTGTGAATCGACGGTTGCGGGAACAGCGCGGCAAAGCATTGCAGCCACCGCTTTCTCACCCCATGCACCCAAACTGAGGAAAAGAATGCTTCAATGATCAAAGAGTTTATCCGCAGACCCGTGCTGTCGATGGTCATCTCCATCATCATCACCTTCCTGGGTCTGCTGGCATTGTTTCAATTGCCCATCACCCAGTTTCCGAGCATCGCGCCACCCGAGGTGAATGTGACGGTGGAGTACATCGGTGCCAATGCCGAGACGCTGACGAAGGCCGCCATCGTCCCGCTGGAGCGATCGATCAATGGCGTGCCTGGGATGAAGTACATGTCCTCGCGGGCGGCCAACGATGGCGTCGGCGTCATTTCGATCGTCTTTGAGGCGGGCACCGACCCGGACGTGGCGGCGGTGGATGTGCAAAACCGGGTGAACAAGATGATGGGCGAGCTGCCCGAGGAAGTCATCAAGGCCGGGGTCCAAATCGCCAAGGAGGAGAAGGCCATGCTGATGTACCTCGACGTCACCAGCACCAATACTGAACTCGATGAGATGTTTCTGTACAACTTCGCCGACATCAACATTCTCACCGAACTGAAGCGGATCGAGGGTGTGGGCTTTGCGAAGATCATCGGTGTCAAGGAATACGCCATGCGGATCTGGCTCAAACCGGACAAAATGCTGGCCTACAACATCTCGACGGAGGACATACTGCTCGCCTTGAAAGAGCAAAATGTGGAGGCCGCGCCTGGCAAGGTGGGGGAAAGCTCGGACAAGACCGAGCCACACCTGCAGTATGTGGTGCGTTATGCAGGCAAATACCGGAGCCAGGAAGATTATGAAAAGATCCCCATCCGCTCCAATGACGAGGGGCAGGTGCTGCGCATCAAGGACATCGCCCAGGTCGAATTCAGCACCCTTTACTTCGATGTGGAGACCCGGTTCAATGGCAGGCCCACCGCAGCGCTGCTGCTGAAGCAGCTGCCCGGCTCCAACGCTAACGAAGTCATCGCCAGCATCAAACAGCGCATGGCTGAGATCAAAGAGGCCACTTTCCTCAAGGGCATGGACTATGAGATCAGCTATGATGTGTCGCGCTTTCTTGAAGCCTCGCTGCATGAGGTGATGCGGACGCTGGCGGAGGCCTTCCTGCTGGTGTCAGTGGTGACGTTTATTTTCCTGCAGGACTGGCGCTCCACTTTGATCCCGGTCATTGCCGTGCCGGTGTCACTGGTCGGCACCTTCTTCTTCATGCAGTTGCTGGGCTTCTCGCTGAACCTGATCACGCTGCTGGCCCTGGTGCTCGCCATCGGCATCGTGGTGGACGGGGCCATCGTGGTGGTGGAGGCGGTGCATGCCAAGATGGAAAGCACCGGTGCGGGGCCACGTCAGGCCACGGAAGAAGCGATGGGAGAGATCGGCGGAGCCATCATCGCGATCACGCTGGTGATGGCCGCCGTCTTTGTGCCTGCCTCCTTCATGTCCGGCCCCTCGGGTATTTTCTACCAGCAGTTCTCCCTCACGATGGCGATTGCGATCGTGCTCTCAGGCTTGGTCGCCCTCACGCTGACACCTGCACTGTGCGCGTTGATGTTAAAAAACACGCATCACGCGCCGAAGAGCAAGAGCCTGCTGAATCGCTTCTTTGGCGTCTTCAACAAGAGCTACGACAAAGTTTCGGGCGTTTACAATCGGTGGATCTCGGCCCTGGCGGGCAGGCGTGGGCTGAGCTGGGGCATCCTCCTGGCCTTCTGCGCCGTCATGGTGTTCGCAGGCGGCAGGCTGCCGTCTGGCTTCATTCCCAATGAAGACCAGGGCGGGTTTTACGTCGGCATCACCACTCCGGCAGGTTCCACGCTGGAGCGCACCAAAGCAGTGGTCGATGAAATCCAGCATTGCTGCGAAGGCATCCCTGCCATCGCTTCGGTCTCCACGCTGGCTGGCACCAACATCATCACCGACGCCAGCGGCCCGACTTATGGCGCCTGCCTGATCAATCTGACCGAGTGGCACCTGCGCAAGGAATCGGTCAAGGAGGTGATGGATGAACTCCTCCGTAAAACGCGGCACATCAAGGATGCCGAGATTGAACTGTTCTCGCCACCCGCCGTGCCTGGCTACGGCAATGCGAGCGGCTTTGAGCTGCGCCTGCTGGACCGCACCGGAACGAGCGATTTCAAAAACATGGAAAGCGTGACCGAAAAGTTTCTCGACGATTTGCAGGCGCGTCCTGAGATCGCGAATGCCTTCACCAGTTTCGACGCCAGCTTTCCGCAATATCTCGTGCATGTGGACAGCGACATTGCAGCGCAAAAAGGAGTCACCGCCAACAATGTGATGAGCGCCCTGCAGACCATGCTGGGCGGCAAGTATGCGACCAATTTCATCCGTTTCGGGCAGTTGTACAAGGTCATGGTACAGGCGCTGCCGGAGTACCGTGCACGACCGGAGGACATTCTGAAACTGCATGTCAAAAATGAAACCGGGGAGATGGTGCAGCTGGACACCTTTGTGAAGCTGGAAAAAGTCTATGGGGTGGATCAGGTGACCCGCCACAACATGTTCACCTCGGCGGAGATCAATGGAGAGCCCGCCATCGGAGTCAGCAGTGGCGCGGCCATTAAAGCCATCCAGGAAACAGCTAAGGAAAAACTGCCGAAGGGCTTTGGCATCGACTGGGCGGGCATCACGCGGGATCAGATTCTCGCGGGGAATCAGGCGGTGGTTGTCCTTATCATCTGCCTCGCGTTTGTCTATCTGCTGCTCGCCGCGCAGTATGAGAGCTTCCTTCTGCCGATGCCCGTCATCCTTTCGCTGCCCACGGGTCTGCTCGGCGCATTTGTGTTTCTGCTATGGATGGGTTTGGAAAACAACATCTACGCGCAGGTGTCCATGATCATGCTGATCGGGCTGCTCGGAAAGAATGCGATTCTGGTGGTCGAGTTTGCCATCCAGCGGCAGCGCGAAGGGCTCACGCCGCTGCAGGCGGCGGTGGAGAGCGCCACCTCGCGCCTGCGGCCCATTCTGATGACATCACTTGCCTTTGTCGCCGGCCTGAGCCCGCTCATGACAGCATCAGGTGTGGGCGCGGCTGGCAACCGGACCATCGGTGCCTCGGCGGTGGGCGGCATGATCTTCGGCACCGTGTTTGGCATGCTGATCATTCCGGGCCTCTACGTCATTTTTGCCTCCATCACTTCAACCCCCAAAACATCAAAGGAACCGGAACATGCGTGAGACCTTGCATCTGAGCTGGCCATTCCTGAGCGCGTGCATCTCGTTCATGACGCTGATGTTCACCAGCTGTGAAGATCTGCGCCGCTTCGGAAAAAAAACGGAGCACGCACCGGAAAAAACCGCCTCATTCACCGGAGTCAGCCAGTGGCGGAAGCACTTCACTGATCCCAGGCTGCAGGCCCTCACCAACCAGGCGCTGGACAACAACCGCGATCTCAAAATCGCGCTCCAGCGCATTGAGATGGCGAAGGCTCAAATCACCGCCGCACGCAGTGTGCTGGCCCCCAAGGTTTCGGGCGTAGCTGGCGCAGGGATTCAACGTTTTGGCCTCTACACCATGGACGCTGCCGGCAACAGCACCACCCCCATCTATGACGGGCGCATTGTCCCGCGGGATGTTCAGGACTACACGGTCGGCCTGCAGGCCAGCTGGGAGATCGATCTCTGGGGAAAACTACGGAGCAAAAAAGCTTCCGCCACCGCGCGCCTACTCGCCAGTGTGGAGGGCAGAAATCTGGTGCAGACACAGCTGATTGCCGAACTGGCCACGGCCTATTATGAGCTGCTGGCGCTGGACGCTGAGATTATCAACATTGATGAGACCATCAAAATCCAGCGTGATGCACTGGAGACCGTGCAGACGCAGAAACAGGCGGGAGCCGCCAATGAACTGGCTATCCAGCAGTTTGAGGCGCTGCTGTTCAACCTGCAGGGCATGCGTCTGGACACGCAGCAGCACATCGTCGAGCAGGAAGGCGTCATCTGCAGCCTGCTAGGCGACCCGGAGCGGCCCATCACACGCGACAAGACGGCCCTGATGCATGCCGGGCTGCCGCAGTTGTCCTCCAGCGTGCCGGCTGATCTGCTCAAAAACCGACCCGATGTCCGGCGGGCCGAGTTCGAACTGGTGGCTTCGAAAGCCGACGTGAAAGCGGCAAAGGCGGCGTTTCTCCCTTCAGTCTCCATCAATGGCATGCTGGGATTGCAGGCGTTTCGCAGCAATCTTTTGCTCAATGTCCATTCTGCAACCTATTCGGCAGTGGGCGGTCTGGTGGCGCCATTGATCAACCGCCGGGCGATCCAGGCCGAGTTTGACCATGCCAATGCCCAGCAGTTGGAAGCACTCAACACCTATCAGCAGTCGATTGTGAACGGTTACGTGGAGGTGCACAACCAGCTGGCGTTCATCCGCATCTTAAAAGATCTCCAGGCGGTGAAGAGCAAGGAGGTGCATCTGTTGATCGAGTCTGTCGGCACTGCGGCGGATTTGTTCCGCACGCGCCGGGCCAGCTACCTTGAGGTGCTCAACGCCCAGCAGAATGCCCTCAAGGCACGCCTGCAACTGATCGGTGTGACGAAGCGGCAGTTCCAGGTGCAGGCCAACCTTTATCGGGCGCTCGGTGGCGGCTGACCGCCCCCTTCAATTTCGTGCTTGGCGGAAAGCAGGTGGTTTGATAGCCTCGCCTGACCATGAACACCGCACTTGTCATCCGTATCTGTGTCATCACGCTTGTCCTCCTGGTCATCGCACTGCTCTGGAACTTCGTCAAAGACGCCGGAGACGGCATGAAACTCGTGTTTGTGATTGTGCTGGGCCTGAGCGGAGGGCTGCTGGCGGTGAAATTTGTCCTCCCATGGCTGGGCGATCTGATGGGAGAGGCGGTGTTCTCGTCCGGGGAAAAAGTGGAGCAGGACCACATGACCAAAGCAGCGGCGCGCATCGCCCAAGGTGACTACCCGGGAGCGATCGAATATTATGAGAAAATGCTCGAGGAAAAGCCGGACGATCCCTTCCCAGTGGCTGAAATCGCCAAAGTGCAGGCCGAACGCCTGCGTGATCCGCAGGCAGCTCTGAAAGTACTGGAAGAGCATCTGCAGAGCAAGGACTGGCCGGTGGATGATGCGGCCTTCATCATGTTCCGCATCGCCGACGTGCATCTGACCCACCGGCATGATTTTGAAACCGCGCGCGACATGCTTGAGCAGGTCATCGGCAACTTCCCCAACACGCGCCACAGCGCCAACGCACACCACCGGATCAGTGAAATCGAGCAGATGCAGTACAAGCTGCTGGTGGAACAGCGCACCAAGGCGGGAGCCTCCGGCGCGGCGAAGGCGTGATCACTTCAAGCGCAATGGCAGATGCTAGTGAAGCTCCAGCGCTGGACCCGGGCAAACCCGCTGCTGATGCTGGCGCTGGTGGCCGTGTGCGGCATCCTGGCCGCTGAGGCGGGGTGGCTGCATGCGCAAGGTGCGTGGTTCATCATGCTCACTGCGGTGCTGCTGGGCGTGGCGCTGCTCAAGGGAAGCATCTGGCCGCTCATTTCGGGTTGCGTGATGGTCTTCGCCTTCATTCACACGACGCGCACCGACGAAACCTTCCGCCATCCGCTGCGCCTAGCCCTTCAGCAGCAGGGCAGGCCGGTGCCGGCGACGATTCGCGGCAGCCTCTTACCGGAATTCGACACCACGGCGGATGGGCGAACTTCGGCGCTGTGCACCGCGCAGAGGATCGAGATTCCAGCGGCAGGAATCGTGATGGAACAAGTTGCCACACTGCTGGTGCGGCTGCCCAAAGGGGTGCGCTTTCCTGGCGCGGGGGTGTTTGAGCTCCACGGCAGCCTCTACCTGCCGCGCACGGCATCGAATCCGGGCACTTTCGATGCCCAGGAATATGCGCTGCGGATGGGACGCGCGGCCCGTTTTGACATCGTCCACATGCGGCGTCTCGGTGACAGCGGGGAAGCGTGGTGGTGTGGCTTTCTGGAGGCGGCGGAAGACTGCAGGCAGTGGATCAGCAGGCAACTCACACAGGATCTCGAAGATGACCCTCAAACCGTCGCCGTCCTCCGTGCCATGGCGCTGGGAGTGTCTGCCGAAGCGGATGACGAGATCGAAGATGCGTTTCGGAATAGCGGCACGCTGCATGTCTTTGCCGTGAGCGGTCTGCACGTGGCGCTGCTGGGAGCCATCGTGCTGGTGCTGCTGCAGCAGATGGGTGTGCGGCGCAGCATTTCGCTGGGAGTGGTGATCTTCATCGTGTTTGCGTATGCATTCGTCACCGGCTGGCGGCCCTCGGCGGCACGGGCGGCGTTCATGGTGGCGATCTATCTGAGCGCCGCGCTGGTGGACCGCGAATCGTCCCTGCAAAACAGCCTCGGCGCGGCAGCCCTGCTGCTACTGGCCACGGACTCAAATCAATTGTTCATGCCGGGGTTTCAGTTGTCATTCGGCGTGTTGTGGATCAGCGCCATCGGTTCCGCACCGCTGCTGGAAAAACTGCTGCCGTTTACCCGGCTCGACCCCTTTCTACCGCCACAGCTCGCCAACTGGCAGCAGCGTGCCTGGAGCAAATGCCGCCTGTGGTTTGCGACGACCTTGAGCGTGTCGTTCGCCGCATGGATCGGCAGCCTGCCGTTCATCCTCGGACATTTTCAGTCGATCACTCCTGTGGCCGTGATCGCCAACTGCGTGCTCGTACCACTGTCATCCCTGTGTCTCGGCACCACCTGCCTGAGCCTCTGTGCGGCGGCGCTGCATCTGACCGGCGCGCAGATCATCTTTAACAACGCCAACTGGGCGCTGGCCAAGGCGATGATCGTCAGCGCGGCCTGGTTTGCCGGCCTGCCGGGCGCGAATTTTCATTTTCAGCCACGCGCATCTCTCACTCGTGCTCCCGCCGTCTGGCGCATGCTGGAACTGCCCTATGGCGGAGCGGCGAATCATTTGCGCATCGGTAGGACCCACTGGCTGCTGGACACCGGCCATGAAACCAGCTTCCGCCGCGTACTGCGCCCATATCTGTATGCCAGCGGCGTCAATGCCATCAAGGGTGTGTTCCTGAGCCATAACGACGCCGACCACATCGGCGCCCTCCCACAGGTCATCACCACATTTGAATCGCCACTGCTGTTTTGCAGCACGCAGGAGCCGGGGAGGCGTGATCGCTCGACCTCCACGCTGCAACGCCTGCTCGATCAGCCGCATGCACCGACGCTGCGCAAGCTGGGCGTCGATGAACGCGTCACCTTGTCCGACGCCGAAGCCTTCAAAGTCGAAGCCCGGGTCCTCCACCCGACGCTGCAGGTGCAGAGCGACCGTGGTGATGACCGTGCGATGGTGCTGATGCTGCAGCTCGGTCCCTGGCGCGTGCTGTGGCTGAGCGACGCCGGCTGGAGGGCCGAAAAAAACCTCTGCTCCAGCGCCGCCGATCTGCACTGCGATGTGCTGATCCGCAGCCAGCATGAGGTGGACCTCTCCACGAGCGCCGAATTTCTGCTCAAGACCCGCCCGCAGGTCATTCTCTGCGGGAGTGATGCCCGCGCTTTGGAAACAGCGCTGCCCGCCTTGCTTGTCCAGCACGCCAAGGAACAGAACATCCCGCTGATCGACACCGGGAGCGCCGGCAGCATCGACCTGCAGTTTGCCGATGACGAACTTCGCATCGTTGCGAATCGCAGCGGACAGCGTTTGCTGCTGAAACCACGATAGCATCAGCTGGCGGTGCAGCTACAGGGCTACGGCCCCATATCCGGCCTGGCGCCGAGTCTCGCAATGATGTCGCCCATCTTGCTGTTTCGGATGACTTCGAGCTTCACCTCGCTGCCGGGCGGCTGAGTGCGGATGATCTGCAGCAGGTCTGCGGGGGAGCGGAAGGCCATGCCCTGAAATTTGGTGACGACATCCCCTTGGCGCAGGCCGGCTTCAGCGGCGGGTGATTTGTCCCCGATGTCCGTCACCAGTGCACCCCGGCGTGAGGTCCCCCACACAGGATCGATCTCGACGGGTTCGCTGCTGACTTCGAGCCCGAGATAGCCTTTGCCGGTTGAACTGGTCACGCCTGCGCTTTGCTTCGCACTTTCCTTGAGCCTGGCCTGAATATCATCCACCACCATTTTGGCCTCGTTGGACGGAACGGCAAGCCCCACCCCCTGCCAGCTGGTGGTGTTCGCATCTCCCCGATAAATGGCGACATTGATGCCGATGATCTCGCCGCGAATGTTCACCAGCGGCCCCCCGGAGTTGCCGGGATTGATCACGGTATCTGTTTGCAGGAAATCAAACTGACTGTCACTGAGATGACGGTCACGCGCGCTGATGATGCCCTGGGTCACCGTGCCGCTGAGACCGAAAGGATTGCCCACCGCGAGCACGATCTGCCCCACCCGGGCATCATCTGAGTTGGCAAAACTCAGCGCGGGAAAGGTGAGACGAGGGCTGTCGATTTTCAGCAGGGCAATATCCCGCTCCTTGTTGAATCCGAGAATGAGCGCCAGATATTTTTTATTGTCGTTCGTGGTGAGCTCGATGTCCGCCGCCTGCACGCCTTCGATGACGTGATAATTCGTGACCACATGCCCCTCTTTGCTGATGATCACTCCAGAGCCGAGGCTGGGCACAATCTGAGCGTTGGAGCCGACGAAGCCATAAAGCGGATGCCAGTTCATCTGCGCCTGGCGAACGGTCTTCTTGGTCGTGACGCTGACCACCGAGGGCAGCACGACGGCAGAAATCTTGGAAAATTCGTCATTCAGCCGGCTCAGCAAGGGCAGTTCATCCGCCGAGATCTTCGGTTTCTGCGGCGCTGTGAGTGCAGCAGGTCCGGGTTTCTCACTATGCAGCAGATTGAGCACGCCATAGCCCTCCTGCCCATGACGCCACCACGCGAACAGCAGCGCGGCCAGGACGAACACGGACAGGGCAAACAGCAGACGGCGGAGGTTTTCCATGCGGTACCAATGCGTCAGCGGCTGCCAACTTCAATGTTCAAAGTTGCGGGCACAGCCATCAGGCCACGCGGCCGATTCGTCCTTCATGCCGCCCGCTTCGGACACAAAATGACCAGCTTTTGACGAGAGATCGGCGGGGTCTCGGCAGGCTCATTCAGCGCACGTTCCACTGCATTTTTAATCTCTTCTGGCTCGAAGGGTTTGGTCACATAATCGCAGACGCCACGCCGCACCGCCGTCACGATGTCACGCGTTTCCGAGCAGGCTGAAACCATTACAAAGCGGGTCGCAGGCGAAGCCTCACGCGCTTCCCGAATCATATCGAGGCCGTCCATTTCCCCCAGGCGACGGTCCACCAGCGCCACATCCGGAGCCATCTCACGAATGGCATCCAGCCCGGCACGGCCATTGTCGAATGCCATCACCTCGTGCCCGTCTGCCCGACAAAGGGTGGCAAGCAGCTTCAGCACCGGCGGATGATCTTCGATAACAACAATATTTGCCATATTGAATCGAATTGTAGCATCCCTCTGTTGATCGGCAAGGAGCATGTAAGAAAGTTGTAATGCCCTGCATCGCTTTGCGGCTTCCCGTTTGCGTCGCGGCGGCAATCCGGCATTCTAACCTCCCGCCATGTCTTCCTCCCTGCTCCGCTACTGCCCTGATCTCTACAACTACCAGCGTCGTGAAACACGCCCGGTCACGGTTGGAAACGTCCAGATCGGTGGCGGTGCGCCCGTGGTGGTGCAGAGCATGCTGACCAGCGATACCCGCGACGCCGCAGCCTGTGTGAAGGAAGCCCTCGGCCTCGCCGAAGCCGGTTGCCAGATCGTCCGCGTCACCGCCCAGACACGCGTCATCGCCGAAAACCTGCAGCACATCCGTGATGGCATTCGTGCCGCTGGTTGCGATGTCCCTTTGGTGGCCGACATCCATTTCAAGCCCGACGCGGCGATGGAAGCGGTGAAGTGGGTGGAAAAAGTACGCGTGAACCCCGGCAATTACGCCGACAAGAAGAAGTTCGCCGTCAAAGAATACACCGATAACGAGTACGCCGCTGAAGTAGCCTACATGGAGGAGCAGTTCGTGCCGCTGGTGAAGGATTGCATCCGCCTAGGACGCGCCATGCGCATCGGCACCAATCATGGCTCCTTGAGCGATCGCATCATGAACCGCCATGGCGACACCCCGCTCGGCATGGTGGAGAGCGCGCTCGAATTCGCCCGCATTGCCCGGGCGCAGGGCTACCACAACTTCCTCTTCTCGATGAAGGCCAGCAATCCGAAGGTCATGATCGAGGCCTACCGACTGCTCGTCGCGCATCTCAATCAACTCGGCTCGGATTGGAACTACCCCATCCACCTCGGCGTCACCGAAGCAGGCGACGGCGAAGATGGCCGCATCAAGAGCGCCATCGGCATCGGTTCGCTGCTGGCAGACGGCATCGGTGATACGGTGCGCGTCTCATTGACCGAAGACGCCATCTTCGAGATCCCCGTCGCACAGCAACTGGTGAAGCCCTACAACGAGGGCCTTCCCGCGCATCTCGAACACATCGCAAACGCGCCGCAGGTCAGCTACGATCCCTTCGACTACGTGCGCCGCGAGTCACAGGTGCTCACGATCAAAGGTGTCAAAGCCGGTGGTCATGAAACCGTCCCCGTCTTCACCACGCGCAAAAAATGGGACGCCGTCGCCCACAAGATCGACAAGCTCGGCGACTACAAACCCGAGATCGTCATCGAAGATAGTGGCGTCATTGAGATCGACCCGCGCGACGATGCCGCCATCGCCAGTCTCTATGACAGCACCGAAGCCAAGCTCGTGACCATCAAAGACGGGCTCAAGCTGCCCGTCATCGCCGCGTATCGCCTGCTCGCCGCCAAGCTGCAGCCACGTCATGTCATCCTGCTCAAAGACACTTTCCAAACAAGTGGCAGCGATGACTTCACCGAGAACCTGCTCACCGCCGCCACCAACATCGGCTCGCTGCTGTGCGATGGCATTGGCGACGCCGTGATCGTGAACGGCGAAGAAGCGCCCGGCCAAGCCCTGCGCATCAGCTACAACATCCTGCAGGCCGCCGGTGTCCGCATTTTCAAGACCGACTACGTCGCCTGCCCAAGCTGCGGTCGCACACTCTTCAACCTGCAAACCACCACGCAAAAAATCCGTGCCGCCACGGGTCACCTCAAAGGTGTGCGCATCGCGGTCATGGGCTGCATCGTCAACGGCCCCGGCGAAATGGCCGACGCCGACTTCGGCTACGTCGGCGGCGCTCCGGACAAGATCAATCTCTACGTCGGCAAGACCGCCGTGAAGTTCAACATCCCCGAGGAAGAAGCCGTCGAGCGCCTGATCGACCTCATCAAGGAACACGACCGCTGGTTTGACGCGCCCGTTGCTGCATAACGGGCTGGGTGAGGTTTTTCAAATAGATGGGGTCTTACCGCTTCAGCATCTGGTCATACTCCGCATGAGTGCCTATCCAAACCCA
>Ga0114968_10001246_pt1 | contig 19415 bp, 20 predicted proteins | sample M_130807_EF_Meta_FD_87020 | JGI IMG/M metagenome (GOLD analysis project Ga0114968, IMG submission 87020) | Freshwater microbial communities from Lake Montjoie, Canada to study carbon cycling - M_130807_EF_MetaG | ecosystem: Environmental > Aquatic > Freshwater > Lake | place: Lake Montjoie...
AATGACGAATGACGAATGACGAATGACGAATGACGAATGTCGGAGAGGCTGGGGTGGCTGAGCGGTGTTTGTTTCGTCCTCCTACTCGAACTCGTCCTCGATCATGGCGTGTTCGTCGGGGGCTGCGGGATGGAAGAACTGAAAACTGAGAACTGGGAACTGAAAATTGGAAAATGAATTGAGCTTGCGCATGAAAGCGGAGGTGATCGGAAATTCGTCATTCGTCATTCGTCATTTTCTGAGCTCATCCAGCGCCTGCTTCAAATGCCCTTCGAGCACGTCCTTGCTCACGTAGGCTTCGCCGAGCTTGCGCAGGAGGACGAAGCGGATTTTGCCGTTCTCGAATTTCTTATCGGTGCGGGCGATGCGCATGATCTCTTCGGTGTCGAAATGGTCCGGCAGGCGCACGGGGAGATCGCAAAGCTTGAGCATCGTCACAATGCGCTCGTAACCGTCGCCGGTGAGGTCGGAGATCTGCGTGGAGAGCCAGGCTGCCGCGCGCAGGCCCAGGCTGATGGCCTCGCCGTGCAGCAGTTTGCCGTAACCTGCGGCGGCTTCGATGGCATGACCGAGGGTGTGGCCGAAATTGAGCAGCGCACGCGTGCCGATGGTTTCATATTCATCCGCTTCGACGATGACCGCCTTGATGGCGATGTTGCGGCGGATCAGGGCGACGATGTCGCCTTTGCCAGCGGCGATGTCCTCGATGGCCTTGAACATGGACTCATCGCGAATGCAGGCATGCTTGATGATTTCCGCGAAGCCTTCGTTCCATTCGCGCGTGCCGAGGGTGCTGAGGGTGTCGAGATCGGCGATGACGTGGACGGGCTGGTGGAAGCAGCCGACCATGTTCTTCGCGTTGGGCAGGTTCACGCCGGTCTTGCCGCCGACGGAGCTGTCCACCTGGGATAGCACGGTGGTAGGCACCTGTACGTAGGGGATGCCGCGCTGGTACACGGAGGCGCAGAAGCCCGCGAGATCGCCGATGACGCCGCCGCCGAGGGCGACCACGAAGCTCTTGCGGTCCAGGCCAAAGCGCACCATCTCGCTGAGCACGGACTCGCTCCAAGAGAGGGATTTGGAGGACTCGCCGGCGGGCACGGTGATGAGGTGGGGCGTTTTACCGGCGTCGCGCAGGCTTTGCAGCACCGTTGCGGCGTAAAGCGGGCCGACATTGGAATCCGTCACCACGGCGCAGCTCGTGCGGTCCGGCAGCTTCTTGTTCACTTCTTCACCCAGCGTTTTGAGCATGTCCCGACCGACCTGCACAAGGTAGCTGCGCGGACCTAGATTGACGAAGACGGGGCGGACTGGCTGGACGGGCGGAGGCATGGAAAAAGTTCGAGAAGATGGGGGAGCGTGTACTCTGCCGCCGGAACGGAATCGAGGCAAATCGTTTGGAAGCAGCGCTCGCGCCGAAACCACGTGATTTGTCGCTTGGCATAGTGCCGGGTGGCCTGCTGAATGGCGGCGATGGTGTCTGCCAAAGACACCTGCCCGGCCAGGTGCGCGCGTACCTCGCGCACGCCGATGGCTTTTTCTGCGGTGGGGGAGAGCGGGCCGAGCGCAGCCACTTCCTCGACCATGCCGACGGCAAACATGTCGAGCGTGCGCTGATTGACGCGGCGGTAAAGCGTCTCGCGGTCCCACGCGATGATGACGCCGTTCACCTTGGGTTCGATTTGCTCAAAGGAGCGCCGCAGGCCGGACTGCGGCTGTCCGCTGAGGAGGCAGATCTCCAGCGCGCGCTCCACGTAGCGCGGGTTGCGCAGGTTTACAGTGGTTGCGGCTTCGGGATCGCGCTGGAGCAGCCACACGATTTTCTCGCCGGGGCTGAGGTGCTGAAACTGCGCCCGAAGCTGCGGCGAAGCAGCGGGCAGGGGAGAAAGGCCGTGCGTAAGCGCCTTGATGTAAAGCCCGGAGCCGCCGACCACGATGGGCACACGGCCGCGTGCGGCGATGTCTTGGATGATCGGCAATGCCAGCGAGTGGTAGCGCGCGGCGTCGCAGGCTTCCGTGAGCGGAATGACGCCGTAAAGATGGTGCGGGACGCGCGCAAGGTCCGCCGACGCAGGCTTGGCCGTGAGGAGGTCCATGCCCGCGTAGAGCTGGAAGGCGTCCGCATTGACGATCTCCCCGCCCACGTGCTCCGCCAGGGCGATGGCCAAGGCGGATTTACCCGAGGCCGTGGGACCGGTGATGAAAAAGGTGCTGTCAGGGAGCATTCGGTGGGCTCTTGCTACTCCGCCAGCAGCATGCGCTTCGCTGCTTGCAGGTGCTTCTTCTGCTCCGGCGGCAGTTCGGGATATTTCAATTTCATGTTCTGCATCTCGGCCAGGATCGCGGCGCTGACGATGAGGCGCATGTTCTTTTTGTCATCCGCAGGGACGACATACCAGGGGCACTCTTCGGCGGCGGTGACGCGGATGGCATCCTCATAAGCTGCTATGTATTCTTTCCAGTGGCCGCGCTCGCCTACGTCGCCCTCTTCAAATTTCCAGTTTTTGCTGGGTGTGTTGATGCGGGCGAGGAAGCGCTTCTTCTGCTCGTCCTTGGAGACGTTGAGGAAGAATTTGACGATCAAGATGCCGTTGCGGTGGCAGTAGGATTCGAAGTTGCGGATGTCTTTGAGCCGGTCGGCGAAGAGCTTGTCGATGTTCTTCGTCGTCTGTGCTGGCAGGCGCTGTACCTGGGTCACGATCTCGGGATGCACGCGGCAGACGAGCACTTCCTCGTAGTAGCTGCGGTTGAAGATGCCGATGCGACCGCGGGCTGGCATCACTCGTGAGGTGCGCCACATGAAATCATGGTCCAGCTCCGCTGACGTGGGCCGCTTGAAGGCGTGCACCTCTACGCCCTGGGTGTTCACACCGCTCATCACATGCTTGATCGTGCTGTCCTTGCCGGCGGCGTCCATCGCCTGAAACACCAGCAGCAAGGCCTGCCGGTCCTGCGCATACATTTTCTGCTGCAGGTCGTCGATCTCCGTGCGGAATTCGGCGATGAGGGACTCATAGTGGGCATCGTCCTGGTAGAGGCTCTTCACCTTGGTCTTCGCCTTCTTAATGCGAAACGGTCTGCCATCGGGCACGCGAAAGTCGTCGAGGTCGAGCTTGAGTTTCATGGGGGAAAGATAGGCGGCAACGGGTCGGGGAGATTGGCATGAAGGTCAAGCGGGCATGGCCTTGATCAGCCACGCCGCAAGCACCGCGCTCTCAATGCCAAGCAATGACGAGAGCCTAGCGCCTGGCCGCGGATAGTGCCGGTGTGATGAACGCGCCTCACGATTCGATTAACTGCACCCATTGTGGCTCGCCGGTGCCGGCGGGGCGTGATGATGGGTTTTGCTGCGCTGGCTGCAGCTATGTGCATGATCTCCTCCATCAGCAGGGACTGGATCATTTTTATGACCTCAAAGGAGGGACGGCGCTGCCGCCAGTGGCCCCGCAGGCTTTGCGCGAGCGGGATTATGAATGGCTGAGTCTGCTGCAAACGGCGGCGGATGGCGCGGGGGAGGGTGATGCGGTGGAGCTGCGGCTGGCCGTGCAGGGATTGTCCTGCGTGGGCTGCGTGTGGCTCATTGAAAGGCTGTTTGCACGGCATGCCGGTGCGCTGCGGGTGACGGTGGATGTGGTGCATGGCGAAATGCGGCTGCTGTGGCAGCGGGGTCTGTTTGATGCCGTCGCGTGTGCGCGTGATCTGCAAAGCTTTGGCTATCTGCTTGGTCCGCCACGGCAGGGCGGCGAGAAAAAGGAATCTTCCGGCCTGGAACGGCGCATGGGTGTGTGCGGGGCCTTTGCGATGAATGCGATGGCGTTTTCCCTGCCGGCCTATTTTGGCATGCCGCGTGACTTTGCCTTCGCGCACTGGTTTGAACTCATCGCGGCGTTTTCGGCTACACTCGCCATGGCGGTAGGCGGCAGCTACTTCATTGAGCGTTCCTGGCGCAGCCTGCGTGCGGGCGTGCTGCACATCGACACCCCCATCGCGTTGGGCGTGACGGCAGCCTATGTGGGGTCCATTGGCGGCTGGATCGCGGGGGTGGATGGGCTGCGGTATTTCGACTTTGTGGCGATCTTCATCTTCCTGATGCTGGCGGGGCGCTGGGCGCAGCAGGCGGCGGTAGAGCGCAACCGCCGACGCTTGATGCGCGACACCTCCATCCCGGATGCCGTGAACGTGCTGAATGAGTCGGGCATGGAGGCGATGCAGCCAGTGGCGACTTTGCAGAGCGGGATGCAGTTCGTCGTAAAGCCAGGGCAGACGGTACCGGTGGCGGCCAAGCTGATCAGCATGGACGCGTCGGTGAGCCTGGAGTGGATCAACGGCGAGAGCGAAGCCCAGTCACGTGGGGAAGGGCAACTGCTGCCTTCGGGCGCGCTGAACATCGGCACGCAGGCGGTGATGGTGCAAGCCGTGGAGACTTGGGAGCACTCCACGCTGCGGCGTCTGCTGGATTCGCGGCGCGAGGCGGATTTCCGTGATGTGCGGCTGGAGCAGTTGCTGCGAGTGTATCTGGCGGTGGTCGTGATCGTGGGCATCGGCGGGGCCGTCTGGTGGTGGAGCCACGGCTTTGGTGTCGTGCAGGCGCTGCAGGTGATGATTTCGATCTTCGTGGTGTCCTGCCCCTGTGCGCTAGGCGTGGCGGTGCCGCTGGCGGAGGAGTTGGCGGCATCACGAGCGGAGAAGCTGGGCGTGTTTGTGCGCACTCTGGGCCTGTGGAAGCGGCTGATGCGGGTGAAGCGCGTGGTGTTTGACAAGACCGGCACACTGACGCTGGAGAATCCCGTGCTGGAAAATCCCGCTGTGCTGCGCGCGCTGGATGTGGAAGCGCGGGCGGCACTGCGGCATCTCGTGACGGGCAATCTGCATCCGGTAAGCCGCAGTTTGTTCGATGCGGTGGCGTTTGAAGGTGCTGCAACGCCAATGTCAGGTGAGGTGAAGGAAACCGTGGGGCATGGGCTGGCGTTCGACGATGCGGATGGTCACGAATGGCGTCTGGGCAGGCCGGAGGCGGCCAGCACGGGAGATGCGGTGCTGACGCGCGATGGCGTGGTGTGCGCGGCGTTTCGCTTCCGTGATGAGCTGCGCGCTGAGTCGGTACAAGAGGTGCGGCAGCTCCGAGCGCGGCGGATCGAAGTCTGTGTGCTCAGCGGTGATCGCACGCGCAAGGTGGCGGACATTGCCCACAAACTGGAGCTGCCGGAATCCTGCTGGCAGGCCGAACTGACACCGGAAGCCAAAGCAAGCTGGCTGCGCGAGAGAAATCGCGATGACACCCTCTATGTTGGCGATGGCGCGAACGACAGCTTGGCCTTTGATGCAGCGCTGTGCGCTGGCAGTCCGGTCACGGGGCGCAGCTTTCTCGAACAGAAGGCGGACTTCTTTTTCTTGGGCCACAGCCTGCGGTTTGTGACCGGCCTGCTGACCGTGGCGCAGTTGCACCGGCGTGCGACCCGCCGCGTGTTCGCCTTTTCCGTGAGCTACAACGTCATCACGGCGGTGGCGGGGCTCACGGGACACCTGAGTCCGCTGGCGGCGGCGGTGTTGATGCCGCTGAGCTCGCTCTGCACGCTGTCGCTGGTGGCGTGGACGTTCAGGAGGTCATCGGCACCAGCTGTGAAGCAAAAACATGCTTTGCCGAGCGTGGCTGCGGTGCCGGCAAACGCCTGAGTGATGCGGGCACAAAAAAGGGCGGGGATGAACCCGCCCTTCAAAGTTTCTTTTCCCTGAGCCGGATTAAGCAGAGACCGGAGACTCGGGAGCGCCGGGGGCCTTTGGCAGGGTGAAGCGATAGCGGATCTTGCCACGCTTGGCAGCAGCACGGGCTTTGCGCTTGGTGCGTTCTTTCGGAGTCTCGTGGGCGCGCAGGCGGCGGACTTCTTCAAGGATGCCGTCCATTTCGAGGCGAGTCTTGAGGCGTTTGAGAGCGCGGTCAACGGGCTCGCCTTTGCGGATCTGAATTTCGGTCATAAACGGGTCTAGGTAGTTTGGGAAAAGGGGAGAGAAAGTAGGGGAATGAGGGCCTGCGTCAAATGGAATATGACCTCAAGCGACGAGAGTCTGCTCGCGGTCAGGGCCGACGCCGACGAGGCTGATGCGGGCGCCTGTCAGTTCTTCGAGGCGCTTGAGGTAGGCTTTGGCCAGTTCCGGGAGGTCGGCGAAGTTTTTGATGCCACTGAGATCCTGCTTCCAGCCCTGGTGGGTTTCGTACACGGGGACGCATGCGGCCATGTCGGCGGCAGTGCTCGGCGGGTAATGGATGGTTTTGCCGCGCAGGGTGTAGGCGGTGCAGATTTCGACGGTGTCGAGACCGTCCAGACCGTCGAGATTGGTGATGGCGAGTTCATCCGCACCGTTGATCATGACGGCATAGCGCACCAGGACGGCGTCCAGCCAGCCGCAGCGGCGGGCGCGACCCGTGGTGGCGCCGAATTCGCGGCCCATGTTGTGCAGCATGTCGCCAATGGCATCGTTTTCAGTGACGAAAGGACCACTGCCGACACGGGTGGTGTAGGCTTTGCCCACAGCGACGACCTTGTCGATCATGCGTGGCGGGACGCCGGAGCCGGTGCAGGCACCGCCGGCGGTGGTGTTTGACGATGTGACGAAAGGGTAGGTGCCGTGGTCGATGTCTAGGTAGGTGCCCTGTGCGCCTTCAAAGAGCAGGTTCTTGCCCGCTTTGATCGCCTCGTGCAGATACACCGTGGTGTTCATGATGTGCGGGGCCAGCGTTTTGGCCGCTTCGAGCATGACCTTCACGGTTTCTTCGACGGGGACGAGTTCGACGCCGAGTTCCACAAACGTGGCGTTGTGCCGGGCGAGGCGGTCGCGGAGTTCTTCCTCGAAGATTTCCGGCTGGGTCATCAAGATGGTGCGCAGGCCGTCACGCTCGACTTTGTCGGCGTAAGCCGGGCCGATGCCGCGACCGGTGGTGCCGATCTTCTTGTCGCCACGCTTGGCTTCGCGTGCCTTGTCCAGACCACGATGGTAGGGCATCACGAGGTGGGCGGTTTCGCTGATGAGGAGATTTTCCGGGGTGATGGTGACGCCCTGGCCGCGCAGCTTGGCCATTTCTTCCAGCAGGCCGATGGGGTCCATGACGACGCCGTTGCCAATGACACAGACCTTGTTCTTCCAAAGGATGCCCGAGGGGATCAGGTGCAGGATGTATTTCGTGCCGGCGCTGATGACGGTGTGGCCGGCATTGTTGCCACCGGCAGCGCGGACGACGACGTCCGTGTTCTCAGTGAGGTAATCGACGATTTTACCTTTTCCTTCATCGCCCCACTGGGCGCCGACAATGATTGTATTGGACATGGATTCTTTGCTTGGAATGGCGGCATGATGGAGCCGCAAGGGTGGGTTTCATGACGCACAAGCCGAACCCTGGCGGCCGACAGGACCGCTGGAGTGCTCCGAACCAGGAGCCGGGATCGCGAGCGCGTACTTGGGTGACAGTCTCAGGATACTCCCATTTGCGTGGCGAAATAAACGGCGGCACCGCAGGCCAGAAGACCGGCAACGCCGAGCAGCATGAGCAGGCCCGCACCAGGATTTTTGGGTTTCACTTTCGGGCCAAAGCCTTTGCGCAGTCTGCCGTTGTAAGGCTGGCTGCCATAACCGCTGGACGGAGTGGAAACGGTGATGGTCGGGGCGGAATAGGCGTCCTCTTCAGCGTCACCCAGGAACACGCAGTTCACATTGCCGAGCTGAAACGCTGAACCTGGCGTGAGACTGACGTGTTCGACGCGGGAGCCGCCGACTTTGGTGCCGTTGGTGGAACCAAGATCGGTGAACGTCCAAGAACTGCCGTCAAATGCCACTTCACCATGGTGACTGGACACGGAGTCGTCGGCGATGACGAGCTGGTTGTCATCAGCGCGACCCACGGACATGCGTTCGGCGTCGAGTTCGAGGGCGCCCGAGGCACCTTCAGGGGTGGTGAATTGAATACGTGGCATAACAGTGCAGTTCTAGCAGGCCGGGGCGGACGTGGCAAGAGGGATTCACGGCAGGTGGCTGCGGGCTTGCGCAGGCGGGTGTTCTCGCTAGGAAGACCTGCAACCATCCCCGCCACCCCTGTGACCCAAATTTTTGAAATCCTCGGTAAATTCGACACTGAAAGCGACTGCCACAAGCTGCTGTACGCGCCGCATCCGCTGCCGCTGAAGTATCGCGAGGGGCGCGTGTACAAGATCGAATTTGAGGGTGACGAGGCGGCGCTACAGGCGTTTGTGGACAAGGTTTTGATCGATGCCATCAGCCAGGAGGCCCGCATTGGCGGCCAGCCGGCGTTTGAAAAAGCCGCCTTTGTCCTCGAATACGGGATGAAGGGTGCGGCATTGGATCTGGAGAAAGAGATGATCCTCAATTATTACCGCAGCACCCAGAATCCGGGGTTTGAAATCAAAAAGCTGACCCTGCGGACGCGGATCTATGTCTTTGGCACAGGAGCCGAGCCGGCGCAGTTTGTGCGCGACATTGTGAATCCTGCGATCCACACGCACGAGGTGCTTAAGGCCGCCTGATCAATACCTGGACGGCTTGCGATAGCAGGTGTGCGCGAGCGGCGTTGTGGTTGCGCCATGAATCTAACCACCACCAACCAACGACTCCTTTCCCTCGATGCATTTCGAGGGTTCATCATGCTGCTGATGGCCTCCTCGGGCTTTGGCATTACACAGATGGCCGCAGCGCATCCGGGAACATTCTGGGAGTTCATCAAGCCGCAGTTTGTGCATCAGGCGTGGCAGGGCTGCTCCCTGTGGGATCTGATCCAGCCGAGCTTCATGTTCATGGTGGGCATGGCGGTGCCCTTTTCGTATGCGAAGCGGCGTGAGCACGGGCAGTCCTACTTCGGCATGGCCTGGCACGCGCTCTCACGTGCAATATTGCTCGTGGCCCTGGGGGTGATGCTGGCCACGCGTGCCGGAGACCAGCACACGGTGTTTCAGTTTACCAATGTGCTGGCGCAGATCGGACTTGGCTACTTCGTCCTCTTTCTGCTCTCACGCATGGGCTGGGAATACCTGATGTCCGGCATCATTCTGATCCTGGCGGGCTACACCTGGTTCTTCATCAATTATCCTTTGCCAACGGCGGAGGAGCTTGCTGCCATCGCGGGCATGAAGGGCACGGAGCAGGCAATCCTGCCGGGCTTTGCTGGGCATTGGAACATCCACACCAATGCGGCCGCTGCGTTTGACCGGACGTGGCTCAACAAGCTGCCGCAGGCGCAGCCATTCCTGTACAATCCCGGCGGCTATCAAACGCTCAATTTCATCCCTGCGCTGGCCACCATGCTCCTGGGTGCGCTGACGGGCTGCTTCCTGATGCGCAGCCGGAAAACGGACAAGGGCAAATGTGCCGCGCTGTTGATCATGGGCCTTGTCCTGGTGGTGGCGGGCACGGCGCTGGATCTCAAGATCCTGCCCGTGGTCGGGGCGCAATTCGATCAATACACGCTGCTGCCGGTGGTGAAACGCATCTGGACGCCCTCCTGGGTCATTTTGAGTGGCGGCTGGGTGCTCATCCTGCTGTCCGTGTTTTACTGGCTGGTGGAGGTCATGGGCATGCGGCGGCTGGTTTTCCCGCTGGTGGTCGTGGGCATGAACAGCATCGTGATTTATCTGCTGCACAGCCTGTGTGCAGGCTGGATCACCGAGAACCTGCACAAGCACTTGCCGGAGACGGCTTTCCCCGCGTATTGGGTGCCGGTGATTGAGCGTTTTGGCGTGCTTTTTGTGCTTTGGCTGATCTGCTGGTGGCTGTATAAGCAGAAGGCCTTCCTCAAACTGTGATCCTTCGCTTTTCTCTCCTCGTCTCCATTACCTGCCTCGTGGCTTGTCAGCACAAGCCAGACTCTTCCACGCCTGCCCGTGATCTGAAGGCTGAGGAGCGCTTTCACAAAGCGGGCCTCGTCCTGATTCCCGATCTACAGCATGCCAGTGCCTGGGAAAAACTCATTCACGTGGACATGGGCGTGCCTGCGAGCAAAATCGAAGTGCAGGCAGGTGCGGGCTTCACCACGGTGACCATCAAAGATCTCAAGAACCGGGCGGATGCAGAGGGCGTGGCCCAGGAACTGCGTGCGATTGCAGGCAAGCAGCCGGACAAGTTTGGAGTCACGAAAGTGGAGGTGCGGCTCCTCAACGCTGCCGCCACGATCAATCCCTTGGTGCTGCCCACGGCGGCGGCTCCAGCCGTGCCTACTCCAGGCTCGGATCTCCCAACGCTTTCATTACCGCCGCTCCGCATCGACGGCCGCTGAGCAGCGCGCCGTTGATCGAGACATGCTCACACCAGTCGCCGCAGCGGTAGAGGCCGGGCTGGATCACACTGGCCAGCGGGCCCTCGCCGAGCCGCAACTGTCGGCTCTCCGGCTGCGCATGACGAATCTGATAGGTGCGCAGGTGCCGCCATTTCGCGACGACATCCGCGCCAAACCAAATGCGCATCTGCTCGCGCACGACCTGCTCCAGTTCAGTACTGGAGGGGGCGCCAATGATGGAGGCGGAGATGAGATGCTGCCCTTTGGGTGCATAATGGGGTGACACACGCGAGAGCACGAGCACGCTGTTGACCGGGCCGCGGCCATCACCGTCCAGATGCAGGATGGCATCTCCCGGCGGCAGTTCATCCGTGGCGAAATACATGCAGGTGGTGGCGCGGCTGGGCAGCAGCGTGGTGGTTTCAGCGGCGGGCAGCAGCCGGTGCGCCACCTCCTCGCCGACGGCGACGATGACGTGTTCGGCTTGCAGCACTTCGCCGGTGTCCAAGGTGACCTCGCCAGCACGTACGGCGGCGACCGGAGCATTCAGCCGCAGGCCGCCCGGTGGCAGCGCCATGGCGAGCTGGTCTGGGATGGACTGCATGCCGCGTGCCGGCAGTGCGCTGCCACCCCGGTCAAACATGGCAAACAAGAACAGCAGCATGCGGGCGCTGGTGCGCAGATCCTTCTCCAGAAACACGCCGCCGAAGAAGGGGCGGAAGAATCGGTCGATCATGCCTTCAGAAAAGCCGAAGTCGCGCAGATAGTCCTCCGTTTCTATTTCAGCGAGGTCGCGCGGCGGCTCGCGCAGGCCGAAGACTTCCTTGCGCAGCAGCAGCGTGGTCCATTTGTCGCGCAAGGGGACGACGGCTTCGTTGAAGTTTTTCAGTGCCGTCAGCGGATGCGTCAGCGGGTCCGCCATGCGATGAAAACGGTTCTTTACGAAGACATCCGCACCACGGTAGATTGGTCGCAGGTCGAGCGCGTCGTAGTCCAGCACACGCTTTGCTTCAGGATAGGCAGGCAGGAAGATCTGAAAGCCGCGGTCGAGCAGGAATCCATCGACCACATCGGTGCGCACCCGACCGCCGACGGCGTTGGAGGCCTCTAAAATCGTAAATGGGCGGCCCGCTGCCGCTAAGACGCGGGCACACGCCAACCCCGCGAGGCCGGCGCCGACAATGACAATCCTGGGCTGTGCATCACTCATTCATCCTTTAATCCGTCGTGCGCTCACCTTGGAGATGCCTTTTGGCTTTGCAAGTGCGGGAGGTATGGCAAGCATGCGCCATGCCAGCCCCCCGCATCCTCATTCTCGGCGCCACCGGCGGCCTTGGCCGCGCCCTGCACCGCCATCTGGCCGTCAAGAATGAAGTCACCTCCTGGGGTCGTGCCGATCTGGACTTTGACAAGCCCGACACCATCGCCGCCAGGCTGGCAGCACAACCTTTTGAGGTGCTGCTCAACGCCGCAGGCATGACCAGCCCGGATGTGTGCGAGGTCGAGCCGGAACGCGCCCTCCTGGCCAATGCGGTGGCACCGCAGATTCTGGCGGAATGCTGTCAGGCACGTGGGGCGCGCATAATCCATTTTAGCACCGATTACGTGTTCAGCGGCGCAGCGCATGACCTCTGGCATGAGGCCGACGAGACGGCACCCGTCAACATCTACGGCCGCACCAAGCTGGCCGGTGAGCAGGCGGTGCTACAGGCGTCTCCCGGTGCGCTGGTGGCACGCGTGTCCTGGTTGTTTGGCCCCTATAAGCCGAGCCATCCTGACAACATCATCCAACGGGCGCTGCAGTCTGATGACCTCAGCGCCGTGGCAGACAAACTGTCGGTGCCGACGAGCAATGCAGACATCAGCGGCTGGATCGAACAACTGATAGTCGGGGATAAGACAACCTGCGGCGTGCTGCATCTGTGCAACAGCGGCATCGCCTCCTGGCATTCCTGGGCCGAGGCCGCGCTCACGATTGCCGCAGGGTTGGGGGTGCCGGTCAAAACCACGCAGGTGAAGCCAATCAGTCTCGCAAGCCTGACGCAGCTCAAGGCACCGCGACCGCTGCTGACCGTGATGAGCAACGCCAAGCTGCAAAGCCTGCTGGGCGGAGAGATTCGCGAGTGGTATGATGCGCTGGAAGAGTACCTAGTGCAGAAGTATCAGCCGCAATGACTCCCGCCTCCGCCATGACCCGCTGCGACATTCTGCATGAGGATCGTTTCCTCATCGTCGTAAACAAGCCGCATGGCGTGCTCTCGCACCCGAACCCGAAGGCGGGCAAACCGCAGATGGCGGCGTTTGAGGGCAGCTATGATCAGGACCGGCGCTGTTTCAAAACGGCGGCGGGCAGCGTGTGGCTGCTGCATCGCCTGGATCAGGACACCTCAGGCGTGTTGCTGGGTGCCAAGGATGAAAAAACGGCCGCCGCATGTCGCGCCGCTTTTGAGGCGGAGCTGGTGCGCAAAAAATACCTCGCCCTATGCAGTGGTGCTGCGGCGAAGCCTGAGGGCGTGTGGCTGGATCATCTCATCACCGCGCATGCGAAAAACCAGGTGCGCACGACCGTGCGCCATGGAGCGCGGCCCAATGCCGAGGCGAAGTATCGTGTGCTGGAGACGAATGCGCTCAATCGCGTGGTCTTGATTGAAGTGGAACTGATCACCGGCAAGACGCACCAGATCCGCGTCCAAGCCGCCTCCCGGCAGCTCCCGCTGGTGGGCGATGATGTGTACGGCTCGTTTGATTTGAACCGCAAGCTGCGCAAAACGATCCTGGCCAAGCGGCTGTTTCTGCATGCGTATGAACTGAGCCTGAAGCATCCTGCGTCTGGGCAGCATCTCAGTGTCAAAGCGCCGCTGCCGCCAGATTTGATGGCGGTGCTGGAGGCTGCGGGGATGAAGGCGGTTTAGGCGCGCTTGAGCAGAAAGTACTCAATGCCATCGACGAGGGCTTTCCAGCTTGCGTCGATGATGTTGCAACTGACGCCGACGGTGCCCCAGGTGGCGTTGCCGTCGGTGCTGGTGATGAGCACACGGGTCTTGGCGGCGGTGCCGGTGCCGCCGTCGATGATGCGCACCTTGTAGTCCGCTAGGCGCATGTCTTTGAGCGCCGGGAAGAGGGGCAGGAGGGCTTTGCGCAGGGCATTGTCGAGCGCATTCACTGGGCCGTCGCCTTCATCCACGGTGTACACGCGGCTCTCGCCGACTTCGATTTTGATGGTGGCTTCGCAGGTTTCGAAGCCATGCTCGCCGCCATGGAAGCGGTGGGTGGAGTGGTACTCGATGAGGTTGAAAACCGGATGATGCTGGCCGAGTTGCTTGCGGATGAGCATCTCGAAAGAGGCTTCGGCGGCTTCGAATTCATAGCCTTCGCTTTCGAGGCGCTTCACTTCGGTGAGAATGGTCTGCACTTTGGGATCACCCTTGGCGAATTTGAAGCCCATGCCTTCGGCCTTGACCAGGACGTTCGACTGACCGGACATGTCCGAGATGGTGATGACGCGCTGATTGCCGACGAGCGTGGGGTCCACGTGCTCATAGGTGCGGGCCAGCTTTTGCACGGCATGCACATGCAGGCCGCCTTTGTGTGTGAACGCAGCTACGCCCACATAAGGGGCGCGGATGTCATGCGGCACGTTGGCGAGTTCATCCACGAAGTTGGCGAGTTCGCGCAGGCGGGTGAGGTCGATGCCAAGATCAATGCCCATCTTGATCTGAAGATTGGGCATGATGGTGGTGAGGTTGCAGTTCCCCACGCGTTCGCCGTAGCCATTGATGGTGCCCTGCACCTGGCAGGCACCAGCACGCACGGCGGCAAGCGCATTGGCCACGCCGACGCCACCGTCGTTGTGCGTGTGGATGCCGACGGGGCGACCGAGATGGGCGATGACTTTGCGGGTCGTGTCCTCGACGAACTCTGGCAGCGCGCCGCCATTGGTTTCACAGAGCACGATGAGATCCGCGCCGGCATCCTGCGCCGCTTTGATGGTCTTGAGCGAGTACTCGGGATCTTCTTTGAAGCTGTCGAAGAAATGCTCCGCGTCATAGAGCACCTCGCGGCCATGCTTTTTCAAGTAGGCCACCGTGTCGGCGATCATGGCGAGGTTTTCTTCCAAGCTGACTTGGAACACCTCGATGACGTGCAGCGCCCAAGTCTTGCCGACCACCGTGACGGCAGGCGTTTTGGCATCGAGCAGCATTTTGACCTGCGGATCGTCCTCCACCTTCATTTTGCCACGGCGGGTCATGCCAAAGGCGGTGATCTTCGCGGTCTTCCAGGTGCGCTTGGAAGCCTCTTCGAAAAAGGCGGCGTCTTTGGGGTTGGAGCCGGGCCAGCCGCCTTCGATGTAGTGCACGCCGAAGTCGTCGAGCTTTTCCGCCACGCGGATTTTATCGAGGGTGCTGAAGGAGATGCCGGTGCCCTGCGTGCCGTCACGCAGGGTGGTGTCATAGATGGTAACTGGAGACATGAGGGAGGGGAAATGAAGAGATGGAAAGGGTATGCAATGAGAAAACAGACCGGACTGGCGGCTGCCATGAGTTCCGGGACGCCGGATGCCGGGGGCGCTTTCAGCGCAGGCATGCATGACGACGGACTCTCCCGGCGGCGTCAGGCACGGATGAGTCCGAAACTAATTCGGGTGGTCAGGCGGATTTCAGGGCGGTTTCCCATGAGCTGCGCAAGGACTACGCCGGGGTCGTCCTGCTGGCAAAGGGAAGTTTTCACCCCTGCCAAGTGTGCTGATGGCCGCCTGTGGCCTATGCTGGCCGCAGGCTATTTGCCCAGCATGCCTTCGAGCCCGGCTTGGACGGCGGGTTTGGCATTGCGCAGCGTGGGCTCTTGCAAGCTGTTCGCAGGCAGAGACGAGGGCGTGGGGGAAACCTTGCCTTCCAGCATCGGCCGCACTTCCACTTGATTGCGGAGCAGCATGTCGTTCAGGGGGGCTTTGTCATGCTCAGCCATGCGTGCCAGGGGCAGGTCGCTAAGGTCCATTTTGGGCACGAAGGGCTTTTCAGGGACCACCGGGACTGCGGTCAGTGCCGCACCCTGGGTTGCGGCAGGCTGTGACAGCAGCCAGACGCTCACGGCACAAACGGAAACGGCCGCCGCCACCATGCTCCATTTGGGCACCAGCAGATGCTTCCACCAGGTGGTGGCACGCTCCCAGAACAATTCCAAAGACGACTGCTGCAGCAGCTCCGCACGCTGCCTCTGCTGAAACTGTAGGAGGAAGTTCTCAGTGAATCCTTCTTCAGGTTGTTCGAACCGTTTCAATCGAATCAACCGCTGGATGTCTTCAAACTCATTCATGGCGTGCTGTGGATTGTTATTTCTTTGCATTGGTGACAGGCGTTACTTAACAAAGTCTTCAAGATAGGTCTGGAGCAGACGATGTGCGTAAAACAATCGTGATCTGACGGTCCCTTCCGAGACTCCAAGTATCTTGCTGATTTCGGCATGCTGGAGACCTTGTACGTCGTACAAAGTCACCACCGTGCGGTGGTCTTCTGACAGCTTCATCATGGCTGCGTTCAACCTTTTTTGAAGCTCGTGGATGTTTACTTCGCGCATCGTGCCCGTGTTGGACGTCGTGAGGCGAATGAATTCCGGATCGTTCTCGATGCCCGTATCTACATCGTCAAGACTCACCTTGTGGTGCCGTCCGCGCTTCTTGAGGAAGTTCAAAGTCATGTTCACCGCGATCGAATAGATCCAGGTGTAGAACGATGATTTGCCCATGAAACGCTTGATGGAGCGGTAGGCTTTGGCAAACACCTCCTGCAGCAGATCGGCCGTGTCCTCGCGGTTCGAGGTCATGTTGTAAACCATGCCGTAGAGCTTGGGAGTGTATTTGCGTACGAGGTCATCAAACGCACGCGTGTCTCCCGCCTGAGCCTTGTCCACCAGGATGCGATCCTCAGCAGCGCTGCTGTTCGGTACGAGCGGGTTCAGCGAAGCGATGGGGGTCGCTGCGGCGCTGAGTGATGATTCTTCCATTAAAGTTAAGAGAAACACTCGTTGCCTCAAGAGACAAGCATTTCTTATGGACGCACCAATTTCAATTATTTTTGAACGTTCCAGAGATGGTCCACGCAGATCTGTGACCAGGTTTCAAGCTGGTCGCGCATGGCATGCAGCTCCTCCAGGGTATGGAAGCGCAGATCCTGGATGGCGTCCTCATTGGACTTCACCTCGTCGCTGCTGAGGTCAAAAAAATGCACCACGCCGAGGTGAACGCTGCCGACTTCCGTCGCGTCGTCATTGATCAGGCCGATGACTTTCTGCGTGTGCGTACCGCCGATCACCAGCTCCTCGGCCATCTCACGTTCGACGCCGTTGTAGTACATCGTTTCACCGAGGCCGTCCTGGCCTGCATCCACCGGATTGATGTGGCCACCGATGCCGATGGAGCGCTTGGCCACCAGGCGCTTCTCTCCCGAGCTGCCGCCGCGGGTGTAGCTCACGTAGCTGCCCGCATGGTGGAAGATGGCATAGGGGATGAGCTGTTTGTGGGAGGGATCTTTTTCAGCCGCCGGGCGTTCCATGAAGTGATTGGCTCCGGGGGCCAGCATCGCGTGCAGGTAGCGCGTGGCATCGGCTTGGAAACCTTGAAAACTGCCGAGTTGATCAAAGAGCTGACGGGTGATGACGAGCACGTGTTCCATGTGAAGACTGGCAGAATGACTGGTCGTGCCGGGTGCGCAACCAATCAATCCAGCAACCACACTTCGGTGGCATCGCCCGCCTGTAGGTCTTGCCCGGCCTCCAGTCGCAGCAGCGCATCCGCCCGGCTCAGGGACAGCAGGGCATGGCTCTGCTGCAGGCCGAAGGGCATGAACTGCCCGTGCGTGAGCGTGCCGCGCAGGTAGTGGGGCCGGTCACCGGGGTTCGTGAGCGCCGTTCCCGCAGTTGCAGGAATCAGGCCCGGCTTGATCTGGCCCTCCGCCGCGCCCATCATTTTCAGCAGCGCCGGACGCACAAACAGCAGGAAGGTCACGAAGGACGACACCGGATTGCCTGGCAGACCGAAGATGTAGGAGGACATACCACGGGCAAACAGGAAGGGCTTGCCGGGCTTCACCTTCACCCGCCAGAGCTCGGGCTCGATGCCGAGCTCTTTCAGGGCGGGCTTGATCTGATCATGATCGCCGACGGAAACACCGCCGCTGATCAGCAAGACATCATGTGTGCGCAGCAGTTCGCTCAGCGTTTCGGTGGTGCTCTTCAAATCATCGCGGCAATGCGCCTGGGTGCTGCTGCGAATGCCCAGCCGCGCCAGCATGCCGCGCAGCATGAGGCCGTTCGTGTTGTAAATCTGCCCGGCCTGCAGCGGGCCGGAGCCGGGCGGCACGAGTTCATCTCCCGTACTCAGCACCGCCACACGCGGCAGCGCGTGCACGGAAATTTGATCGAGCCCTTGAGAGGCGAGTAGGGCCATGCGTCCGGGCGTGATCTGCTCCCCCGTGCGCAGCACGAACTGCCCCTGGCACAGGTCAGCTCCCGCGCGGCGAATGTTTTCACCAGCCACGACCGGATCGGTGCAGACGATGGTATCTCCCTCGCGCCGCACATCCTCCTGCATGATCACGGCATCGGCCCCGGCGGGAATGGGTGCTCCGGTGAAAATGCGAATGGCGCAGCCGCTTTGCAGCCGCAGTCCGTCATCCAGTCCGGCGGCTTGTTCGCCCGTCACCCGCAGCGGCTGGGTCGTCAGGCTCTCGGAAGCAATGACTGCATAGCCGTCCATGGAGGATTGATCAAAGGCCGGAATCGGCACCGTGGCCGTCGCCTCCTGGGCGGCATAACGGTCCAGCGCCTCGAACAATGTCGTCTGCGTGGCCTGCAACGGTGTCACCGCCGCCAGCACGCGTGCGAGTGCTTCAGCTTCGGTGATCATCGAATTACAGGCGGCAGTTTGCTCAGGTCCGCCGCAGGTTCTTCGGCTGCTGGCGGTGGGGCAGGGGCCTGCGGTATCTGGCGCAGCGGCGGCAGCGGTGGCTCAGCCGGGGTGAAAGCACGCTGGGCCGGGGCCATCGGCTGAAACGGCGCATCGAGCGGCGGGATCACATCAGCCTGCATGACCGGCGTCAGCGGGACGATGGCTCCAGTGGGAGTGATGGTGGTGGCGGGCGCTTCCCCGCGCTTGACCTGATAGACCACCAGATCGCGCACCTGCGGCGTGCCCTGCGTGATGTCTGCGGTGATGTAGTTGCCCTTGCGTTCCGGGGTCACCCTGAGCTTCGCATCCGAGCCATTGACTCCTTGGGAGATGATCTCGGTCCCTGGCGGGATGTCCACCCGCTGCTCGCAGTTGATGAGCACGTAGTTCTGCTCGGGGTTCACCATTTCGACCACGCCAATCACCTTGGCCTCGCCGATGCGCTTGTCTTCATCAGATTTTTTCGAGGAGCCAGGCGTCCAGGCCCCGAACTTGTTTTCGAGGTAGGTGCAACTGGACAGCCCCAGCAGCAAAGGAAGGCACAGGTGGCGCAGAAAAGACATGCCGCTATTGAATCCCATGGGCGGCTGGCTGTCCAGCTTGTAACAGGGACACCGAATTGAGGCTGGCGCGCGTTGCGTGTGCTCTGGTAGGATGACTCCGTATGGAGCAGGAAACTGACATTAACCCCTATGCGCCGCCGCAATCGCAGCGGCTGGTCGATGATTCCTCTCCCGAGTCCATGCGGCGTGCGATGTTCACGCATGAATCTGAGATCAAAGGCGTGGGCTTGTTGTATGGCTTGCTTGGCGGGCTCATGCTGCTGCCGATCTTGATCCAGGGAGGGGAATTGATTTCTGGCAGATCCAGAGGAGATGCCTTTGGCGGATGGCTGCTAATCGTGGTGATTGCATGCGCTGCGTTGTTTCTGGGCGCTGGCCTGAGGCGACTGGAAGCGTGGGCGCGTATTCCGGTGGCTGTGATCTCGGGTATTTTGGGAGTTGTGTCCATTCTCACCATCATCGGTCCTGCAATGAACGGTTACGTTCTTTGGCTGATGCTTTCGGAGAAGGGACGTATCGTCATGTCTCCTGGATATCGAAGAATCGTCGATCTGACACCAGAGGTGAAAACGCGGTTCTCGGTCCTCTCGATTTTTTTGATCCTCATGCTGGTGCTGGGCATCGTCGCCATCTTTGC
>Ga0114968_10001253_pt1 | contig 19369 bp, 17 predicted proteins | sample M_130807_EF_Meta_FD_87020 | JGI IMG/M metagenome (GOLD analysis project Ga0114968, IMG submission 87020) | Freshwater microbial communities from Lake Montjoie, Canada to study carbon cycling - M_130807_EF_MetaG | ecosystem: Environmental > Aquatic > Freshwater > Lake | place: Lake Montjoie...
CTACCAATTTCACCACGACGGCAATGTTTACTTTTTTACCAAGCATTACCACTCAGTAATCCATGTGATCTTAACCTTAAAAAACGTCAACCTCTAGGAGTAGATTGAAATTTGACGGCCAGGTTATTTCGCTGGAATTTGTGATGCTGGCGGGGTCACGGGTGCAACAGGTGCAGGTGTTTGTTCTGCCTGGTTGGCTGTCGCAGGCGCTGGTGTTGACCCAGGAATTTGATCCCCTGCAGTCGCAGGAGCCGTGACCGGTAATGCAGTTCGCTCAAGTACGCTGTCGTTGCCCGTGGGTCGCAAATTTCCAAAATAAGCCAGAAATAAGGTGCAGACAAAGAAAACAGCAGCCAACACAGAAGTAGTGCGTGACAAGAAGTTCGCGCCACCGGATGCGCCGAACAAACTGCCAGAGTTGCCACTGCCGAAAGCTGCGCCCATGTCGGCGCCTTTGCCGTGTTGAACAAGAATCAAACCGATCATGGCCAGAGCGGACAAAATTTGAACCAACAGCAGTAAATTAAGAAGCGTACTCATGAATACTCCGTGAATGTCAGTGCGAAGCCGCAGCAACAATGGATAAAAAATCGACTGGCTTGAGGGAGGCGCCACCAATGAGCCCTCCATCAATATCTTTTTGCGCCAGTAAACTGGCCGCGTTGGCAGCGTTCATGCTGCCCCCGTATAGCAAAGCGATGCGCTCTGGATGGGCGCTCGCCGCATTCAACTGGCCGCGCAACAAAGCATGAACCTGTTGCGCTTGCTCAGGACTGGCGGTCTTGCCGGTGCCTATGGCCCAAACGGGCTCATACGCCACCACAATTTCACTGATGCAATGACCGTTGGTATGAATCACTGCGGCCAGTTGGCGTTTCACGACATCTTCCGTGTGGCCGGCTTCGCGCTCGGCCAAAGTTTCACCCACACACACAATGGGAGTGATACCTGCAGCCAAGGCGCGTTGTGCTTTGGTCGCTACGACAGCGTCAGTCTCGCCATGGTATTGGCGACGTTCGGAGTGACCCACGATGGCGTACCGCACACCGAACTCGCGCAACATCGCGGCTGACAACTCGCCCGTGTAGGCGCCTTGCTCGAAGGCTGACACATCTTGCGCACCCCATAGCAAGGCTGATCCAGTTGCGATTTGCTGCAATTGAGACAAATACACCGAAGGCACGCACACAGCGACATTGCACGACGATGCAGACAAACCGGCCATCACCGCATGCACAAGATCCTGGTTGGCAGCCAGGCTGCCATTCATTTTCCAATTGCCGACGATCAGTTTGCTGCTCACGCTGGATCACTCCTGATGAGGTTGCTCTTCGTGGTGAGCAGGCGCTTCAGGACGGTCGAGCAAAGCCTTCATTGACAACTTAATGCGTCCTTTTTCATCGGTCTCCAGCACTTTGACACGAACGATTTGGCCTTCAGCGAGTACATCTGTCACCTTGGCAATGCGCTCGTGGCTGATCTGACTGATGTGTAATAAACCATCTTTACCAGGCAACAAATTCACCAGTGCACCGAAGTCAAGAATCTTGGTGATCGGACCTTCATAGACTTTGCCAATTTCCACTTCAGCAGTGATTTCCTGAATGCGACGTTTGGCTTCGTCGGCCTTGGCCCCATCAGTGGCGGCAATGGTGATGGTGCCGTCTTCCTCAATATTGATTTGGCAGCCTGTTTCTTCAGTCAGCGCACGGATAACTGCGCCGCCTTTGCCGATCACGTCCCTGATTTTTTCGGGGTTGATCTTCATCGTGTAAAGCTTAGGCGCAAAGTTGCTGACCTCGGTCTTGGCTTCACCCATAGCGTCTTGCATCTTGCCCAAAATGTGCATACGCGCTTCTTTGGCTTGTGCCAAAGCGACTTGCATGATTTCCTGTGTGATGCCCTGGATTTTGATGTCCATTTGTAAGGCCGTGATACCGTTGGTGGTACCGGCCACTTTGAAGTCCATGTCGCCGAGGTGATCTTCATCACCCAAAATGTCGGTCAACACTGCAAAGCGGTTACCGTCTTTGATCAAACCCATGGCAATTCCAGCTACGTGAGCTTTCATCGGCACACCGGCGTCCATCAAAGACAAACATCCGCCGCAAACCGAAGCCATGGAGGACGAACCGTTGGACTCGGTGATTTCAGACACCACACGCATGGTGTAGGGGAACTCTTCTTTGGTGGGCAAACAAGCGGCAAGCGCACGTTTGGCCAAGCGGCCGTGACCGATTTCACGACGCTTGGTGCTACCCATACGGCCGACTTCGCCAGTGGCGAACGGGGGCATGTTGTAGTGAAACATGAAGCGGTCTTCGAACTCACCAGCAAGCGCATCAATGCGCTGGGCATCGCGTTCGGTACCCAGCGTGGTGATCACCAGTGCCTGGGTTTCACCGCGCGTGAACAAAGCCGAACCGTGGGTGCGAGGCAGCACACTGTTGCGGATTTCGATAGGACGCACGGTGCGTGTGTCGCGGCCGTCAATACGCGGTTCGCCAGCCAAAATTTGGCTGCGAACGATTCGCGCTTCGATATCGAACAACATGCTCTCGACCTTGACGCTATCGAACTCCACACCATCGGCTTTGAGACCTTCCATGACTGCTGCATAAGCTTCGCGGCAGGCTTGGGTTCTGCTTTGTTTATTGCGGATTTGGTAGGCGGCTGACAGCTTGTCATCAGCCAATGCCGCGACCTTGGCGATCAAAGGCTCGTCCTTGGCAGGCGGCTGCCAATCCCACACGGGCTTGCCCGCGTCGCGCACCAGTTCGTGGATGGCGTTGATGGCGATGCGGCTTTGTTCGTGACCGAACACAACAGCACCGAGCATGACTTCTTCAGACATTTGCAATGCTTCGGACTCGACCATCAGAACTGCGGCCTCAGTACCAGCAACCACCAACTCCAACACGCTGTCTTTGCGCTGTGTTTGACCGGGGTTGAGCACGTACTCGCCGTTGATGTAACCGACGCGGGCGGCGCCTATGGGGCCGTTGAATGGGATACCGGAAATACATAAAGCCGCAGATACACCAATCATGGCTGCGATATCGGCATCCACTTCAGGGTTGAGAGATACGGTGTGAACAACGACATGCACATCGTTGTAAAAGCCTTCGGGAAAAAGCGGACGAATCGGACGATCGATCAAGCGACTGGTCAGCGTCTCGTGCTCGCTTGGTTTAGCTTCACGTTTGAAAAAGCTGCCGGGAATTTTGCCTGCGGCATAGGTCTTCTCAATGTAGTCGACAGTCAATGGAAAAAAGTCTTGCCCGGGCTTGGAGTTTTTAGAGCCCACAACAGTGGCTAACACCACGGTGTCGTCGATATTGACCAGCACTGCGCCGCCGGACTGGCGTGCAATTTCGCCGGTTTCCATGGTGACCGTGTGTTGGCCCCACTGGAAAGTCTTGGTTACTTTGTTGAATAAAGACATGTTGAATTCCTGAACAGAATAGAAGAAGTGAAGGCCACTTCATAAAAGCCCAAAGTCTCTGTCAGAACACGATGCCATTCCAAAAAAATGCATTGCTTTTTTTGGAATGACACAGCTTCGCTCTGAATCAGTTGCTTTGCCTGCGCCCTGCCCCATGAACCAACGCCTGAGTGAAGGCTCAGGCGTTGCATGAGAAAGAGTGTTACTTGCGCAAACCCAATTTGGCGATCAGCGCTGTGTAGCGATCTGCATCTTTGGATTTGAGGTAGTCGAGCAATTTGCGTCGACGGCTGACCATACGCAACAAACCACGGCGGCCATGGTGATCCTTGGCGTGTGTTTTGAAATGGGGGGTCAGTTCATTGATGCGTGCAGTCAAAATCGCGACTTGCACTTCGGGACTGCCAGTGTCGTTGGCTGAACGTGCGTTGGCCTTGACGACCTCGGCTTTGTTTAATGTTGTCATGGTGTTTTTCCAAAAAATTTGACATGCGCCAACAGCCGGAAATGCCAGATGGCGTGAACTTGAAACCAAAATGGTCAAGCCTGTCAATTATAGCTTGCCCAACCATCGTCTCATGCGTTCTGCACCTTCACCCAGCCTGTCCTGATCTTTTGACGCAAAACACCAGCGCAGCCAACCTTGCGCCTCGGGAGCAAACGCGCTGCCCGGCGCCAATCCCAGCCCGGCTTGGGCAACCAGTTGCTTGGCGGTCTGCACATCGTCAATGAGGCCTGGGATACTGAAAAAAGCGTACATACCGCCATCAGGTATTGCCAACTCCAAGCCAGGGATATCGCTCAATTCGGCAAACAATCGGTTTCGACACGCCAACATTTGCGTCACCACAGAGGGCACAATTTCGCCAGCGCGTAACATTGCCGTCACGCCAGCACGTTGCACAAAGACGCTGGCACATGAGGTGTTGAATTCGATCAATTTGCCCATGTGTTCGGTCATTTGAACAGGCATGACCAACCACCCTAAACGCCAACCTGTCATCAAAAAACTTTTGGAAAAGCTGTGCGCCACCACTAAGCGGTCTTCAGGTGAAGCTATATCCAAAAAACTGGGGGCGCAGTGGTTGTCAGACGGCAGGTAATACAAGTTTTCATACACTTCATCCGCCAGAATCCACGTGCCAGTTCGACGGCAATGTGCGAGGATGGTTTGCTGTTCTGCGCGGCTAAGGGTCCAGCCAGTCGGGTTGTTAGGCGAATTGATCACCAATAACTTTGTTTGGGATGTGACAGCCTCAAGCAATTCCTGCATGGGCAAATTCCACCGACCTTGCTGCGGCTGCAAACACAGCGTACGCAGTTGTGCGCCCAAAATCAGAGGTTGCGATGTCAGGTTGGGCCATACTGGAGTGATCACAACCACTTGATCGCCAGGGTCGACAATGGCTTGCATAGCCAACATCAGCGCATTGACGCCACCGGAAGTCACAGCGACTCGATTCGTACCTATTTCCGCCCCATGACGCTGCTGCATCTGCGTAGAAATTGCTTGGCGTAACTCGGGCAATCCTAGGTTGTGGGCATAAAAAGTTTCACCTTGCTGCAAAGAGTCAATAGCCGCTTGCCGAATAAAGTCCGGGCTGACCTCATCACTCTCACCGAACCAAAAGGCCAGCACATCTGCACGCCCAATACCGGCATTGGCCACATCACGGATGCGGGAGGCTTGCAAATCGAGAATGGCTTGGCGCATGGCGTTTGCAGTGTTTAGGATGGCGTCAATTGAACGGGATTTTGTGCCAATGGCCAGCGCGGCAGCACATCAAACGCATAGTTTGTTGAGGGCCTTTCAACCCCGGCCTTTAATCGCATGGCCGCTGCCATAGCGATCATGGCGCCGTTATCGGTGCACAAATCTGGCTCGGGGTAGTGCACCCTTGCGCCGATCTTGCCGCAATCGGCCTGCAACAATTCGCGCAAAGCGCGATTGGCACCCACACCACCGGCGACCACCAGTGTTTTCAGTCCGGTTTGCTTCAGGGCTTTCACCGATTTTTTCACCAGCACATCGACAATGGCTGCTTGCGTGGATGCAGCCAAGTCCGCCTTGCGATTTTCCAAGTCCGCGCCCAATTTCTGCGATTGCGTCAAGACCGCGGTTTTTAAACCCGCAAAAGAAAAATCAAGGTTCGGTTGGTTCAATAAAGGCCTAGGCAAGGCAAACGCCTGAGCGTTGCCATGTGCTGCGATCGCCGACAGCGCAGGTCCACCGGGGTAGCCCAGGCCCATGAGCTTGGCCGATTTGTCAAATGCTTCACCCGCGGCGTCGTCAATGGTTTCACCCAATAGTTCATAACTGCCAACCGCGTCCACCTTCATCAATTGGGTATGCCCCCCAGACACCAGCAAAGCGACGAATGGAAAAGACGGCGGATCCACACTGAGAAAAGGCGACAACAAGTGCCCTTCTAAATGATGAATACCCATCACAGGCTTACCCAAGCTAGCGGCCAATGCGCACGCCGTTCCTGCGCCTACCAGCAGCGCACCGGCAAGTCCGGGGCCACGCGTGTAGGCAATCACATCCAGTTGCGGCAAACCGACGCCTGAGCTGTGCATGACTTGTTTAATCAGCGGCAGCACCCGTCGGATATGGTCGCGGCTGGCGAGTTCGGGCACCACGCCGCCATAGGCCTCGTGCATCGCGGCTTGCGTATGCAAAGCCTGCGCCAACAGCACTGGCAGCGCTTTGTCTGCATCTGCGCGCACCAAGGCCACGCCGGTTTCATCACAAGAAGATTCAATGCCCAATATCCACATGTCAGGGAGTTTAGCCTTGGCTCATTCGCTTCATAACTGAAAGTCATCAAGCTTGTTCCACAATGCGGGGATGAGTATCAGCCAATACATCAAAGAAATCGGACGTGGCAAGCACAACGCCCGAGATTTATCGCGCGAACAGGCTAGCGATTTATTTGGACAACTGCTGGACGGCTGCTTGACAGACCTGGAAGTCGGCGCATTTTGCATAGCCATGCGCGTCAAAGGCGAATCTGCCGATGAAATGGCTGGTTTTTTGGATGCCATGAATGCTCGCATGACACGGTTTATCAACGAAAGCCCGCAACCGATCGTTGTGCTTCCCAGTTACAACGGGGCCAGACGTTTGCCCTTGCTCACGCCTTTACTCGCTTTGCTTTTAGCCAAGCAAGGTCTGCGCGTGATCGTCCACGGTGGAAATACTGAAGACACAAGGGTTTCATGTGCGCAAGTGATGCAAGCGCTGGGCATGGCTGCCTTGCAACACGTTCGTCCATTGAAAAATAATGAAGTGGTTTATGTTCCGATTGACGTGATCTTGCCAGGATTGTGGCGACTTTTGCAAGTACGTCGCACCATTGGATTGCGCAATTCAGCCCACAGTCTGGTGAAAATGTTGAATCCCGTGACGGGTCCCGCATTGCTTGTGGCCAGTTATACCCATCCTGAATATGAACTTACCATGCTGAATACGCTGCAAAATGCAAAAGCAAACGCTATGTTGTTGCGGGGCACAGAGGGAGAACCGGTGGCTGACCCCCGACGTATGCGTCAAGATATTCGCTTACAAGGTGGTCAACTTGTCGACACACATGAGCCTCAAGCAGATGTTGATGTTCATTTTCCAAACCTACCATTCAATATGAGTGCAACTGAAACTGCCAGATTTATTCAAGCAATGCTTGATGATCCCTCAACGATTCCCGCACCCATAGAGGCACAAGTTCAACGTCTGATTGACCTTGCCTCTTCCATCACTTCATCAAACTGACCATGTCCCATTGCTTGCCTCCCAATTCACGCGCCAAAGTTACCTTGGTAGGTGCCGGGCCTGGCGACCCTGATTTGCTTACCCTCAAGGCTGTGAAAGCTATTCAGTCTGCCAGCGTCTTGCTCGTTGATGATTTGGTACATCCCGATGTACTCAAGCATGCGGATAAAAACGTACGCATTATTCATGTCGGCAAACGTGGGGGTTGCCGCTCAACGCCGCAGGCATTTATCGAAAAGCTCATGGCCCAAGAAGCCTTGGCGGGCGAAACTGTGGTTCGCCTCAAGGGCGGTGATCCTTTGATTTTTGGCAGGGCTGGTGAGGAACAAACCTATTTACAAGCGCAAGGCATAGAGGTTGTTGTGGTCAACGGCATCACCGCCGCTTTGGCTGCAGCGCATGACCTTGGAATTGCACTGACCCACAGGGCCCATGCCCATGGGGTGGTATTCATCACTGGTCATGCATCCATGGCACAGCACCCTAGTTCAATGCCTGCGGTCAATTGGGCGCAGATCGCGCGCACCGCCAATGATTGCCAATTGACGTTGGTGATTTATATGGGTGTGCAAACAGCTGAGCAGTTGCAACAGGGCTTACTCGTAGGCCTCTCCCCCGACACGCCGGTAGCGGTGGTGCAAAACGCCAGTTTGCCTTCACAACGCCATGTTTGTACAGACCTTGCACAATTAAATGCCGTTTTTGCCGAAGAAAAACTGACCAGCCCAGCCATCATCATCATTGGCAACGTATTGCTTGGCCTGCGTAACCTCTCCGCCAATTACCCACCTGAGCAAGCGCTGGCCGGTTAATTCAGTGGCGTCCATGGCGCTCAGAGGATAATCAGTGTTTATTCACGTATTTTGAGGCTACACATGGAAGCAGAACGTATCAATACCATTGGCAATTTATTGGTCGACCTTGGGGCCCGCACCCTCGACCTTCGGGGGTATCTTTGACTACGATGTCAAATCGGAGCGACTGAGAACAGTTAACGCATCGCTGGAAGACCCTGCGGTATGGAATGACCCCAAGAAGGCACAGGAACTGGGCAAGGAAAAAAAATCCTTGGACGATATCGTGCTGGTGATTAGCCGACTTCATCAAGAGATAGATGACAACACTGAGCTCTTTGAGATGAGCAAAGCCGACAACGACGATGCCGGTTTGATCACCATTGAAGAAGATACACAGCGTATACAAGCTGAAATTGAAAAACTTGAATTCCGCCGCATGTTCAACAACCCGGCTGATCCACTCAATGCGTTTTTAGATATACAAGCAGGTGCTGGTGGAACCGAAGCCTGCGATTGGGCCAGTATGTTGCTGCGCCAGTACCTGAAATATGCTGAACGCAAAGGCTTTAAAGCCACGCTGGAAGACGAGTCCCCTGGCGATGTGGCAGGCATCAAAGGCGCCACGTTGAAGATAGAGGGCGAATATGCATTCGGGTTACTGCGAACAGAAACTGGCGTACATAGACTCGTGCGCAAATCGCCTTTCGATTCTGCAGGTGGACGACACACCAGTTTTGCAAGTATTTTTGTCTATCCCGAAATTGATGATTCGATTGAAATCGACATCAACCCAGCGGATGTACGCACCGACACTTTCCGTGCCAGTGGCGCGGGTGGTCAACACATCAACAAAACCGATTCAGCGGTACGCCTCACGCACATACCCACCGGTATCGTGGTTCAGTGCCAGGACGGACGCAGTCAGCACAGCAACCGCGATGTTGCCTGGAAACGCCTGCGCTCTCGCTTGTACGATTTTGAAATGCGCAAACGCATGGAAGCGCAGCAAAAACTTGAAGACACGAAAACCGATGTTGGCTGGGGCCACCAAATACGCAGTTATGTACTTGACCAGAGTCGCATCAAGGATTTGCGTACCAATGTAGAAATCAGCAATACCCAAAAGGTTCTAGACGGTGATCTAGATACTTTTATTGAAGCATCGCTCAAACAAGGTGTTTGAGCAACTTTGAATATGACAACGGAGATTTTCCATGTTTCGTGAAGGCCAGGCTGTGATCACTCGGCGTCAAGACTACCAACCACCCGGCTTTTGGATCGACAGTGTCGATTTGGTGTTTGACCTTGACCCTCTCAAAACGCGTGTGCTCAACACCATGCACATACGTCGCAATCCGGATGTGGCATTGCAAGCCTTAAAGCTTGATGGAGAAGAATTAAATCTCTCCCGCGTATTGGTCAACGGCCAGGGCACTTCATTCAAGATGGAAGGTGATCAACTGGTTTTAGAAAATCTGCCCCAAGACACCGAAGTATTCAAGCTGGAAATTTTCACTACTTGTCATCCCTCGAAAAATACGCAGTTAAGTGGTTTGTATGTCAGTCAAGGCTCTTTCTTCACGCAATGTGAGGCACAGGGTTTCAGACGCATCAGTTATTTTTTGGACAGACCTGATGTGATGTCCTTGTATAGCGTCACTCTCAGAGCCAGCAAAACCGATTACCCGGTACTTTTGTCCAATGGCAATTTGGTTGAACACGGCGATATGGAGGATGGGCGTCATTTTGCAAAATGGGTAGACCCGCACCGTAAGCCCTCCTACTTATTTGCCTTGGTGGCTGGCAAGTTAGTGTGTCGCGAACAACGCATCACAACGCGTCATGGCAAAGAGCATTTATTGCAAATTTATGTGCGCTCTGGGGATTTGGATAAAACAGATCACGCCATGCATTCACTGATGGCCAGCATTGCATGGGACGAGGCGCGTTTTGGCCTGAGTCTGGATTTGGAGCGCTTCATGGTGGTCGCGACCTCTGACTTCAACATGGGCGCAATGGAAAACAAAGGATTGAATATATTCAATACCAAGTTTGTTTTGGCCAGCCCTTCCACCGCCACCGATCTGGATTACGCGAACATTGAAAGCGTTGTGGGTCATGAGTATTTTCACAACTGGACTGGAAACCGCATCACTTGTAGAGACTGGTTTCAACTTTCCCTCAAAGAAGGTTTGACCGTGTTTCGTGACCAAGAGTTCAGCCAGGACTTGTCTGGATCTGAATCTGCCCGGGCTGTCAAACGCATCGAAGACGTGCGGTTGTTACGCACCATGCAATTCGCAGAAGATGCTGGTCCCATGGCGCACCCTGTCAGGCCCGACAGTTACATGGAAATCAACAATTTCTATACCGTCACCATTTATGAAAAGGGCGCAGAAGTTGTTCGGATGATGCAAACCTTGGTCGGTCGTGCTGGCTTTGCCATGGGCATGAAGTTGTATTTTCAAAGACATGATGGGCAGGCTGTGACTTGCGACGATTTTGTTCAAGCAATTGCCGATGCCAACCCGACCACAGAATTACATAAACAACTTCAAGTATTCAAGCGTTGGTACTCGCAAGCAGGGACACCGCAGGTAGTGGTTCATCTGGAGCACGACACCGCCCATGACCGCCTTTCGCTGCATTTTCAACAGTCATGCCCCACCACACCTGGACAAATTTTAAAAGAGCCCTTTCTCATACCCATTCGCTTGGGATTATTGAATAACGCTGGTCAAGTTGTTCTAGAAGATCAGTTAATCGTCTTGAACCAGGCCCAGCAAACATTGGTGATTGAAGGCATCAAAGAACCTGTCATACCCTCACTGTTGCGAGGCTTCAGTGCCCCTGTGCAACTTCATTACGAATACAGCGAAGCACAATTGCTGGTCCTTTTAGGGCACGACACTGATCCATTCAACCGCTGGGAATCAGCCCAAAGGTTGTTTATGTCAGCGGCTTTGCAGGCAATAAACACAGAACATCTGTCAGACCAACTGCTGTCGCCGGAATTGATCGAAGGACTTCGCCATATTCTGCGTCATCCTCAACTCGATGCCGCCTTCAAAGAACTGGTCTTAACGCCACCAAGTGAAACATATATTGCCGAACAATCTGACAGCGTTGACCCGCAAAAAATCCATCAAGTGCGCGAAGCCGTGCGTCAGCAAATTGCCATTGAATTGGTGGATGATTGGCATTGGGCTTTCGTGCATTACCAAGTAAAGGGCGCATACTCAGCTGATGCAGTTTCTAGCGGTTGCCGAAGCTTAAGCGGGTTGGCATTGAATTACCTCTGCCTGGCAGGACATGTGTTGCGGCAAGAGCAATGGGCGCAACAAGCATTGCTTACTTTCAAGCAAGCGCACAACATGACAGAGCGAATGCATGCGCTGCTAGCCCTGATTGGTATCAATCATGCGTTGTCTGAAGATGCGCTGTCGCTATTTCGCCAACAGTTCAAAAACGATGACTTGGTCATGGACAAGTGGTTTGCGTGTCAGGCTTCAGCTTGTGATCACAACGGTCATGTGCTCGCACGTGTTCGTCAATTGATGCAAGATCCTGATTTTCAAATCCGCAATCCCAATCGAGCCCGCAGTCTGATTTCCAGCTATTGCAGCAACCCAGCTGCATTTCACCGCAAAGACGCATCCGGCTATGTGTTCTGGAGTGAGCGTGTGCTGGAACTAGACAGCTTTAATCCGCAAGTGGCTGCGCGCCTTGCCAGAGCACTGGATCGCTGGCGCAAGTTGGTTGAACCCTATCGCAGCGCAGCACATGAAGCTATCCGACGCGTGGCAGCCAAAGATGATTTAAGCGCAGATGTGCGCGAAGTGATTGATTCTGCTACCCAGGAATAAAACATGGCTACTTCATTGTCCCGTTATCTGGTTGAACAACAACGTGCCAAAAACCACATACCACCCGAGCTTCGATTACTGCTTGAAGTAGTGGCTCGCGCTTGTAAAAGCATCAGTCATTCAGTCAACAAAGGGGCCTTAGGCGGCGTGCTTGGTTCTGCTCAATCTGAAAATGTGCAGGGTGAAGTACAAAAAAAACTCGACATCATCGCCAATGAAGTACTGATTGAAGCCAATGAATGGGGTGGGCATCTTGCGGCCATGGCTTCTGAGGAAATGGACAGTATTTATGTGGTGCCCAACCGTTATCCCCAAGGTGAATACTTGTTGTTGTTTGACCCCTTGGATGGCTCAAGCAACATCGATGTGAATGTCAGTATTGGAACTATTTTCAGCGTTTTGAAAAAACCCGAACACAGCTACAATGTCAGCGAAGCTGATTTCTTACAACCAGGGCATGCACAAGTGGCAGCTGGATACTGTGTGTATGGCCCGCAAACCAGTTTGGTCTTGACTGTTGGCGACGGCGTTGTCATGTTTACCCTAGACAGGGAAAAAGGGTCTTTTGTATTGACGCAAGAAAGCGTGAATATTCCGGCGGATACGCGTGAATTTTCAATCAATATGAGCAATATGCGACATTGGGATCAACCAGTCACAGACTATATTGCCGAATGCTTATCAGGTAGTGCAGGACCACGAGGTAAAGATTTCAATATGCGCTGGGTCGCCAGCATGGTTGCTGATGTTCACCGCATACTGACGCGCGGGGGTGTATTCATGTACCCCTGGGACAAGCGCGAACCAGATAAACCTGGCAAGTTGAGATTGATGTATGAAGCAAATCCTATGAGCTGGTTGATCGAGCAAGCGGGTGGCATGGCTACCAATGGTGTTGAACGTATTCTCGATATTCACCCCACGCAATTGCACCAACGAGTCAGCGTATTTCTCGGCTCCAAAAATGAGGTGGAGCGGGTCACATCCATGCATCAAAGCAGAAGTTAATGTGTTTTTTGTCATCCATCATCAAAGGTAGACGTGATGAAAATTCTTTTTTACATTGCCATTATTTTGACTTTCAACGTTCAAGCCGAGGAAAGCGGGTGCAAGTCCATTCAAGACAACGATAAAAAAAATTATTGCTACGCGACAGAAACCAATCAAAAATCTTTTTGTTATACGATTGGTGAACAAGATTTAAAGAACCTCTGCATGGCTCAACTTAAAAATCAAAAAAGTTTTTGCTACAAGATTTTTTCCACTGAAACTCAAAAAATATGCCTGAAATCCATCAAATAAAAAGGGCACATTCGCCCCTGGCTATGAATAATATCGTTGAGAAAGCCTGACTTTCTCGATGAATGCTTGATAATTAAAACCACACATTAATTTTCACAGAAAGTAACTATGGCTAACCAAACCAGTGAACTCATCAACGCGATGGTATTGCGGGAAATGCAGGATGGTGTGATACGCGACGGGTTATGGGCTCAAGCGCTGCTTGAAGCAGACTATGACAAAAACAAAGCCAAATCCATTTACATACGCCTTCGTGCAGCAAGCATGCAACAAGACACCAAAATGCTATTGGTACGTCAGATTCAGCAAGCCATGAAAAGCGACGAAGTCAAACGCAAAGATTTCATCTCTGCGGTAGATTTGAAAAAGCCGCGCTGATCAAGGGCTGGACTTTCCTGTTCAAAAAAATGTGCATGGCGCTAAAAACAAGGTAAACCCTGAGTAATCACGGCTCTGTTTAACTATTTGCTGGGGATTTACCCTTGCAAGGCTGGCAAAGCGTCTGAATTACAGTCAAAATACATTCAGGTTGTAAAAATAAATCAGTCAGACGCTTTTCCACATTAGGAGCGATTCATGGGTTTAAGCATCTCACATTTAATCAGTATTCAAACCTTTCCCAAACTCAATCATTTTTCTGGGATTGTTTTATCCGCGCTTTTAAATGGCGCCAACCATCGAAAGCAAGAACAATTTACTGACGCACTGGACATCTCCTCCGAAGCCAGTTGCTTTAAGTCCATTCTCTCTGTCATTGAAGCGCAAATCATTCCCAGTCTGATTGATGCACACCCAGCTACTCTGGCTCTTGATCAGGTAGCCACAACCCATTCAAAAGAATTTACTTCAGATGAAATCGAAACATTTTGTCTGGCTTGTATCGGCAATGATGCTGATAAGCCTCTTGAGTTTGTCACTGCTTTTCTCGACCAAGAGGTTTCTATCGAAAGTATCTTCATGGACTTGATCACTCCCGCGGCCAGATGGTTAGGCACGCAATGGGAGGAAGACAAAATGGATTTCACCGCGGTGACCGAAGGCTTGATGAGAATGCACCAAGTAACGCGCAATCTGGGCTATAGGAATCAAAACTCCCCCCAAGCAGCTGGCGAGATCAAACGAATACTGCTGGCTTGCGCACCTGGTTCCATGCATATATTAGGTCTGAGCATTGTCAGTGAATTTTTTCGCAATGATGGTTGGCATGTGGTCATGGAACTAGCGTCTACCGAACAAGATTTGCTACAAACACTTCGCAGAGAATGGTTTGACGTGATTGGTCTGTCAGTGGCTTTGGCCGAACAACTACCAGGCCTGCCTGCATTGGTGAAGACCATCAAATCTGCCGCACTCAATCCCAATACGCGAGTGATTTTGGGAGGCCGCGCGGTCACTTTAGACAGCGATTTATTGAAAAATACTGGCGCAGACGGATTTTCTACCCACGCGCCTGAAGCAGTCATTCTTGCAAAAACCCTGCTAACCGCTTAAAAGTAAATTAAATTACTAACTTCTCGTTTTAGAGAAGGCCAGACTGCTAGGGTTAAACTGAGCCCATGGCAACTAACCCACCACCCATTATCAGAAGCAGCAAGCCGTTTTCTGTCGAAGTGCCCGAAGGTTCGAACAGTGCGAAAGCGCGGCGCAGTGATATCGTTGCGAATGATGAAATAAATGCCACGCAAAAAACATACAACTTTTTTGACGCCAATCACGAGTCAGAATCGGGCGTACAAAACGAACGCCTGAACGACGTCAATCAGTCAGCAGATTTTCAACATGAAGTCAGTCATGGCCAAGATGGATTGATTCAAGAAACTGCAGAAGATGCAGCTCAAAATATATTCAGCGAAGACCCAAGTGATGAAATAAGAAATCTGCAACAGGTCCATGAGGATGAAGATGGTGTCAATAAAGCATTGATTCCTGACAGTGACCATTTATCAGCCAATGATGGGCTGATGCTCAAAGAAGGTACATTGAAGGATCGTTTGGCTGGCGAACCTACCACTGATGCTCTCAAAGATCGGTTTGCGGTGGAATCTGAATCTGTGACAGACAACAACCTACAAGCGATAGGTGCAGATCATCAAAAAGCAAATCTACAACAGCTAGATGACGCATTTCATGACTCCAAGATACAAGGTTTGAGCCCTGACAAAACCCGTGACAATACTGCAAGCATCAACAACGGTTCGCTGAAAGATCAATTATCAGGACACGCAGCCTCTGCGCTACATGACCATTCTGCTGCAATCAATGGAGAAAGTTATTCACAAAATCAGCAATCTGTTCCAGATTCTGATGTTCACGATAACTTGCAAAGCTTGCCTAAAGACAAACTGACTGATAACTTGGCAAGCATTGATCAAGCGTCCATCCATGACAATACACAAGCGCTTGCTGACTCAACTCTCTCCGACAACCACCAAGGGACACTGGATGAGGGGTTCACCGATAACACACAAGGTGTTGACAATCCTTCATACCAAAATAATCAGCAAGGCATAGCTGATGATGTTTTCGAAAGCCATGAGGCAAGCACTGACAAAGCGCATGTACATGACCATATCGAATTATTGCCTGACACTACCAGATATTTAAAAGATGGCCCCAAGCCGACAGCCCACATCATTGATTCTTCAGTGAACCAGCAAACGGATACAACTTCTCTGGAAAAAGCTTCATCTCCTGGGCAAGAAGCAAGCACGCAGCATACTGCTGTTCATGCGCATCACATCCCCACAAATGCCGAAAGAAAATTGGAACACGAAAAAAGGCAAGAAGAATTCCACGGTCGAATCGATGCACTTCGTAAAAGTGTTTCTGGCATCAATCACATTTTGGATGAATTAGAAGAAAAGAAGTTCACGCCCAAATCCTGATTGATTTATCAGCCAGTCAAGTCAGACTTATCCTCTGGCACACCTACATGAATAGCCAGCACTTTATCGATGCGGCGTCCATCCATGTCAACTACTTCAAATTTCCAACCCATGGAATGAATAACTTCGCCCTCTTTGGGTAAATTGCCCACGAGTAGCATGATCAAACCGGCCAAGGTGTTGTAAATACCCTTTTCCTGCATAGGTAACTCTTCAATTTCAAGCCTTGATTTCAACTCTTGAACAGGCATCAATCCATCCAGTAGCCAACTTCCGTCTTCGCGCTGTACCGCCCAAGCATCCTGCGGCGATGTGGTTTGCACCAACTCCCCCGTGATAGCTTCCAAGAGATCACGTGGTGTCAGCAAACCTTGTACGACACCATACTCGTCTACCACCAAAACCATACGGGTACTTCTCACATGGTGTTTCATATCACCCACCTGGTGAGGGCTTCGGAACTGATCAAGCAAGTCCAAGCCTGTCAATGTTTCGGGGACAAAAACAGCAGGTTCGGCCCATTCTTCCAGCGTGGACTGGCTGTCATAGTGATGCAGCATATTAGCCATACTGATCATTCCAATGACTTCATCCAGGCCGTTTCTGCAAAGCGGGTACCAAGAATGTGCGGCGTGCGGTTCAATATGTTGAAGTGCTTGCTGAATATTCCAATCGCTTTGCATCCAAACAATATCTGTCCTAGGTACCATCAAAGAAACAAGGCTTCTTTCATCCAGGTGAAAAACATTTTTCACCATTTGGTGTTCGTGTTGCTCAATCAAACCTGCGTCTACGCCCTCTACCAAACTGGCGGTAATTTCCTCTTCAGTCACTTGCCTGACCTTTTGCAAATCTATGCGCATCAATCGAAGAACAGTGGCTGTGCTCAACGACAAGGCTTTAACCAATGGCCTGGCCATCCATGACAGTGCCAACATCAATGGTGCGGTAAATCGAGCGGCAGTCTCTGGGTATATCTGACCCATACGTTTGGGCACCAATTCGCCAAACAAAATGGTATTGAGTGTGATCAATGTCACCACCAAAATGGTTGCCAATACACCTGCCAATACATCCGTGGCACCGACATCGATGAACCAATCAGCCACACTCTCACTGAAGGCGGCCTCTCCGATAATGCCATTCAATACGCCCAGCGTAGTTATGCCGATTTGAATAGTCGATAAAAATTCAGTGGGTCGCCTTAGTAAATCCAAGGCTGCCTGCGCGCCTGTCAGTTTTTCCTCTGCCATGGCCATCAATACAGCTTTGCGACTGGATGCCAGCGCCATTTCTGACATCGCAAAAATGGCGTTAAATAGTGTCAACAAAAAAATCAGCAAGATATCCATAAATGGGTGATTAGGCTTTCGCAAAGTTGAATGTTGAATGAACGACAATCATGCCATGGCAATGTACTTGATTGGTGATGTTCAGGGTTGTGACCAAGCGCTTGGGCGATTACTCGACAAGATTCAATTCTCGCCGAGTCGAGATACTTTGTATTTACTTGGAGATCTGGTCAACCGGGGGCCGGACAATCTGGCCGTTTTGCGTCGCTTACGCAATTTGGGCAACAGCGTTAAATGCTTGTTGGGGAACCATGATTTCCATTTGCTTTCTTTGTACTTAAAAATATCCACCCTCAAAAAAGGGGACACCGTAGAGGATGTACTGAACGCACCGGATTGCGATGCATTGGTTGAATGGCTGCGCTTTCAATCACTGGCTCTGTACGAAGCCAATGTGTTGATGGTGCACGCTGCAGTCTTGCCCCAATGGACTTTGATACAAACACTGTCCTTGGCAGCGGAGGTTGAATCCGTTTTGCAGGGCCCGAATTGGTCGGCATTTATGAGGCATTTGTATGGCAATCAACCCAATAGTTGGGATGATAATTTGAGCGGGTACGACAGATTGCGTGTGATCGTCAATGGCTTAACACGCTGTCGATTTTGTACACCCGAAGGGGAAATGGAATTCGCGCACCACCGCGATGCTGCATTTGCGCCTGCTGGATACCTGCCTTGGTTTGAGGTTACACGAAGGCAAACCAAAGACACCGCCATCGCATTTGGTCATTGGTCATCTCTCAGTGCCTTGAACCGGCATGACGTGATTGAATTAGACACCGGTTGTGTTTGGGGCGGGTGCTTAAGTGCGATGCGTATTGATACCGCTAGTGGCACAAGAGAACGTATCAAAGTGCAATGCGATACAACGGCACACACCATTTAGCTAGATTCAGTTGTCTTGAATAAAGCTGCGATATTGCGCTTAGGTTTGATATTGGGCGATATGCTGCGTCCATTAGACAAAACCTGATCTACTGAGGCGGATGGGACGACTGGCTCAGAACTGGCTTCATAGGGTTTGTCAAAAAATGGATCATGCACTTTGGCTGGTGGAACAAAGCGACTGCGAGTTACTGGTTTGTCATTGTCTGCATCATCTTCATTCCAATGGCGACGCCCCGTATTTATTCGCCCCGCTGGTCGGTCGTCTTCGAACTCAAACGCTTGCAATTCAATTTTCTGCTTGGTCAATTTTTCTATATCAGTGACCAAGCGCGTATCTGTGGGGGACGCAAAACTGACCGCCAGCCCTTCAGCACCTGCCCGCCCTGTTCGGCCAATACGGTGAATGTAGTCTTCAGCGTTGTAAGGAATATCAAAGTTAAATACCGCCGGCACGTCTTTGATGTCTAAACCTCGGGCCGCTACATCGGTACACACCAGCAAATCGACCTCGCCTTTTTTAAACGCTTCTAGCGCTTTTAAACGTTCGTCTTGACTTTTGTCACCGTGCAGAGCTGTGGTTTTCAATCCTTCACGTTCAAGTGAGCGAGCCAGTCTGGCACAACCTAGTTTGCTGTTGACAAACACAAAGGCTTGAGAAATGCCGCGTTGTTTGACAATTTGTTTCAAGGCACGGCGTTTGTCATCATCAGGCACGCTGAAAAACAATTGTGTGACAGTGGATGCCGTTTGATTGGGCCGCGCCACTTCGATGGTGACGGGATTTTGCAAATAACTCGAGGCCAAGCGTTTGATCTCAGGCGAGAACGTGGCCGAGAACAACAAGGTAGTGCGTTGCTTAGGTAAATAACTCAGTATGCGTTGCAGGTCGGGCAGAAAACCGATATCGAGCATGCGGTCGGCTTCATCCAACACCACATATTCAACTTGATTCAGCACTGCAGTTTTGGCTTCGATGTGGTCCAGCAAACGACCCGGCGTGGCCACCAGCACCTCTACCCCTTTTTTCAACTCCAGGGTTTGTGGCTTCATGTCCATGCCGCC
>Ga0114968_10001254_pt1 | contig 19368 bp, 17 predicted proteins | sample M_130807_EF_Meta_FD_87020 | JGI IMG/M metagenome (GOLD analysis project Ga0114968, IMG submission 87020) | Freshwater microbial communities from Lake Montjoie, Canada to study carbon cycling - M_130807_EF_MetaG | ecosystem: Environmental > Aquatic > Freshwater > Lake | place: Lake Montjoie...
AATTATATGACCAAACAAAATAAAACATCAATGTCTATTTTATTTATAATATTATTTATAGTAATATGCATTCTATTTTTTGTTATAAACCAAAAAATAATGTATAATCCTTTACATAGTTTACATTCAATACATGAACCAACAAAATCAATTGAAATAATTGTTTCAAGATATAAGGAAGATTTAAAATGGACATTGGAATATCCATTTAATCAATACAAATACATTGTCTATAATAAAGGAGACGATGAATTATTTGAGAAAGAAAATGTCATTAGTGTGTATCATCTTAAAAATGAAGGTAAATGCGATCATACAAATTTATATCATATTTTTCATAATTATGATAATTTAAAAGACATAACTCTTTTTTTACCTGGATGTATAAATGAACATTATTATAAATACGAAAAATCAAAATTAATATTACATTTGATAAAAAAATACAACCATGCATTTTGTGTGTGCGATTTTAAAACATACGATTTATACAATGATTTTTATGATTTTAAAGTAAATAGTTATGTTTCCGTAACAAAAGTAAACGCAGATAAAGAGAATATTCTTGTAAAATCGGATACTCGTCCATTTGGCGTATGGTATGATAAATTTGTGAATATTCGTGAAGAATATGTTTCCTATTTTGCAATCTTTTCTGTAGATAAACGAGATATATATAATCACCCAAAGCAATTTTATTTTAAATTAATGAAAGAAATTGAAGGGAGTGTGATTAGTGAAAAATGCTTTTACATTGAATATAGTTTAATGGCTATATTTGAACCAATGAAATATACATATAAAATTGATTATTCGAATTGTATTTATAATTTTATTTTTCGTGATTGTTTAAGTAATCTGTTCAAATATATTGAATTAGATGGTTCTCCTATGTTTCAAGTACCGCTTATATGGTTATTCAATGCAAATTATTTTGTAAAAAAATATACAAATCCGATTAATTATGAATAATAAATTATATATGTGTAATTTACAAAGTTACACCTTTGGACATTTAAAATACCTATTATTTTACTAATTCAAAAACGCATTTATATGTTTTAATAATTTTATAATAATCATTTGTTTCATTTAAAATATCATCATCTATATAATTATTTAAATTAATATAAATAAAATTATCATCTTTTAATAAATTATTAGGTATTACTAAATTATTATAGTCACTTATCAAAATAAAATTAAATAGTAAATTAGGATTAATATTCTTAATATTTTTGTAAAATATTAATATTTCTTCTTCTTCTATATTTGTTGAATTTTTACAATACCTAATAAAATTGATTTTTTTTTGTTCTTTAATTGTATTTATTAATCTTTCATATCGTCTAATATATTTTTCAGTTATTTCACTTATGCTATTGTCATTAAATTCATGAATATCGTGATGTGAAGTTAATAAATCAAAATTTTTAAAATTAATAGATCTACTATTTAAAGAATCATTATATATATAATTACTTTCAAATGTAATTGGCGTGTTTTCTAATATTTGATTTACACTTTTCATACTTGTGACTAACCAATCAAAAAAATGTGTTTCATATGACTTCGTTGTATAATTAATTATGCTTTGACGAATAGCACAAGCATTACCTGCATATGATGCTGATAAGGATAAATACATTTATAAATATATATATATATATATATATATAAAATTATTTTTCGTATGTTTCATAATATATAAGAATTATTATGAAACATACAAGTGAAGATTATACATTAAGTGATATTGAATATTATTTATAAAGTTGTCACATCATCCAATATTTTGAATATTCAAAATGTAAAAAATAGTTTCATTAATTAGTTTCGTTATTTATTATGAAAATACGTCAAATAAATCCACAATACAATTGCAGAAATGCAGATAAGTTTAATATATTTTTTTTTATTTCTAAATATTACGTATAGTAACGCTCCGATAATCAAAACAGCTTTCATCCATTTTGAATATTTATTGTAGAATGTATCATAATGTGGCACCCATTTTGGATCATCGCCTAATACATAACTGTGGTCAATTAATTTCTTCTCTATATAACTTACAATGCATTCATTTTTCAATACTATCCAATGAAGGGTTTGAAATAAAATAAAACCACAAAAATATATATCATACAAAGGATCAAATAGAAAAATATAAAACATGCAAAATATATCAATTATCAGATGCATAAATTGTACAAAATATAATAGTAATGTTGATTGCATATAATGATATATATTATTAAATACTAAAAATAGTAAAAATAAAAATAGTAAAAAAATATTGTTATTTTTACTATTTTTACTAACGAATAATGAAACACCCCCGCATAATAATTATATTTTATATTTTGTAAATTATATTTTATATTTTATAAATTATATTTTATATTTACTAAAATGAAATAATTTCCAAATCTTTTAAATTCCAATACTCACACCCACCATTAGGTAGGGGTCTTCGAATGATAAAAGGAATACGTTTTTGTATAAGTTCTAATTCTGCAATGATATGCCCATCCACTACATTTTCAGGAACGCGAACAAATGGTTTAGAACCGGATTCAATTTGTTTTGCTCTTTGTCCAAGCACTCTTGCTCTTTCGTATTTTGTTAAGAAAGGAATGGTTTGATGTAAAGGATCTATAATAATATTGTCTGAATTTCTTACTACTTTGGCTAAATACGAAATTTCATCATAATTATGCATAAAACACTCAGGATGATATTCATGAATGTAATTTTTTGTAACTTCCGTATCGAACTTTTTTAAATAACTATCCTCTTCATCGTCATCGTCTTCCTCATCATCACTATTTATTTGTAAATTCACTATTTTTTTTGGTTTGTTTTGTTTTTTGGGTTGTACATTTTCTTCTTCTCCATTAAAATCTACATCACCATTGCCTTCATTTTCATCATCATCATCATCATCTTTTATTGCTGCATCATCTTCTACATCAGAATTATCATCTTCCCCTCCAATTATGACATCATCCTCCTCGTCATCATCCATATCTTCTTCTGGTTCATCGTCATCATCAATATCTACATTATTATAATCATCAATTGTTTTACCAACTTTATTAAATATTGGAGATGTTTTATTTGTAAAAGTCGGTGTTTCAATATCACTATTCACACTTTCATCATCACTATCACTGAACTCGTAATCACTCATTATTATATTTACTAAAGATACTTTTAAATAAAATTCATTCAATTTTCTTTTATTTACAATAAAATATGAAATAATAAAACATTTTATTTAACTTTGATCATTTGTATTCCATACAGTATCACATTCGCAACATAAATATACATATTTCATATTTACATCATCATACCGAATGTAAATAATTTCTCTTTCTTTTTCTTTTGTATTTGTAGCACAATCCTGGTTTGGGCACAGAATTGTATTAATGCGTGGAAGAGTAGGATCTAATTTGGTAAATTTATTAATGATATAATTGAAAGATTGTTCTGATTTTTTAATTATCGTTTTTGAAACAGTTACATTATCGACGGAAAGCGATTGATTTTCATCTCCGCAATTACGACAATAATAAACTAATTTATTTGGATTATCGCTATTAATGCGAATATAATACATATTATTACAGTTGGAACAAAAGTGCATGATTATACTATATATTAATATTTATCTTTACATTATTTTTATTTCAATTTTTAAAAATAATGTAAAGATAAAAATAAAGAGAATAAAATAAAGTGAATCAATTTCTAGACTTGAAGAATGAAACCAACCGCTTTTACAATGTTGCTCACTACAATTCATTTTGACGGGCTCGAATAAAGGATTTTATAAAATTTTTATCAAATGCAGTGAAACATTCTTCTTGTTGTTTTTTGTCAATAAATGTAAACGTTTGACATATTTGTTTTTTTGTATTTTTTATTTCTGTACTATTCAGTTTTTTAATTGCCAATTTCTTTAATTCTACTTTATTCATAATATAGGTATTTAAATTCATTTATTTTTATATTTGTTTTATCCAAACTTATAAATATAAAAACTCAGCTGGCACCAATATACGTTTTGGTATAGATTAATTTTTCGACGACTTTTTTATAATCAATCGTAACATTCATACTATAGAATCCCGTAGTTAATACTTTTGGTGTTTCAAATAATTGACTTTTCTTTTCTGCAAATTCAAGTATTTTGTCATAATTTTTTATAAAATTTTCTTTCACAAATGGATAAAAATTCTCAAAAAAATCTAAATAGAATCCTTCTTTTTTACACAAAATATTACAAATGGCTATATCTATATTTGCATATTCAATAATTTCATTATAATTTGGCGTATCTTTGTGTGTTATTTGAACGCCTGGTTCATTCAATAATGGATTCTCACATAATAATGTGCATAACGTGAGCAAAACAGTAGATATTGTTTGACAAGAAGTCCATTGATCCCCTTTCCATGTATTCAATAAAGAAATGCATACTTTTCCACATTTATATAAATTTGGATTAAAACGAATATTGTTTCCATTTGTACAATATCTGACTTTGGGCGGATTATGTGGATAAGTTGGTGGGTATGCAATCTCAAAGAAATAATTACCGCCAAAATAAGGCGTACCTGGTTGTCCAATAATTAATGCATATCCTTTTAACATATCTACATCATCATGAATATAATATATTCCATTGTCAGTTAAAGGGTTTTTTATAATTTGTTTTACATCTTTTAATAACCGTTGAATTGTGTCTTTAGATATTACTATGCTCATACTATTATTTTATTACCATTATTTTTTTATATCGATTCAAGATATATTAATTGAAAAGATCAGACATTTTATTTTATTAAAAAAATGAAATAGAAAAATAATATTATATTATTATAAAAAATGAATGAACTAATGATAAACACGTCACATTTTCGAGATTTAAATGAATTTTTAGCAAAGCATAGTGCTAAAAATGATACATCGCAACCTTATACACATGGGAGAATTCCAAATAAAGAATTGAATATATATGGAGGATCTTATATTATACCGAAAGAAGAGTTGCAAACATTTTATAAATTGTATCATGAACACGTGTTTATCCATAAAAAGAAAGAATACTTGACAGAAAAACAATTAGATAATGGAAAAAGTCCTATTGCAGTAGATTTTGATTTTAGATACAATAGTGATGTAGAAAGACGTTTGCATACTCAAGAGCATGTTCAGGATATGATTGTGTTGTATTTAGAGGAACTAAAAGATTATTTTATATTTGATGAAAAAAAATCTTTTGATATTTTTATATTTGAAAAACCAAATGTAAATAGATTGGCGGATGGAAGTATGACAAAAGATGGTATTCACATGATTATCGGTATTCAAATGAATCATGTCATGCAATTAATGCTTCGTGAGAAAATAATGGAGAAACTCGGAAATATCTGGGATTTACCTTTTATAAATACAATGGATTCTATTTTAGATGAAGGAATTAGCACAGGAAAAACTGGATGGCAATTGTATGGGTCTAGAAAACCACTTCATGAAGCATACGAATTAACACAACATTTTAATATTCAATTTGACAAATCGGATGGTGAATTTATGATGAACGAAATGAATGTAAGTGATTTTGATTTAAAAAATAATTTCTCTAAATTATCGGTTCAGAACGAGACAAATCCATCATTTGAATTGAATCCAAAAATTATAGATGCATACAATAAAAGAGTAGAAAACAAACCTGCTAAAATAAAAAGACCTGCAAGTAAAACCAAAGTAAATCTTCTTATTGTGCCCGAAGAGGATCAAGATGAGTATCTGTCATTAAGTGATATTCATAATAAAGAAACGCTCGAAAAAGCAGTGAATCATATGTTAAAAAATCTCAATTCAAATGAATATGATATTAAAGAAACGCATGAATATACACAAATTTTACCAGAAAAGTATTATGAACCAGGATCACACTTGTTGAACAGGCAAGTTGCATTTGCATTAAAACATACGGATGATCGTCTCTTTCTATCATGGGTTATGTTGCGAAGCAAAGCAAGTGATTTTGATTATAGTACTATACCATCTTTGTATGGTATGTGGAAAAAATATTTCAATGCAAGTCAAGAAGGAGTTACAAGACGTTCTATTATGTATTGGGCAAAACAAGATAATTTCGAAGAATATGAAAGAGTAAAAAAAGAAACGATTGATTATTTTATCGAGGAATCACTCAAGACTCATACAGAATATGATAAAGCATTGGTTTTAAAACAAATGTTCAAGGATAAATATGTTTGCATTAGTTATGATAAAAAGGGTATTTGGTATGTGTTTGATAAACATCGCTGGATTAGTGACAAAGGATTATCGTTGAGAAGTGCGATTTCAAAACAAATGTATGATTTGTATTCTCACAAACGTGATAAATTAGATCACGAGTATCATCATTATGAGGAAAGTGATCCGCGTGCAACTTCCATTAAGTCCAAAATTGCAACCATTAGCGATTTAATGATTACTTTAAAGAAAACAGACCAAAAAAACAATATTATGCGTGAAGCTGCAGAGTTGTTCTTTGACAGTGATTTCATTAAACAAATGGATACGAATAAATATTTATTGTGTTTTAATAATGGCGTAGTGGATTTTAAACACAAACTTTTCCGAGATGGGTACCCGCATGATTATATCACAAAAACAACTAGAATAAACTTTGTTCCATATGAAACGGGTGATTCTGAAATTTCAGGCATTGCAGATGATATTAATACATTTATGGCGAAACTATTCCCAATTCCAGATCTCAATAGATACATGTGGGATCATTTAGCGTCTTGTTTAATTGGTTCTGGGAAAAATCAATGCTTTAATGTATATCATGGATGTGGTAGTAACGGTAAATCCATTCTTGCAGATTTGATGTCTGTTACGCTAGGAGAATACAAAGGGACAGTTCCGATTACACTTGTTACGGAAAAGAGAGGGTTAATCGGTGGAACATCCGATGAGGTGTTAAAATTAAAAGGGGTTCGTTATGCAGTAATGCAAGAACCTTCGAAAAATGTAAAATTGAATGAAGGTATTATGAAAGAGCTTACAGGTGGTGATCCAATTCAAGCAAGAGGGTTGTATTCAGAGAGTGAAATATTCGATCCACAATTTAATTTGGTTGTTTGTACGAACAATTTATTTGATATTGATAGTAATGATGATGGAACATGGAGACGTATTAAAAAGGTAGATTTTGTATCTAAATTTATAGATGATGGAGAGAACTACAATGATGAAACGCCTTACATATTTCCAAAAGACAAAACACTCAAAGATAAATTACCATTGATGGCTCCAGTGTTTGCGAGTATGCTTGTGAAAAGAGCATTTGAAACGGATGGAATTGTGGTAGATTGTGAAACCATTATTCGTGCATCGAATACATATAGAAAGGGACAAGATCATATTTCTGCATTTATTACAGAAAGAATTTTGAAAACAGGTAATAAAACAGATAAGATTGGTAAGAGTCAAATATATTCTGATTTCAAAAATTGGTTTCAACAAGAACAAGGTAGTCGAAAAATACCGAAAGGTCAAGAATTGTATGATTACATGGACAAAAAGTATGGACTACATACGGCAAAAGGCTGGTTAGGAGTTGTTTTTGTGCATCCAGAAGAAAATGAGAATGAACTAGATGATTTGTAAAATAAAATAAAGGACTAAACCGAAGAAAACAGTAAGAAACAGAAGCAAACATAAGAAAAAGATCAAGAAAAAGAATAAAAAAACACTAAAAAAAGAATAAAAAACAATAATAAAAAGAAATAAAAATACATTTATACTTTTATTTCTTTTTTATTCTCTCTTTTTATTCGTACAATAATATATGATGAATGAAACTCCTACAAATGCGAATAGAAAAAGAAAATTAGATCAAGATGAAACACAAATATCAGATAGGAATATACATTATTTAGTAAAACAATATATAGAAACTAAGGATAAATTACCAAATGATTTAAAAGAAAAACAAATAGGGGATTGGAACGTTAGTGAAGTAACGGATATGACCAGATTATTTGCGGATTGTGTAAATTTTAACGAACCATTACATAATTGGGATGTTAGTAAAGTAAAAGCAATGACAAGTATGTTTTTTGATTGTAAAAGTTTTAATCACCCGTTAGATAATTGGGTTGTTAGTAATGTAAAAAATATGTTTTCCATGTTTAGCGGTTGTAGTGATTTTAATCAACCATTAAATAGTTGGGATGTTAGTAACGTAGAAAATATGGAAAGTATGTTTGAAGAATGTATTCTTTTTAATCAACCCTTGAATAATTGGGATGTTCGTAAAGTACAAACAATGAATAGTATGTTTGAATATTGTGAAGTTTTTAATCAACCATTAAACGATTGGAGAGTAGACAATGTAACAAATATGATGAATATATTTTGTGGGTGTAAAAAATTTAATCAACCATTAAATGAATGGAATGTAAGTCGTGTAAATGATATGTTTAATATGTTTTTTGAATGTGAACAATTTAATCAGCCATTAGATGAATGGGATGTTGGTAATGTAACGGTCATGTCAGATATGTTTAATCAATGCACCTCTTTTAATCAACCATTAAATAATTGGGACGTTAGTAATGTAACAAATATGTCAAATATGTTTTGGGATTGTACCAATTTCAACCAACCCTTGAATAATTGGAATGTGAGTCGTGTATTGGATATGTCATATATGTTTTTTGGTTGTGCAAATTTTAATCAATCCTTAGTTGGGTGGGATGTTCGCAATGTAGAAGAGAATCAAAACATGTTTGGCAATTGTCGTATTCAAGAACAAAACAAACCAATATTTCATGAACGAGCGCAAGAACCAGCCCCGATGGAAGTGGATGCCTATCAAATCCATAGAGAAGCTGCCAAAATTAATTATACAAAATTAAATGCTTTTTTAAAGGAAAAAATAAATACAACAGTTCCAACAAACATCAATTATCCTACATATATCAAGGAAACCCTATCACATATAATTGATACAAATAATGAACCCGAAGCGACAAAAACCGTACAAAAAAATGGGTTGAAAAGAATTATGACAGAAAGATTAAATGGTGTAAGATACACTGATTTTTCGGAATTGCAACGTAATTCCATTTTTTATTCATTGCAATATGTATTACAACAACCCGCGGAGTTTCAAAAAGAGTATGTAGATACATTTATCAAAGATTGTGTGCATGCGTATGAAGGAGATGATGGAATGACATGTGCGGCTGGAGCATTGGAACGATTTGTCATTTCTCTCGTAACTGCGTGTCAATCCGTATTATCAACTGGTAATGAAAATGAAGAGTATGAACAAATTGTGGCAATTATCATTGCAAATCCTGCTAAATTGATTCCCGAATACATTCATGATTGGTATAAGTTACATAAAACAGGAACAGAAAATGCGTTTCCATCAGGGACCTCAACTGAAACAAAGAAAGAAGACTTAAAAACGTATTTATTGGGGTTTTTCCCAGAAGAAAGTGAATTGATTGATTCAAATATTGTAGAAATTGCAGATAATATTGGTTACGATGATGATGTTTTTATGTATGGTGGTAAAAAAAGAAAAAGATTAACGAAAAGAAAACATCCATTAAAAAAGAATAAAATAACAAAGAGTAAAAAGACAAAGAAGACAAAGAAACAGAGTAAAACTAAGAAAAATAGTAAGACAACGAAGACAAAGAAGACAACGAAGACAACGAAGACAAAGAAGACAACGAAGACAACGAAGACAAAGAAGACAAAGAAAAATAATTAATTTTATTAATATAATATATGAGTAATCAAACAATAATAACAAATGCAAATATTAAGAATTTAGTAAAATCATATCTAACAAATAAAACAGAATTACCACATGATTTATCCGATTCTCTTATAGGTAATTGGAATGTTAGTAATGTAACAAATATGAAAGCTCTTTTTAGTGGTTTCTCAAATTTTAATGAACCATTAAATGATTGGGATGTTAGTAATGTAACAGATATGACAAAAATGTTTGATCTGTGTAAAAGTTTTAATCAACCATTAGATCAATGGGATGTTAGTAATGTAACGAATATGATAAGTATGTTTGTTTCTTGTACAGATTTTAATCAACAATTAAATAACTGGGATGTTAGTAATGTAACTGACATGGAAAGTATGTTTGAAAATTGCACCAGTTTTAATCAACCATTGGACCAATGGAATGTTGGCAATGTAGAAAAATTCTCGGATATGTTTAATAATTGCACCAGTTTTAATCAATCTTTAAATTCTTGGGATGTGAGTGATGCAGAGAGTTTAGTAGGTATGTTTCAAAATTGTGAGAGTTTTAACCAACCATTAGACCGATGGAATATGAGTAATAAAACGGATTTATCCTATATGTTTTATGGATGTACACATTTTAACCAACCATTGAATAATTGGGTTATTGGTGGTAGTGTAGAGAATATGGAAAGTATGTTTGAAAATTGCGAAAATTTTAATCAACCATTGGACCAATGGGGTGATGACGACGACCTAGCACACTTAATAATCACAGAGAATATGTTTACTAACTGCCCTATTGAAGAACAAAATAAACCTGTATTTGTGAGAAATTCGCGAGTCACTCCACCAAGAGTAGACGCAATGCAAATCCATAGAGAAGCTGCCAAAATTAATTACCAAAAATTAAATACTTTTCTACAAGAAAAAATAAATACAACAGTTCCACCAAACATGAATTATCCTACATATATCAAGGAAACCCTATCACAGATAATTGATACAAATGATGAACCAGAAGCGACAAAAACATTACAACAAAATGGATTAAATCGAATTATGACAGAAAGATTAAATAATGTAAAATACACTGATTTTTCGGAATTGCTACGTAATTCCATTTTTTATACATTGCAATATGTATTAAAACAACCGCCCGAATTTCAAAAAGCATACGTGGATACATTTATCAAAGATTGCGTACATGCTTATGAAGGAAATGATGGAATGACATGTGTCGCAGGAGCATTGGAACGTTTCGTGATTTCTCTCGTAAATGCGTGTCAAACCGTATTATCAACTGGTAATGAAAATGAAGATTATGAAAAAATTGTTGCAATCATCATCGCCAATCCGAATGTATTGATTCCTGAATATATACGCGATTGGTATAAGTTACACAAGACAGGAACAGAGAATGCGTTTCCACCAGGAACCTCAACTGAAACAAAGAAAGGAGACCTAAAAACGTATTTATTGGGGTTTTTTCCAGAGGAAGGTAAATTAATAGATTCAAAGATTGTAGAATTTGCAGATAATATTGGATATGATGATGATGATTTTATGTATGGCGGTAAGAAAAGAAAGAATAAATTGACAAAAAGAAAAAAGCCGACAAGAAAGAGTAAAAAGACAAAGAATACTAAGAAACAGAGTAAAACTAAGAAACAGAGTAAAACTAAGAAACAGGGTAAGACAAAGAAACAGAGTAAAACGAAAAAACAGAGTAAAACGAAGAAACAGAGTAAAACTAACAAGACAACCCCGTAAAATAGAATAGATTTATTTTCTTTTATTTTATTTTATTCATTCTACAAAAATAAGAATGAATAAAAAATATTTTACAAAGTAGGGTATACATTTTTTGGTAATAAGTTATACACTTCATACATCAACATTACTAACATTCCTAACAACCATGTTGAAATGAAAGGAAGAACGATTAAAAATAGTAAAATCGCAAATTTTAGTTTCCAATTAAACGACGAATTATAAAAAAATACTGAAATGCAGTACCCAATTACAGTAATAATGTAAATAACAAGCAATACATATTTGTAAATAAAATTTAACAATTCAATTTCTTGTGTTTCATAATATGTTTTTCTATCGTTTGTAGCTATATCTGAATTTCCATTATTTACATTTTTTTTCAATTGAATATTCTCATCATTGTATTTTAGATATAATTCATAAATATTATTGTAATTATTTAATAATCCAGAATAAGTAGAAATTTTATATTGAACATTCTTTGCTTCCGTATTAAATTTATCATTCACGGTATTTACTATTTCCTGTGCACGTTTACCTAATTGATTATTTTGCAATTGCATATATGCACTTGTTCCTTGTGTATATGTAATGTAGTTTTGTTGGGCAGTATCCAATTGATTTTTTGCTGTTTTAAGATTTACTTCAGCATTCATATAATCTGTCTCTAATTGTTGCGATTCTTGTTGTTGTTGACAATCAGAACCACACCCGATTTGACTATTCGCGGATGTTAATAAATCATTTAAACTATTAAAATCAAAATCAGCCATTCTTTACTATATTATATAATGATAAGATTTTACTATAATTATATAATACACAATTTTATTTTTTTAATTTGATTACATATAAATAAAACTATTTGAATTATGTGGTTTTGGTGGAGAACCAAACATGTTGTTTTGTCTGTATTGATTTGTATTACTTGTTTTGGTAAGCTCGTAATTTATATAACTTTCTACAGTTGATGCCGGTACAGAAGCACTTGTACTTGCATTCGTACTTGCACTTGCATTCGTATTTGCACTTGTATTTGTATTCGTACTTGTATTCGTACTTGAACTTGCGCCCGTACTTGCACTTGCATTCGTACTTGAACTTGCTCCCGTAGTTGCACTTGCATTCGTACTACTTTTTACAACAATAGTTGAATCTCCAACACATTGATTTAAAGATGCATCGTAGGTTTGTCCAGTTGAACAGCAACCAGCACCTAGACATGTACCAAAATCTATACCACTATATGTAACATCTAACCAAGGATCTGCAGAAGCATTTCCTTTTGGCGATGGCGCAGAATTAATGTCAAAATACCAATCATATTCTTGATAATCCATTGAATCGCGTGTAATAATAGATGCCATGCGTATCCAAAAAAAGTAACCGCCAATCGCCGCAACTACACATAACAAACCATAATAAACCATTTTTGGTAGTAAATTATATCTGTAAAGTAATGCTAAAATAATAACAGGGACTAATGTAAAAATAATGATTTTCATTAATTCTGAATGTTCTGCATATTTTTCGCCATAATATTTATTTATTTCTACGATACGAAGTTTGTTTGTTTTTTCGGTTTCAAGTGTTTTTAAATTTTGTTTCATTTGATTTAATTCGTCTTCCACGATATTAATCGCAACAGACTGGTCTGATAATGTTCCCTGTGATGTTGTAAGTGCATTTTGAAAATAACCATTTACATTACTTAAAGTTTGATATAAATTAACTCTCATACTGGTAATTTGATTAATTTTATCTATTATTTCTTGTTGTTGGCTTGGTGTTAAATTTGGATTTGTTTCTAAGCTATTGAATAAACCTTGTTCTGTTGATTGTAATCCTTGTATATCATTTAATATGTCTTGACTACTTTCTTGAATATTGTTTGTTATTTGGGCCATATTATATAAATTATAAGAAGATAATTATATAATATTGTAAATTATCGAATAATTATTCAATAATTATTGATCCATTATTTTATTTTAATACATTCATAGAAACCAATATACTTCCAACTGCTAAAATACTCCAGAACAAATAATTGTAATTTTCTTGCAATACTACAATGTCACTGTCCTCTACTATACCATTCATATTATTTTGTGTTAAATATTTAATTTGTTTTTTCGTTTTTAATAAATTATCTGTATAATTATCTAAACCCTTCATATTTTTTAAAGTTTGACCAGTTACTTTATAATTGTCTTGATTTAAATTATTATTTAACGATGCCATTTGTCCTGATAGTGATTGTAAATTGTTTTGCAAACCTGTTAATTTTTGTTTTTGTCCATTTGTCATACTAATTAACCCATATTCATTTGAAAAATCGCCACCATTAATGTAGTTTTGATAAAGAACACTATCAATATTATTCGTAGTTGAAGGAACCCCCATTGGCATATTCTTCGGAACGGAATTTCTCATATATATACTTGACGATGCATTCATATTGCTCGGCCCAGCGGGATACATATTTGAATTTTTTGGGTAACATGTATTTGTATTTGTATTAAATGTAAACCCTGCACATGTAGGTTCTGCATTGCATGTTTTTGTGCATTGTTCCACAGTTGCATTGCTGTATGTTAAATTTGCAATATCGTTTCCGGAACTATCTAATCCTGAAAATGTCGTATACGTATTCCTATATTTTGAATTTGTGCTTGGATATGGGTGTAGTTCTGCATTTTGGTCAATATATGCAAGACTAGTAAGGTTTGATGGAAACCCAACTTCTCCAATATTATAAATTGCGTTTGCACCAGGGCCGCCACCAATATTCCCATCATTCATTGTTAAAGTGTTCGGAGTTTCTGTAAAGGAATATAATACTAAATTACCATTTGATTGCATGATTAATGCGATATATCCGCTTGGAGAACCAATAAAATCACCTGCCGCTAAAGTTGAACCATTTGCAATCCAATTCTGACCATATTTCCCATTCGCTGCGGAATATGCCGGATTCGGCGTTGTTACAGTTGCACTTCTTGTCCATATTTGTCCTTGATTATCCGTTGGACTTGTTCCTCTTTGTATTGTCATAGTACCGGCATCTGTTAATACTAAAATATAATTACTTTGAGAAGAATTTGTATTATAAACTGCATTAGAGAAACCACCACCAGACCAAGAACCATTACTAATCTTAGTGCAATTTGTTGCAGTGCCATATTCACTTGCTTGCGACCAATCACTACTCGTAACACATTGGGCATTTGTACCAGAAGTAGAATTTTGCAACCCAAAATATGTAGCACCCATATTTTGTGCAATTTGTTGACATTCTTGCAAATTATATTGTTGTGATCCATTATTGTAGAGATTCATTGCACGAGTTGGTTGATCTGCATAACATCCTAAATAATTACTGGGATTTGCATATGAGTTCGGTGTATTAAAAACTGCTTGTCCACTTGAATTCAATACAGATAAAGACCCGGTATTTGTTAAAATAGCGGTATTTCCTGTTTGACCGGTGGTTCTGGACGACCAAACTAAATTTTGTCCATTTGGCGCCATCGATTCACCTAAACTGGTTGCACTAGGTAAATCGTTGCTCACTGCACAATAACCAGTTGAATCACTCGTATTTACATTTTGTAAGGCAAAGTATTGGTACCCTCCATCAATTGCGGATTGTTGACATTCAGAATATGTATAGCTTCCGTTGGCAGGAGAAGTTGACGTATCTGCGGTTATTTGTATGTTTTGTATAGCGGTAGAATTATCGATATTATTGATCGTTCCATTAAATTCTAATAAATAACTTCCTGCATCTTGAATAGTAAAATCATAATTATATTGGGTCCATTCTGTAATAGGGGGAGTAAAAGAATTATTCATTATTTCACCGCTCGATTGAGAACCTATAGTTACAGATATTGTATTCGCACCACTATATCCAGGTCTTCCACATGCATAAAAAGAAAGTGTATATGTTCCTTCAACAAAATTAATAAATTGGCTAAAAGTTTGTAGACCTTGGATACAACCAGCCTGACTACCAAAAGGATATGGCATAGGATATTCCCATGCACTCGAATTATTTATCAATACGGCATTAAAATTCCAACCAATTACCGTAGAATTTGAGTTTATATATTGGTAAGTATTGTTTCCAATTTGAGGTTGTTGAAAATTTCCATTTTGAATGACCGCAGCGAAAGAAGTAGGTGCACCACCTACGAATGTCATTAATGGAGTAGTTGGATTATCAGCATACGTACCAGCATATGTAGAATTTGGATTTGTAATAATTTGATTCACAAAGACGTTTGAACCTTCATTTCCACAACTTTGCCCTTGTTGCATGGGAGTACCCGAAACCAATTCAGGAGTAGTTGGGATAGTTACTCCTGCATTATTATATTCTGGTGACCATGGTATTTTAACACCTATTAATGGAGTAGAAGCAGGACAACCATTTTGTCCTGCAGTATTAGTTAGTATAGATTGATTTTCATACATTTTTACAACACCTTGTTGTGTTACATAAGCGATGGTTCCGTTTGAAAATTGAATATTTTTACCTAAATATTGATTGGATGGATTTACTCTATTAAAATAATTTTGTGCTATACCACTGATGTTTTCAATCTCATTTTCATAATCGTACAAAGCCTCGCCATATTTAGTATGTAAATTTGATAAATTTTGTTTTTGAGATGAAATATTTGTTTGTTTCAATACCTGGTTCGTTTCATTTATTAATTTGCCACCATTTTCTTGATTAGAAGAATTATTTTGAAACCCTTCTTTTGAATTTACTTTGTTGATGTCTTTTTCTAAATGTTTTATTATTTTATCTTGATATTTATGAAAATTTTTACCTTGACTTAGTGCAGGACTTGTATAATTATCTCCTTTTATTATATTTTTACTTTTTAATTTTGAATTACCTCTTTTGCTAGGATTATTACTATTCTTATTATTTAAATCATCAAAATAAAATAAATTTGATATAGTTGTCATTAATATAAAGAAATATAAAAACTATAAATATTCCACATTATTACTATAATTCTATAATTCTATAATTATAGTAATAATTCTACTTAATTCTTCAAAATAATTTTTTGATATAAGAAACAACCTATAGTAAATAACAGAATTCCAAAAATAATATAATATGTGGTATGGTTTAATTTTCCTCCAAGTTGGTTGTAAGATGTTTGATTATTATTAAATGACGGGAAAAAGGATGAAGAATTTTGTGATGATTTTTTCGAACCAAATATAGAAGAAATATTAAGTAAAAGAATAATGCAAACAATAACTAATCCTAACAATAATATATAAGAAAAATAATTAGAATTTGTAATTAATTCACTATTTGATTGTTCTTGGTCTAAATCTTCAAAACTATTTAATTGTTTTTCAATTTGTTTTTTTTCTTTCATTAATTTATTATAATTTTTTCGTAATTGATTTGCATTTGTATAACGTTGTTGTGCTTCAGAATTGTATACAGTTTCTCCATTATTGTCTACTATTTGCATAATTTGTTCATTTATATAAATAAGTTGTTCATTTAAACTTACCATAGTTGAAAAGTATTGTTGAATAGTAGGAACTATCGCATAACTGGATGAACTAGATGGGATAATATTACCATCTCCTGTTCTTAAAAAACATGTTGGAGTACCGTTGTTATTTGGACTAAATGTTGCACCACTACAACCAGTAGTTTGTGAACATAATGCAGAACAAGCATTTGCAGTTGTCGCACCTGATGAAGCGGATGAAGCTATACTACCTGTACCCCAAAAAGCGCTTCCTTGAATTATTGCAAAACTAGGGTTTGTATTATTCAATTGTTGCAAAGCATTCACATAATTTGTTGTTGCTTGCTGATATTTTACTAATGTTGTATCATATTGTTTAGATAATGACTCTAATTGTAAAATAATAGATTGTGATTGTTGATTATTATTATTAGCAGTTGTACTCATATGTATATATATATCTATCAAAAGAAAACATTATTTACTTTTGAAATAAAAATAATACATGAAAGTACTTATAGAGAGAAAATTATGTAAGTAAAGAAAATGTGGATTATAATTACAAGTTACAAAATCTTCTATCGTTTTCACTTGTGAATTATCAATTATTAATAGTTTTTTTTTATCTTTTTTATGAATATATGCATTTTTAGCATCTAATATATATTTTTCAAAATGTTTGTTTACTAAAATAAATGGTTTATTTTTTAAAATACTACTAAACATTTTTATTTTTTAATATTAAATATTACATATTAAAAAATAAAAAATTAAACCTTTTTATTTTGATGCATATGAATAAGTATTTGTATTAGACCCACTAATATTTTGTTGTTTGAAAACGAGATATAATGCTGTAAAAGAAACAAATATACTTAACCCTAACCCCCAATTTCTTAAATACCCACTATCATAGAGTTGCTTGTAATTATATATTAATTCATCTGAACTATTGTTTATTTCTTTTACTCCGTTTAATTTCTTGTTTAATTTATTATTTTGAGATTTTAAATTTTGAATTTGTTTATCTATATTATGTAAATTATCATTAATTGTATTTGTATTCGATTCAACACTATTCGATAAAGTAAATAATTGCGAATTAATAGTATTAATGTTATTTTTTATATTATTGTACATTTGTTGATATTCTGTATCGCCTGGAGTATTATGATAAAAAACATAATATTTTGCAAAATCATCTAAAACAGGAGGCATTTGTTGTTTCAAACTTTGGAGTGTATTAGTAAAACTATCTGGTGTAGGTAAAGTTGCAATATTTAATGGCTGTTGTGGAATAGAATTCATACTATTATATATTATATAATATATAATTCATAAGTAATAAGCAATAAAAATAATATTAAATTATTGTTGTAGATATTTTTGTGTCTCTATATAACCACCTAAAAATAAACCATCAACGAATACTAATGGAAAAAAACGTTTTTCTTCATTGCCAATGATTTCATTCATAAAAGATAAAAAAGTATCGTTTTCAAATAATAAATATTCATCACAATCAATAACTGTAAATTCTATATTTTCTTTTTTTAATAAATTCTTTACATTTCTACAATTAGGGCAACCACTTTTAGTATAAACTGTAAAACCCTTACATGATGGGGGTATTGGTTCCATATTTTATTATACATTATATATAAATTATTATTTATATGACTATTTATATAATTATGTATGTAACTATTTATACAATACAACAATTACATAATTATTTTTATACACAAATGCGATAATAATCTGCAGTAATAGCAGTTTTACTTGGACGCAGAATATGACAAACCTCGCCTGGTCTCAAGCAAATTGCTTTCGCAACTGGATCAAACCGTGAAATTTCTGGAAATTGATTTTTACTCATAATATTGTATTTTTTCATAACAACTAACATTTCTTTTTCATTTATAATTTTATGTTCTGGTACAAGAGTATGATTCAAAATATTAAATTGCAATCGTTTAATGTTTTCAACAATGATGCATATTTTATCTTTTTCCCAAATGTGTTTTAATTCAGCCATTAATGTATCATTCACCTCTTCTTTTACAATAACAAACAATGTATCATCCTTTGTTAAAATTTCTTCCATATTAAATAAATCATCTATCATTTCTTGTAAATGTGTATTTGGTCGAATTGTTTTACCTAAATGGTACCGAATATATATTTTTTTCTTTCTTAATGTAATACTATCTTCTTCTTTTTTTTCTAAAAGCATATCAAGTTGATTATTCGATTG
>Ga0114968_10001255_pt1 | contig 19365 bp, 15 predicted proteins | sample M_130807_EF_Meta_FD_87020 | JGI IMG/M metagenome (GOLD analysis project Ga0114968, IMG submission 87020) | Freshwater microbial communities from Lake Montjoie, Canada to study carbon cycling - M_130807_EF_MetaG | ecosystem: Environmental > Aquatic > Freshwater > Lake | place: Lake Montjoie...
CAAGCGCAATATGTGGGTAGGGCAAGAAATGATACTAAACTTCCTATAGAGGTTTTCAGTCTTAATAATTATGAAGCAGATGTTGTAACTGGTTTATACCCTCAAACTGCCGAATCTTTACTTATAAGAGCATTTTTTGTTCCTCTAAGAAATAGTGAAGGTGGTGGCGTTGCTAACTCTACTTTGAATCTAGTTCCTGCTCGAATTGCACCACCCGCAATTATTTATCGCACTGAAGCAGATGTGGACAATATTCCTCTGCACCCAAGTCATGCTGGTATTTCCTTTTTAACCTCTATTAAGTTGACAGGAGGGAAAGAGCCTTCAAACTATGCTGAAAACGCCCCTGAAGAGGATTACGTGGAAGCAGTTCAAAGACTGGAAACTAGCGACATTGCTTTTATTAGTTGCCCAGGGATTGCAATAGGAGATGTTCGTTTTTCCAAAGTTTACGAGGAGTTAATAATTCAAGCAGAAAAATCAAGCCCTTATAACGGGATGAGATTGGCGGTTGTTACCGCTCCTAAAAATCTTACGGCAATAAGAGCGCAGAGTTTAATTGGCACATACAACTCTTCTAGACTAGTGATTTTGAGCGGTTGGGTTACAATGGCAGGTACTAGAAGTATTGGTCTAAATGCTGTTAGTTCTGAGGGACTATATTGTGGATTATTAGCCCGATTAAATATTGCTACTTCTCCTGCTGCTGTTACTGCTGGCGCAAATATTAGAGGGGTTCAAACAGTTGATTCTCCTTCAAAATTAGAAACTCTTGACGCAATCACAAGGTCTAATATTGAAGCTTTAGTCTTTGATAGTATTTTAGGACAATTCAAATTCTTAAATGGGCGGTTAGCATCTCCTACCCCGTTAGAGAAGTGGGTCTCTGTGGCTAGAATTGAGCAGCATTTAATTATGAATCTGTTCTATAACTTGCAGTGGGCTAAAGCTTTAAATAACACTGACGAGTTGAGAGAACGTGTTTCGGCGGCTGTTGATGCTTATATGCTAAGCGAACAAAATAGCGGAACAATCGAAACTTTTGCACCCACTATATGTAATAGAAGTAACAACTCTGAGGCTGATATGGCTACTGGCAAGTTAAATATTGCTATTCGCTATGTACCTGTATTTCCTGCTGATAATATTCGTGTTTCTCTTACTCGTGCAGTAACGAATAACTTTACAGTGAATGTTAACTCAGCCGGTCGATAAAGATTAAAAGACTTTTAAGACAGTTAAAGTCTTAAAAGTCTACAAAAAAAATTATTTGGAGTTATTAAAATGGGCTTTGGAACTGGTAGAAATGGTGGAGGTTTAGTAGCAACTGATGCTTTTGCCGCACCACTTAATAATGCGAATCTAGATCCATTTCAGGGGTTTGATGCCGACGTATGGGTGTTAGACCAGACTACGGGAGCGTATATTCTAGTTGGTCGTTTTGTTTCAATTCAGATTACTGTAAGAAACACTACTGAACCCTACATGGAGATGAACCAAAGAATTCCTCGTTATTTAGACGGAGAAATTCAGATTGGATGGGTGCTAGAACGGGGTATGACTGATGTTCGGATTTTGCAGCAAACATTCGGTTTTGATAAATTAAGCCGTCAAATGCGCTTAAATAGACAGAACCGTCTACAAATCAGTTTCTCTGTTAATGCCCCTGATTTACAAATGGCTGGTGATATGGGGGGCAAGAATGCGGCTGCTTTTTATCAGAAAGGTAGTTCGATAAATGGAGACGGCAATACTAGTACTGATCTAGGCAGCTATAACGGAGCTTTTCAGAATAGTTTTATTGCTCCTAACGATAATACTTCTGTTACGACTAATTTTGCTGAGAAGCCTATAGATAATATTACTAAGTACACAGGAATTACAGCCGCTTCATTTCAAAAGCGCGATTCTATCGGTAGACTGCGATTAACTATGGCAAAAGTTGATTCTTTAACTATTGGCGCTACTGCTGGTCGTTCTGTCATCGCAAACAGATGGGAAGGCGTTGCTGAGGGGATTGAATGGGTGGATGATTCTCCGGCAGATCCAGGTACTTGGCTTGCTTCTGCGTTTGCAGGCGATGCGATCGCCAATGCTGCTGCGGCTGAATTTAATACACAGCCTTTCCCTTGGGACCCTTATAGCGGGAAAGACGCTTCAGGAAGTATAGACCCTAAAACTAGTGCAGAGTTCACTACTGGCACCCCTTATATTTACTAAATCTTTTTAAAGATTAGGTGAGCGATAATAGAGCTATAGAACATAGCTCTATTTTTTTTTGTATGGCTAATTGTCACTTTGACCAAGATAATCGCCCTGTTCCTGTGGCTGTTATTACGAGCTTAGAAGGTAAAATACTTTTAAGCAATAATCCTTTTGGGGATTCACCTGATAAAGTTCCAACCGATTATAAGTACCGAGATGGCGATTGGTTTATTTCTGGTTGTCGAGTAATGATAACCCGCTTCTGGGCTTGTTCTACTGCTAGCGTAGTTTTAGTTCCTCATCTGCCTAATCTAAATCAACTGCCTAATCCTCTTCCATCTGAGATTGATATTGAGCGGCAATTCTGCATTTGGATGGGTTATATTGAGTCTTGCCGTCCTGTAGTTGATATTGATTTAGTTAAAGGAAGATTGCTGAGAGTGTTTGTGGGGATTATTGATAATGTGAAGTCTACGGCTAGCGCGTCGGGGGGTTATACAATTCAGCTTCAGGCCCGGGATCGCACTAAGTGGTTTATGGACAGTGAGGTTTACTTTAATACTCAGCTTTATAATAAGGCTCAGGTTTTGCCTCGTTCGCAGTTATTGTATGATTTGGCTAATTATGCTGTGGGGCGGGTAGAGGGAAGTTATATTGACCAGTCAGCAGGTGCTCAAGCTGGTGGACAAGCTGGTTATGCTTGTAGTGCTTGTGACCAAAACATTAAGACTGGGGAGAATGAGTATAGAATTGACCCCGCGATTATAACGGGTACTGGTTCTGCTGTTGCGGGGGGTAAGCTGAATATAACGGTTCCTTATGCACCTGCTGATTTTTGGTACACAGGAATTGGAAGCGATGGTAAGCAGTCAATTACACCTCCATTAGCTGGTAATGTTAATCCATCAAAGTTAGTAGTGTCAGACACTCCTGAGTTTAGAATTCACACTACGAGAGTAGATTTAAATCTAAGTCAGGCAGATTCTCCTATTAATTTTATTTTGAATGCCAAGCTACCTTTGGAGGTGATGAAGACTTTAGCTTTTCAGGAGGTTTATCCCACTGAGTTATTTCAAGATAGTCGCGATGGGAATTTTTATTATGGCCCTAGAGGTAATGATTATCTGGGTTTGCTTGACCCTAATCGCTTCAACCGAGTTTATTATTATAAACTGGCGCCGGCGAATACTAATATTAATCAGTTTTTATTAGCTTTAAGGGAGGAAAGGTCTTCTATTGGAGTGAAGACTAATTTTATTGTTAGCTCGGCTTCTCCTCTAGGTGAGATTAAACCTCATGATAACCACCTTATACACTTTCATGCTCAACCTTATTCCTTTAGAGGATTAAAGTACGGCTGTAAGTTTATACGTATTAGTGACCCGACGATTAAAAGCTTAGGGGAATGTGCTTTGGTAGCGATCGCTGCTGCTAGGGTGTGGGCAAGAGAGACTAATGTGGGTATGGCTGTATGTTTGGGAGACCCCTCTTTTGTTCCTGGAGAGATTGTACAAGTGTTGGGATCGCCTTTGTTAGAGAAGGGTGGGCATGAAACTGCGCAGAAAGATTTGGAGTTATTTATACAGTATTCAGAGAGATGGAATAGACTGGCGATGAAGTATGCTGAAGCTGCTAGGTTTCTAGCTGACCCTGCGAATAAAGGGGCGTCTTATCAAGACCCTTCGCCTGAAGCAGATATTTTGAAGATTGATGATACAGAAGCTCAAATTAAACTCCATGATGGCACGATTGCTACAATTAAGGGTGTCGGCGCAGGGGCTAATGAGTTAGTTGATGCTTTTGGGTTGATAATGTGTGAGCTAAAAAGTAAACTTCTTAATGGTGAAAATAAGCCTGGATTTGATTTACCACCTAAGACTATATTTCGGATTGAGGCTGTTCATCATAAATTTTCCCTTGGTTCGCGTGGATATACGAGTGAAATCGCTCTTGTTACAGCTTTTTGAATAGAGTTTTAATTGTGTTTTATTTTATTATAACAGATAAAAATAAAAATTGTTAATTAAAAAAGCTCTAACTTACTCTTTTAAGTAGTTAGAGCTTCCAAAACCGTTGTCTTTCTTGTTTATATTATAGCTGATTTAATGCTCAACTAGCTGTTTAACAACTTTTGGATACCAGCGAATATTAGCTACAGTTTTGCTGTTATTTCTAGCAGTATTTAAAAGCACTTGCCCAAATTCTTTACCTGCATCTGTTAATTCGTAGTGAAGTTCTTTACGAGTAACGCCTGCGTATTTTGAGCTTTGTCTTTCTCTGTAAAGCTTTGTTTGAAAGCCTTTTTGACAGAGTAGATTGTTGATTTCTGTGGGCTTAAGTTTTGGGGTAACTAGCTCGCCTAATTCTGTAGGGCTGAGTAGGCGTTCCTCGACTGGCATGGTGGCGGATAGAATCTTTTTGGCTTCTTCCGCTTCAGTACTTAATTGAGGCAGCTTACGAGCGATTGCTGTTAACTTTGCTGATTTGATAATTTCTTCTGAGACAGAGCCTTGCAGGATGTCAAAAACTAGATTGATTCCCTTGACTATATTATCGGCAGGGTCGATTTGTACCTGTGCTTGTTTTAGATATCGCCACTCTTTTTCGACTTCCAAATACCACTGTCGGACGGCTTTACCTTGCTCAGTATCTGCCATCATCGCCAAAGATTTAAAGCAGTCTATAGTTAATTTAATATCTTCACGATTGCTGAAACCCCCTTGTGGTCTGAGTTCCCCTGATAAGTGGAGTTGATAGTCAATGTTTTCAATCGCGGCTTTTACTAAAAGGGCTTTAGCTTTATCCTTTCGGCTATAACCTAGCCATTGCCAAGCGGCATCGAATTCGATTGGAAAAGCAGAGGTAGATTCTAGTAAGCCTAGAAAAACAGGGCGAAGCGATTCTTTGTTATACTGCATAGTAGTTCTTATCCTAGTATTGATAGGGTTTGTGACTAGTCGTCTTGGCAATCATTGAGTAGATGATTACCAGGGCGCATTGTTTTATAGTATAGCAGAAAAAATAAAATGGTTTTAAGAGACGATATTAACTATCAGGCGTACGGTTTCAATAAGGCTTCAATTTATGGAACGTATGCTAAAGGCACGTTTGAGCAGGGGTTAACTGTTGGGTATATAACAGGACCAATAGCTGATTGGAATAAGTTTGCTTTGCGTTATTCAGTTTATATACCTGATACTGGTGTGACCTATCATGAGGTAGGGTTAGCGATTAATGACTATAGGGCAAGTAGTAACAACACTGGGTCACGTCCTATGCCTCTAAAGATTGGGGCGCCGGTCTTAATCGCTATGACAGGTAATGGTAATATCCCAATTATTATTAGTTCTGTTTATTTACCTGGAGCGTTGGGTAAGCAGTTTAAAGCAGGTAAGCTTCCTGAGATGGATAGTTTAGACCAAGAGAGTAGTTTGTATACTCCTCCTTATAATCCGGCGGGGTTTGAAACTAACTTTGATGGAGCTATGAGTGTTGACCCTCTTATCATTAGAAATGCTAATCCTAGTCAGCCGGAAGGATCGCCGGCTAATACAGAGATTCCAGGGAATACGGTTTATAGCTCTGCTACTGGAATGAAGGCAGAGTTTAGTGTGGGGAGTGTGATTACTTCTCAAGGAAATGTGATTGAGACTAATGATGGAGTAAAGTATGGTTTGGCGGATATGCCAGGCATCGAGTTGGCTAAGGAGTATGCCAGGGTGTCTGAGAATATTCAGGCTAAGTTAGATATGGTTTATTACTTTCAACATGGTAAAGTGACTCCTGGACCAGCTATAGTCGCAACAACAAGTCAGGCAACTAGAGATATCATAAATAGTACTGACCGGTTATTGGGCAGTGTATACAATAGCTTGACTGAACTCTCAGAGACAGCGATTAGTATAAATGATACGATTACGAAGCAGATTGACTGGCGGCAAGAGATTACTAAAACCTTTATGGTTGTTGTTAACCGCTGGAAGATTCCTTTTAGTGGTGTCGATTTTGGGATTTTTAAAGTTAACGGCAGTGTGGGCTTAAATGGAAGTGTGGATTTATGGGTTGATTTTAATACTTCTGTTCCCTGGCTAGACAGCGTGCTTAATGATGTCATCACTGATCGGTTAAGTAAGTTTTTTAACTTTAACGTGTTAGATGGATTATTTGGAATTAAGTTTCAGGGGGAGGGTCCAACTCCTGAAAAAACTATTTTGCTAAATTCTACTGCTCCCTGGATTAATAGTGAGAAGGATTTTTTGACTAATCTTATATCTGGCTCTAATCTTGCTTCAGAGATTATGAGTATGATAAATGTAATTGAGGCTAAGGGGTATAAATTATTAGATTTATTAAGCATTATTGATGGGAAATTTTCTGGTGTGAGTTCAGATGCTTATTTAAAAGATTTGGTTGAGCTTATTAAAAGCTATACACCAAATGAGTTTGAAGATTTGTTTCGTTTTAGTGAGGCTCCGACTATTGATGTAAGTAGTCGTCCCGCCATTCCTTATGCTTATATTTTACCCACTAATAAATTTAATTTTAGCAATAATCCTCATGAAGCAGTAGCCGGTTTATTGGCTCGCAATGGTGTGGAAGACTCGATGGAGATAGCAACTAACGTCAATAATTTACTTAAGTCAGACTCGCTGGTGGATTATTTGGACACTTTGATTCTTTTGGTTGACGGGGAAGAAAAGCTGGTTATGATAACTAATCGCTTTTTGGTTTCTAGAGACGTTGGTAGTTTAGAAGATTATTTACATAGTCGGTATAGCGATTTAGATAGGTGTCACGAGACATTCAAGCAGTTTGAAACTTATATAGGATATGTGGACAGACGCCCTGATTATGTAATTCAGGCAGATATTAAAGACTCCTTTTATTTAGATAATTTGCCGGATTACACAAACTGGATTGCTGATACTCAGAGCATCGTAGAGTATTTAGACAGACGTGCTCACCCCGCTGCGCCAGCGGCGGATTATTTAAACAAAGGGGAGTTGACTGACTTTTTTAATGAAGTTATAAAATTGTCGAGTGGAGAATCTTTGAAGACTTACCCGTTAAAATATAAACAGCTAAATAGTTTTGTTGAGAAATTGCAGTGACGAAAAATAAAGTAGAAGTTGTTTACGAGACAACTACGCATTTAAGGCCTAGTGATAGGCTATATGGTTACGGGTCAGTCATTGATGTTAACTCTCGTACACTCCAGTCAAGAAAAGCGAATAAAGTCTTTCATGAGTTGGTCAAGCGTTACGCTCAGTTGGGAGGGGTTTATAATAAAGAGTCTACTAAAAATGTGGGGGATTTAATTAATTTATACACTGCTAGTGCTTTTGGTTATCTTGTACGTCCTTATCAAGGTGTGGATAGAAAAGTAACAAAGCTAACGACTGCTGCTAAACAAGCAAACGAAGATAGAGGAAATTATACTTACAAAGAAGGTGATGGTAAATATTTTGGTCTACCTGGGACTTTAAGCTGGTGGTGTCCCACTGAGAACTTTGCTGGTATTTTAGACATTGATTTAATTGAATCATGCTTAATAGAGTTTTGGGAATTCTATGGGTATAGTTTATACACTAAGCCTTGGGAGAGGTTAGATAAAGTGTTGGGCCAAGTTGGTATTAATGGGGTAAGTTGGGGCGAATTGGGTAATCGCTTGGTTAGTATTGCTGAGCATAAAACTGGTACGTCTAAACAGTGGAATTTTCTAAAGGTAAATATGCTAGATGCATCTATGTTTAAGGAGCTTAAAGTTAGGTACGCTACTCAAGAAGTTCCGACCAAGCTACATAAATTTATTATTGATGCTGGCGCTGAAATGATTGATGTTGAGTCTGTCAAAAAGCAGTCTATAAAGTTTGGCTATTTAGGTGGTTTGCCCACAATGTATTTGGCTTTTGTTGTTGAGTCTTTTTTGATAACCAGTGAATATTTAAAGTCTTTAAATGAAACAATTTTAAATGAAGATTTAGACTTGTTTCTGACTTTGAGTTTATACGTTTCACAAAGAAAAGAGCTAGCTAGGCGGTTAAGTTTAGTGTATGACGCCAGTAGTATTTTGGCTGTGTTTAATACTTATAGTGATATGAATCGCATTAAACGCAGTATGGCAAGGATGTTAAAAAATTTACTGGTAGGTCAAAGTGTTATATTAAGGACTGATGATTACAGATTGTTAAATTTTGAGGATACTGTCTAATGGCTGTTATTAATGATTTAAATAATAATATTGTCGCAGGTGAGAATGATAAGTTTGATGATTATTTCAATGGTGGGATCGGGGAGCTTATAGAGAGTGCTCAGCTAATAGAAACGATTTTAACTGGAGAAATTGGGGAGCTTATTAAAGGGTCGGATATTTATGATGACTTATTTACTATTAAACCTTTTAAGAAACCTAGTGAGATAGCCGGCAATGCTTATAGAAGTTTGCAAGGTTATACTCAAATGTTGAACTATCGCTGGACAAATGCTAGTGAGACTATTCTTTATCGAGCTACTATTGAAGAGAATAAGGCGCAAAAGCTATGTGGCAATGTGATTGGGATTGTTTTAAATAAGCTACTAAGCGGAGTGCTAAGTGAGGAGACAAGTAATGGGAGCATTTTTGACCAAATTGGGGGTATGTTTGCTCCTGATGTGATGAAAATTGAGGAAGGAGTTGAGTTGCTTGGAGTTGGTTCTATTGAAAGCTTAGGACAAGGGCTTGTTAGTCTATCTAGTGGTGTTGCAGGATTGGCTAGTTATATTCCTGGGCTGGGAATAGTTGGGGAAGCGTTAGGAGTTAGTGAGCAAGTTGGGACTCTAATAACGCAGGGTAAAGAAACACAAGAAAAGCTAGAAGGGGTTGTAAATGGGGTTGACATTAATAACTTGGACGCAGATACGTTAAATAATCTATCTATAGAAGGGACGGCTTTAGCAAATTTAGCGGTTAGTATTGGGAGTTTATTTGGGGTAGGGTTAGGTCTGAATGTAGTGACTAGAGTGAGTGAACGAGTGTTTAAAGCTGCTGATCGCTATACTGAATTTATGAAGAAAAGTGGGGAACATTTAGCCTTAGTTACCTCGACCTTAACTGCGGACTATGCCCAAGGCAATGCTTTAATCACTGACCACGGAGTGAGACAATTTAATTCACATCAATTTAGAGTCTTGACTTCTACTGCGGCCGTCATTGATTCTCCGATGATTAACTTTACTAGCCAGCAGAATTTAGTAACGTCTAGATTTAATCATTTAGTCTCTGATATTCACCAAGGGGAACATTTTCATTTTAGAGTTCGAGCGGAAGATAGCTTAAGTTTATACTCTAATCATACAAAGCGGGTGAATGTAGTCGGGCTGCAAGAAGCGAGTGCGGAGGCTGAATACATTGCAGGGAAAATGATTATTTATGGAGACGTTTTGTGGCAGCAGGCGGGGCAACCAAGTCGAACTGCGTTAGCTTCTGGTATTAATAAAGCCCAAACTCTGACTTACGATGCTGTGGATATCAGTGCAATTTCTTCCTACGGCTGTATCATGAATTATGCTAGTAATCATTTTGCTGTAGTGGCAAAAGATGGGGCTAATGTTCAGCAAGCAGGTTTGTTTACTGCTTTTGATTCACCAATGATATTCTTAAATTGTGGAATCGCTTCTAATTTTGCAGGATTAGCCCCAAAGAGTTTTAGTGAAATTGAAGCTTTGCCGGAGTTAGCAAAAACAGATGAGGAGCAGCCTAGTGGTCCTACTCAGGTGGATAATAAAACTCCTGAACCTAATCGCTATCCCAGCTCTTTAATGACTGACGAGAGTTTTAAAAACTATGGCAAGTCTGGCGCCGGTGCTAGATTTACTAATGCCCCTGATTTTCTTAACGCTTAACTTATGCTTACTTTTTATTTAGGTAAAGATTTGAAGAAAGCTTTGGCAGGACTGGAAGATGCCGATGTAGACGTAGCAAAAGCTGTAAGAGACTTGCTACCTGATTACGAGAGGTTAGCGCCGGCTTTAAAAGGGTTAGACAATTTGGACTTGGAGCGCATCCCAAAAAATTATCATGCTAGACTAAATGCCTATAGTCGTGCCAAAATGTCTTTTATTCACGGGGGTTATAAAAAACCTGCGGCGACTACATATGAAACTTATGTATTTAACTTTCTGGAATTTTCATTACCTTTTTATGCAACATTCGGTTATCACACTATAGATAAAACGATTATTGAGCCTGAGTTAAAAGTAGGGCAGTTGTATAAAGTATACAATGGTAATAATAGTGTCCAGGCTTCTTTAGTTAAATGGAATGTTAATAACTGCACGATTACAGTTTTACTCAGTAAAGATATTGAGGAGATTGAATATTGTCAGAGAGTGCTGAAATGGAAGCAAGTAAACGCGATTAAGTGGGCTGATAAAACCTGTTTAGTTACTTCGTCGGGCGTTACGCTGCTTTTAAATGCTCCTTGCAAACTGAGAAGTAAAGCCCCTAAAAATTTGCACTGGCAGCTTTTTTATCGCTCTAACTCTACAAAAGAGTTTGTACTAGTTTGTGAGGGGAAAGATTATGTAGTTGGGCAATGTGAGTTAAATCTAGAAGGGTTTAAGTGGGCGGCGGGAGAGTATATGATTCAGATCGCTAAAGTACGTGATGGAATGCAATTAACTCAGAAAAAATATAATTGGTTTATTGGTGAGGAGGTAAGTGAATTAAGATGTCCATTGATAGAATTTGTGACCTAGATTTGGATTTATATAGCGATTTGGCAACCTTTAACGGCGATTTAAAAGTTATTAAGGGTACAGATTTAATTGATAAATCTTTGGTGCGGCGTTTGGGGACTGAGACTCTAACTTATAGTAAAATGATTAGAACTAATTCAGGTATAAAGCGGCTCGATGCTGATTATTTTAATGAAGCTGTTAATTATTTAGCAAGCCCAAAAAGCCAGGTTAGCCCTTTAATCAATAAAGCCTTGGTCAAATGCTTAAGTAAAGACGAACGAATATCCTTATTTAGTGTGAGTTTAGATAAGCAGGCAGCTAATTCCGACGAAATTCTAGTAAATGTCGTTTACGGTATTAATGGAGATCGGGTGGAGGCCTCGCTAAAAGTGTCTAAAGATGGAAATTGAGTTGCTTCAAGAGTTATTTTTTAATGAGCTGATTAATCTAAATTCACCCTTAACTGATTTTAGTCAAGGGTCTATTACTTATACTTTATCAAGGGCAGCCGCAGTTTTAGCTTTTGACCAATTTATACAACTGGATAGAATTGAAAAAAACTTTTATATTAATACTGCCAGTGGTGATTATCTGGATAGGTATGGGGAATTTTTTGATATTAAGCGGAAAGAGGGAACTACTGCGAAAGGTTATGTGCTAGCTTCAAATAGAGGAAATAGTATAACCTTGCCTACCGGGACGGTTATAACTAGTATTGACACCACTTTGCAATATGTCACTACTCAATCCGCTACTTTAGTTGCTTTTATTGACACTAAAATTCCGGTTACTGCTTTAGCCCAAGGGGATAGCTATAACCTGGAAGAAGGTAAGGTTCTTTTTAGCAGTATTTTCCCTGATGTAAGTTTTGTGGTAGGGGCGCATCGAACTAGCTCCGGCAAGTTGTGTGGCTATATTACTAATGGGTCGAGTTTAGAAAGCGATGCAGGTTATCGGGAACGCCTTATCGCTGCGATTAATGCCCCTAGGTTCACTTCTGTTAGCTCTTTATTGACTTTGCTAAATAAGTTCCCTTTTGTTAGTGGTGGGCAAATTCAAACTATTCTCCCAGGGTCATTTATTGTTTGGGTGGACAGTGATAAAACTTTGTCTAGTTCTCAGTTAGGTGATTTAAACTATGTGTTTAATTTAAACAAACCTGCGGGGGTGCTATGTGAAGTCCGTCAGGCTATTAGAATTGTTCAAGATTTTGAACTTAAGGTATTAGTGAGTTCTGGAGCTGACTATAATAAACTGTTTGAGCAAATCAAGACCCGTTTCGTTCGACTGATAAGCAGTAATCTGGTGGGAGTGGAAGTTAATCCCCAGGTGTTAGCTAGCCAAGTGGCGCGGGAGTTGAATACTCAAGTGATTGTATCTAAACCGCAGTCAATAATTAAGCTTGGTTTAGGAGAAATAATTTATGCAGGAGGAATTAATATCATCACTAATGTCTAGTAATTTTAGGTTATTTTTTACCCAGCTTAGCCAGACGATTGACTTAAATACTGGTGAATTTTATTACGCGACTATTTTGCCTAATTCTCCTTTAGAAGAATTCTATAGTCATGAACCCAATGCTTTATTTATTAATATTTCTGACTTACTTACTAACGTTCCTGGTATAGATATAGAAGACTATCAAGCGCCTGAATCGCAAGATTTCTTACTGGTGACTACTGCGGGGTCAAATTCTTTTTACGCTTTAGACCCTCTTGACGCTAAAACTTTTTGTGGCACAGATATTAATAGTTTACAGCTAGGCTACGAAGATAATATAGAAGTAGTTGAAGCGGACTTTATTACTAATGCTAGACTTGAAGTTATTATTGAAAAGGGGATGTATAAACTGGATGCTTTAACTGACTTAAGTGTTATTTATCCGGTGCCTGTCGATGTGATTGAGCAGCCTTGCCGAGATTATAAGTTTGTTACTAATTTGCCTATTCAACCTAATAATGGATTTTGTTCTTTTAATTTACCCTGGGCTAATCAAACTGTTTCAGAGCTATTGCCCAGCAAGTTTAGTAATTTATATTTTTATACAGGGGAGTTGATTGGGCATAATGAGGTTGTTGATCTAAACCTTTGGGAAAGTTCTTTTAACGTTGACGCGAGTTTAGATGTTCCTATCAGCGTACTGGATTCTAGCGAGGTGCAAATCCAAGGCTATAGAGATGTCCACATTAAGCAGAATTACTATGCAGTTTTGGAGTCTGTACCTAGGGGATTAGCAAAGGCTAATTGTTATGTGGACAATCTTTTGGTGAGCTCTTCATATTTTGCTAACTCTAGGGGTTATTTACCAGCTCCTTTTTTTGCAGTGGATATGCCACAGGTTAGTTTAGAAGAAGCTGGTTGGGGACTTTATGGACTAATCGCTCATCAAGACGGTCAAACCTTGAACTTAACTTTAAAGGAATTAGCTTTATATTGGTATACTTTTATCTTTGAGGCTAAGACTTCATATAATTATGGGTTTCCTGACAATTTAGCAAGGGCGATCCCTTTAGACCATGATTGCTGGTTGAACAACGCACGCAATAGTTTTAATAATGCTTGGCTTGGTTTGGCTATGGTTAAAGCTTGTCACTATCTTTATAATCAACCTTCTCCCCGCCCTTTTAATCCTCCTGCTTATTTAGAAAAGTGCCTGCTTAATCTAGGATTTTTGTGTGCTTCTTGTGTAAATAATTTAACTGGGTTAGCTATTAAAGGATTTAGTGATGATGGTTTTGCGATTGAGGATTACGATATTAAATCTTCAATTTTAGTTTATATATTTTTAAATGAGCTTTGCTCGATTTCTTATCATGAGGATTTACATAGATTAGCTGCTAGAGCGGAAGCAGGGTTAGAAAGTTTAAAAACAGATTATGAAGGGTTGCTAGCAAATTTAGAAGTTCATCAGCGCTATGAGATTCTTACTTATCTTCTTCTGCTTGCGGTTTACACACAAGATGCTACAAGCCAACAAAGATTAATTTACCATTTATCAAGTTTGGCGGACTCCAGGAATGCGGCGGGTTTAAGTGTAATGAGTTTGAGCCTTTATTTAACCAACTTTTCCAGTGGGATAAATACTCCAAGTTGGGCTTTGGTCAGCGCTAATTTTTCTAATCTAGCTGATGGATTGTATAAATATGGAGCTGGCTGCTCTCTAATAGCTTCTAGTGTTTCACAGTGTATAATCTCTAAGACAGCTCTATTTACTAAGTCTTTTAATAACTATGGGCTAAATGCTTTGGCTTATAATTATTATATTTACACGCTGATGCGCAGGCTGACTCCTAGTAGTCGGTATTGGTTTAACGATAAAGCCTATAGAGCATACACAGGTATCTGGGGTAATATTTTAAGCGCTTTAGCTGCTGGTAGTTTTGACTGGTTTGTTAAGTATATGTTGTTAGTCGATGGGCGAGGGATAACGTTAGCTCAAGGTAAGCCTCTGCGTAATTGGTTGGCAATCGCGGGGGTGGATTATAAGCCTTTGCAAGCGGATAATTATTTAAGAAGTTTAGGGGAAGCCAAGCTTCAATCTAATTCTAGTTGGAGTGGTTTGGCAAGCTGGTTGAATGCTGCATATACAGACTACGTAATTAAAGAACCTGTTCTACCCGAGAAAGTTTATACACTGATGGATGGACACTGGGAAGAAGTCCCTATTAATGGACTGCTTGATTTGTTAAAAATAGTGGTTAAATCTTCTCCACCAGGTTTTTACATTAATCCTCAAGACTTCATCCATTGGTCTGACTTTTCAGGGATAATTAGCTTAGACTTATTAAATAGCTGGAACCAAGAGTTAGTGGATGACATAAATACTCTTGCCCCTGCTGGAATTCAGACCCTAATCTCTTTTCAGCTAAACTTGTTTATAAGGTCTTACAATTATATCTCGAACGTGAATTATGAGTAGCTCTATAGTGACGTCTGCTAGTAAGACGGAAATAGCCAATATAATAGTCAATCAATACCAATATTGGTTAGCGCTAGGTAAAATTCTTCCTTGGGTAGACGAAGATAACCCGCCAACACCTTCCCCAAATTTAAGAGAACTTCCTGAAGTCTATGGGTTTTGCTTTGTTCATAACCAGAGGCTAGTCTATCCTGACAGGAAGGGGTTAATCAAAACGTTAAAGGGAAATTATGCTCCTGCTTTAGATGGACGCCCAGCTACAAGCATTTATTATGAAGCTGCTTTGTTGCCTAATACTGTGGATAGGGTTTTAAATTATAGGGCGCTCGCTTTGTGTTATCGACTAAGCTTTAATGCAACTCCTGGAGTCATAAACTATGGAACCTTTGTTAAAGCCGCTGATGTAGATAGCTATGTGATGGATACAGTCATAACTTTTAAAGCGGCTAGTGGTAATTTTAATCAGACACAACTGATTCAAATAGTGAAAGATTTATGAATGAGCTTAACGAAGACCAGATTAGTGAGTTATTAGAGTTTTATGAAAGTGTGGGGCTACTGAATAAGCCTAAAATTACTGAGCTTAAAGAACATTTTAGTTCTAATTATGCCAGTAAGAGTAGCAGCATTTTAAACGCAGATAATACTAACTTGGCTGACGACAGCCAACAAGTTTTAGTTGAGGATTTTCTATATAACAGCAACTACACAGAAGCGGTTCCTGACTATATTAAACCTACAGCCGCAATGCTAGACGTCTCCCAAACCGACCAAGATTATTTTACTATTGCTTGGCAAAACTCTAAAGGATACGGGAAGCGTTGGTGGTTTGCGTTATTGCCAGCGATTCAAAGTAATTCTTCTAGTTCTGGTCAACCCCCTGAAGTTAAGCCAGGCATTCTGAAAAGGTCTGGTATGGCTATCAAACCTTTTACTATTCCAGGTGCGCCCCCAGTAATGCAGGTTCTCGGTCTAGAGGCGACTATTATGCAACTTACAGGTTTGTTCATCGGGGCCGAGGTGATGGCTAATTCAGGGGAAACAGGGCAGAATACTTTTTTGGCCTATAATGCTTATGACGCTAAGTCAAGTTTAAATGCCTACGAGAAAGCCAAGGCTTTTGATTATGAATTGGTACAAGTGGGGCGCAGGTCTAATCTGAAAATTTATAGCAAAGCGGGGATGAGTGACCCGGCTATGATTTTAATGTATGACTGCCTGATTCAAAACTTTAGATATTTTATTGCTAAGAGCGATCGCGTTTATTATTCGATGGATTTAATTATTCTTAATTATAAGCACAATAGTTTGACTAGTGTCGCTGATACAGATGACGTACCTATTTATGTGGGACCAGTTTTTCCAGGAGGTGGGCGATGATAGATAATCAAACTTCTAGCTATTTAGACATCATTACTACAGACTCTTTTGGTGGATACTCAAATCTGTTAAGCTTCCTCACTATTGAGGAAATAACTTATCTCACTACTTTTTCGGGGTTTATTGAAATAATTAAGCCATGGGATTATAAAGTTAATCTGCAAGAGTATGGTTTAAAGAAACCCACTTCAGTTTATAAAGTCTATGACTCTAACTTTAAATATTTATATTCAACTCAAGCTTTTGAGGGTCATTTTGGGAGCAATCAAGAAGATATAGATTTTTTATTTTCGACTAAACATGGTAGTTATGGCCACATAATTTTTGAGGGTTCTACTGAACCAGTTATTGGGTTATTATGGGTGGCTAAAGAATTGACTGCCACTCAAAAACGGGCAACGGTAGATTATAGGTTATCCCAAATTAAATGGCTAGAAGAAATTGACAGAAGCGCTGAGGTAATTATTAATCCCTATGGGATTTCTGCGGCAGAAAATGACATCTTAACTATCTATTCTTTGTCTGGCAGATGGGAGCTTGATTTGACAGTAGAAGATATTATAAATAATGTCGATGCTGAAGTTGTTCAACAACCGGCTACAGAGCAAGTCTTTTTGTATCCTAAACTGAATAACTGGTATGTGTTTAGCTGGTCTATTTTTGAGACTGGTGAAACTAAGTTTCTTAAATTGGTGGATATTCAAGGGATTGGAAATGAGCGAATAGTATATAGAGATGGGCTACACTTTATCAGTCCTTATAATACCCTCCTAAGAAGCTCGGTGTCGATCGGTTATAACTTTTTGGCTAATCGCTCAACGGATAATAATTATTATGGTAAAGGCAATCGCTTAGAAATATGGGCTAATTTTGAGGAGGCTTTTAGCACTTCCCTTGCTGCGATTCAATTGGATGTGCGGCCTCGAGTTATAGGCTATCTTTATACTGGAATTGCTTTAATTGAGGGTTCTGCTCACACTAGTTCAATTTCTACTCATGGGGACATACCTATTTTCAGTAGTTTAATTGAGGGTTCTGCTCACACTAGTTTAATTTCTACTCATGGGGACATACCTATTTACAGTAGTTTAATTGATACTCAAGGCTTTGTTTCAGTAGGATTGACAACTAATGTTTTAGAAGGAGAGAGGGTAAACGCAGGGACATTAGAGGTTATTTCTTGTGTCTATGGCGACGCTAAAAATGTTGGGACTACTGGGTTTAGTAGTGAGTTTATTTCTTTAAATGTTCTGGGCAAGATTTCGGTTAGTATAAAAACTAGTCTGAAAGCGTATCTAGACCCAAATGTTTATAAACAAGTAAGTTTAGCTATTCGCCCCGTGGTTTTAATTAATCTTACTTGGGGAGTTAGACAGCTTAATACGACTAGGTATAATTTACCCAAGCAAGAAATTAGGCCGGCTGCGCACACTACGTTTGATTATCAAGATGGGACTGATTTAGTTTTTAAACTTTCAGCCTGTCGAGTAAGATTGAAGACTAGTTGCAATTTAACTACTGGCGTGGATTTAGCCACTGCTACTGAAGCAATCGCTCTAACTTCTTCTGGCTTAATTCACTTAACCCATGGAATTAATGAGCCTACTTATCTAGATGAGGATGAAGTTTATGCCATTAGCCCTATTGTTATCGTTGGTATAATTAATGAAGTTATTAACCCTGTGGAAGAATCCCTCGCCACTCTCGGTAGCGTTATAATTACGATAGTAACCTCGACTTAGAAATTAATATGACAACACCAGTTGTAGAGAAAATAAAATCATTTAGGCTAAATTTGCATCAGTATTTATTCGGTGGGACGACTGGGGTTACAACCCCTTTAACGGCTAAGCCAACTAAATGGGGTATTAGTATACATGATGGGGCAAACAATCCTTTTAGCACTGGGGCTAATGTAGATAGCACTTGGTTTACCGCTACTGCTAAAAGGAAAGCAGCCTCTTATATTAATGCTTGGGTGGCGATTGGAAGTAATTATGAAAACGGAGTGGCAAACCAAGCTGAAATTACTTTTGATTTTGTCCCTGCTGGTTCGCCGCAATGGAATATTAATTATTTTGTGATTTGGGCTATAGTCGGTTCCGGTAATACTCCAGTGCCTTTATACGCTGGGCAGTTTACCTCAACTATAAATTTAAATCCTTTGCAAATTTTATATATTAGCGCGGGTAATCTCACTATTTTGGAAAATTAATTATGGCTGACTCAGGGGTTACACCTCAAATAGTAGTTGGGGATGTTCTAACTGGTTATGGGGCTGAGCCAGTTAGGAACGGGTTGAATAAATATAATCATCATGACCATTCTAAAGTTAGCGCTGGAAGTTTCTTGATAGCGGGGGTTAAGCCTGGGATGACAGTTGAGCCAGTGACTGCTTGCGATGAACCTCTACTAACAGCAGGGACGTTCGTAGAAAGAGTACGGGAAAATTATCTTGAGCTTAATAAGCCTATACTTAAAACTGGCGGCGGGATTTTTAAGTATACTGAGCCTGACGGGAATATTATTTATGTGATAGGCTGCTTTGTTATCCAAGGGCAGTATATTGTTAATGTTAATAAACGTTTTGGGTTTATAAGTTCTGGACAATTGATTGGGCTTAGCACTGAAATTATTACTAGCACTGTTTTGGTGACTAGTAATAATTATCCTCTGATTCTCTCGGCGCCATTTGAAGGATACATAAAACGAATGGTTTATAAATGTGTTTTCGGGAGTTGCGATTTATTATTAAAATCTTCTAGAGAAGGAGTAACTCTTTTTGAGAAAGCGTTGCCGGCCGCTGGGGCTTCTCGGGTCAATGTAGAGTTTATCTCTCACAGCAATACAGACAATACTTTGATTAGAATTGGCAGTGATACGGGGTTGGAAGTATCACCTTTAGTTGGGTCAACTATTTTATTTTATCAGGTAGAGTTAGTGCGATTTGCAGCTCAAACTGAGTTATAATAGAGGGAACTGATTTTGAGTAGATTAAAATTGGGCATAGGGAATTAAATAACCTTATGCCTAATTTAGCGTTTAAATAGAGGCCCCAAGTAGGATACTTGTATAAAACTCGTAGCTAGTGTTTGCTAGATAGCGTTTATCTTGTTTTATTAACGCCATGAAGTCTCTGTGTC
>Ga0114968_10001256_pt1 | contig 19360 bp, 20 predicted proteins | sample M_130807_EF_Meta_FD_87020 | JGI IMG/M metagenome (GOLD analysis project Ga0114968, IMG submission 87020) | Freshwater microbial communities from Lake Montjoie, Canada to study carbon cycling - M_130807_EF_MetaG | ecosystem: Environmental > Aquatic > Freshwater > Lake | place: Lake Montjoie...
AGATTAAGACCTATTGATGCAGACTTACAAATACCTAATACAAAAAAATTTATGGATGCCACTGGTTGGAAACCTCAAATTAGTTTTCAAAAAACTATGGAAGATCTTTTAAATTACTGGAGAAAAAAAGTGAAAAATAGTAATTTTTTAGATAGATAGAATTTAATGATTAATAAAAAAGATTTAATTAATTTTGAATTAGATATTAAAAAAATTTACGAAGCTGGAAAAATAAAAGCTCCTATTCATCTTTCTGGTAACAATGAAGAATCTTTGATTAGAATTTTTAAAAAAGTAAAAAAAAATGATTGGGTTTTTTCTACTTGGCGTAATCACTATCATGCACTATTGAAGGGAATTCCTATTGATTGGCTTAAAAAAGAGATCATTGCTGGAAGAAGTATGGGTATTAATAATATAAAATATAAATTTTATTCCTCTGCAATAGTTGCTGGCACTATTCCAATTGCCCTAGGTGTTGCAAAGGCTTTAAAATTAAAGAAAAAAAGTCAGAAAGTTTGGGTTTTTATTGGTGATATGACTTTTGAAACCGGCATGTTTCATGAATGTTATAAGTATGCAAGAAATCACAAACTTCCATTAAAATTTGTAGTAGAAGATAACAATTTAAGCACCAACACACCTACAAATAAAGTATGGATAAAAAAGAGCAAAATTCCAAAAGATATTATTTATTATAAATATAAAAGAAAATATCCACATCATGGTTCTGGTGGCTGGGTTCTATTTTAAGAAATATATGAAGTATAAACAAGAATTAGTAAAATCAATGAATTATTTAGCAAAAAAACCAGATACAATATTTTTGGGTCAATCAGTCCAATATTCAGGAAACGCAATTTATAATACTCTCATTGGGGTACCAAATAAAAAAAAATTAGAAACTCCTGTATTTGAAGATGCTCAAATGGGAATGTCTATTGGTTTGGCTATACAAGGATACGTACCAATTACATGCTACCCAAGATTTGATTTTTTGATTCTCGCATTTAATCAATTGGTAAACCATTTGGATAAAATAAGGCAAATGTCACGAAACGAAATAAAACCCAAGGTTCTAATCAGAACTTCGATTGGCTCAAAAAATCCGCTTAATGGTGGTCCTCAGCATACACAGGATTATACAAAAATATTTAAACAGACACTAACAGAAGTAAAGGTTATTATTTTAAATTCACCTAAACAAATATTTCCTTCTTTTAAGAAAGCTTACTTAAACAAGGAATCTTTCTCTTATCTATTTATTGAGCACGGTGATTTTTATAATCAAAAATAAAATTTATTCTGATAAATGAAGATTTGATTAACAATTGTTTTTTTTTTGGATAATTTTCATAGGGGTGAAGCTATTGTAAATGAAAATCTTTAATAGGTAATAGCTAGAAAATGAATAAACTCGTATTAATCTTTAATCATTAAATCTGAATAATTTGCAATTTTTATTCCGGTATTTTTAAAAACAAAAATTTTATCGCAATGTCTTAGGTTTTTATATTTATGTGAGACAATAAAAATTATTCTTCCATCTTTTAATAAAGAAATATCATTAATAATTTTATCTTCTGTATTAGAGTCCAGTGCATTAGTCGCTTCATCTAAAATTAAAATACTTTTATTGTGATATAAAGCTCTGGCGATTCCTATGCGCTGTTTTTGACCACCTGACAGTCTAGAACCATTTTCTCCTATCAGAGTATCGTCTTTTTTATCTAGTGTATTTATGAAATCATGTAATTTTGATATTCTTAAAGCTTCTTTATAATCTTTTTCAAAAAAGTTATCCTGATTTTTAAAAAATAATATATTATTTTTTATGCTATCATCCAAAAGAAAGATTTCTTGAGGTATTATAGCTATTTTTTTTTGCCAAGACTTAAGATTTTTATCTATACTTGCGCCATTTAATAAAATCTGACCTGATGAAGGCTTTAACAGACCTGTAAACAAATCTAAAAATGTTGTTTTGCCAGATCCAGAGTCTCCAACAATACCAATAATAGCATTAGGACCTATATTTATATTTACTTTACTTAAAACATAATTTGTACTCCCATCATAAAAAAAATCTACATCTTTAAAATTAATATTGATATTTTTGAATTCTTCTTTCTTTTCTGTGAAAGAGATAGCTTCATCAGCAATTTCTGGAAATTTTGAATATTGTGTAATTTCTTTATACAATATTTCTGCAGAAGATATTCTAAATCTAATTTTGGTCAAACATCTGGAAATTGAGCTAAAAATAGGGACTAACCTAACTGAAGCTATAGCCATAATTATTGATAAACTAATAATTTCTGAAGAGGAAATATTTGCAATTACGGAAAACTGCAAAATAATGACAAGTAGTAAAACAGCAAAAACTTCTAAAAAATATTTAGGAACAGAGCTTAATGTTTCCATATGCGCCTGATATCTCTCAGAATTTGACAATGTTTTATTAAACGAATCCTTTAGATCTCTTTCTATATTAAAAATTTTAACAATCTTAAATAAATCAAAGCATTGTTTTAAATTATTTAATAAATTTTTTTTATTAATAGATACTTCAAGACCTATTTTTGCAATAGGTTTTTTTATAATTAAAAAAAATAAGAAAGACAAAAAACTTAGAATTAAAAATATAAAAAAAGTAACTATAAAATTGTAAAAAAATAAAAAAAAAATAAAAAATAATAAAAATGTTATTTCTCTGATAAAAAACACTAAATCTTTAATTAATTCTCTAAAATTTGAAATCTCATAAGTTAAATTATTAACTAAATAAGAATTATTTTTATGTAAATACAAATTATAAGGCATTTGAATATAGCAATTGTAAATTTTATTAGATAATTCAATTGCCAATTCTGCTGAGAATTTATTATGATATTTATTTATTATGTAAAAAAATAAATTCTTAAAAAAAAAAATCAGAAATAATATAAAACTGCTATATAAAATTAATTCATTATGGGAAAATTTATTTATAAATGTATGTAAAAATTCAAAATTATCAAAAATCTTATAATCGCCAATTTTAATTAAAAATAAAAAATAGACTGGGATTAAGGAGATTCCTACTAATTCTAAAATGGATATGAAGACAAAAGACAAATATAATAAAAAAAAAAATTTCTTGAATTTTTTTGATAACAAAAAATTAATTTTATTTAAAAAAGAAAATTTTTTAAGTATTGAATTCATATAGTTAAATAAAAATTTATATGTTTATTTTTTTTTAACTATAATACTTTTGGGAAATAAAAGAAATTTATAATGAAGATCTAATATTGAAGTGTTTTTTAAAATTAATTTGTTTTTTTCAGAAAATCTTATTAAATCAAGAACATTATATAAATCAAAGTATTTTCTTTTGTATAAATGATTACCAAAAAACTCTCTAAACTTAAAAACAAAACCAACTCCAAAAATTATTTTAAAAAAAAATTTTCCAGTTTCAAAAAATGTTCTTTTTTTTAAAAATATTTGTATAATTTTAAAAAAATTTGAAGAGTAACTATTTTTTTTAGATTTAATTAAAAATAAGATATTTTTATAAAATAAAGGAAAAAATTTTTGATTTATATTATTATAGTAATTGTTTACAATTTTTTTTTTTTTTTGCAAATTTATTACATACTTTGTAGATAAAAATTTATTTGCTTTTACCTTTAAATCGTCGATTGAATCAACGTTTGTAGATAATTTATTTATGACACTAACTACTTTGGAAATTTTTTTATTTGAAAAATTTATACAATTCTTAGAAGCCAGAACAGCTTCAAAAGAAGTTTGGCAGTTATGATTTATTATAAATTTACAATTTTTTATGTAAAAAAAAATATCACCTTCATTAATAATTTTAATGTTAGAAAAGTCGGCGAATTCGTTTTTGTAGACCGTTAAAGACTCGAAGGGATGCGGTCTTAGAATAAATCTAATTTTTTTATTTAACACCGCATAAAATTTTAAAAACTGAATTAATTGATCAAAGTTTAATTTTTCTAAATTATAATTTCTATTTTTTTTATAATCTTCGGCATACTTTTTACCGAATTCATTGCCCTCTATGGGATTCAGTTGAAGAAAACTAGTATTGACTAAAATATAATTCTTTTTATTTAAACTTTTAAAGAAGTTGTTATTATAATTCTTTAAAAAAAATAAATCAAATCTTGGATGTCCAGTAACAACGAATTTTTTAATGTTTTTTTTTCTTACTAACTGCATTTTATTTTTTCCCCACAAAAAATACTTATCTATGTCATTGGCAGACTCATTAATAATTTTTTTATATAAAGATAAGCGATTACTGCCTATCATTCCTCCTTCGCTGTCTATTACAACAGTCTTAATATTTGTTTTTTTGCAGTAATCTATTATTAAATCATTACCTGATGAAAGAAATTTTCCTTTTCTTGCATGATTTAATATTACTAAGTCCGGGTTAATTAAAAAAAATTCATGAAAATTGTACATGGGTGTCAAAAAAACTTCAAAATTTTTTTTAGCCAACTCTTCGGCTAAATAAACATAACCAGCTAAATCTCGTTGTGGATGATCTATTATAATTGAAATTTTCTTCACAAAATTATTATAATAAAATACAAGTGCAATAACATGAGCACTACTACAAAATCTTAAACTTTTTTAACATATTTTGAAGAGTGCTTTTAGACATCAGAGCTTCATTGTTATTCGAATTATAAACAAAACCCTCTGCAACTAATACTCCTTTTGTTTGGTAAAATTTTTTTAAATATTCTGGAACAATAATATATTTATCTTTAAAATCAAAAGTGTTACGAGAATCATTTTCTGATATCATTTCTTCATGAATTTTTTCACCTGGTCGAATGTTAGAAATCCCGTAATTATTTCCACTTATCAATGAAGCTAAATCTTTAATATAAAACGATGGTAGCTTTGGAACTATAAGTTCCCCGCCTTTAGAGTTAATTATACTCCACAATACTAATATTATCGCTTGTTCCATAAAAATATTAAATCTTGTCATTCTTGGGTCAGTTAAATTAACTTTTCCAAATTTTTGAAATTGTTTTTTAAAAACTTCAATAACGGATCCTCTGCTAGACATAACATTACCATATCTAACAACTGAAAAAGCTGTATCTCTAGTACCTTTTATATTATTTGCGTTAATAAAGAGCTTGTCTGCACACAACTTAGTGGCCCCATAAAGATTTATTGGGGAGGAGGCTTTGTCAGTTGATAAAAGTATAACTTTTTTTGCGTTAACTTCGATCGCTGCTTCAACAACATTTTGACTACCAATAACATTAGTTTTTATAAACTCTAATGGATTATATTCAGCAGCAGGGACTTGTTTTAAAGCGGCGGCATGAATTATGATATCCACATCTAAAAAGGCGCTTTTTAATCTTTGCAAATCTCTAACATCACCAAGAAAAAATCTTAAAATATGATCATATTTATTTCCAATTTCATTATAAAGATCATGCTGTTTTAATTCATCTCTGCTAAATATAATGATCTTTTTTAAAGGAATTTTTTTTTTTAATAAAAAACGAACAAATGCACCACCAAAGGATCCGGTACCACCTGTAATTAAAATTGATTTATTTTTAAAATATTTGAACATTACTTTGAATACTTTTTAAAAAAATAACTCATATTTTTAAGTATATAATTTATTTTTTTTTGAGACAATCCATAATAAATTGGCAGGCTAACTGAATTACAATAGTAACTCTCTGCACCAGTCATCTGATTCTTTTTTATTTTTTTATTAAAAACTTTAAATCTATAAATGGGAATGTAATGAAATTGAGTAATTATTTTTTTTTTTAAAAAAAATTTAATAAAATCGACTTTATTACACAACATATTTTTAAAATTAACAGAAATCACAAATAAATGCCAAGAAGGTAAATTTTTATTACTAAAAATGGGCGGTTTAACAAGATTTGGAATTTTTAAAAAAAATTTTTTATAAATTGTAGCTACATTATCTCTAAATTTAATAAATTTTTCTAATCTTTCTAATTGAGAAATTCCTAATGCGCAATTTATATCGCTTAGTCTATAATTTAATCCTGAAAACAAAACATCATATTCCCAATGATTTTTTTTTCTTAAAATTCCATGGGATCTAAACAGTCTACACTTATCAGCTATTGATTTAATATTAGTTGTAACAACACCTCCTTCGCCAGTTGTGACAGATTTGACTGGATGAAAAGAAAAAGTTGCAATATCTGAGTGTTTGCATGATCCCACATTGATTAGTTTATTTTTAACAAAATATTTTGCTCCAAAAGAATGACATGCATCCTCTATTAAGAAAAAATTATATTTTTTTTTAATTTTATATAATTCAATAATGTTAAGCGGATGCCCTCCAAGTTGCGAGGTTATCACTGTTTTTATTTTTTTTAATTTGTGTATTTTAATACACTCTAATAAATTTTTAGGTGTCATTTGACCGCTCTGGGAATCGACATCCGTTAAATAAATTTTTGCACCTAACAAATTACATATGTTAAAAGCAGCGACAAAATTTATTGAAGGCATTATAACTGTATCATTTTTTTTTAAGTTAATAGAAATTAATGCTAAGTGAATTGCGCTAGTGCCAGAATTACAAACAACAGAGTATTTGCAAGATAATATTTTTGTAATTTTTTTTTCAAATAAAGAAACACTTTTTCCAGAAGTTATAAAATCTTGGTTTAAAGATCTGTACACAGATAATTTATCTGAATAATTAATGTCTTGTTTGCCGTAGGGAATTAATTTCATTTATTAACAATTATATGGGTGTACACCTGTTTTTTAAAAACTTGGATTTTTATTTTCAATTTATTTATTTGTATAGTTGCCAGTAGTTATTAGTTCCTGCTTAAGAGAAATAGAAACCAAATTAATATCTGATAGATTAAAATATTGTCTTTTTATATACGATATAATTTTTTCCATTATATTTTATTATATAGTTTAATACTTTTTTTATTTGCATTAATCTACAAATTAAGAATTATTTAATACAACTTAATCATTTCACCTCATTATATTTGCAGCAAAAAATTTCAGTTGTAGTGAATAGTATACCAAATTTTATATTATAATTAATTAATTTACGTTTTTTTAATTTATTTAATATATCTTGATGCTTTAGCAAATTTTTTGGTAACGGCCATTCTCTTTTTTGTAATATCTTATAATCAATTTTTTTTTTTTTTAAAAAAGATATTAATTTATCTCTATTAGACAGTCCAAGTACAGGAAAAATTAGTTGACCTTTGTTTAATATGTTTTTTTTATATTTTTTTAGTATATCAATTGTAAATTTAATTCCATCCCTACCGCTATTATTAGGTGCAAAATTAAACCAATCAGTAATATTATTAAGTTCAGATGAGATTCCTGAAACATCATTTATTATTAAATTAAATTTATCTTCACGCCAAGCGTCTAATGAATTCGACAGTCTTATGTCGTGGTTGTTTGTTAACTTATCAGCATTAAATATTGAGCATTTTATTGCTGCATTTGATATATCAGAACCATAAATAAAATTTGTAATTTTTTTCTTAAAAAAATAACACCCAATTATTCCTGTCCCGCAACCTAAATCTAAAACCTTTTGATTTTTTTTAATTATTTTTTTTGCAGCTACTATTAATAACTTTGTAGTAAAATTTGGCTCAAAAATATTTTTATTGGAAAATATAGGAAAAGTTTCACCGTCTATTTCAAAGCTGATTTTATTGTATGATGTCATTAAACTTAATTAAAGCCACCATCTATAGGTATAACTGATCCCGTAACGTAATCAGATTTAATTAAAAAGTTAATACCATTTAAAATTGATTTATAATCTCCTGTGCCTTTAGTATCTGTGTTTTCAATCAATTTACTTTTAATTTCGCTGCTAAGCTTTAGATACATGCTAGTGTTAAAAAGCCCAAGACTTAAATAATTTGATGTCACCCCATATCTAGCATATTCTTTAGACAATGTTTTGCAGTACCCAAGAGTCGCGTATTTACTAGCTGAATAGCCGGCTGAACCTATATCTGTCTTTAAAGCTCCAGATGATCCGCAAAATATTATTCTACCCCAACTTTGTTTTAACATGTATGGCAATACTAATTTCACTATGTTATGAAAATTTAAAAAATTTGATTTCATTTCATTTAAAAGTTCTTTAGAACTTTTATTGACTATAATTTTAGAAACGGAAGAAGCCTCCATAAAAAGCAATACAATTTTTCTTTTTTTTTCATTTTTTAGATGATACTTTATTATGTTGATGTTCTTAAGCTTTTTTACTTTAAATTCTTTTATTTTTTTAGTTTTTGAGAATCTTGAAAATCCTAAAATGTCATATTCATTTTTCAACTTAAATGTTTCTCTAGCTATTTTTGAGCCCCCACCGATTATTAAAATTTGAATTTTTTTTATAAACATTGAATAATTAGCAATTAGAAATAATTAGTTTGCAAATAAAACATATTGACATTATATTTAATAAAGTAATTTATAATTACATAACATGATATCTTATAAAGATGTATTCTCTTGCGTTTCAAAAGGGCTAAAGGTCAATATAAAAAAAATAACAATAAATTCAAGTAGTAAAGATTTTGAGCAGTGGGATTCTTTGGGACACTTAGATATTATGTTAAATTTAGATAAAATCCTTAAAGGAAAAGCATTAAAAATAACAAATATATCAGAGGCATATAGTGTTAAGGAAATTGTGAAAATCCTTAAAAGTAAAAAATTACTGAAGTGAGCGGCCTGTCAATCTCCAACTTGGCTAGTAAACTCGGGTCAATTAAAATTACACACGCGCAGCTTAAAAAAAAATATCCCAAATGGGATATGGATAATGTTAAAAAAAAAACAGGCATAAACCGTCTTTATATAGCAAGTGACAAAGAAGATGTTTTTAGTTTGTCCTTAAATGCTTGCAAAAAAACTCTTAAGAATTTCAATAAAAAAAAAATTGATTGCATAATAGTTGTTACCCAAACGGCAAAAAATAAATTGCCATCAGTTTCGTGTATGCTTCAAAATGAATTAAATTTGAAAACAAAAATTATAGCTCTTGATATAGGTCTGGGTTGCTCAGGGTTTGTTTACGCGCTTGCTACAATAAACTCATTTTTTCTTTCAAATATTGCCTCAACAGCTTTATTGGTTTGCAGCGAAACATATAGTAAATTTTTGAATAAAAAAAATAGAACATGCAGAACAGTTTTTAGTGATGCTGCCGCAGCGTGCATCATAAAGAAGGTAAATACTATGAATAATATAAATTTTACTTTTTTAAGCGATGGATCGGGAGCAAATGATCTAATTGAAATAAACAAAAACATAGAAATGAAGGGATCAAATATTTTTAATTTTACGACAAAACATATCCCAATACTTTTTAATCAAATTCTAAAAAAAAATAAATTAAAAAAAGAAGATATTGATCATTATGTTTTTCATCAGGCAAGTAAGTTAGTTATTGAAAGTTTGAGCGAAATTTTAAAATTAAATAAAAAAAAAATTTATATAAACTATGATAAGATTGGAAATACACTCTCTTCTTCAATTCCAATAGTTTTAGAAAATCTAAAAAAAGAAAAAAAAATTAAAAAAGATCAAAAAGTTATGCTTATTGGGTTTGGTGTGGGCTTATCTGCAGCAGCAACTATAATAAATTGGTCATAGATATGCCTAAACTCAAAATACTTACCAAAGGAGAAACAATAAATTTGTGTTTGCCTACATTGAAATTTGCAAGAGGAGATATCTGGTACAAATGGCTTAACAAGCCAATAATAATAAAAAATATAAGCGATCATTATAAAAAATTAGATAACACCAAAAAGAGGCAAGAAAAATTTTTTATATTAAATAAAAATAAAAGAGTTCTGCGAGTTATATCAACCAAAGATAATATTTATAAAGGGATAGTGTCTCTTTCTAACATAGATCAAAATCGAAAAAGTTGTGAAATTGCAATAATTAGTGACCCCACTATTGAACCAGCGCTTGCACCTTTTGCGAGTTTAGAGGCGGTAGCATTGTTGACCGAATATGCATTTGATGAAATGAAAATGAAAAAGATTAATGGCGCAGGTAATTTAAATTTAAAAAAATGGCAACAAAGAATGGAATTGCTTGGTTATAAGTTTAATTTTTTTGAAAAAAATTTAGATAGGTCAAAACACAAGAATAAATTAGATTATATAGTAACATGCAATTATGAGGATTATAAGTTTTTGAAAAAACATAGGGGAAAATTATGGGATAATCTAGAAAAAATGACTTTGAGAATCTCCAAATTACCAAAAAAATCTTTTCAAGATATATTTATGATTTTAATTAATAATAAAAGAATTAATTATTACCAAAAAATTTTTAATCTTTAGATGAATTAAATCAAAATAAAAAATATATTAGATTTAGGGGTCAAAAAAAATAACTACTTGATTTTTAGTATTTTGTTCTTTCTAATCTAATAAATTTTATTAATAATATTGCCGATTAACAAGAGCTGAAATAATATAGCGAGATATATTTGCATATTTTATTTTATAAAATTTTTTATTTTAATACAATAAAATATTTTTTAAAATTTTTTCTCTCTAATTCCACTAAGACAAATTCTGGTTTCTAATTTATCTTCAACATTATCGATTTTTTTTTCAAATTTATAAATTTTTGCAAATATATCGTTTAAAATATTAAAATAATTTTCTAATAAATTATTATTGTGAACAACGGAACAATAAATCACATTTGAAGCAAGAATTTTTCTTTTTAACATCTCTTGGGTTATAAACGTTTTGTAAGCTAAATGATTCTGAGACTTGAATGTAAAATTAGGAATTCCATTAATGCCTTTTATTTCTAATTTTACTTTATTTCCTTCTGATATTTTTTTCCAATTTTTTTTGATTACTAGTCCGATACCATCAATAACTTTCCAGGACTTAGTTTTTTCCATAACATCTATTGTGGCCAATGCCGCTGTTGATCCGACTCTTTCTGTCCAAAAAGTACTACTTATAAAGGTTGAGTTGCATGACTCCATAACATTCTTGGTTCCTATTACTGCGTTAATCGCATGTCCGTTTCCTAAAGCTTTTCCAAAAATAGCAATATCAGGATTAACATTGTAATATTTATGAAGTCCTCCAAGGGTCTGTCTAAATCCAGTTGTACATTCGTCAAATATCAAAACAATATTTTTTTTATTGGCGAGATCTCTAATCTTCTCTAAAAAGTTATTTTTTGGTTCATGATTTCTTTGAACTTCCATTTTAATAACACCAATATTATTCTTTTCTACGATCTTTTTGATTTGCATAAAGTTATTATATTCAAAAGGAAAAACTGAATTTTTTAAATATTTTGGAACGCCTTTTATTGGCACATTATTCATTAAATGTTGGCTTAAATTATTTTTGTTACTAAGATTACTTGCCAAATACCAATCGTGCCAACCGTGATACCCACAAATTGCAACATTGTCTTTTCCTGATGCCGCTCGTGCTATTCTAATTGCTACAGAGTTTGCTTCCCCACCTGACCTGGTAAATCTAACCATTTCAGACCAAGGATGTAATTCAATTAATTTCTCTGCTAATTTTATTTCTTCAATTGAGTTTAAAGTTGTCATCGCTCCTTTTCGAACAACTTCAATAACTTTTTTTTCTATGATCGGATGAGCATAACCCAAAACATTAGTGCCAACACCCATAAACGATAGATCGTTAAAGCACGATCCATTAAGATCCCAAATTTTGTAACCTTTGCTTTTAGAATAATACGCTGGCCATTTTTCTGGTAAAAATAAATCTGGATTTTTAGAAAAAAGCATCGTGCCACCAGGTATTACCCGTTGTGCTCTTTTCCACATCTTTTGTCCTTCATTCATATTATAGCCTTCATTTGTATTTATTTGACTATTTTCCGAAAAAATTTTTTTATTAGACTTATATAAATCTAAGATATTTTCTTGAGTAATAAATATATTATTTTTGTTATGAAAAAATATTTTTTTTATAACAGCTAAATCCTGCGGTTCGTCTAAAGTCAGTCTAATAAATGAATAATCATTAAAATTTAAAAGATTATACTTTTTAAAATTTTTATGATTAATTATATACTCAGTAACATGTTCTTTTTCTGATTTTTTTTTACTATTATAATACGCTTTCTGCAAAGCACTAAATTTGAACACTTCTACATCCAAACCATCGGGAAAAGTACGTGGATTAGTATTTGATGCATATTCAACTTTTTCTAAAAAAAAGTTTTTTATTAAGTCATCAACAATTTCGAAATCAACTAAAGGACAGTCAGCTGTAATTCGTAAAATGTTTTCAGCATTAAAAAATTTAGAAATTTGAAAATATCTCTTTAAAACATTTTCTTCAGAGCCCGCATAGTAATCAATTTTTAATTTTTTACATAGACTAATAATTTTTATGTCATTAATATTTTTAGTACACCCAACAACAATTTTTGAAATATTTTTACATTTTCTTAAACGCCTAATTATAATCTCTAAAATCGTATTATTATTAATTTTTTGCAAAACTTTACCAGGAAATCTTTTTGAATTGTAACGCGCCTGTATTATTGCTAAAACTTTATTTTTTTTTATGACCATCTTCTTGGATCAATTAAATTTAAATTATTTGAGCTGAATTTTTTTGTTACTTTAATACTCCTTTTATTAAAATTATTTAATATCTCCTTGAATTGATAATGATTATCAAAACCAATTACTAAATAATCTATTTGTTTAAATTGCTTTACAAAGTGAAGGCAAGCCTTTAATCTTGTCATATTTTTTAATTTACACCATTCTGCAAATTGATCTAATAACTTTTTATTATTTTTAAAATTATTAATTAACTTATAATCATTAATTAATAATCCCTGTAAAAAACAAGATCTTACAAAAATTTTTTTTTTATTTTTTTTTAACTTTTTAATCCATCCTTGATTTAGCAATCTTTGATCAAATATATTAAATGGTGCCTGAACTATATCTGGTTTCCAAAATTTCCATATTTTTTTTAAATCAATTGGATTATAAATTGATAAGCCAATTTTTTTTATAATTCCTCGCTTTTTTAATTCTCTTAAAATCTTTAAATAAAGACGTCCTTTAACTCCAAGGACGTCTTTAAAATCATGAACCAATACTCCATAAATTGAATTAACTTTTAGTCTGGCTAATGAAGATTTGATCGTTTTATTCACCCAATTATTAAGACAAACATTGCCATTAGGTATTTTTATTTTAGTAATTATGGACAGTTTCTTTAACTTACTCTTTCCTATAACTGTTTCGCTTTCACCATAATTTATAGCTGTGTCAATAAAAGTTATTTTAGATTTTAAAATAAGTTTTTCTACTTTTTTAAATTCTTTGATATTGATTTTTTTTTTATTAAATATTCCGTATTTAAATCCAAACTGTGCGGTTCCTATAGCTAGTTTCATATATAAAAATTTAATCTATAAGTTCAATATTAGTATTTATAGACATTTTATATGGTAAATTTTAATTTTTTTTAATTAAATAAGTATTATCTCTTCCTATATCCAATTCATAAAAAGATTTAAAAATTTGATAAAGTTTATTTAATTCATAATTCTTAAAAAAGTAATTTGTTATTTCACATCTTAACAAATGAATGTTTTTTCCTAAAAATTTATCCGAGGTATAATCAAACTCTTTTTTTAGCAAAAATAATTCCACTGGAAAATCAGATATAGCATCTAAAATACGAAAATCTTTTTTTATTCCAAAATTTTTAAAATTATACTTATTAAAGTAATTAAGATGCTCTGGAGTAGCAACCCAATATCTTTTTTTTTTAACAACTTTGTTAGTTGTTTTTTGTAGAAATGAGAAATCATTAGGAATAGTAATTAAAAATAAAGTTGATTTTTTAGTATTTAGAAAAAGATCTTTCAAAAATATATTTATATCCGGTACATGCTCTAAAACATTGTTTAAGGTTATAATGTCGAATTTTTTTATTTTTTTTTTTATAAAGACTTTAGGATCATTTTCTTGAAAATTTATTTTTTTTTTAATAGACCTGTCCAAGTTGCTTACTGAATAATCCACGCCCAAATGATTTTTAAAAAAATTTTTTACATCATATAAAAATCTTCCTGTCCCAGCTCCAATATCTAATATGCTAAGATCTTTTAAATTTTTTTTTAGGAATTTTTTTATCATAAAAATTTTGATTAAAGCTTGAGATTTGTGATAAATTTTTTCTGATTCTAGCAATTCATCCTTATATGAAATATTACTACTAAAATATTTTTCTTTATAATATTTTCTCAATTCTTCTAGATTTGGCATTGGTTGACAATCGTAATATCCAATACTATTTTTTTTAATATTAAATTTTTTTTTCATTATTTATTTCTACAATATAATAACATTCTTATTAAAAGTTATATTAGAATTTACTATACAATTTTAAAATTAGATCTTATTATTTTTAAAGTCTCAGGTCCGTGCTTAAAAATTAAATCAATTATTGAATGTTGATGTTTGTTATCAAATTCTAATTCCGTGGCATTATTATAAATAAAAAATTTTATATTATATTTTTCAAAGATTTTATTATAATTACTTAAATAATCTTTAGATCCTATAGTAGAAACGTAAGTTTTACATTTTTGTGACTCGCAAATTTGATAAATGAGCTCAGCATTTTTATACTTTTCAATTTTTAAACTTGATAGAAAAATTATATTTTTAGAGATTCCCAAAATTTCTAAAAATATCTCCACTAAATTTAAATTTAAATCTAAAAGAAATTTAAATTTTTTATTATAAACTTTTGAAATTATTGGAAAATAACTATCAAAATATTTACTTTTTTTATAAGCTCTTTCTATCGTTTTTAAATGCTTATTCACATAATTGCTTGAATCGTCAATCTCAACATCTAGTATAAGCTGCTCTCTTTTATTTTTTTTTAAAACAGGAACAGTCAGCAAGTGATCTGCTTCATTAAAATTTATATAATTCCTTTGCTGCCAGCTCCTTTCATTGAATTGAACATTGTCCATAAAAATAAACTTATCAACAAAATCTATTAATCCAAAATAACCTGGATAGGGTATGAATGTTGGCTGAGATGCTCCAATTATCATAAAATATTTTATTTAAAATTTAAATGTTTCATATTTTAAATAATTTCAATAATTCTTTTTTAAATTCATTTTTATGCAGACCTGGACACAGAACAGTTGATTTCCACAATAAACTGTAAGGTTTTGATGCATTCTTATTAGTCAACAAAGCCAACAGTAATAATACTCTTTGCTTAAATGCTATCTTTTTTAAAATAATAATATTTAATTTTTTGATTGGGGTTGATACTTGATATAAAATTTCTCCACTATCAAATTTTTCATTTACTAAATGAGCGGATGAACAAAAAATTTTATTTCCGTCTTTGAAAGTTCTTTTTATAGCATTAAGACCTTTATAATTTGGAAGTAATGAATTATGTATATTTACTGTACAAAAATTATTATAAATTAATTTATCAATTAGTTTTGTATAAAAAAGAATAATTTTTTTTGGCTTAAAGTTAACGCAGGAATTAAATGCTAGTTTATTAAAATTAAGATGATCGCGATCAGAAAAATACTGAACGTTAATATTTTTTTTTTTAGGGTATCTATATTTTTTCGAAGAAATTATTAAAAAATTTTTTTTTTCTAGTTTAAAAATTTTTAATGTTTTAAAAAAAGTTCCTAATCTACTATTTGTAATTATACAATAATTATCATTCATTTTATATTTTATTACTATATATATTATTTTTTCTTATAAAATAATATATTTCGTAATCTATTGTTTTTTTATCAATATATATTTTCTTAATTTTTAATTTTTTTTTTAAAAAATTTTCAATTAGTAATTTTTTTGGATAAAAAAGTCTTCTAGATCTAAAATCAACATTTGAAGACATAGTATTAAATGCAAAACCTGTCTTTGAAATTTTATGCATATGATTTATACATTTTTTTACGTAAACGATCATTAGTCTATTGCTCAAACTTGATCTAAGCGTGAAAACACCATTGCAAATAATATAATCAAATTTTTGGTTAACACTTAACAAATTTTTTTTTTTGAATTTCAGATTTGAGAAATTTTTATACTTTTTTTTTGCATAAGAAATCATTTCTTGGACTAAGTCAATTCCACAATACTGTAATAACTTCTCTTTGTTACAAAAATTTATTAATTCTCCGTACCCACAACCTACATCAAGTAATGAATATTTTTTTTTTTCATTACAGAATTTCATAAGTCTCAGAAGGTTTTTATATCGTTTTTGAGTTTTAATTTTATTATGCCATCCAACGCCTTTCGGGCTTGCGCCAAATCTTTGAAAAGCCCTGGAATAAAAACTTTTTATTTCAAGCATTTAATTAAATATCTTAAGTAAATTTTTTTTTCTTAACTTATTTTGAGCTTTAGAATAATTAATGTAATAATTTTTTTTATTAACCTCTAGTTTATTTTTTCTTGTTAATAAATTTATTTTTTTATTTTTATTTAAAAAATGAATATACTTATTCTGGTTTAAAAAAAGTGGCACTACATTTGGATAATGATTGTTTACAAGAATATTAATTAAAGTTTGTCCTCCGGGACAAATAATAATTTTACTTTTTTCACAAAATTTATTAATCACTTTTTGTTTAACAAATTTATATTTTTTCCAATCTTTTTTATATTTTAAAATCTTTAAAACCTTCTTATTCTTTATATTTATAATAATTTTATTATTAATATTTGTTTCTTTAATTTTTTTTTCAATTTTCTTAAAAAAATATAACTGCTTTTTATTATTTAGTATAATTAAAATCTTATTTATTTTTTTATTATTTTTTTTTTTTATTAATGGCAATGAATAATTTTGTCCAAAATAACATTTATCATTTTTATAATTAGCTGATTTATATTTAACTAAAATTTCTTTTGCATATTTAAAACTATCATACTGATAAAATTCTATAGGTATTTTGAATTGAAAATCATTTAGTATAATAGTTTTTTTAAATTTTTTTTTTAGATAATTCTCGATCTTTTTTGAAAATATATATGTATCTAAAAATATTATTTGCTTATTTGTTTTTTTTAAAATTGTTAATAGCGAGGCTAGAGTATCAAAAGTTAAAAAATTTGATTTTTTAAATTTTTTTATAAAATTATATAAATTATTAGTTCGTTTGTAATGACCAAGTCCTGAATTCTTGCTTTTCCATGCCAAAAATAAGATCATTTAATAATTAAATTGGGCAAATTACCTCTCATTCTGAGCCGTCCTCTTTCAGTGGGTGGCTGGTAATTCTCATATCCTAAAATTATTTTTTGGTTTTTATTAACATGCTTCTTTAGTTTTGTTGGCAATCCATAGGGAACAGCAAAAGTTTGTCTGAGATGCCACCTTGAAAAAGACAAGGTTAGAATTGCTCTTGGGCCATCTGATATTTTTTCAGATGAACCATGCCATAAAGAGGAGTTAATTACTATTAACGTACCTGCATCTCCTGAGATCTTTATAGATTTTTTTTGATCGCTCTTTCTCGGATATCTGCAAATTTTATGAGAATAAGGAACAATTTGTGTAGGACCATCTATTATTTTTACATCCTTTAAATATATAAAAAAATGTAAATGCGTTGGTGGGTGTACTCCGCATATTCTGGAATCAATGTGTAAATTTTGTGGCTTATTTTTTCCAAATAAAATCCTAGAATGCAACGCATCAAATTGATAAACGTTTTTATCGTCTGAATGGGCTCCTACTCTGAAATAGTTCTGACATATACCATTTATAGTTTTATTAAAAATTAACTTTAGAAAATTTTTATCTTTATTTTGCAAATTGTACAGTAAACTCGCATTATTATGAAACTTTGATGGATTATTTAAAGTTATTTTTTTGTTTATAATTTTTTTATAATAACAATCTACTACTTTTTTAGAAAAAAAATTTTTTATTACTACAAATCCTTTTTTATACAGATTATTATTTAATTGATTAAAATTGATTTCTTTAATAATCATAAATTTAAAAATTTAGTTAAAATTATTGTAAACATATATTTTAAAAATTGATATCAAAATATAATAAACCATTTTTTATTGCAGAAATATCGGCGAACCATAAAGGTTGTATAAAATTAGCAAAAAAACTAATTCAAATTTCAAAAAAATCTGGAGCGGATGCTGTAAAGCTTCAAACGTATGAACCTGTTGACATTACTTTAAATTCTAAAGAAAATTTCTTTAAAATAAATAAATCTATATGGGGCAGTGACAACTTGTGGGATTTATACAAAAGAGCTCAAACTCCATTATCTTGGCATAAAGAATTATTTAATTACTCAAAAAAAATAGGTATATTATGTTTTAGCAGTCCTTTCAGTGTTCGTGCCGTGAACTACTTAGAGCAATTAAAATGCCCTATATATAAAGTCGCATCTTTTGAAGCTAATCATTTTCAGTTACTAAAACGTATAGCTGAGACAAAAAAACCTATAATTATATCGACTGGCTTGTCTAATATTAGGGATCTAGAAGAATCTATTAACTTTCTAAAAAAAAACAAGTCGGGAAAAATTCATTTATTATATTGCGTAAGCAAATATCCCTCTAAAATATCTGATTTTAATTTTTCAAATATAGAAATATTAAAAAAAAAATTTAAACTGACTGTTGGATTTTCTGATCATTCTACAAATGATATTGTGGCATACTCAGCGGTAGCGTATGGAGCTGAAATTATAGAAAAACACATTGCAATAGACAGAGAATCTATCGATAGTAAATTTTCTAAGAATATTTTTCAATTAAAATCATTTATACAAAATTTAAAAACTATTCCCTTATTAAAAAACAACAGCAAAAAATATTCTTTGCCAAAAAAAAATATAAATAAAAAATTTAAAAGATCAATTTTTACAATAGATAATATAAAGAAAAATACAAAAATTTGTAAAGAAAATATAACTGCCATTAGACCTGCTAATGGCATAAATGCGAAATATTACTTTAAAGTAATTGGAAAAATTGCAAAAAAAAATATAAAAAAAAATACTCCTTTGAAATTTTCAGATTTAAAAATTTGATAAATTTTATATATATGAATTCATTAACACTGTAATTTGTATCAAGAAAAGTTTTTTCAGTGCATAAATCAAGCCAATTGAGCTATTAGTAACGGTAAGCTTAACGTGTTACCACGCTTCCACACCCGTCCTATCAACGTCGTAGTCTACGACGGCTCTATAGGAAGAA
>Ga0114968_10001257_pt1 | contig 19356 bp, 19 predicted proteins | sample M_130807_EF_Meta_FD_87020 | JGI IMG/M metagenome (GOLD analysis project Ga0114968, IMG submission 87020) | Freshwater microbial communities from Lake Montjoie, Canada to study carbon cycling - M_130807_EF_MetaG | ecosystem: Environmental > Aquatic > Freshwater > Lake | place: Lake Montjoie...
CGCCTTATTGGCGGGCGACGCTCTGCAGCTACTTGCGTTTGATTTACTTGCACAAATGCCGATCGCGCCCGAGTTGATTGTCCTGGCGATTCGCGACCTAGCCCGTGCCGCAGGAAGCTTAGGGATGGCGGGTGGGCAAGCCATTGACTTAGAAAGCGTGGGCAAAGCTCTGACGCAACAGGCATTGCAACAAATGCATCTGCTAAAAACAGGGGCCTTGCTTGAGGCCAGCGTGTCGTTGGGTGGGTTGGCCGGCGGGGCAAACGCGCAACAGCGTCAGGCGCTTGACGCCTACGCTGCGGCCATGGGTCTGGCCTTTCAGGTCATCGACGATGTGCTTGATGTCACGGCCGATAGTACGCAGTTGGGTAAGACCCCAGGCAAAGATGCTGCGGCAAACAAGCCAACCTATGTCACACTAATGGGGCTAGAGCAAGCCCGTGCCTTCGCGGGCGCACTGCACCAACAGGCCTTGGCTGCCTTGAACCCGTTGGGCGCCGCCGCAGCGCAATTGGCAGGCTTGGCCGACTTTATTGTTTTACGCGACCACTAAAATGCTTGCGATCATTAAAGTGTTTGTAATTATTTAACGATTCGTTGATGCGTTGATTCGCTGGTTCGTTGCTCGTATGCTTGCGATGATTTTTTGTAGAAGTTCAGAGACTTATGCCAACCGATTTGCTTGACCGTATTCATTCTCCTGCCGACTTGAAGCCGCTTGATAAGCGCGAGCTTCGCAAGTTGGCCGATCAGCTGCGCGCCTTTGTGCTTGACTCTGTGTCGCGCACCGGTGGGCATCTGTCGTCAAATCTGGGTACGGTCGAACTCACCGTCGCGCTGCACTATGTCTACGACACACCCCATGACCGCATTATTTGGGACGTGGGTCACCAGTCGTATCCACACAAGATATTGACCGGACGTAAAGCGGGTATGAGCACGCTCAGGCAGTTCGGCGGCATGTCTGGCTTTCCCAAGCGCAGTGAATCCGAATATGACGCCTTTGGTACCGCACATTCTTCGACCTCGATTTCTGCGGCGCTAGGCATGGCAGTTGCCTCGCGTAATGCAGGTGTATCACGCCAGCATATCGCTGTCATTGGCGATGGCTCGATGTCGGCCGGGATGGCGTTTGAAGCCATGAATAACGCTGGCGTCACGCCAGACATCAACTTGTTGGTGATTCTTAACGACAACGATATGTCGATTTCGCCGCCAGTCGGCGCGCTTAATCGCTATCTGGCGCGGTTAATGTCCGGGCAGTTTTATGCTGCGGCTAAAAATGTTGGGCGCTCGGTGTTGCAACACATTCCGCCAGTGCTTGAACTCGCGCGGCGTTTTGAAGAGCACGCCAAAGGTATGGTCACCCCGGCGACCTTGTTCGAAGAAATGGGCTTCAATTATGTTGGGCCTATTGATGGACACGATCTTGATTCGTTGATCCCAACCTTGCAAAACATGCGTGCCCTGAAAGGGCCACAGTTTTTGCATGTCGTGACTAAAAAAGGCCAAGGCTACAAGCTTGCCGAGGCCGATCCCGTGCTGTATCACGGGCCCGGCAAGTTCGATCCTGCCATCGGGATCCAAAAGCCTACCGCAATCCCTAAGACAACTTTTACGCAAGTGTTTGGCACGTGGCTATGCGACATGGCCGCCCAAGACGCGCGCTTGGTAGGCATCACGCCTGCGATGCGTGAGGGCAGTGGCATGGTTGAATTTGAGCGTCGCTTTCCTAAGCGTTATTTTGACGTGGGGATTGCCGAGCAGCATGCGGTGACCTTTGCCGCAGGCCTGGCCTGTGAGGGCCAAAAACCGGTGGTGGCGATTTATTCGACCTTTTTGCAGCGTGGTTATGATCAGTTGATTCATGATGTTGCACTGCAAAATCTTGATGTGACCTTTGCGCTAGACCGCGCTGGTCTGGTTGGCGCTGATGGCGCAACCCACGCGGGTAACTACGATATTGCTTTTGTTCGCTGCATTCCAAATATGGTGGTGGCGACGCCCTCTGACGAAAGCGAATTGCGGTTGCTGTTGTCAACCTGTTACCAACATCCGGGCCCCGCAGCGGTGCGTTATCCGCGCGGAGCAGGGGCTGGTGCGGTGCCTCAAACAGACCTCGCTACGGTTGAAGTCGGCCGAGGGTTGGTGCGCCGACAAGGTAAAAATATCGCGATGTTGGTGTTTGGTACCTTGCTACCCGCCGCGCTCAAAGCCGCCGATGCCTTAAATCTCACGGTGGCAGATATGCGTTTCGTCAAGCCGCTTGATGTCGCGTTAATGCTCGAATTGACGGCGACGCACGCGGGGCTTGTTACGCTCGAAGAAGGCGCGATCATGGGTGGGGCAGGCAGTGCCGTCGCAGAAGCGCTGGCCGCCGCGGGGGTTGTGTGCCCGCTACTGCAGCTTGGCCTGCCTGACCGATTTATTGACCACGGCGAGCAAGGCGCTTTGCTAGCCAACGTTGGGCTCGACGCTGCTGGCATTGAGGGTTCAATTCGCGCCCGCTTTGCCGCGCAGTTAGCCGCTTAAGCGCGGCAAGATACGTCAGGATCCACATAAAATTCAAAAGCAAAGAAATACTTGCTTTTCTAGGTTGGACTGAAGATGCGTCAAGCTTTGCTAGCGTCGTCGACCCTGCGATTCAGTTCGCTGCTTGCATTATTAGCGTAAACATACGATAATTAAAGGCTTTCTTGCTCGACCAACCAGTTTTTGGTGTGGCGGGCTGCCCCCGAGGCGCGCTTTTTATAGGTTCTTCGGACATCCTTAGGAGTTCAAATGCGTCATTACGAAGTTGTTTTTATTGTTCACCCAGACCAAAGCGAGCAAGTCCCCGCAATGGTCGAGCGTTATCAAGCGCTGGTGACCACCCAAGGCGGTAAAGTGCACCGCACCGAAGATTGGGGCCGTCGTCAACTCGCATACCCCATTCAAAAACTGGTCAAAGCACATTATGTGTGTTTCAACATCGAATGTGGTCAACCTACGCTCGACGAACTCGAGCATTCGTTTCGCTACAACGACGCCGTACTGCGTCACCTTGTCATCAAGACTAAAGCCGCTCAAGCCGAGCCTTCACTCATGATGAAACAAGTTGAACGCGACGAAGCCCGTAAGGCTTCGGCTGAAACAACGCCCGGCGAGGCTGAGTAATCTAGGTACGTTGTGAATCGGCTTGAAGTACAGGGTCAGATATTTGAGCTTTCCCCCTTAAGGTACACGCCATCCGGGGTTGCAGTGCTTGAATTTCTTCTCTCACACGAGTCCGAAGTCACTGAGGCAGGTCAACCACGCCGCTTAAGCTTCACGCTGGCAGTTGTGGCGATGGGAGACCTGGCACAGATGGCACGCACAACAAGCTTGGGTTGCACAGTACGCGTCCAGGGGTTTTTAGCGCCGGTTCGAAAAGATTCACCAAAATTTAGGCTGCATGCGCAGCAAATTCAACAGATTTAAGCGAGGCACATCATGGCTTTCTTCGGTAAACGTAAAGAAAAAAAGAAGTTCACCCAACAAAATCCGCTATTTAAGCGTCGTAAATTCTGCCGCTTCAGCGCGGCAAACGTCGATCAAATTGATTACAAAGATCTCGACACCTTGCGTGATTTCATTCAAGAAAACGGCAAGATTATTCCTGCACGTCTGACCGGTACTAAGGCGATCTACCAGCGCCAACTTGATACCGCAATCAAGCGCGCACGCTTTTTGGCACTGTTGCCCTTCACTGATAACCATAACTAATCCAGGGGCACACCATGCAAATTATTCTGCTCGAAAAAGTCGTTAACGTTGGTAACCTAGGTGAAGTTGTGCGTGTGCGTGATGGTTACGCGCGCAATTTTCTGATCCCCCAGAAAAAAGCCCGTCGCGCGACTGAAACTGCTTTAAAAGAGTTTGAAGTTCGCCGTGCTGAACTTGAAAAAATCCAAGCCGAGAAACTCGCTTTGGCGCAGGCCTTGGGTCAGCGTCTCGAAAGCTTCGCGTTAAAAATCACGCAAAAAGCCGGCGTTGACGGTCGTCTGTTTGGTTCGGTGACCAACATGGATATTGCAACCGCTCTGGTGGCAGCAGGTTTTGCTGGCATCGAGAAAGCGCAAATCCGTTTGCCCGAAGGTCCGCTAAAGGCTGTCGGTGAATTCCCTGTGCAAGTGGCTATCCATCCTGATGTGGTCAGCAGTATCTCGATTGTTGTCGTTGGCGACGTAGTCTAAGTCTCTACCCGCTTGCACTAGACAAAAAGCCGGCTCAGGTCGGCTTTTTGTATTTGAGTGTGCAAGGTGTGTGGTACTTCTAAGCTAAAGTTGCCTATTAGAGGTTACAAAGTTCACCACAAACATGATGCCTGCTTGGCAACGTGCAAAGCAGTTCTCAACTCAGTACAGTTCATTCCAGTACTCTCCAACGCCCTCAGAAATCGTGACACAGCCTCTAATTAACCCGCATGCAGATGACGCTCCTGCTGTCGTCACACACGCAGACGACGCGCGGTTCAAGTTCGCGCTAGACGCCTGGCTGCTGTCGCACGCGAACGATGCGGCTGGCGTGTCGTTTGTTGAGTTTGCTGGGTACCCCTGCGTGGTTAAGCGTCACCGCGCAAAGTGGTTTTCGCCGCTGATCGCTGGGCTGAAATTTGTCAGAGTTGTTGTGCTGTCCTGGCTGTGTTGGCTGTTGATGAACGAACGGCCCTCGCCACAGCGGTTATTGAAAAATACTCTACAAGATGAGGCGGATCGCTTAGTTCGGCTGAAAGCGGCTGGCAGTTCAGTGCCAAATGTTTGGTATCGGGCACCTGATCTTTTGGTCCTAGAGTATGTGGGTCAAGATATGCCCTACTTAATCCGTATTGCAACCCCAGAGGGCCGCCTGAAGCTGATGAATAGGGCTGCCCAAGAACTCGCGCATTTTCACCACGCTGGCTTTGTGCATGGCGGTGCGCAGTTGCGTAATCTCATGATGCACGATGATGGCACCGCAACGCGCATCGATTTCGAAGAAAATATTGGTGAAGCACTATCCTTGCCGCTCGCACAGGCTTATGACGTATTTCAGATGCTGTCCTCGATGGCCGGTTTGCGTGGCCATGAATTTAGCCCCACCGAGCGCCAGGCGCTTTGCCAACAATTGCTAACGGCCTATCTAGGGGCCAACCCCGATCCGCTGGTGCGGGCCTCGTTGGCCGCAATTCAGAAAAATTTCGCAGCAATAAAAAAATATCTGGGCTGGTTGCTTAAATGGATTCCAGGCCGTGATGTTCAGGGTTTTTTATATGTCACAAACACCTTACGGTTATCATTGAATGATGAATAATGCTCCTGATCCACAGCTCGAATATCTTCGCGTGCCGCCACATTCGGTTGAGGCCGAACAATCGGTGCTTGGCGGGCTGTTGCTCGACAATGGTGCCTGGGAGCGCGTCACCGACGTCGTGAATGAAGACGATTTTTATCGGTTTGATCACCGCTTAATTTGGCATCACATCGCGCGCCTGATCAACTTGTCGCGCCCGGCCGACGTGGTCACTGTCAACGAGTCTTTAGCCAGCGTTGGTAAGTCTGAAGAGGTAGGGGGGCTAAGCTATCTCAATGCCCTGGCGCACAACACGCCCTCGGCCGCCAATATCCGCCGCTACGCTGAAATTGTGCGCGAGCGCTCGATGCTACGCAAGCTGGTCACGGTGGCTGACGAAATCGCAGCAACTGCGTTTAATCCTCAGGGTAAAGAGGCGCGTCAATTGCTTGACGAAGCCGAGTCTAAAGTTTTTAAGATCGCCCAAGAGGGGGCGAAAGCCTCGGCAGGGTTTCGTGAAATTCAGCCACTCTTGTCTGAAGTGGTGGATAAGATTGACGAGCTGTACCACCGTGAGGGCAACACCGATGTGACGGGTGTGCCAACGGGGTTTACCGATCTCGACAAAATGACTTCAGGGTTGCAAGGTGGTGACTTGGTGATTGTGGCCGGTCGACCTTCGATGGGTAAAACCTCTTTGGCCATGAATATTGCAGAGCACGTCGCCATTGAACAAGGGATTCCGGTCGCTGTGTTTTCAATGGAGATGGGCGCCGTGCAGTTGGCGATGCGTATGTTGGGTTCGGTCGGCATGCTCGACCAGCACCGTATGCGGACGGGTAAGTTGTTAGCGGATGATTGGCCGCGCGTCACGCACGCTGTGCAACGCATGCAAGACGCTCAACTCTATATAGACGAAACCCCAGCCTTGAGCTCGGTTGAGGTCAGGGCGCGCGCGCGTCGACTGGCGCGTCAGTGCGGCAAGCTTGGGCTGATTGTGATCGATTACTTGCAACTGATGGGCGCAAGCTCTGCAGGCGAAAACCGTGCCACTGAGATTTCAGAGATCAGCCGCTCGCTCAAGGCCTTGGCCAAAGAGCTTGATTGCCCTGTGATTGCGCTCTCGCAGTTGAATCGTAGTCTCGAGCAGCGCCCCAACCGACGTCCCGTCATGAGCGATCTGCGCGAATCGGGCGCCATCGAGCAAGATGCCGACTTGATTTTGTTTATTTATCGCGACGAAGTCTATAACCCTGATTCACCCGATAAGGGCACCGCTGAAATTATCATTGGTAAACAGCGTAACGGCCCAATCGGAACAGTCAGATTAACGTTCCAAGGTTCAAGTACACGGTTCTTGAATTTCGCGGGGGGCGGTGGTGGTGGTGCAGCTTATTGAAGCAGCAGGCTCTCTCGAGCCTGCACACCATCAAGCCCGGCCACGATTTGAGTCTGCGTACTTTCTAACCCAGCCACGCTTTGAGTCTTTGCGCTGTCTGAACCAATCACGACTCGGTTCTGTTGAACCCACTGCTTGATTTTGACAGCGTCACCTACCCGAGTACCTTTGCCATCTGCGTTCAGCAAAATGATCGCCATGTCGCGGTTGTTAATGCGGGCGAGCATCACTAGGCATTGCCCCGCCTCATTGATGTAGCCGGTTTTAGACACCTTAATATCCCACGTTGGATTCATCACTAGCATGTTGGTATTTCGAAACAACGTTGGGTGGCCGCTTGAGCGCACTTCGTGTTGCTCATCTGTGGTGTAGTGACGAATGGCCGGGCGCATAGCGGACGCCTGTAAAAGCTTGACCAGGTCGCGCGGACTCGCCACGTTTTCACTTGACAAGCCTGTGGGCTCGACGAATCGGCTCTGTGTCATTCCAAGTTGTTTGGCTTTGCTATTCATGGCGGCAACAAACGCCGTCATACCACCCGGGTAGTGTCTGCCCAGTGCATTGGCCGCACGGTTCTCTGAAGACATTAAGGCCAAGTGCATCATGTCACCGCGTGAAAGCTTTGTGCCAACGGGCAAACGCGAGCGACTATGTTTGACGGTATCAACGTCGCTCGTTGTCACCTCGATCATGTCGCTCATCGATTGATTCGCATCAACAACCACAATGGCCGTCATCAATTTTGTGATTGAGGCGATTGGGCGTGGAGTGTCGTCGCTACGCGCAAACAGCGTGGTGTTGCTGCTGAGGTCTTGCACAAGCACAACGTTCGAGCGCACGGCGCTAATCGAACCCGCTGTGGCCGCACCTGCCGCTACGCCTGCTGCAACGCCTGCCGTATTGCGGGCTTTCGGTGCGTTTGAGGGCTTGACAGCGGATGATTTGATTGCACTTGAATTGGATTTTGCCGATGGCTGATTGGCGGCGTCAGCCACAGAGCGACTGCCTTGCGGCGTACCTGACGGTGCGACGACCTTTTTGGTGGTCTTTGTGCTGCTTGTTTTTTTCTTGGCTTTGGCGCTGCCAGTGGTCGCAGCTGGTTTTTTGGCTGTGTTGTCGACAGGGGCTGCCGCTGTTTGCGCGAGTATGGGCGAACTCGCAATGGTCAAGCTCAAGCTGACAAGCCCTACAAGCCACGACTTTCGACAGGGTAAATTAAACTTAAAAAACATTCTGCGTGCCTTGCAAAGTATAAAAACCATGCAAATTATATACTTAGCTTTAATACTTAAACTAGTTTTTTACTGATTTGGGCTAAATTTTTATTGATATGACCCAAAACTAGGGTTTACCATTATTTTTCTTGTTTAGTAGGCTGAGCGCCATCTCAAAAGCTTCGCGTAACGAAGCGGGGTCTGCAATCCCTTTGCCCGCAATATCAAACGCTGTGCCGTGGTCAACGCTGGTTCTGACAAAGGGCAGACCCACGGTGATATTGACGCCTTGGTCGATGCCCAAATACTTAATCGGGATCAGACCCTGATCGTGATACTGCGCGACGCAGATATCAAACTCACCGTTGCGCGCGCGCATAAAGAGCGTGTCGCCCGGCCAAGGGCCTGAGGCTCGGATCCCTTGCGCCTGAGCTTGCGCGATCGCGGGTGCGATGGTGTCAAGATCTTCGCGGCCAAATTTACCGTGTTCGCCCGCGTGCGGATTTAAGCCCGCGACACCAATGCGCGGCGAGGCAATACCCATCGCCTGACAAGCTTGCTGCGCGAGTTCGATCGTACGCAATTCAAGCGCTTGCGTGAGTGTCGGTGAGACCTCAGATAGCGCAATGTGGATTGTCGCGAGGATGACGCGCAGCTGATCGTTCACCAGCATCATCGCCACATGCTGTGTGCCAGAGCGCTGCGCCAGAATCTCGGTATGCCCCGGAAAATCAAGCCCCGCTGCATGCATGGCCTCTTTGTTTAAGGGCGCTGTGACGATTGCACTCACCTTGCCAAGCATCGCGTCGTCGATTGCCAAGCACAGTGCATCATAGGCGGCTTGACCCGCACGCGCATCAATACGCCCTAACGGTAGGTCTACGGGTAATGCTGGGGCTGTGGAGCGCACAAACAGGCATCCCGCCTTTTCAGCGTAAGTGTTGAATGCATTGACATCAATCAGCTCAACAATGCGCAGAGGCGCTTTGAGCGCTATACGGGCGCGTTGCAGAGCCCCCGCATCGCCGTACACCACACAGGGTGCTGGCAGCCCCGCCACGTGAAGTTTGACAACGATCTCAGGGCCAATGCCAGCCGCATCCCCGAGCGTGAGCGCCAGAGGGGCAGTCAGGGAGGAAGGTGTCGAGCAAAGAGTCATGATTGTGTTATTCAAAATTGCTGCATTTAATTAGCAAAAGCAGCGCTGTGTACTTAGAGTATCGCACCCTGGCCTTGACGACTGATTACCTGTGTGGCGAACGCCCTAGTCAAGGCGACTAGGGTGACACGTTCTTAAAGAACCTCGCCCGCATAGTCGGCCAAGCGCGAGCGCTCACCGCGCTGCAACGTGACATGTCCAGCGTGTGGCCAGCCTTTGAAACGATCCACTACAAAGGTCAGGCCTGAGCTGCCTTCGGTCAGGTACGGGGTGTCGATCTGCGCGATGTTGCCTAAGCAAACTACCTTGGTGCCCGGTCCGGCTCGCGTGATAAGCGTTTTCATTTGTTTAGGCGTTAAGTTTTGTGCTTCGTCGATGATGAGGTATTTGTTCAAAAACGTACGCCCGCGCATAAAGTTCAAAGACTTGACTTTAATTTTTGAACGAATCAGCTCCATGGTGGCTGCACGGCCCCACTCGTTACCGTGCGAGTTGCTGGTGCCACCACCACCTTCGGTTTCACCCATGTTCAACACATCGAGGTTATCTTCGAGTGCGCCCATCCAGGGCATCATCTTTTCTTCTTCGGTGCCAGGTAAAAAGCCGATGTCTTCACCGACGGGCACCGTCACGCGTGTCATGATGATCTCGGTGTAGCGCTTGGTCTCAAGCACTTGGGCAAGGCCTGCGGCAAGCGTCATGAGTGTTTTGCCAGTGCCTGCCTGGCCCAGCAAAGACACAAAGTCACATTCAGGATTCATCAGAAGATTCATCGCAAAATTTTGCTCGCGATTGCGTGACGTGACACCCCAAACGTTGTTTTTTCCATGGGTGTAATCGCGCAAGGTGGCGAGTACTGCGGTTTTGCCGTTGACTTCGCGCACCTGCGCATAGAGCGGCATCGGACCTTCAAAGTAGACGAACTGATTGATCATGAACTGGCTGCACAACGGGCCGTTGATCCGATAAAAGGTAATGCCCCCTTGCTGCCACGACTCAACCCCTTTGCCGTGCTTGTTCCAGAAGTTTTCTGGCAATTGCAACACGCCGGTGTAGAGCAAATCTGAGTCTTCGAGCACATGATCGTTGAAGTAGTCTTCAGCAGCCATCGCCAGTGCGCGCGCCTTTAAGCGCATGTTGATATCTTTGGATACCAGTACCACTTCACGCGTCGCGAACTGCTCTTGCAGTGAACGCACCACACTTAAAATTTGATTATCGGCTTTACCCATCGGTAGATCTGGGGGCAGGGTGCCAGACATCGCTTTAGTCTGAAAGTACAGACGCCCAGTTGCATCTTTGTGGCCCAACCCGTCGAGCGGCAAGCCTTCATCTAGTTTGGTGTGATCGCCTACGAGCGTGTCGAGTGAACGACTGACCTGGCGTGCGTTACGCGCCACTTCGGTCATGCCTTTCTTTTGATGATCAAGCTCTTCGAGCGTCATCATCGGCAAAAATACATCGTGCTCTTCGAATCTAAAGAGCGAGCTCGGATCATGCAATAAAACGTTGGTGTCAAGCACAAACAGTTTGGTCACACCAGTGCTTGATGGCTTGCTGCCTGCGCGTTTGGTGCTGCGCGTGGCGCTGGGGGGTGTGGTTTTTTTAGTGGGCGTCGTTTTGCTCGTACCAGCGCTGCGGGCTTGAATGTCTATGGCTGTAATGCCGCCAGGCACAAGCATAGGCTTGACGGGTTGATTCGTTGGCGTTTCGATGACTTTATGCAACAGCGCGGGCGTGCTTGTGAGCCCATCTAACTCAGGTTGTATCTCTTCGGTTTGTTGCGTTGGGGCTTTTGCAGGACGTTCTATGGTGCTGAGATCCAAAATGGCGGCTGGACGTGTAGGCAGCTTCGGTAATGGCATAAAAGGTAGTCCCCAGAAAAGCGATTAAAGAAACAAAGAGCAGAACACTTCATTGCACAGAGCATTTCAAAGAACAGAGCATTTCAACGAACAGCGCATTTCAACGAACAGCGCGTATCAAAGAACAGAGCATTTCAAATAGCAAAAAGAAGGACGGGTATTTTTATGTCAGGGCGCGCGCCGCTTCGAGCACCTCTTGGACGTGGCCCGGAACTTTCACGCCACGCCACACCCGTGCCAGTTTGCCCCGAGCGTCAATCAAAAACGTGCTGCGCTCGATCCCGCGCACTTGCTTGCCGTACATATTTTTGAGTTTCATCACGCCATAAAGATTGCAGAGCACTTCTTCTGGGTCGGCGATCAGCGGAAACTGTAATTCAAGTTTTTTACTGAAATTTTCGTGAGACTTTAATGAATCGCGCGAAGCCCCTACGATTGCGCAGTTGGCCGCCACAAAGGTGTCGTGCAGGTCGCGAAAATTTTCGGTCTCGGTGGTGCAGCCTGGGGTATTGTCTTTAGGATAAAAGTACAGCACGACGGCACGCCCCAGGCATTGCTGCAACGTAATTTGACCGATGGTGCTTTGAACGGTGAAGGCGGGGGCAGGTGCGCCGATTAAGTCGTCACTGGGTACGATCGCTTTTATGGTTGTCATATCACTCGGTCTCAGGAATCAAAGCTGCGATGACCTGACGGCCCTCGGCCATCAAGATATTAAAGGTGCGGGCAGCCGCCTGCGTCGTCATGCTTTCGACGCCCACGCCAATTTTCAAAAGCGGCGCCACGACATGGTGGGGCAACATCATTTGTTTGGTCCCTGTGCCGATGAGAAGCACTTCGGGTTTGTCGCCCACCACCTGCGGCACGCCGCCGTCTTCGGCCTCAAGAAACGCCATTGGGTCGAGTGGCGCCAAACTCAGTCTGGCCGCGACAAGCAGCAGGTCAGTCGAGATATCGAGGGGGCTTAAAGCAGACCAGCGGGCAATTTCGCCCAAAGGGCCAAAGGCAATCGCGTGGTCAAAACGAACTTTATTGACTTCGACAAAACCGTTTCCGTAACCGGTGACGGTATTCATTGCCGAGTTGGTATCTGTGTGAAGCTTCAATCAGTACTCCGGCAGGTTCAGCAGACTATAGCGCAATCACTTGGGGTTTGTGTGCCTCAACGCGAGGGGTTTTCAAGACAAAATGATGAAATTTTTATGACTTTTTAGCTTGATTTGCGAGTCAAGGCAGGTTGCGCTAGATTAGAGGGCTTTGCTGCAGCGCAAACAGAGCACTTGATGTCTAATAGATTTCAAGATTTCAATACTTTAGGCGATTTGATTTGACCTGAGAGGTTTAGCATCAATATCTTAGGCAATCTGATTAGATCTCAGTATCTTGGGATTTCAGGATTTCAGGATTTCAGGATTTCAGGATTTTAGGATTTCATGGTTTCAGAGTCTTTCAATGATTTCAGAGTCTTTCAATATAACTTTTGCTTAGTTTTTGGTGTGTTTTTGCCTAGCCCCAACGAGGATGTTTGATGAAGAGGTTTCCCCGAATTGAGCGGTTGCCGCCCTATGTGTTCAATATTACGGCCGAACTCAAGATGGCCGCGCGGCATCGTGGTGAAGACATTATCGACATGTCCATGGGCAACCCCGACGGCCCGACCCCACCCCATATTGTCGAAAAATTAGTCGAAGCCGCTGCGCGTCCTACCACGCATGGATATTCAGTATCGAAAGGGATCCCGCGCCTGCGCAAGGCCATCACCGATTGGTATGCGCGGCGTTATCAAGTGCAATTTGACCCAGACTCTGAGGCGATTGTTACGATCGGCTCAAAAGAAGGGCTGGCCCATTTGATGTTGGCCACGCTCGATGCGGGCGATACAGTCCTGGTGCCAAACCCTAGTTACCCTATTCATATTTATGGCGCAGTGATTGCGGGGGCCAATATCCGTTCGGTGTGCATGACACCTGGCACCGATTTTTTTCAAGAGCTCGAGCGCGCGGTGCGCGAATCTATTCCTAAACCTAAGATGATGATTTTGGGTTTCCCAAGCAACCCAACCGCGCAATGTGTTGATCTCTCGTTTTTCGAGCGCGTCGTGGCCTTGGCGCGCGAGCACAACATCATCGTGGTGCACGATTTGGCTTATGCTGACATTTGCTTCGATGGCTATCAGGCGCCTTCGATCATGCAAGTGCCCGGTGCGCGCGAGGTTGCGGTCGAATTCTTCACGATGAGTAAAAGCTACAACATGGCGGGTTGGCGCGTAGGCTTTATGGTGGGTAACGCCGAACTGGTTAACGCGCTGGCTCGCATCAAAAGTTATCACGACTATGGCACCTTTACTCCCATTCAGGTCGCCTCGATTGCGGCACTCGATGGCCCGCAAGATTGCGTCGCCGAAGTGGTGCAAAAATATCAAAGCCGCCGTGATGTGTTGGTCAAAGGTCTGCACGAGGCGGGTTGGATGGTTGAAAATCCTAAAGCTTCAATGTATGTTTGGGCGCATATCCCCGAGCCCTATCGGGCGAAAGGCTCGCTTGAATTTGCCAAGCGCATTCTCGAAGAGGCCAAGGTTGCGGTATCGCCGGGCATCGGCTTTGGGGATTACGGCGATGAGTATGTGCGCTTTGCCTTGATCGAAAACGAGCAACGCACCCGACAGGCTGTACGTGGTATTAAAGATATGTTTCGAAAGGATGGGTTGCTGTAATGGAATCAATCAAAGTTGGTTTGTTGGGGTTAGGCGTGGTGGGCGGTGGCACGTACAAAGTGCTGGCACGCAACGCACAAGAAATTGCCCGTCGTGCGGGTCGCAAGATTGAAGTGACTCGGGTCGCTGTACGAGATGTGGCCAAAGCGCGCAAACTGTTGGGCCCGGCTCTGATGGTGGGCGTTGACCCCTTTGAGGTGGTGCGTGACCCTTCGATTGATATCGTGGTCGAGTTGATTGGGGGCGATACCCTGGCGCGTGAACTCGTGCTTGAGGCGATCGCACAAGGCAAGCACGTCGTCACGGCCAATAAGGCTTTGCTGGCGAAACACGGCACTGAAATTTTTGCGGCTGCCTCGGCGCGCGGCGTGATGGTTGCCTTCGAGGCTGCTGTGGCCGGTGGGATACCCATTATTAAAGCGATTCGTGAAGGCTTAACCGCCAATCGAATTCAGTGGGTCGCGGGCATCATTAATGGTACGACCAACTTCATTTTGTCAGAGATGCGTGCGCGTGGTTTGCCCTTTGCGACGGTACTGGCTGAGGCGCAAAAGCTTGGTTATGCCGAGGCCGATCCTACTTTCGATATCGAAGGTGTCGATGCCGCACATAAACTCACGTTGCTGGCGTCCTTAGCCTTCGGTATCCCAGTGCAGTTTGATAAAGCGTATATCGAAGGGATTTCTCAGCTTGCGGCTGAAGACATCAAGTTGGCTGAACGTCTGGGGTATCGCATCAAGTTATTAGGGATCACCAAGCGTCGGCCTGAGGGGATCGAACTACGCGTGCATCCGGCGCTTGTGCCCGTCAAATCGCTATTGGCGAATGTCGAGGGTGCCATGAACGCCGTGTTGGTGTGTGGCGACGCAGTGGGGCACACGCTTTATTATGGCAAAGGTGCCGGCGAAGAGCCTACTGCCTCGGCGGTGGTCGCTGATTTAGTCGACGTCACGCGTCTGCACACGGCAGATCCTGAACACCGCGTGCCGCATCTGGCCTTTCAGCCCGATGCAATGGCCGATACGCCGATCTTGTCGATCGACGATGTCGTCACCTCTTATTATTTGCGCCTCACGGTGGCCGATCAGCCGGGTGTACTTGCTGATTTAGCGCGTGTTTTAGCGGATGCCAAAATTTCGATTGGCTCGATGATTCAGCAACCTGCTGAACTGGGTGCTGATGCCGAACTGATTTTCTTAACGCACCAAGCGATCGAGCGTAATGTGAATGCTGCGATTATAAAAATTGAAGCCTTGCCCTTCGTGCGCTCACGTGTCACACGCTTGCGTATGGAAAGTCTCCAATGAAGTATGTCTCAACCCGTGGGGGTATGTTAGCCCAAGGCTTCTCAGATATCTTGCTTGAAGGCTTGGCACCCGATGGCGGGTTGGCGATGCCCGAAAGCGTGCCGCAGGTGTCCGCAGCGCAACTCGAGGCTTGGCGCAGCTTGCCCTATCACGCGCTTGCGGCTGAAGTGCTGTCGCTATTTATCAGTGATATCGAACCGGCTCAACTCAAGGCCTTGACACAGGCAGCCTATCGCACTGAGACCTTTCAAAGCGCCGACATTGTCCCGCTGCGGCCCCTGTACGATGGTCTCTCGCTTTTAGGCTTATCAGAGGGTCCGACGCTGGCCTTCAAAGATATGGCGATGCAGTTTTTAGGGCAGGTGTTTCCGCATGTGCTGCGCGCGCGCGGTGCCACCCTCAATATTTTGGGTGCAACGTCGGGCGATACTGGGTCAGCCGCCGAATACGCGATGCGCGGCAAAGACACTGTTGCAGTCTTTATGCTTTCGCCCTATGGTCGCATGAGCGCCTTTCAGCGCGCACAAATGTATTCTTTGCAAGACGCCAACATTCATAATATCGCCGTTAAAGGGGTCTTTGACGAGGCGCAAGACATTGTGAAAGCGCTGGCCGGCGATTTGGCTTTTAAAAACAAATACCATCTGGGCGCAGTGAACTCAATCAACTGGGCGCGTATTGCTGCGCAAATTGTGTATTACTTTCACGGTTGGCTGCGGGCCACTACAGGCCCAGGTCAGCAAGTGTCGTTTGCCGTACCCTCGGGTAATTTTGGCAATATCTTATCGGGGCACATCGCACGCAGCATGGGCTTGCCGATCAGGCGCTTGGTCTTGGCCACCAACGAAAATAACGTTCTGGACGAATTCTTTCGTACAGGCATTTACCGGCCGCGCTCTGCCGCGCAAACATTTTTAACGTCAAGCCCTTCAATGGATATTTCACGCGCTTCAAATTTTGAGCGCTTTGTGTTTGACTTAGTTGGGCGCGACGCTGACCGGGTTGCAGCACTTTGGCAAGAACTCGCAGCGAAAGGCTCGTTTGATTTGTCTGCCTACTTGCCAGAATTTACCGAGCGCTATGGGTTTGTGTCGGGTAGCAGCTCGCACCAAGATCGCTTGTCGACGATTCGGCAGGTCATGGATCGCACCGGTATCTTGATTGATCCGCATACTGCCGATGGTGTGAAAGTGGCCGCGCCCTTTGTTGAAGAGGGCATCCCCATGCTGGTATTAGAAACGGCTTTGCCGGCAAAGTTTTCAGAGGTCATTCAAGAGGCGCTCGGCCGCCCCGCACCGGTACCGCTTGGTCTTGAAAACCTCGAGTCTTTACCGCAAAAAGTCACCGTTTTGCCTTGCGATGTCGCAAGTGTGCGGGCGTATATCGCCGAGCACGCGAGCGTATAGCGATGGCGCTGCTCACGCCCTTTCACTTTGTTGCGATTGCGGTCGGGGCGGCGTGTGGTGCGTGGTTGCGTTGGGTGCTTGGGCTGTGGCTCAATCGCCATGCAGATGCAATCCCTTGGGGCACCTTTGCCGCCAATATGGTGGGCGGCTATCTGATCGGTTTGGTGGTCGGCGTCGTCGCCGCGCACCCTGAATGGCCACCCTTTTGGCGCTTGTTGATTGTCACGGGCTTTTTAGGTGGGCTCACCACCTTTTCAACGTTTTCGGCTGAGACGGTGGCCTTTCTGGAAGAAGGCCGTTTGGCGATGGCGGCCATGTATTCTGGGATCAGCCTCGCCGGTTCGCTAGCGCTGACGCTGCTAGGCTTATACACCGCGCGCGCGTTGCAGAGCTAACCCGCCGCCGACACTGCCGCGATCGTGCGATCAGTCTTACGCGCACCATCTCTGAGTTGTTATGCTTCTCGTAGCGTGACGCACACCATCACTACGATGTCGTGATTCGATCAGTCTTACGCACACCATCTCTACGATGTCATGCTTCGATTAGCGTCGCGCTAATGATGACTGCGGTGCAATGCTTCCATAAGCGTTCTTGCAGCTTGCTTGCCGCTGCGCACGGCACCCTCAAGTACAGCTGGGTAGCCGGTATCTGTCCAGTCGCCTGCCAAACTCAGGCGTGGCCACGGGCTTTGATTGCTCGGGCGTTGTAAGCCAGGTACCGCTGCAAAGGTGGCGCGTTTTTCAACGATGAGGCGGTGCGCGCGAATAGCAGGCATAGGCGGTCGTGCACTGTGACGCGCGGTTGGATGGCGTTGCACCTGCTCGCGAATCTGCGCCGCAATACTGTCCACGAAGTTTGCGCGATCATGCTTTAAAAAATCGGCGGCATCGCTAATGACCACGCTTAATTGGTCGCTTGTTTGCGGGCGTTTGAATACCCACTGTCCAAGGTGACCGCGGGTAGGGTCTTCGTCCAACAACAGGATGGGTCGGGGTGGATTCCAGGGTGCGTCTAATTGCAAAGTGAGAGTGGCAATCGAGCGATATTGAAACGCGCCGAGTTGGGCCGTTAAGGCATCGCTTGCCGCGCTGCTTTCGCCAGGCTTCAAGATGCGCGCGCACGCATAGGGTGGGGCGGCTAAGACACAGCCTTCAAACGCTTCTCCATCGATACTGACGGCCGCCGCAGTTGGGTTTACGTCTCGCACGATATGGCGATAACGCACGGTCACCCTATCAGCCGCTGCTTGCGGCCACAGTGAAGTTAAGTCGACACGTGGGACCAGCATGTCAGAGTGGGCACGTGGCGCGTCCAGGCTATCGCGCAGAACATTCAAAAATAATTGTGCGCAGGCTTGCTCGATTGAAGTATTCAAGCTCGCCAGGCATAAAGGTATCCAAAGTCGGCGGCACAAGCGAGCCGACTGATGGTGTTGCTCAAGCAACTGTGCAACGCTCAATCGCGCAGGGGCCTGCCAGCGCTTTTGTTTCAGCACGACCATCATGCGAATGGCTTGCCAACGGTCTTGCCACGACAAACCGCGTGCGTTCAGTAATCCCCAGAGGGTATGAAACGGGGCTGGTAGGTTGGCCGCTTTGAGGCAAAACTCCCCGTCTGCGCTTTCAAGGTGTAAAGGAAGGTGTTGAATCAATTCGCCGGTAAGGCGCCCAGGGTGCAATTGTTTGATTAAAGCAAGCGTCTCGGTGTACGCGCCCAGTAATAAATGCTGGCCGTTGTCGATGGCTCCCATGTTGAGGTCATCCACGCGCCGGGCGCGTCCGCCAGTCAAGGGGGCCGCCTCAAAAACGGTTACCGTGGCTCCGTGCGATTTCAACGCCACCGCAGCAGCCAAGCCGGCCCAGCCCGCGCCGACCACGGCAAGCTTCATCAGGCGCGACTCGCTCGCTTAATTTGACGTATCACGCTCGCACCTTCACCGATAAAGTTTTTCCAGGCCAGCCAAAGCTTGCGCACCGGTGTGAGCGAAATCCGCTGATGCAAAACCTGCCACTGTTCGTGTTCGATTTCTGTGAGTAGCGCGTAATAAATCGCAGCCATCATGAGCCCCGGACGCTGCGCGCGCTGATCTTGACTGGGTAAGGCTGCAATGGCTTCGGCATAGAGCTCGCGCGCACGTGCGGCTTCAAAGGCCATGAGCGCAGAAAATTTATCAGAGTAGTTGCCATTCAAAATGTCGGAGGCGCGCACGTCAAATTTTTGTAAATCGCTGAGGGGCAAGTAGATACGGCCGCGCCGCGCATCGTCACCCACATCGCGGATGATATTCGTGAGCTGGAAGGCGAGCCCCAACTTAGTGGCGTATTGCAACGTCGAGGCCTCGGTATAGCCAAAGATGCTCGCGGAAAGTTCGCCCACAACACCTGCCGCGTGCCAGCAATACGTTTGCAGAGCGGGCCAGTCAAGGTAGCGCGTCTGATCGAGGTCCATCTCCATGCCATCAATCACGGCCAGTAGTCGTTCGCGCGTGAGGCCAAATGGGGTCAGGCAGGGCAACAGCGCCTTCATCACCATGTGCTCGGCTTTACCCTCAAAGAGCGCATCGACCTGCGTGCGCCACCAGGCAAGCTTAATGCGCGCCAGAGAGGGGTCCGAGCACTCATCCACGACATCATCGACCTCGCGACAAAAGGCGTAGAGTGCCGTGATCGCTTGGCGGCGTTCGGGCGGTAAAAACAGAAAGGCGTAATAAAAGCTTGATCCGCTTTTAGCCGCTTTATCCTGACAATATTCTTGAGGCGTCATGCGTTCAGGTTCGAAGGGCGCGTGCGAGCATCAGTGCCCAGTCCAGCGCGCCAAGGGTTGGTCGACGGTTAAACACGTCAAAATCGACATGTTCGATTTTTTCTAAGATACGTAGGCCACCCTGAACGATGAGCCTAAGCTCAAGCCCGATGCGTCCGGGTAGTCGTCGGCCAAGTGGCTGTCCGAAGTGTAACAAGCCTCTGCATGCGTTAACTTGTTCTTGCATCAGGGCTTTCCA
>Ga0114968_10001258_pt1 | contig 19355 bp, 20 predicted proteins | sample M_130807_EF_Meta_FD_87020 | JGI IMG/M metagenome (GOLD analysis project Ga0114968, IMG submission 87020) | Freshwater microbial communities from Lake Montjoie, Canada to study carbon cycling - M_130807_EF_MetaG | ecosystem: Environmental > Aquatic > Freshwater > Lake | place: Lake Montjoie...
AAAGATTTACAATATTTAAATAAATTATTTGATTTAGAAATAGTTTTTAACAAAAAAAATAAAAATCAAAAAAAGAATAGTGTAAGACAAAGTAAATATAATAAAACATATAAAATAGTATTTGAAAAATCAAAATCAAAATCAAAAACAAAATCAAGGAGATTTAAGAGTTTTTTAATGTTGCCGAACGGAAATAAATAATTAAAAATACACAATTAAAAATAAACAATTAAAAAATAAATAATCTTTTGAAATATATATAAATGAAAAAAGAGTTCCAAGAACTTTGCACCCCTGCTAAAATTTATTTTGTTTTGGCTGTTTTATCTTGTGCTATTGCATTATTTAATCGTGTTTCATTCTCAAGTGTTTTTGTCAAATTGATTTTTGCGTTTATATGGACATATATTCTCTCCTTTTTATGCAAGAAAGGTTGGCAAAATCTAGCATGGTTTTTGGTTTTGCTCCCATATATTCTTATCTTATTAGTCATGCTTAGACTTATTCGTATGTAAGTAAGTAAAGTAAAGTGATATAATTTTATTATATTTAAATTTATATAATGAGATTAGAAATATTTGTATTAGGTTTAACTGCATTTTTTGTATATAATACATACAATGATGGTAAATATACAAAAATGTTGTTGTCTTTTAAAAAATATTATAAAATGATATTTTATGTTTTATTAGGAGTTGGAATTTATGTACTATTGAAAAGAAATCCTTCACAGGGTAAAAATATGTTGTTGTATGCAAATAATGTGGTAAAATTTATGCCAATAGATAAAACATCTATGGATATGTTGAGTCCAATTATAGATTTTACAAATTCAACAGAAAGAAGTTTTATGGAAAATTTCAATGATGTGCAACCACTACAATCAGGCACTTTTTCTCAAATGGATAAACGAATACAACAAACGGGGTCTGGTAAAGGCGCAACAAAACGGTCAGTTAGTGAAACCAAAAAGAAGTATGTTGCCGCAAATCAAGATTGGAAATGCGGACATTGTGAAAATCAATTAGATCACACGTTTGAAATTGATCATCGTATAAGGTTAGAATATGGGGGCGGCAATGATGTATCGAACTTAGTTGCTTTATGTAGAAATTGTCATGGAAAAAAAACGGCAAGTGAAAATATGTAAGAATCATTTTTATTTAGTAATAATTGCACATACACCTTACTAAATAAATAACTTTACGACTAAAAGAACAATGAAATAATATTGTATTATAGTAATAGATGACCAAAAATAAAAAAAAAAGAGGAGGTGAAAATACAAATAATGTTACATTGCAAGATTTAACACAACCAGTAAATAAAAATCAACCACCAATATCAGAACAAATCAATAATGTCGTACCTTTTAGTGCAACTTCTTCTATGAATCCTTATAATGCATCAAAAACAAAACTAGGTTCTGGTAATGAAAATGTAACACATGAAAAAAATAAGATTTTTTTGAATTACATTAATGAAAACTCGTGTTTTTACATTCTTTTAATCATACTAATTATATTAGTTATTGGTACATTGGCCATTCTGTTTCCAATACAGAATTCTTCAAAAAGTACAACAGAAGGCGCACCAGCAAGTCAAAAAATTACTGCAAATATTTTTATTGTTTTATGTGTAGTACTCTTAATTTTTATTCTTGCAATCGTTTTATTACCAAGCCTAAAAGATTTTAAGAATTTTTTAGTACAAATAAGTAATGTATTATACGTGGTTCTTTATACTATTTTTTTAATTTTATTATTTAGATTAGTACCAATTGATACAATAAATAAATATTCATCTCCTATTACATTGATTACTTTACTTATAGCAGGGTATATGTTTTACAAAGCCTTTCAACAGAATTATGCTGAAAATTTTAACATAAATTATGAAAGGATTAAAATACTCATTCTCTTTTTTTGTTTATTAACATTATTTATATTGTATTATACGACTGATCCGGGTAATCTTATTACAAAATACTTTGGTTATACATTAGTAATAACTATTTTATTAACGGTATTTACGTTAATTTATTTAATTATATTACTAACTTATTCAACAAATTCTTCTTCGTCGTCTACGAATGAAAACGGTAATTTTTTAAGTAACTTTACGAGATTTTCTGTTTGGGGAAGCATTTTATTTATTGCCTTTTTAATTACTGTTACTGTAGGAATATACACATCTGGGATTTTACCAAAAATAAACGAAATCCCAAGTTTGGCAACTCAATCCACTATTCCTACCGACTCAGAATGGAATATGTTCAGCGATAAAGCATCTTCTGCAGCGGTTTTAATATTGGTATTACTGTCAAGCATAACATGGGTTATTATGCTTGTAGTGAATATGTATCCTGAAATTTTTAAAACAAATGGGTTAAAAACGATTGAAAACATTGAGTTTCTTAGAAGAGCATTGTTAGTATTATTTGGTTTAATTATATCCGCATTAATAATTGCATGGGTTTCTTATAATATTCAACATTTTACAGGAAATTCAACAAATATTACACAAATTATATTAAATATTTTTCTTATAATTGTTGTCCTGTACCTTATTTATAAAACAGTTATTGTACAATTACCTTTTGGTAATTCAAAGAAAAATGCATTTTTTAATATGGTAGTGAATATTATTTTTTACATTCCATGTTTGGTTATGGATACGTTACATTCAATCATGAGCTTTTTTGTAGAACAATATAATATAACCACTACAAGATCTTTGTTATTATTATTATTAGCAATTGTATTATTGACGTGTTATTTTTTATTTCCGTTCATTTATAATAAAATAAATTTACAAGGAGGTGAATTATTAGTAAATAATCCAGTGTATACAAATACAAATTATCCTTTAGGAACATATAAAGATTTAAATGGAAGTGATAATTTTGATTATCAGTATGCAATCTCATTTTGGTTCTTTTTAGATGCTGTTCCACCGAACAATAATTCAAATTCTCCCAAGTATACTTCTATTTTGAATTTCGGAAATAAGCCAAATGTTTTGTATAATACATTTACGAATAGTTTAATTGTAACCATGCAAAATGAGATTAATGTAGAAAATAAGACAAATACGAATGTGAATAATAATGTATTAACAAATACCGATGAAAATGGGAATGCAATATTGTATAAAAAAGACGATGTTTTATTACAAAAGTGGAATAATATGATTATTAATTATAATGGAGGAGTAATGGACATATTTTTAAATGGAGAATTAGTAAAATCAATTTCTGGAGTTGTTCCATACTATAAATTGGATAATCTTACTATAGGAGAAGATAATGGTATAAATGGCGGAATATGCAATGTAGTTTACTATAAAAAACCATTAACATCGATTCAAATGTATTATTTGTACAACATGGTTAAAAATTCGAATCCACCTATAACAGAACAAAACGATTTAACTATCATTAAAGATAAAATGACTATAAATACACATAGCGTTACTTAATTTATATATACAATTCATTAGTTGAATTTATACAATTCATACAATTTATACAATTTATACAAAAATAAAGTATGCGATTTTAATTTATTTAATTTATTATTTAACTAAATTAACTAGAAAATTTCTAAATCTATATTATACAATGAGTGCTTTAAGTATTGTAATAACAATAGTAGTAATTGTTTTGATTATTATGTTAATAAAATACGCATTATCAGACCCTTATACCTTACAAAATATGCAAAGTGCAGAAACATTTTCTCAAATTAAGGCGTCTTCTTTAGCAACAAATGGTTCAACTACGTCATCCAGTAATTTTGCTTATTCTATTTGGTTTTATGTAAATGATTGGAACTATCGTTATGGAGAAACAAAAGTCATTTTTGGAAGAATGGGATCACAAAGTTCAACTGGAACAGGTTCTGTTGCTGGCGTAAATGGCATGGATCCATGCCCATCAGTAACATTGGGAGCAATTGAAAATAATCTTAGTGTTTCTTTAGCTTGTTTTCCAGGAGTGAATCAAAAACCGACTAGTCCCACCGGAAATACAGTTATTAAAACATGTACAGTAGATAATGTCCCCATACAAAAATGGGTGAATCTAACTATAAGTGTTTATGGAAGAACGCTTGATATTTATATAGATGGAAAATTAGTAAGAACGTGTTTATTGCCTGGTGTAGCAAGTATTAATAATAATGCAAATGTATATGTAACCCCATCTGGAGGGTTTGACGGTTTTACAACAAAATTCCAATATTATCCAAATCCATTAAATCCACAACAGGCATGGAATATATATACAAGTGGTTATTCGAATTGGTTAAGCATGTTTAGTTCATACCAAGTCCAAATATCTTTAGTTGAAAATGGAAATACTCAAAGTAGTGTTACATTCTAAATGGTTTTTTTTTCTTATTTAATTAATATATATATATGAGCGATACAAATCCTTTTAATTCATTTTCAACAAATACGGGAAATTATGGAAGTGGTAATTATGGAGAATCAAATAGTTTAGTAGCAAAGTTTGCATTCCTTCTTTTTGTAATTTTTGCATTTGTCATACTGCTTAGAGTAGGTGTATCTGTACTTGCTTATTTGTTACAACCAAATCAATCTCCACAATTAATTAATGGTATGGTTGATGCAAGTAAAATGATTATTTTCCCACAAGATCCAAGTAACAATGGGGCAGTAACTATTTATCGTTCTACAAACGCATCAGATGGTGTAGAATTTACTTGGTCTGTGTGGTTATTTATTAATGATATATATGATAGTGGAGTGAATGGGCAATACAAGCACATTTTCCACAAAGGTAATAGTGATTTAAGCAAGAATGGTATAAATTTTCCAAATAATGCACCTGGTTTATACATATCTCCAAATACAAATAAGTTAGTATTATTTATGAATACTTTTGAAAATATCAACGAGGAAATAAGTATTCCAGATATTCCTATAAATAAATGGGTGAATGTTATTATTCGTTGTCAAAATAAAATAATAGATGTTTATGTAAATGGAACCATTATTCGAAGTTTGGAATTAAGTGGAGTTCCAAAACAAAATTATGGAGATGTATATGTAGCAATGAATGGTGGGTTTAACGGGTATATATCTAACTTATGGTATTACAATTATGCTTTAGGAACATCTCAAATACAAAGTCTAACTGCAAAAGGTCCAAATACAAAAATGGTTGGTTCAAATGGAACGACTGCAACAAATGCAGATTATTTGTCATTAAGATGGTATTTTTATGGTGATAATGATGGGTTCAACCCATAAATAAAATATTTATTATTAACATTGAACATTTATATTTTATATTTTATATTTTATATTTTATATTTTATATTTTATATTTTATAAAATATAAATGTCTATTTTTTTATGCTTCTTATATAAGTAACAATGAAAAACGGTTTTTATTATAATCCTATTCCACCAAGAGCTTGGTATAGAGTGCAGAATCAATGTACTACAAATCAAAATAATACAAATATACAAAATGATTTGGTATATATAGCTTTAACGAAAGAATACATGACCCCATTACAAGCACAAAATCAAGAACAATTGTGGCAAAAAGGAAATGTTTTACAATATAAAAATAATAGTGCGAATTTGACAAAAAAACAAAAATATTCTCAAATTAGTAGAGGCTGTGGTAGTTCTAGAAAAAAATGTTATGGTACACAAAGTCTAATATATACAAATCCGAATACTTCTAATTTTCAACGTGTGAATTACACTTCCATTCCGAATGATAATTCAATTGTTAGTTCACCGAATAATCCTTCAGGACCTTACCAAGCCCTTTCATCAAATACATTCGATTGTTCTTCGAATATTTTAAAAGATGGTGGTAATTTACTATGCAATACTATAGTAAATCCATGTACGGGCGAAGTAATACAATCTTTTAAAACGCCGAATTTTTGTTTTCCATCTAGTTGTTCAGATGTTCCAGGTTCGCAAACTGTATTGTGTTGGAATCCAAACATTCAGTCATGGTTTCCCAGAAAACGGTATACAATGTCAAATAGTTTGAATAAATGGCCAGAAGGATACAAAGGTTTTGTTAGTGCCGTTACGCCAAGCCCGCCAGTTTTATCAATTACAATGAATGAATATGGTAATCAAGCAACTTTATCTTGGTACACTATTAAGACGGTTTGCATACCTATATCAAGCTATAATATATATCAAAACGGTGTTCTTATTAACACGGTTCCTTATCAAATTACGTCTACAGATGTATACGATTTAAATTCTTCATCTATCTATTCCTTTTATGTAGAATCTGTTAGTGGAACTATTCTATCCAGTCCTTCAAATATTGTTACGAATGAATGAATCATGTAAAATAAGGTGACATATTATTTAATATCTTAAAGTAGGATTTACACATATTTCTTGTGTTGGGAAAATATCGCCTGACATGCACATATCATTTGCATTTACCTGTGCACACGAACGGAACCCACGATCTTCGCCAATATAGCACCATCCACCTTTGCCGCCACCTTGTATTGTACTATTTGCTTCATCTGCTTCATAATCTTGCGAGTTCTGTTGGGAACGTTTTTGTGAACTATTTAATGCTTGATTTACTGCATTATTTGCATTATTTGAATTATTATTTGCATTATTATTTGATTGTTGATTCGTAACTGAATCATTCGATAAACTACTACTAGCAGTCTTAGGAGTTGCTTGACCTCCTTTACTATTTGAATTATTACCATCTGGGGTAAGATCTTCACCAACTGTTTCTATACCATCTAATCCTACATTTGCAACATCCGAAACTGCATTTACTACCGTTTTTCCACCTTCTGCGCCAAGAATAAGGGTTTCACCTGTAATACTTCGGATTAAATTAACTATCCCTCCCAATAAAGGTTTAAATATAGTAACAATATTTTGAGTTCCTTGTGATAGATAAGTAAAAATATTAAAACCTAAAAATGCTAAAATAATAATAACTACTATCCATGGAATAAACCCCATAGTTTTAATTTTTTCCCATAGTCCAGTACTGGAAGATGATATGCTAGAAGTAATTGAGCTTGTGTCAAATGAATTTTCTTTAAATGATGGCATAGAAATTTGATTTGCATTCATATTCATTATAATAAAAATAAATATATTATTTTTTTATTATAATTCGCATGTTTTTATAAATTTAAAATTATTGAAAATCTAATGAAATGTCAATAAATATAAAAACTGATTCAAATCTCCTAATATCTCATCCCGGATATTAAACAAATCTCCATTATTCATTAATTTCATTGCAGAATTACTGTTTAAATTTACCAAGTACTTTTTGAACATATGAATTTTGCTTTTCAAGCTTTGTAGTGAATCTAAATCTTCTAATTGAATACTTTTTGTTTTCATTAAATTAATTCGGGTTCCTGTTTTGCCTAAAAGAACTTCTATAAACGTATCCATATGTTCATTGAAAGATGTATACAAATCATCGGTTGCTTTATGTGTTGCATAATTATGTGTTTTCCAATGGTACAATTTAATCATCATGAGTATTTTGAAAAAGACAATTGTAATTTCTTTTTGAAATTTTTCCATAGCTTTTACAGTTTTTAATGGAAGAGTATAATTATGATGTTGTTTGCGCGTTTTATTTTTATTGGTTTTTACCCTTTTTGTATTCATTTACCTAATATACATATAAGTAATATTATAAATAAATGGTTCTGATTTTTGTAGTTTAGATTCGTGGAATAAAAGATTCACCAAACGAATTCATCTTTTCTAATTTTTCAATTGTTTTTTCTAAATTAAATGATTTCACATCTTTGAATAAATAATCTGTTCCTGGAGCTTCCTCATTTTTTTTTATTTGTTTGTAAACAAAGTCAATATTTTTCAATACATTCGATATAATTTCTTTTTGTTTCTCTCTTATAATTTCTTCATCTAATACTACATTTTCACATAATAAAGATACAACAAAATACAATAGATATTTCCTTTTTTTATGGCAACCACTTACATATTTTAACGAAAACAAATGTAAAATAGAATGTATAATTTTTTGGATTAATTTATTTTTTTTTTCAGTTTCTCTCAAAAATGCATCCCAAATAATCCAAATAATATCCATTTGATTTGCATTTGCAACAGGCATTTTATCTCTTCTCATGCATTTACATTTTTCCTTCTTTGATTTGCATATTGTTTCATATTCGCTTATCCATTCTATCCAATAACATGCATTAATTGCATTCTTACCGTCTTGAGATATATTATACGCTAATTCATTCACTGGAATAAATAATTCTTTAGGGTCTTCATCTTTAAAAACACTTTCACCATAGTTCACATTTGGAGCTTTAAATCGATCTTTCATTTGAGTCATATCAAAATCTTCTTTTTTAATTTTTATATTATCAAATGTATGCATTCTTTTAGCATCACATAAAACACACATTATTTCGCAAAATAGTTTTCTTACCTTTTCATTGTTTCTCATTCTTATTTCCATATTTGCATAGCCATTGTTTACAATATCTTTGAAATTATTGATTCTAAGTTCCAAATATATTGCTATTTTAGGGTTTCCTAAATGTATGTATTTACTATAAAAAAATAAAATCGTATCCCATAAATCACTATAATGTCCTGCACATATTAATTCTGCACTCCAATAACAAGCAGGTTCTATTTTTGATTTTATTAAACTATTTAGTAATTCTTTTTTCACATCTGTTTTTTTAAATTTTGAAAAAGTAACACCTTTAAATTCCGATGGACTTCTTATATCATTAATTTCTGAATCAGACATATATATAAAAAAAATATACAAAAAAAATAACAACAATACATATAGATGAAAATAGAAAATTCATTCAAGTCTATCATCCATATTTATAAAAAAATGTCTAATTTTGGGAAAGTTTTGTTTTTTATTGCTATACTATTAATATTGATTGTTTTTTTCCGTGGTTTTCAATCAAATGTACATTTGGATAAAATAGAAGGTTTTGAGCAAAATGAAAAATTTACATTTAAGTCAACTGAAGAAATATATGATGATTTTTATTCTTCGATATATGATCATCTAGTGCATAATGATACAAAAAATACATACGAATTAACACAAATATTTAAAGAAACAGGTATTGATAGTAAAAGTGTTGTTTTAGATGTTGGTTCTGGAACGGGTCATCATGTTGGTAAAGTTTCACAAAAAAATATCAACATCACAGGCATTGATATTTCTCCTTCTATGATTAAACAAGCCAAAAAGAATTACCCAAATCAGCAATTTATTCAAGGAAATGTATTAGATGCACCCCAGTTTGCAGACAATACATTTACTCACATTCTTTCTTTGTATTTTACCATTTATTATTTAAAAGACAAAAGAGTGTTTTTCGAGAATTGTATGGATTGGTTAATGCCTGGTGGTTATTTAGTGGTTCATTTGGTTGAACCTTTGCAATTTGATCCTATATTACCTCCTGGTAATCCACTGTATATTGTGTCTCCGCAAAAATATGCAAAACAACGAATTACAAAAACCAAAATTAATTTTAATAAATTTGTATACAACTCAAATTTCAACTATGATACGGAAAATCAAATTGCAACATTTGAAGAAAAATTTAAATTTAAAGATGGGAAAACGCGAAAACAAGAACAAGTATTATACATGGAAGATACAGAACAAATTATTGTTATAGCTCAACAATGCGGGTTTACATTACATTCAAAAATAGATTTAATAAAATGTGCTTACGAATATCAATATTTATATGTTTTGATGAAACCTTCATAAGTTCAAAGAAACCATAATAAGTTAAAAGACAAAGATAAAAATATATAGTTGATATATATTTTTATAATGGAACAAAATCATGAAGAATTTGTCATAGAAGTATTTATTGAAATTGCAAAAAATTCTCATATTAAATATGAGTATGATACAGAAAAAAAAGCCCTTACATGTGACCGTATTTTACATACTCCTTTTAAATATCAATTTAATTATGGGTTCATTCCAAATACATTAAGTGAAGATGGAGATCCTCTTGATGTTGTAGTTGTAATGGATGATGAATTAGTACCAGGTTGTTACATTAAATGTAAAATATTAGGATATTTAGAGACAGAAGATGATGAAGGGAATGATCCAAAACTGATAATGTGTCCTTGTAAAAAAGTGGACCCAACTTATTCCCATATTAACCACATATATGATTTACCATACATGACATTGGAAAAAATTAAATATTTTTTCACACATTATAAAGATTTGGAGAAAAAAATAGTAAAAATTGGTGATTTTAAAGGCAAAATAGAGGCGTTGGGTTTATACAAAAATTGTCTACTATAATATGTTTATATTATTGTTACGGAATCACAAGTTATTGTAATTATAAGTTACAAATATCTATTTAAAAAAAAGAAAAAGAATAAGAAATGGAATACTTACTTCACTTTTGCTTGTTTATAATAATGATTCTTTTTTTTGTATATGCATACATAAGAATAAAATTTGGCTTTTGGGCATTACAACCAGTGTTTCATATGTATGATATTGGTTATTATTTTTACAAACCAGGAATTTTAGACTACGATCTTCCAGAAAAGAATAAATATACAAATTTCAAAAACATTGAAACAATATTGTACAAAGATTTAACCAAAATTCAAATACAAAAGTTTGTTTCCTTTATTTGCAATAATTACTTACAAAACAAAGAAAATGTCTTTTTACCCAAAGAACAAAATATTGCTCCTTATTTTCAAGGCCACAATACAAAAACGTTTGTTTCCTTTTACTATGAAGAACAACTTCTCTATGATGTAAAAAAAGGAACAACTATTCCGAATAATAAAATAACAAGTGTAATGACAACTCGACCAGTTCATATCCATATTTACAATGGAGACAAAGATGCAGTATTTGATGCATATTATGTGGATTACTTGTGTGTGGATGAAACACGACGAAAAAAAGGAATCGCGCCACAAATGATACAAACGCATCATTATAATCAAAGACATTTGAATAAAAATATGTATGTTTCTCTCTTTAAGAGAGAAGAAGAACTTACTGGAATTGTTCCTTTGTGTGTATATTCTACCTATGGGTTTCAAGTAACCAAATGGACAAAACCAATTGAATTATCCCCCATTTACAAATGGATTGAAATAAATGAACAAAATTATCATTTTTTGCATGATTTTTTGAAAAAACACGGCGATCAATTTGACATTACCATTATAAGTGAAACTGCAAATATTATTGAATTAATAAAAACCAAAAATATATTCATTTATGCTATTTTATTGGACGACGATATTGTGTCTGCTTATTTTTATAGAAAAACATGTGTTTTTATAGAAAAAGGATTGGAAATATTATCATGTATTGGTTCTATAAACGATCTTGACGATGAAGATGTATTTATACAAGGATTTAAAATAAGTTTTTGGAAAATAGCTGCTGAAAACAATTTTGGGTTTGCCGCAATAGAAAATATTTCACACAATGATATTATCATTCATAATATCAAACAAAAAACTACTCCATATATTGTCAGTCCAACCGCTTATTTTTTTTATAATTTTGCATATTCGACATTTCAAGCCCGAAAAGTTTTTATTTTAAATTAATTATGTTAATTTATGTTAATTTATGTTAATTTATGTTAATTTATGTTAATTTATGTTAAATTATGTTAAATTATTGAATATGTTAATTACAAATCATTTACGTCTATTTTTGATTCTACCATTGGATTCATTGTATGTTTCATACTTTCTTCACAAGATCTGCCGAGTTCAATGTATTTTTGTTTTTGTTCAACATCTAGTTTTTTACAACGACGTATTAAACGATTCGTTAAATTCATGTCTTCAATATTATTTTTTGTACTTTGTGGTGGAAGAAATACTTGTCCACCCATCTCCATTAAAAAAATCTGGTTACGTTTGTTATAAAACAGCACAGGATTTTCATCATCATCATCTAATTCCACTATCCCGCAAGTACAATAGTCAACATGTTCAATTTCTTCTCCATTTTTGCATTTTTCATCTACTACATCTACTTCATTAATGTAATCGTTGAAAAAATCTTGTGCTTGTTCTTTATTATCAAACATAAAAATTTTTGGAGGATTAATCGTTATAGAGGTGAGTCTTCTTCTATTTTCGTGATCTTCATAACATTTAAATTCATAACAACCTTCGTGTTTATTGTGAATGATTAGATATTTTTTAGACATTATATTGTATTACGGTTAATATAATATAATACAAGGTATTTAAATTATTTTTTTATTATATTATTACACCGTACATGGAGTGTAATAATATATTGCACAGGTAATTTATAATTACAATTGAATCTTTCAAAATAAATGAAATATTATAAACAAATAAATATATAATATATAATTTAACGAACATATTTGCCTACTTTTGCAAAAGAATCTACTATAAAAATAATAAAAATTCCAAGAAAAGAATATAATACTACTTCTTCTGTGACATTATTCGTTCTCTCGTCTTGTTGTTCTTCAAGTAAATTTATCATATAATTTATTTTTTGCATAAGAATATCTTGGTTCGCATTCATGGAAGATACATTATTGTAATTTTTATTGTAATAAGGTCTGTTGATTGGATTTATATTATTTGAAGCATATGTGGGTAATACATTTTTATAATATTCATCTACGCTTTTGGCGTCACCATAATTATTTACATAATTATTTAATTCTAAATTAGAACTATCGTTAATATTGGGTTCTGGGTTTCTTCCTAATGTTCTAAACATTACTTTGTTTTGTTCATTTGACATATTAGCCATACTTTCCGTTGTATTTGTAGTTCGTGCTACTCCAGATGATTGAGGCATGGGTGGCGGATTGAAATCGCCTAGACTATCTTTGTCGTCTTCTCCATGAGAATCGTTGTGAATTTTTTCTAATACAGAGTTCACTTTTTCTGTATTAAAATTTTCGGTTGTATGTACTTTTTGTGTTCTATTGTGCGTTTGTTTTTTTTTATTTATAATATTATTATCTCCATCTTGATTTTCATTAAATGGTGCAGCAAATATTGCGAAAGACATTCTTAATAAAAATTAAGATAATAATTTATTGAATACACTGAAATTGTTTATAACAAAATAAAAAGAATTTATTTATCCTTTTTAATTTAGTTTTTGAAATAAATTATATTTTATTTATATATGAAGTTTAAGGTACTAAGTAAAAATAATATGGGTATAATAATTCTTTTATTTCTTGTTCTTCTATTGAGTCAGTCAAAATTTTTTAATTTTATGATAAATACGGCTTTAGGAAGAGCGTTCCTCATTTTTATTCTATTAATTCTTAGTGGTATTCACAAAATTTTAGGAGTTGTTTGTGTATTACTTATTGTAATTTTATTTAATAATAGTGATTCTGTTTATTTAGAAGGTATGACTACTCCTACTGTTCCTGGAAAAACCACTACTACTACTTCTTCACCCACAAATAATCCTATGGCTCCTAGTCCTATGGCTACTAGTCCTACGACTACTACTACTACTTCTTCCCCATCAACTAATCCTATGGCTCCTAGTCCTCCTACTCCTCCTACTACTCCTATGGCTCCTCCACCCGCAACATCTACGACAACTACAACAAGTTCACCAACGGCATCTACGCCTGCAAATGTTTCATCACAATCACCTTCTTTAGCAACAAGCGCTTCTAATTTATTAGGATCTTTAACAAACAAACAACAACAACAACAAAACAACACTGCACAAGAAGGGTTTGATCTTATTGGTAAAGAAAGAAATATCCAAAGAGGACGTAATTCGAATTCTATTCCTGTGAATGATTTTATGAGGGAATCAACAAATGTAGCTCCATATGAAGGTTCAGCTTTCTTCAGTTCTTACTCTTCTGTTTAATATTTTATTATGATAGATTATATATATTATATCTTATTTTATATATAATAGAATGAAGAATAATATATACACATTTATAATACTTATCATTATTATTCTAGGTTTTTCATTTTACAATACATATGCTGCAGAAAAACAAGAAAACTTTACACCATATCTACGTCAACTATATAGACCACATATTCGAAATGCACGTATACAATTAGAAGAACAATTTGAAACGAATAAAACGAAATTACAAAATGTGTTAAGAAAAGTTGGTATAATGTAATCAAATATTACAAATAATATTACAAAATAATATAATAATATATTATTTTATTATAATGAAAAATAAAAAAAATATAATATCCACTGAACAAATACAAACAGGTGGATCAAGTATATTTACACCTATTAAGAATGGAATAGGGTATATTAATCATCATATTTTGTATTTAAATAATAGTAAATTTTTTGCAGGGGTTGTCATGATACTTTTGAATATTGGATCAAAATTTATTACTATACAATTTAGCAAGTCTACAGAAGAATACATGAAATATACCATAAGTAAACAACTATTAGTATTTGCGATGGCATGGATGGGTACGCGTGATATATATGCTGCGTTAGGTTTAACTGCAGTATTCACAATATTGTCGGATTATTTATTTAACGAAGAAAGTTCTTTGTGCATTGTTCCACACAAATACAGAGTTTTGGAAAAATTAATGGACACAAACAATGATGGTATTGTGAGTGAAACTGAATTAGCATCCGCAATTTCAGTTTTGGAAAAAGCAAAGAGAGAGAAACAAAAACAACAACAGAAAGAAGCATTTTCAAAATTCGATTTTGAAAAACACAATTATGATAAATAATAAATAAATAATAATAGATAATAATTTATTATTTATTTTACACCATTTAACATGTCAATCCCATATTATACATATTGAAATGAGAATTTATATCTGGATTTTTCTTCTAATTTTGTCCTGTTTCCTAAAAAAGTAAAATATTTATTTGCCAAAGCATATTGTTTCGGTTTTTTATTCTTCAATACTTTTAGACGGACATACATAATCATACCTACTTGCCATATACGCTTATGTGTATATTTTTTGTTTTTGTACAATTTTTCTAATTTATCAATAGTATTTTTAACATCGTCTAATGTTGTATATTTTATATTTATTGTATCTTTTGGATTTTTATCAATATACACATCAAATGATTTTTTAGGATTTTCTGGATTATATAAAAATTGTTTTTTTGTTTTATTTTTTAAATTTTTATTTTTATTTTTTTTCTTTGTATTGTATTTCATAAAATATAACTATATTTTATTCATTTCAAATGACATTTTACGGGATAAAATAGTAGATTTAATTATATCTATTCCTATAATTATTATCATCATATCTATATCTATTATTATCATCATATCTATATCTATTATTATCATCATATCTATATCTATTATTATCATCGTCATAGCCATTATTTACGTTATAATATTTTCTTTTTGTATATGCATTTGTCTTTGGTTTTGATCTTGGATTTATCATTTTAGATTTTGTTCTTTTTTTCATTGTTTTATTTTTATGTAAATTGTAAACTGGAGGAATGACATAAGGTTTTCCTGTTAAATTCGAAAATGATTTTTTAAGTTTATTTCCTTTATTGATACAATGTATGTTTGACAGTTCTTTATTTGACAGTTTAGTTCCTGGATGTAAATACATATCGATTGTGATTTCATATGCGATATTTACAGGGTCAGGCGATTTCAATTGATTATATGCAGAACCATTTGATGTTGCATTTGGATTATTCGGCATGTTATTATATCTATTAAAACGATTCGACCTAGGATAATCGTAGTAATTATCTCTATTATTATAATTATTATAATTATTATTATTTGGATAATAGGGGTGGTCTTGATATGGGTTTGGATAATATGGGTTTGGTTGATATGGGTTTGGATAATATGGATTTTGCATATCATTGGGTCTTACATAACCATTACGATTGTTATTATTGTAATTATAATTGTAATTATTTCTATTTCTTGCACCACCACTCGATAGATTCTCTGTTTCATTTGAAGTATCATTATTATTATTTTTATTTTTATTTTCAGATATATTTTTTTGCATTCGTGTTTGTTTTTGTTGCTGAATTATTGTTTCTTGTTGTTTTTTTTTTTTTTTTCTTTTTATTTTTTTTTTTTTTTTTTTCATATTTTTTTTTTTTCATTCTTTTTTTTTCTTTTTGCTTAATTATTTATTCTTGTTTTTTTTTTTTTATTTCTCTATTAAATTTAATTAATTTATTTGAACGTTGGTCCCTAATTACTAGATCGGATATTTTATTTTCTCGAAGTAGTTGTTGGAATAGATTATTTACATTTGATCCTTGTGATTGAAAAGTTCTGTAAAATAAATTTAAAAAATCAGTGGCTTCGGCTTGTTCTTTTGAAGGTTTCGTTACATCTGCTTCATCTATTATTTGTAAAAAAGAAGAGTGTATGCTTGAAAAAATATAAGGAAAAAAAGAAAATAAATTTTTCTGATTATCTGGTATATTTAAATAATTACAACCAAATATCATAAATAACATAAATAATGGAGGCATTTTTTTCGGATTTATAATCATATTACCATTACTATCTTGTAGTGCAACATTTCTTTCAAAAATGGACATTTCTTGTCTAACAATATTTTTCGCTTGTCGTGTATTACATGTATAATAACTGTATTTAAATGTCATTAATTCATAATGACTACCACTTAAATATAAAAATAAATAAAAATTCCATTTATCATTTAAATTCACTTGTTTATTGGCAGGTCCGACAATAGTATTTGTTAAATAGATCCAATTTTGAATGGTATATTTACCATTTATAAGACTAACAGGTATTACATTTATTCCTAATATAAAAGTAACTGCAGAAATTGCAATTTCGTCTGCCCAATAATATTGACTTTCAACGTACATTTTTAATTTTTGTTTTATTTCAGGTGAAATGGAAGAATTCATAGACTGTTCAGGTACTAATGGATAAAAGCATAATAATTTTTTGTCTGAAACTTCAGTTATGATATTATCATTTGTCGTAGAAGGATCAAATTTTTTTAAAACTATATTAAAAATCTCAAGTAATAATTGTGAATTTTCTACAAAAAATTGTTTAAATTTTGCTTTATTTCCATCAAATTGATCATTATGTAAAATTGGATTACCTACGAATGACACTTTTTCATTGTTTGGGCTGTACACTTCATTTATTGCATCAAAAAAGATTTCTATAAGCTTTTCAATAAATGGTGGTTGATTTAAATATTCATTTGGTATATTTTGTGATTTGATTATTTTCTGTATCATTACATCGTCATTCTCATGTACTTTTAATAAATTTGGCAATACCTCGCAAAATAACGCAATGTTTAATTCTTCTGCATGTAATTCACCTCTTGAATGCAATGAATTCAAATAAGATATATCATTTGTTTTCAAAAATACTTCTTCCATGTATTTATACACAATCATTCTTAAAATTTGAATGTCAAAAACAGTGTTTACACCATAATTTTCAAATTGTATTCTTTTGTCTTGGTTATTCGAATTATATAAATTGATTGCATCAGCAACAGCTATAAAAAAACAATCCCCTTTACCAGGGTTCTTGCACACATTCATCCCATATAATAACTGATTATATGAGTCTAAACTTGGGTTTTTAGTTCCTTCTTGTGTTTGTATAGTTGTTGTACTTGCTAATGTGGCTCTTAATTGATCTCTAGTAGCATCATCCAAATAATAAAATATCATTTTTATCATATCATAGTAATTTGTAAAATATGTACGTAAATTAGTTATTGTTGAAGTATTTGGTTTATAATATATTAATTCAGGTTTTGGTAATGTTTGCATATTTGGGAGTGAAATTGTGGTCGGTGGTTCTTCAATACATACATCTTGTATAAGATTATTTAATTGTTGTGGATTATTAGGTAAAATATTGTCGTTGTTTCTTTCTCTTTTTTCATTTCCATTTCCATTTGCAATGGCAAGTCTGATTGGGCCATTGGTAATTTGTGGTACTATTGGAGATATTCCATTGGTAATTGCAGGTCTTAATGGAGTTGGAGCATTGACAATTTGTGGCACGATTGGTGCATTGGTAATTGCTGAGATGGTTAATGCATTTGCGGATGCAGGGTTGTTAGATTGTTCTATATTTTTTTCTTTTATTTTATTTGATTGTTCTGTAGGTGAAGTAATTACGGGTCCATCATAATTCTCTCCATATACAAGACTTTTTGGTAATTGTCCTAATTGTTTTTTTCCTTCGGCTATTTCATTATTAATAATTTCTTTCAATTGTTGTGCATTTGTTACACTGTATTTATCAAATTGAACTGGGGTACTTTTTAAACCTACTGTCCAATCACCTGTTGTCCATTGAACATCCACAATTACATAAGGTACTCCATTTACATTCAAAACACTATTTGCAGGAAATAATGTATCTAAAGTAACTTGTATATTATTATTAATATATCCTTTTTGTTTTGCTTGTTGCAAATTAGGTGCTTTTTGCACGCCATGATAATATTCAAGGGAAGTAAATAACCCACGATCAAAAAATTGTTTTTTTCGTATTTCTTCAGGAACATCATCTATTAAAGATTGTGTTAATTTCATCAAAGGATTAAATAGTACATTACTGTTTTTACTTACTCCTTTTACGGTCATTCCACCGTTATATTTGATTTCTTGAGAACCTGGAATACTTGTTCTTATTTTTATTTTTAATTCATTTGGAATAGTAGTCATGCTTATAATATGTTAGTAAAATAATATACATTTATTATTTAATTTGAAACTTGAAATAATAAATAATAAATAAAAAATAAAAAATAAAGTGTTTACTAATTTTTATAAATAGTATGTGTTATTGTATTCTTGCCGTTTAATAACTAGCTAATATTATTTGTGTATCATTATCAATTGTGTTTATTATATTTTCCAATGATTTTACATTATTCATTGCCATATTATCTTTTGTTAAAAACGTGATTAAATCAAGAATTACTTTTATTTTTTCATCGTTCCATTGTTCGATTAAAGTATCTGTTATTTCTTTTGTATAAAAACATGTCATACTGTCTTTATAAAACAAATTTTCGTTGAAGTGTTCATTTACATAATTTGTAATTATTGCATAATAATAATTCAAGCATAAAGTAATAATGGAACAATTCTTGTATGTTTCCATCAATTTTTTTAACCCACCTTGTGCACATACGAATACGTTTTTGATACGAGGTGTTTTTTTTACAAATTCTTTTGTTAAAAATGTTTGACAAGCGATTTGTATAGGATTATAAATATATTGCAAATCCGTTTTATT
>Ga0114968_10001260_pt1 | contig 19348 bp, 19 predicted proteins | sample M_130807_EF_Meta_FD_87020 | JGI IMG/M metagenome (GOLD analysis project Ga0114968, IMG submission 87020) | Freshwater microbial communities from Lake Montjoie, Canada to study carbon cycling - M_130807_EF_MetaG | ecosystem: Environmental > Aquatic > Freshwater > Lake | place: Lake Montjoie...
AACGGCGCTGGTGGTGCCTATCGCGCTGGCACCCCAAGGCGGCATCGACCTGTCCTGGCACAACCCCTACTTGCCGGGCACCGTGACGGCCATGGTCGTGGCCTGGTGGAGTCGACAAACTCTGGCTGCAATTTTGTGCGGCTTTGCGGTGTATGGGCTCTGGCGCTGGCTGGTGCCTTAAGTGCGCCCGCGCCGGGGGTCCAAAAAAAGTTGTGCCACAATCACGGCATGCATCGCGCCGCTTTTTTCTTTAGCTATTTTTGGTTCTCCAACGCCACCGGCGGCAGAGAGTTCTGAACGTACCTGAAAAAAACGTCCCGATACTTCTTAGACCGCCGGCACCCCCGGCGGTTTTTTTATGCCCTTTTTTGACTTTGATTGACTGCTTTAGGAGCTTTGACATGAACTCGAGCGCTGACCGTACCAGCACCACCGATGACGAACGCATCAAGGACATCACTGTATTGCCCCCACCCGAGCATTTGATCCGCTTCTTCCCGATCAGCGGTACCGCGGTTGAAAGCCTGGTGTCCAGCACACGCAAACGCATTCAAAGCATCATGGCGGGAAAAGACGACCGACTGCTGGTCATCATCGGGCCCTGCTCGATCCACGACCCAACCGCCGCACTGGAGTACGCCCGCCGCCTGCAGGAAATGCGGACCCATTACGCGGACACGCTGGAAATCGTTATGCGGGTCTATTTCGAAAAGCCTCGGACCACCGTGGGTTGGAAGGGCCTGATCAACGATCCGTACCTGGATGAGAGCTTTCGGATTGACGAGGGGCTGCGCATCGCCCGTCAGCTCCTGATCGACATTAACCGCCTAGGCCTGCCGGCCGGCAGTGAGTTCTTAGACGTCATTTCACCGCAATATCTGGGTGACTTGATCGCCTGGGGCGCGATTGGAGCGCGTACCACCGAGAGCCAGGTGCACCGCGAGCTGGCCTCCGGCATTTCTGCGCCGATTGGCTTCAAGAACGGGACCGACGGCAACATCAAGATCGCCACCGATGCGATTCAGGCCGCTGCAGGAGGCCACCACTTCCTGTCGGTGCATAAAAATGGCCAGGTGGCTATCGTCCAGACCCAAGGAAACCCCGATTGCCACGTGATATTGCGCGGGGGCAAGGCGCCCAATTATGACGCCCAAAGTGTGGAATCTGCCTGCCAGGAGCTGCTGAAGGCGAAACTGCCCGCCACCCTCATGGTCGACTGCAGCCACGCCAACAGCAGCAAGCAGCACGAAAAGCAACTCGATGTGGCCAACGACATTGCGGCCCAGGTCGCGGGGGGATCCAGCCGGGTTTTCGGGGTCATGATCGAAAGTCACCTGCAAGCGGGCGCGCAAAAATTCACCCCCGGCAAAGACGCCCCGTCGGCCCTGGCTTATGGCCAAAGCATCACCGATGCCTGCCTGGGCTGGGATGACTCGCTCGAAAGTTTGGAAGTGCTATCGCAAGCGGTCAAAGCCCGCCGTGTGCGCCGCACAGCGGCGACCTAAGGGAGTTCGTTACCAGCGGCACCCGCGGACAAACAAAGGGCCACAGCACCTCAGCGCGCACGCAGCAGGGCCGCAATCTTGTCGTGGATGCCGCCGAATCCCCCGTTGCTCATGCACAAGATGTGGTCGCCGGGGCGAGTCTGCGCGCACACCATCGCAGCCAAGCCACCAATGTCCGGCGCGACCTTGGCTTTGGACCCCATGGAGGCCAGCGCCTCCGTGGCGTCCCAGCCCAAACCGCCGCCATGGCAAAAGGCCAGGTCCGACTCCTCAAGGCTCCAGGGCAATTGGGCTTTCATGGTGCCCAGCTTCATGGTGTTGGAGCGCGGTTCGAACACCGCCAAGATGCGCGCGCCGCCCACTTTGCGGCGCAAGCCATTGACCGTGGTTCGAATCGCCGTCGGGTGGTGGGCAAAGTCGTCATAAATGGTGACGGGATGGGTTGGCGAAGCGCCGGGCAGGACCACTGAGGCGCGCACTTCCATTCTGCGTTTGACATTCTCAAATCCGGCCAATGCACGCGCTGCGTCCGCCGGGGCAACGCCGACATGTTCCGCGGCGGCGATCGCCGCCAAGGCGTTGAGTTGGTTATGCACTCCGCCCAGCGGCCATTGCACCCGCGCCAACGAGCGACCCGACTGCAAGACCTCAAAGTCATGGGGCTCGCCGACCGCACAGAAGTCACTCGCGGGCGTGCCGAAGCTGCGCACCTGGCTCCAGCAGCCTTGGTGTAACACCCGCGCCAGGCTCTCCTCCAGGGCGTTGACGACAACGCGGCCCGCCGAAGGAACAGTACGCACCAAATGGTGAAACTGGCGCTCGATCGCCGCCAAGTTGTCAAAAATATCCGCGTGGTCAAACTCCAGATTGTTGAGCACCGCCGTTCGGGGGCGGTAATGCACGAACTTGCTGCGCTTGTCAAAAAAAGCGGTGTCGTATTCGTCGGCTTCAATCACGAAGGTCGAACCCGCGCCCAAACGGGCAGAAACACCAAAATTCAAAGGCACGCCCCCGACCAAAAAGCCGGGCTGCAGTCCCGCCTGCTCCATGATCCAGGTCAGCATGGCCGTGGTGGTGGTCTTGCCATGCGTGCCGGCCACTGCCAGCACATGACGGCCCTGTAGCACGTGCTCGGCAAGCCACTGCGGGCCGCTGGTGTAAGGCAAGCCAGCGTCCAGAATGGCCTCAATCAACGGAAATTTGGGGCTCCCCGACTCGGTGCGGCTGCGGCTGACCGTGTTACCCACCACAAAAACGTCAGGGTTCAGCCCCAGCTGATCGACACCAAACCCTTCAATCAGGTCAATTCCCAGGGCACGCAACTGGTCACTCATGGGCGGATACACGCCGGCATCACACCCGGTAACCCGGTGACCGGCCTCGCGCGCCAGCGCTGCCAATCCGCCCATAAACGTGCCACAAATGCCCAAGATATGAATATGCATCAAGGGAGTTTAGCGGCCTCACCCCAGCCAAGGTAAGTGGGCTCGGGGCACAATGCACCGATGGAAAGTACCAAGGCAGAGATTACCGCCATCGCAGCGCGCCTGGTGGTCGAGGAAGGGCTGGACTTTGGCACGGCCAAACGCCGAGCGGCCAAGCAAACCGGAGCGAGCGCCCGCGCCGGGCTGCCCGACAACCTTGCGATCGAAGAGGCGGTGGAAGAGTACATCGCCATTTTTTGCGCTGATACCCAACCCGCCGAACTGCGTGCGCTGCGGGACATCGCCCTGGATTGGATGCGTCGACTGGAGCACTTCCGACCCCATGTGGGCGGCGCCGTGTGGCATGGCACAGCAACGCGCCATTCAGACATCTACCTGCAGCTGTTCTGCGAGGACTCCAAAGCGGCAGAAATTGCACTGATCGACATGGGCATCCGCTTTGAAGTTCGCTCCGTACCCGGCCTGCATGGCGCGTTGGTCGACGCGCTGAGCATCCATGTGCGCTCGGACGTGCTGCATGAAAACATCGGGCTGCACCTGCTGATTTATGACCTGGACGACATCCGGGGAGCACTCCAACCCGATGCACGGGGTCGCAGCCCGCGGGGGGACACCGATGCGCTTCGTCGACTCATAGAAAATACGCCCCATGAGCACTCACCCTGACCAACCCACCCCACAATCGCCTTCCTCGCCGCACCTTGCGGAACTCGAAGCCGCAGGCGGGAGCCTAAGCCGACGTACGCTCTTGGGGGTCCTTGCGGCTACGGCGATCGGTGCGGGAGTGACGGCGGCCTGGATGCGAGAGCGGCAGACCTCAGCGGCAGCGGTCACTTCGGCGGTTCCCGACTTTTGGGCGCTTCAATGGACCACCCCGCAGGGTAGCGAGATTGCTATGCAAGGCTTCAAAGCGAACCCGTTGCTGATCAATTTCTGGGCCACGTGGTGCCCGCCCTGTATCGAAGAACTCCCTCTAATTAACAGCTTTTATCAAGAAAACAAGGCTTACGGCTGGCAAGTTCTTGGTTTGGCGGTGGACAAGCCCGCTCAAGTCAACGCCTTTCTATCCCAAAGACCGCTGGCCTTCCCGATTGGCATGGCCGGTTTGGGCGGAACTGAGCTCAGCCGCAAATTGGGAAATCTAGCCGGTGGATTGCCCTTTACGATTGCATTAGACAGCCATGGCAACATCATCCAACGCAAGATGGGGCAAGTGACCGCCGAGGATCTTCAGGCCCTGCGTGGACTAAAATGAGCGCTGTTGCGACACCGCATCGGCCGAATCAACCGAAGAGCCTGCTTCGAAATTGGCAGAACATATGCGCAAATAAATTCCGATAGGATGTTTTAGGCTATTCTTGGGCTTATTCGCAGCATTGTGACCAACCGCATTGGGAGACCCCATGGATTTACGAAAACTTAAAACACTGATTGATCTGGTGTCGGACTCCAACGTGTCTGAGCTGGAAATTACGGAGGCTGAAGGCAAGGTTCGCATCGTTAAGGGATCGAACGTCGTGGTGCAAGGGTATGCTCCCGCTCCATTGCCCGTGGCGCCCCAGTTTCAAGCGCCGGTCGCTGTAGCAGCCACTCCGGCATCGCCTGCCGAGGCCGCTGCACCCGAGGCCTCAACCCTGCACACCGTCAAATCCCCCATGGTTGGTACCTTTTACCGCTCCTCTTCGCCCGGCGCGAAATCCTTTGTGGAAGTCGGCGACATGGTGAAAGAGGGTGACACCATCTGCATCATTGAGGCCATGAAGATCCTCAACGAGATCGAGGCAGACAAGTCCGGCAAGGTGGTCGCGATCTTGTGCGAAAACGGCCAGGCGGTCGAATACGGGCAAACGCTGCTGACGATCGAATAGGCCACCGTCCCCATGTTCAAAAAAATCCTGGTCGCCAACCGCGGCGAAATTGCCCTTCGAATCCAACGTGCGTGTCGTGAACTGGGCATCAAAGCGGTTATGGTGTATTCAGAGGCGGATCGCGACGCCAAGTACGTGCGCTTGGCCGAAGAAGCCGTTTGCATCGGACCTGCGGCGTCCAACCTGAGCTACCTCAACATGCCGGCGATTATTTCTGCCGCGGAAGTCACGGACGCCGAAGCCATTCACCCTGGATACGGTTTTTTGAGCGAAAACGCGGACTTTGCAGAGCGTGTCGAAAAAAGCGGCTTTCAGTTCATTGGACCTACGCCCGAATCCATCCGCTTGATGGGTGACAAGGTCTCGGCCAAACAAGCAATGATTCGCGCCGGGGTTCCGTGCGTCCCGGGATCGGAAGGCGAGTTGCCGGACGATCCGACCCAAATTCGGCGCCTCGCGAAAACGGTCGGTTACCCCGTGATTATCAAGGCAGCAGGAGGGGGCGGCGGACGCGGAATGCGCGTGGTGCACACCGAAGCCGCCCTGATCAATGCGGTGGCAATGACCAAAGCGGAAGCCGGTGCCGCATTCGGCAATCCCGCCGTGTACATGGAGAAGTTTCTCCAAAATCCCCGCCATATTGAGATCCAGGTGCTGGCCGACACTTTTAAAAACGCGGTCTACCTGGGGGAGCGCGACTGCTCCATGCAACGCCGCCACCAAAAAATCCTGGAAGAAGCGCCAGCGCCGGGCATCAACCGCAAACTGATTGAGCGCATCGGCGAGCGTTGTGTCGCGGCCTGCAAAAAAATGGGTTACCGCGGCGCGGGCACCTTTGAGTTTTTGTATGAGGCGGGTGAGTTCTACTTTATCGAGATGAACACGCGTGTCCAGGTGGAGCACCCCGTCACCGAAATGATCACGGGCATTGACATCGTCAAGACCCAAATCATGGTCGCAGCGGGCGAAAAATTGCCGTTCACCCAACGCCAAATCACCATCAGTGGCCATGCAATCGAATGCCGCGTCAACGCAGAAGACCCTTACAAATTTACCCCGTCGCCCGGCAGGATAACCACGTGGCACGCTCCAGGCGGACCGGGCGTACGCGTTGATTCGCACGTTTACACCAACTATTTCGTGCCGCCCAATTACGACTCCATGATCGGTAAGATCATTGTCCATGGAGACACGCGAGAACAAGCCTTGGCCCGTATGCGTACGGCACTGCTTGAAACCGCGGTTGAAGGTATCAACACCAACATCCCCTTGCACCGCGAACTCATGGTGGATGCCAAATTTATGGCAGGAGGCACCAATATCCACTATCTGGAGCATTGGCTGGAACAACACAAGCGCTAAAGCACACCATGTTTGAACTGCGCCTCATGTGCCCGGAACTACGGGTTGAAGCCGTGAGTGAGGCTTTGGAAGCTCTGGATGCACTTAGCGTGAGCGTGGAAGACGCCGACGCGCAAACCGATGCTGAAGTCGCCCTGTTTGGTGAACCCGGAATGCCCGCCCCCAAAGATGGTTGGCAACGCTCACGACTGACCGCTCTGTTTACCGAGGAGGGAGCCGCCACCCAGGCGGGTGAGTTGCTGCAGGCCCAGGATTTTTTTGAAGGCTGTCAGATTCTGGGAGCCTCGGCGGTTCCCGATCAGGACTGGGTTCGCCTGACACAGTCGCAATTTGCGCCCGTAGACATTACGCCCACGTTTTGGATTGTCCCGACCTGGCATGCATTGCCTGCCGCGGCGCGTGAAGTGATCCGCCTGGATCCCGGTCTGGCTTTTGGAACCGGAACCCACCCCACGACCCGGATGTGCCTGCGCTGGATCGCATCAAACGCCATGCCTGAAAGGGTATTGGACTACGGCTGCGGCTCCGGCATCTTGGCGATCGCCGCGGCCAAGTTTGGTGCTTCCAATGTGCTGGCCGTCGACATCGACCCGGACGCCGTTACATCAACGGTATTGAATGCCCATGCCAACGCTTCGCTGGTGACCGCAGGTCTTCCGGATCAGGCCCAGGGTCATTACGGGCTGGTGCTGGCGAACATCCTTGCCTCCCCACTCAAGGTGCTCGCACCGCTGCTTTGTGGGCATGTTGCGCCGGGCGGTCGTCTGGTGCTCGCAGGAATCCTTGAGCGCCAGGCCGAAGAATTGAAGCAAGCCTACGCACCCTACTGCCGCCTTGAAGTTTCCGATCGCCAAGAGGGGTGGATTCTGATGACCGCGGCGTTGTAGATTGAACGTTCCGCGGTTCGTCCTGCACAATGGGAGCCACCATGAGCCTGACCTGCTACTGCCCCCGTTGCACCACCGCCTTTCTAGTTTCAGAACAACAGTTGGGCGAGGCCCAGGGCTGGGTTCGATGTGGAATCTGCCAAGAAGTATTCATGGCACAAGCGCACACCATCGCTCCACCCCAAACGCTAACCACCGAGCAACACGCTCCCCCGCCACAACCGCCAGAACCTCCGGCATCCGATGAACCCCGCCTTGAAGCGGAAAGTCTCCACGAACCCTCGTCGACTCTGGAGGACGAATACGCGACAGCGCCTGAGCCACAGAAGCCGCCAGCACGTCGGCAGACTCGATGGGGTTGGTTCGCAGTGGGTGCGCTTGCCGTAGTCCTGCTTGTCCAAATCGGCTTCCACGAGCGACAAGGGTTGGCCAACCTGGCCCCAAAAGCGGCCGCTTGGCTTCAGGCGCTGTGCCCCGGGGAGCGCTGCCGGTTACGGAACTTGGCCGCAATATCGATAGACAACTCCAGTTTTTCAGCGCTAGGCCCTCATCTTTTCCATCTGCAGGCGGTTGTCGGCAACCCGTCGGAACTGGCCGTGGAATCGCCTTTGCTGGCGCTGACATTGACCGATTCCACAGACCGCGTCGTGGCCCGGAGACGCTATCCGCCCCAAGACTGGGGAGCCGCGGGTGCCATCCTGACCGGCGGATCCGCGACTCCGCTGTCCTTGTGGATCGAGTGGAACGGGCCGCCGCGCGTCGTCGGCTACCGGATTCAGGCTTATTACCCCGAATAAACGGCCGGGCGTCTGTTTTAATGAGACGTAAAAAAAGCCCGGCATCTGCGGTAGATACCGGGCTTTTGGGCGCAAGCGCAGGAGCGATTACGGCTTGGTTGCGCTTGGAAAGGGCCAGGCTGCTTTTGGATTGAGCGTGGTCTGCGCGGGTGCAGGTGCAGGCTTTTTCGCAGCGGCTTTCTTCGCAGGTGCAGCGGCTTTGGCTGGTGCAGCCTTTTTCGCAGCAGGTTTTTTCGCTGGCGCGGCGGCCTTTGCAGGAGCGGCCTTCTTCGCCGGTGCAGCCTTTGCGGGAGCGGCTTTCTTTGCCGGAGCAGCCTTCTTGGCAGCTACCTTTTTCGCTGGCGCGGCCTTTTTAGCGGGCGCTTTTTTCGCGGGAGCCGCTTTTGCTGGTGCCGCTTTCTTGGCAGCTACCTTTTTCGCTGGTGCTGCTTTGGCGGGAGCTGCTTTCTTGGCAGCAGCCTTTTTCGCGGGCGCGGCCTTTACCGCTGCTTTTGCGGGAGCCGCTTTCTTGGCAGCAACTTTTTTAGCCGGCGCAGGAGCTGCTTTTTTGGCTACAGCTTTCTTTGCTGGCGCTGCAGCGGGTGCTGCCTTTTTTGCTGCGACTTTGGTTGCGGGAGCGGCCTTTTTTGCGGCCGGTTTTTTTGCAGTTGCCATAACTTTCTCCTTGATCAGTTTACAAAGAGCACTTTTTGCCCATTAACAGCAAAAAGAGATTCATGTGGTTGGGCAGGGTCCCAGCAACATGAACTCGGGACCACAGCCGCCTCGACCCTCGAGCAGGCAACGCGGACTGTGAAATAGTCAGAACCAGTTTCAACGCCTTAGTCCCAAGACAAGGCCCCACCGGATTGGTATTCAATGACGCGGGTTTCGAAGAAATTACGCTCTTTCTTCAAATCGATCATCTCGCTCATCCAAGGGAAAGGATTTTCCTCATTGGGGAACAGAGGCTCCAAACCAATTTGGGTAGCACGGCGGTTTGCGATGTAACGCAAGTAGCCTTTGAACATCGATGCATTCATACCAAGCACGCCACGCGGCATGGTGTCCTCGGCGTAGCGGTATTCAAGCTCAACCGCATGCTCGAAAAGCCCCTTGATCTCTGCCTTGAACTCAGGCGTCCAAAGGTGGGGATTTTCTGCCTTGAGTTGGTTGATCAAGTCGATGCCGAAATTGCAGTGCATGGATTCGTCACGCAAGATGTACTGGTATTGCTCTGCCGCACCCGTCATTTTGTTTTGACGCCCCAGCGCCAGGATTTGGGTGAATCCCACATAAAAGAACAAGCCCTCCATCAGGCACGCAAAGACGATCAAGGACTTGAGCAGCGTCTGGTCGGTCTCAGGCGTTCCCGTATGGAAATGCGGGTCCATGATCGCTTCAATGAAAGGGATCAGGAACTGGTCTTTGTCCCGGATGGATTTGACCTCGTTATACGCACTGAAAATTTCACCCTCATCCAAGCCGAGCGACTCTACGATGTACTGGTAGGCGTGGGTGTGGATCGCCTCTTCAAACGCCTGACGCAGCAAAAACTGGCGGCATTCAGGCGCAGTGATATGGCGATAGGTGCCCAATACGATGTTGTTTGCCGCCAGCGAGTCTGCTGTCACGAAGAAACCCAAATTGCGCTTGATGATGCGTCGCTCATCTTCGGTCAGCCCGTTGGGATCTTTCCACAACGCGATGTCGCGCGTCATGTTGACCTCTTGCGGCATCCAATGGTTCGCGCAGGTTGCCAAATACTTTTCCCACGCCCATTTGTATTTGAACGGCACCAATTGATTAACGTCGGTCTTGCCGTTGATGATGCGCTTGTCAGAGGCTTTGACTCGATGACTTGCCGCTTCGGCATACGCCACTGCCGCAGTCGATGTCGCCGGTTGAAAGCCCGCTCCCAAACTCGGAGCCGCCTTGACTGCGGGGCCGGAGGGTGAGGCAAAAAAAGTGTCGGCGGGTTCGCGCGCAAAGACGTTTTGCACTGTAGGCTTGATGTCTTCTTCCCAGGTCAGCATAGATTTTTCCGGTTAGCAGATTATGCGAGCAGGTGCACAAAATTCATAGCTTTTGTACACAGTTTCACAGATTTAATTGACGCAGCACGTGCTGCGCCGTACGGTTTATTGGCAGGACTCACAAGTCGGATCGTCCACACCACAAAACTTGATGTCAGTCGCTGCGTTGGCACTCAAGGTCATTTGCTGTTGGGCTGCCGCAGCAGCCGCTTCTAGCAACGAAGCAGAGCGAACTCCCGCTCCAGAGTCCGACGATACCGAGTTCATGCGCCCCGAGCTCACGGTAGATTTCTCGGCGTGCGTGGCCGACATCGTCCGCAAGTAATAGGTTGTTTTCAAACCGCGGATCCACGCCAGCTTGTAGGTGTCATCCAGTTTTTTGCCCGAGGCACCTGCCATATAGATATTGAGCGACTGGGCCTGATCGATCCACTTTTGCCGACGTGCGGCGGCCTCTACCAGCCAGCGGGTCTCCACCTCAAAGGCGGTGGCATACAGTTGCTTGATCTCGTGCGGCACCCGATCCATGGGGCTGAGCGAGCCATCAAAGTGCTTCAAATCCATCACCATCACATCGTCCCACAGGCCGATACGCTTGAGGTCGCGCACCAGGTAGCTGTTAACCACCGTGAACTCGCCCGACAAATTCGACTTGACCGACAGGTTGCCGAAGCAGGGTTCAATCGACGCGTCCACACCGATGATGTTGGAGATGGTCGCCGTAGGCGCAATCGCCACGCAGTTGGAGTTACGCATGCCGTCTTTGGCGATCTTGCGGCGCAGTGCGTCCCAGTCCATGTTGCTGGAGCGGTCCACTTCCACATAGCCGCCGCGCGCTTTGGCCAACATGTCCAAGGTGTCCGAGGGGAGGATCCCTTGGTCCCACAACGAGCCCTTGAAGCTTGAGTACGTGCCACGCTCACGGGCCAACTCGGTCGAAGCCCAGTAAGCGTAATAACTGACCGCCTCCATGGAGGTGTCGGCAAAATCAACGGCGGCTTCGCTGGCGTAGGGGATACGCAGTTCATACAGGCTGTCTTGGAATGCCATGATGCCCAATCCGACCGGGCGGTGCCGCATGTTGGAGTCACGCGCTTTTTTCACCGCGTAGTAATTGATGTCGATCACATTGTCGAGCATTCTCATTGCCGTGGTAATCGTGCGCTTGAGCTTGTCATGGTCCAGCTTGCCGTCTTTCAAATGCTGGAGCAGATTAACAGAGCCGAGGTTGCAGACCGCAGTTTCGGTGTCCGAGGTGTTGAGCGTAATCTCGGTGCACAGATTGCTGGAGTGAACGACACCCGCATGCTGTTGCGGTGAGCGCACATTGCAGGCGTCCTTGAACGTGATCCAGGGGTGGCCGGTCTCAAACAGCATGGTCAGCATCTTGCGCCACAGATCCGATGCCTCTACCACCCGCGAAGGCTTGATCAGCCCTTGGGCGGCCTGCTGCTCATAGGCAATATAGGCCTTCTCAAAATCAGCACCGAACTTGTCGTGCAAATCGGGCACATTGGACGGCGAGAACAGCGTCCATTGGCCCTTTTCCATCACACGGCGCATGAACAGATCAGGCACCCAATTGGCGGTATTCATGTCATGGGTTCGCCGACGGTCATCACCGGTGTTCTTGCGCAGCTCCAGAAACTCTTCAATGTCCAGGTGCCAGGTTTCCAGGTAGGTGCAGACCGCGCCTTTGCGCTTGCCACCCTGGTTCACCGCCACCGCCGTGTCGTTGACGACCTTGAGGAATGGCACCACACCTTGGGACTCACCATTGGTTCCCTTGATCCGCGAACCCAGCGCGCGCACGCGGGTCCAGTCATTGCCCAGACCACCTGCGAACTTGGACAGCAAGGCGTTTTCTTTGATGGATTCGTAAATACCGTCCAGGTCATCGGGAACGGTGGTCAGGTAACAAGACGACAGCTGCGACCGCAGGCTGCCGCTGTTAAAGAGTGTGGGCGTGCTGGACATGAAGTCAAACGACGACAGGACTTCATAGAACTCAATGGCGCGCCCCTCGCGGTCAGTCTCGTTCAATGCCAAGCCCATGGCTACGCGCATGAAGAACGCCTGCGGCAGCTCAATGCGGGTCTTTTGATGGTGCAAGAAATAGCGGTCATACAGGGTTTGCAGACCCAGGTAGTCAAACTGCAGGTCCCGCTCGGCCTTGAGCGCGGCACCCAGTCGAACCAGATCAAACTGCGTCATTTTTTCGTCGAGCAGTTCGTAGCCCACTGCTTTCTTGATGTAGTCCGGAAAGTATTCCGCATAAGCCTGCTGCATATCGGCCGCGGCGACATCACGCCCGAGTACTTCGCGCGAAATGGTATGAAACAGCAAACGGGCTGTGGCGTAGGTGTAGTCCGGATCCTTTTCAATCAGTGTGCGGGCTGCCAGGATGGACGCTTTGAAAACCTCATCCATCGGTACGCCGTCGTACAAATTGCGCATGGTCTCCGAGATGATGGGCTCTGCCTTGACGTCGGCACCCAATCCCTGGCAAGCGGTTTCGATGCGCTGAGTCATTGCGCGCACATCCAGGGCGACACGTTGCCCGCGGTCCATCACGTGCAAGGTCGGGGCCGCAGGCGTGGCTTCTGCTGCTTGCTTGGCCCGCTCCTGCGTGCGACGCTCGCGGTACAGCACATATGCACGCGCGACTTCATGGTTGCCCGCGCGCATCAAACCCAGCTCCACCTGGTCCTGGACGTCCTCGATATGGAAGGTGCCACCGCCCGGGCGCGAGCGCATCAGGGCCCGAATCACCTGCTGGGTCAGCGCATCAACGTTTTCACGGACGCTGGCCGACGCTGCACCTTGGGTGCCATGAACGGCAAGCGAGGCTTTCATGATGGCCACCGCAATTTTGTTCGGCTCAAAGGCGACCACGGCGCCATTGCGACGAATGATCTGGTAATGGGCCAACGCATTGATGCTGGGAGCCTCAAGGGACTGGGCGCCCAAACCCATCGTGAAGGGCGCAGCGGGAGACAGGGTGGTCAAGGTTTGCATGGTTTCCTATTTCTATCGGAATTTTTTCAAAAATGGGCACTCGGGACAGCGTCAGATGCGGAAACAGGCACCGCGCTGAAAATGCCAAAGCACTATATCTGGTGTGTGGCGGCTACACAAGCCACTACCGGTAGTGTAGCGAGACTAAATTTCATGGGGCGGCATCCCAAGTGCGCCAGATCAACCAAGGTGCTGCGGTTTGATCGGTTTTTCGTACGTTTCGAGCCTTGCGCAGGCCGCGCCAATTCAAATCCGGCGCCAAAAACACACGTTTTTATGGGCTTTAGCGGACACTTTGCGGCTGCAAACCGCATGGTTGCTGGGTTTGTCGGCCAGCCGACATGAATGGAACTTCTTTTGCCGCAAACACCAGATCAAGAAATTTATTTTTTCAGGCCCTCAACCGGCCCGTGCAGGTCCAACGCCGCGAAGCACTCGGCGAGCGCGTTCCAGTCAAATCCCGGCCCGGGATCCATTTTTCGCCCAGGGGCAATGTGCTCGTGCCCCGCCACAAAAGCCAGCGGGTATTGCGCCACTGCAGCGCGTATCAGGTCGCATAGCGCTTGGTATTGGGCCGGTGTAAATGTGTCACCTTCCAAGCCCTCCAACTCGACGCCGATGGAGTCGTCGTTGCAATTCTCACGACCGCGATAAGCGGACCGTCCCGCGTGCCAGGCCCGGTCATCACAACTGACAAACTGCAGCAGTTTGCCGTCACGGCGGACCAAGAAATGGGCCGACACCTGCAAGCCGCGAATCGACTGGAAGTAGGGATGCGCGTCCCAATTCAGTTGGTTACAAAAGAGCTGCCCGATCTCGGGGCCACCGTAGCGGCCAGGCGGAAGGCTGATAGAGTGAACCACGACCAAGTCGATGCGGGCCCCGGGTGGGCGCGGTCCAAAATTAGGCGACGGTTGCGCTTGGGCCAAGGCGTACCAACCCTGGCTCCAAGGGGCGGTCGATGTTTCGGCGTTGGGTCCCACGTTCGTGGCGTAAGCGAAAGACGTCAAGCCTCGTGGCGCTGACGATGGCCCGTACTGCAATAGTTCCCTTGGCGGCCCTGGACCGCCTCAGACGCTGCGACATGGATGCCGCAGTGCAGGCAGGCCACCATCTCGATCGGCTGTTCGGCGCTGCCTTGGGGGGGCGGTTGCTTGCGGGCTTCGCGGTCACGGTAGGTGCGCCATTGCCAAACGATCAGCAAGGCCACCAACAGCAGCAGCAAATACTTCATGCGGTGCGGCCCAGCACCACTTCAAGGACAAAACGCGAGCCTACGTAGGCCAGGAAAAGAAAGGCCGAGCCGGTATACAACACCACGACGGCGCGCTTGCCACGCCAACCGAAATGAGAGCGACCCACCAATAAAACGGCAAAAGTCATCCACGACAGCAAGGAAAAAACCGTCTTGTGGTCCCAGCGCCATGCCTTGGCGTGCCCATACACCACATCCCCAAAGCCGTAGCCCACCAGCAGGGTCGCGGTGAGCAGCACAAAACCCGCAGCGACAAACCGGTAGGTCAGTCGCTCCAGTGTCAACAAAGGCAGGCCGCTCTGGGTGTCCACTCCCAGGCGCATACGCGCTTCTGCACGGGTCATGAACCACGCGTGAACCACCGCCACACCGAACAATCCATAGCAAGAGACCCCCATCGCCAGGTGCAAAGGCAACCAGACCGAGGCCGTACTGGGAAGCACCGTGCCTGGAAAGACCAAGGCCAATCCAACCGACGCCGCGCCCACCGCACTCAGGGCCCAGCGCGCGGGCAGTTGCGGGTACAACTGCCGCTCCACGGCGTAGCTGGTGGCGATCAGCCAGGCGGTGACCGACAGGGCGGGGGCAAAGCCGAAACGGGCGGGCATGTCCCAGAAGCTCAAGCCCAGCAACAATCCGTGGGAGAGCCACGCCAGCGCGACCCAAAACCGGGTCACCCACGCAGTGTGACCGGCCACCCTAAAGGCAGGCCAGACATACGCAAAGGCGGCCACGGCCGTCAGGCCGATGCTCAGGGATGACGCGCTGTCTAAAATCATCGCGACAGTTTAGCCTTTTGCGTGCCCCCACTGGCGGCCCACCGCGCAATCTGCGACCCTGACGCCTCCTGATTACTCTACCCCGCACTGGATTCCTATGGCCTCCGCACTGACCGACAAACTCTCGCGCCTGGTTAAAACCCTGCGCGGCCAATCGCGTATTACCGAGGACAACGTGGCGGAGATGCTGCGTGAGGTGCGCATGGCTCTGCTGGAGGCGGATGTGGCACTGCCGGTGGTGCGCGACTTTATTGCCCGGGTCAAGGAGAAGGCGCTGGGGCAAGAAGTGCTGGGCTCGCTGCAACCGGGACAGGTGCTGGTCAGCATCGTCAACCAAGAACTGGCCGCCACCATGGGCGACGGCGTGAGCGACATCAACCTCGCCACGCAACCCCCGGCGGTGATCTTGATGGCAGGTCTGCAAGGGGCCGGCAAGACCACCACGACCGCCAAACTGGCAAAACACCTGATCGAGAAGCGCAAGAAAAAGGTTCTAACGGTTTCGGGCGACGTCTACCGACCGGCCGCCATTGAACAGCTGAAAACCGTTACAGCCCAAGCCGGAGCCGAGTGGTTTGCGAGTTCGCCAGACCAAAAGCCGGTGGATATTGGCTTGGCCGCGCTGGACTACGCGAAAAAGCACTTTTTTGATGTGCTCCTGGTCGATACGGCCGGGCGTTTGGCAATTGACGAGGCCCTGATGGCCGAAATCAAGGGCCTGCATGCGGCGCTCAAGCCGGTCGAGACCTTGTTTGTCGTGGACGCCATGCAAGGCCAGGACGCGATCAACACGGCACGCGCCTTCAAGGAAGCGCTACCGCTGACCGGCATCATCCTGACCAAGACCGATGGCGACTCGCGCGGCGGAGCGGCGCTCTCGGTGCGTCAGGTCACTGGCGCGCCAATCAAGTTTGCCGGCACCAGCGAAAAGCTTGATGGCCTCGAGGTCTTCGACGCCCAACGCCACGCCGGGCGTATTTTGGGCATGGGCGACATCGTGGCCTTGGTCGAGCAGGTCACGGCCGGGGTGAATGTGGAGGCAGCGCAAAAACTCGCTGCCAAAGTTAAAAGCGGAGCCGCTTTTGATTTGAACGATTTCTTGGGCCAAATCCAGCAAATGCGACAAATGGGTGGCCTTTCCAGCCTGATGGACAAGCTGCCAGCCGCCATGGCGGCCAAGGCCGGTCAGGTGGACATGGTCAAGGCGGAGAAAGACATCAAGCGCAAAGAAGGCATCATCCACAGCATGACGCCGCTGGAGCGGCGCAAGCCGGACCTGATCAAAGCCACTCGCAAGCGCCGCATTGCTGCCGGTGCCGGCGTTCAGGTGCAGGAAGTCAACCGCATGCTCAAGGAGTTTGAGCAAATGCAGGACATGATGAAGAAGATGAGCGGCGGCGGCATGATGAAAATGATGAAGCGCATGGGGGGCATGAAGGGCATGCCCAAAATGCCGTTCTAGCCTGCGACCAACGATCCGGCAGCGGCCGCCAGCGCCGCGTCGGGACGCATCACTACGCCGCCGGGCTGCGGTAAAACGCTTCGACCCGTCCCTTGATCTTGATCAGCAGCGGGCGGCCGAAGCGATCTTTGGCTTTCCCGGCGGGTACTTTGACCCAACCTTCGCTGATGCAGTACTCCTCCACGTCAAAGCGCTCTTTGTCGTTAAAGCGAATGCCAATGTCGTGCTCAAACACCGCAGCCACATGGTGCGGGCTGCGTGGGTCGACGGACAAGTGGTCGGGCAAGGCAGGAACGGAGGCAGGGTCGGTCATGGAAAGGTGTCAGTGAAGGATGCGTGAATAGTCAGGTTCGGGATTGTGACCCATGTTGCCCGCCAAGATCGTGCCGGCAGGCGCCCTGTCCTGCGGCGTGGATCGTCGCCCGTCCTCAGTCGTCTTGGCGGGTGACTTCGAGTTTTTGGACGTTCAGGCCTTTACGGGCCAGGCGAGCCAAGAGCTCAGCATAAACGGCGGGGTCCATGCGCGGACTGCGGGACAAAATCCATAAATACTCGCGCCCGGGCTCGCTGATGGCCGCCCATTGGTAGTTGTCGTCGAGCTCGACCACCCAGTAGTCACCCCAAACCATGGGCAGCAGCGATAGCCAGGCTGGGGCAAACCGCACTTTCAGCTTGGGCGAGTTCGGCGCACCAATTTGACGAGCCACACCCAGCGCATCGTCGAATTCGCCGGTGGCCAACCGGCAGCTATTGGCCACCTGCACCCGACCGTCCACCTGCAAGCTGTATTGGGCGCGGGTACTACCGGCGCATTTGCGCTGAAACCAGTTGGGCAGCTTGGCAATCTCGTACCAGGTCCCCATGTAGCGCGGCACATCCAGCGAGGCCACCGGGGTCAGTGGCTCCGCGGCCGAGGCCCAACCCGCCGCACAGGCCATGGCCCATGCCAGAAAAAAACCTTTGTACCGCGTGCCCATCGTCCTAAACCGCTTGAATCAGTACCTCGCCGCGCAGCGAATAGCTGCGCGTCTCGGTGATCCTGACGTCCACCAGCTGCCCTACCAGCCGGGGCGGTCCGGCAAAGTTGACCACGCGGTTGCATTCAGTGCGGCCCATCAGCTCGGTGGCGTCGCGCTTGGAGCTGCCTTCCACCAAAATGCGCTGCACCGTGCCCAGCCGGCTGTCACTGATACGGGTGATGTTGGCGTTGATCACGCTTTGGAGGTGTTGCAGACGGCGCAGCTTGACCTCATGGGGCGTGTCGTCGTGCAGGTTGGCTGCCGGGGTGCCCGGGCGCGGACTGAAGATAAAGCTAAAACTGTTGTCGAAGCCGATGTCGTCGATGAGCTTCATCATCTTGCCAAAGTCGTCTTCGGTCTCGCCCGGAAAGCCGACGATGAAGTCACTGCTCATGGCCATATCCGGTCGAATCGCCCGCAACTTACGGACGGTACTTTTGTACTCCATGGCGGTATAGCCACGCTTCATGGCCATCAATATACGGTCCGACCCGTGCTGCACCGGCAAGTGCAGGTGACTGACCAGCTTGGGCAGCTTTTCATAAGCAGCAATCAGGCTGGGCGTGAATTCGTTGGGGTGACTGGTGGTGTAACGCAGACGCTCAATGCCCGGAATTTCGGACACATATTCGAGCAAGGTGGCAAAGTCCGCCACCTCGCTCCCGGCGCCGGTGCCGACCATGGGCGCGCGGTAGGCGTTGACGTTTTGGCCGAGCAGCGTGATCTCTTTCACGCCCTGGTCGGCCAATCCAGCCACCTCCACCAGCACGTCTTCAAACGGGCGACTCACCTCCTCGCCGCGCGTATAGGGCACGACGCAGTAGCTGCAGTACTTCGAGCAGCCCTCCATGATGCTCACGAACGCCGAGGCGCCCTCCACTTTGGCGGGCGGCAGGTGATCAAACTTTTCGATCTCTGGAAAGCTGATGTCTACCTGGGCTCGGCCCTGCAGACGACGCTGATTCAGCAACTCGGGCAGTCGGTGCAGGGTCTGCGGACCGAACACGACGTCCACATAAGGCGCGCGGGCGATGATGGCCTCACCCTCCTGGCTGGCCACGCAGCCGCCCACGCCAATTTGCACCCCCTTTTTGGCCAAATGCTTCACGCGGCCGAGGTCCGAGAACACTTTTTCCTGGGCTTTTTCTCGCACCGAGCAGGTATTGAACAAGATCAGATCGGCTTCCTCGACGATTTCGGTCTTCTCGTAGCCCTGGGCGGCTTCCAGCACATCGACCATCTTGTCCGAGTCGTACTCGTTCATCTGGCAGCCGAAGGTTTTGATAAATACTTTTTTAGACATGGGGAGTGTTGGCAATGGATGGGTGGCAGCCGAAGTAGGAGCCTATGGGCGACCTCAGGGCAGCTTCAAGGCGGCCTCCGCATCAGTCAGGATCCACACCTCATGCACTTCACCGGCAGGCTCCCGCACCAGATTGACCTCGACTTTCTGACCGATCAACAGCGCCGACATCACCACCAAATTGTTGGTGCCCCGGATTCTTGCGCCCGGCGACAACCGTCCGGGCTGGTCATTGAGCAGAAGCTCGGGCGGTTGCGTGATTTGCAGGACAGCCCGCTCGGCCTTGGCCGGGAAAGTGCGCACCATGCCCTGGGCTTCGACGCTGAACGAGGCGACGCACAAAGCCAGCGCACCAAGCTGCGTCACTGCGCTGCGTTGAAACGGAAACCAGAAGGGGGTGGGGGTTGCACGACAGCGGTTCATGGTGTGTATCCAGAGGCTGGGTTGAGCCGCAGGGGAAAAAGCAAGACTCACGCCACGTCTCCCAATTTAATTGGACACATGAGGGACGCAATAGCTCTGGGTCTTGGACATAAAAAAACCACTCTTGCGAGTGGCTTCTTTTTACAAAATCAATCGAGATTAGAACTTGTATCCGATACCAAAAGTGAACCCTGTCGCTTGAGACTCATT
>Ga0114968_10001263_pt1 | contig 19336 bp, 20 predicted proteins | sample M_130807_EF_Meta_FD_87020 | JGI IMG/M metagenome (GOLD analysis project Ga0114968, IMG submission 87020) | Freshwater microbial communities from Lake Montjoie, Canada to study carbon cycling - M_130807_EF_MetaG | ecosystem: Environmental > Aquatic > Freshwater > Lake | place: Lake Montjoie...
CAGAACATTGTTGATCTTGTGCGAACCGGTGTGGTTGAGATCCTCACGCTTGAGGTAGACACGTGCACCACCACACAACTCACCGAATCGCCGGGCACGCGTGAGCGGGTTCGGCCGACCCGTGTAATCGCGTTCGAGGTCGGCCAACTGGACGCGAAACAGCGGGTCGGCAATCGCCGTCTGGAAATTGTCATCAAGCTGATCAAGAGCTGCCGTGAGTGCCTCGGGCACGAATCGTCCGCCGTAGGGCCCGAAATGTCCGTCGGTGAGCGCCGAATGCGTAGCGGTCATGTCAGGTACGACCGTGTCGAAGTGCCGGATGTGCGCCCGCGGTCACAAGGTCGCGTACAGCCGTGCGCGGATCCTTGCCGGTGACGAGGCTCTCGCCGACCAGGACAGCACCAGCTCCTGCTTCGGCATAGGTGATGAGGTCACGAGCATCGCGAACTCCCGACTCCGCAATCGTGATGCAGTCACCGGGAATCAGCGGCGCCACGCGCGAGAATGTGTCGCGATCCACCTCGAGGGTGCGCAGATTGCGAGCGTTGACGCCGATGATGCGCGCTCCCGCGTCGCATGCCCGCGCAACTTCATCCTCGTCATGCACCTCCACGAGCGCCGCCAGCCCCAGACTGTGGGCTCTCTCGACCAGACTGACAAGGGCGTCCTGTTCCAGACCGGCAACGATCAGGAGCGCCATGTCCGCCCCGGCCGCACGTGCTTCCCAGAGTTGGTAGCTCGTCACGATGAAGTCCTTGCGCAGAACAGGGATATCAACCGCCGCACGCACCGCGATGAGGTCCTCCAGACAGCCACCAAAGCGCCGTTCCTCGGTCAAAACGCTGATGCAGTGCGCTCCCCCGGCTTCGTACTCGAGAGCCAAGGCCGCGGGGTCTGGAATGTCGGCGAGCTCACCCTTGCTCGGGCTGCGTCTCTTGACTTCAGCGATGACACACACGTCGTCGCCCCCGAGAATTCCCATGACATCGCGTGTCGGAGGCATGTTCGCTGCGCGGGCCTTGAGGTCATCAAGTGGCACCTGCGACATTCGGCGCGCCGTATCCTCGCGCACGCCCACGATGATGTCGTCCAGCACGGTCACATCCGAAAGGGTAGCCGCGTCCCACGATCGCGCTACGCGAGGGCGGGGACCCACTCCCGGAGGGCCGGGCTCAACCGATGCTCGACCCCAGGTACGGCACGACGTTGCGAACGACACCGAAGGCGACCAAGACCACCAGACCCGCCACCATCAACCGATGCCGACGACGCATCTGCGCGGCACTGACTTCTGGCTGGCGGCCTGTCCACGACCGAACGGCCCACACCGCCCACGCCACAGCAGCTAGTGGGGCGAAGACGGCCAAGAGCACATTGTGATCAAGTGCGCCGGCAACATTGCCGTGCAGCAAGTCGTGTGTGCCGCGCATGATTCCGCAGCCTGGGCAGTCGATTCCGAGGAAGAACTTTGTGGGACACAGGGGGTAATGGCCCGGTTCATTGGGATCCACGGCCCACACGTAGCCCAATGCCGCAGTCGATCCGAGCAGTACGGCTGCGGGAGCCAGAACTCGACGCAGGCGAGGGCGGCTATCCGAGCGTGCCGGCATCCCGCCGCGTCGCTCCTGAGCCAGCATCGTCATAGCGCCACGATACGCCGACTAGACGGGGATGCGGACGGTGAAGCGCGCCCCTCCCTCGGGTGCGGTGCCCGCTTCAGCACGTCCCCCCAGGCCTCGAGCCAGCCTGCCCACGAGAGCGAGGCCCAGCCCGGTGCCCACGGGGCGCTCGCCCCGGTATCGCTCGTGCAGAACCCCCGGTTCGAAGGCCACCGACAGGTCATCTTCGGTGAGTCCTGGCCCAGAATCCCTGATCTCCACCACACCGCAGTCGGGCTCCCGCCGAACGGCCACGACAATCACCGACCCGCTTGGCGATACCCGCAGGGCGTTTTCGGCGAGGTTGTCAATGATCTGGCGCACGCGAATCGGATCTGTGCGCACCACGACCTCGTCTGACGGAATTTCACTGACCAGCGTCAGCCCTTCGCGAGACGCACGATCCGCCCAGACCACTGCAGCTTCCTCAGCAATCTCGCACAGGTCCACATCGATAGGCGTGATGGCAAAGTCCACCGCGCCTAGCCGGGCGAGGTCGAGCAGATCTGTGACCAGACGGTCGAGCCGCGCAGCTTCGGCCGAGACCACGGATCCGGTGCGCTCGACATCGTCCTGGGCGATGACGCCATCGGCCAGCGCCTCTGCATACCCCTTGACGGCCGTGAGTGGCGTGCGCAACTCATGCGACACCGACAGGAGGAATTCGCGCTGGCGTCCTTCGGATACAACGAGGGCGCTGTTGAGGTGGTTGAGTGCATCGCCGATGTCGGCAATCTCCGTGGGGCCCGACGGGACGATCGTGATGTCTCGCTCACCGGAGGCCATGCGATGGGCCGCATCCCTTGCCTCGCGAAGCGGACGAGTCAGTCGACGCGATGCCCCATAACCAATGGGAACGGCGATGAGAAGGCCGAGCACGAGCGCAAAGACGAACCGTCGAAGCACCTCCTTGGCCTGGTCTCCCGATACGGAAAACGGCTGAACCAGAACAAGTGTCGCGCCACCGTCCAGAGCCCGGGATTCCAGAAGCTCGTCACCTCCCGAGGTGTGCACGACCACATCGCGGCCCCGGACAGATGCATCCAGCTCGTCGCGCGAAATATCTTCTGGCGGCTCTCCTCCGGACGCCACCAGATAGCCCTCGATGGATTTGGCCCGAAGAGTGTCGAGGAGAGGCGGCGGGATCAACCGATCAGGGTGATCGATATCCCCGCGATTGAGTCCGTTGGCTGTGAGGTCTGCCAACATCCGAAGATCACTCCGCGCGGTGCTGGCACTGGCTGACCGGATCAGCGGGTAAGCGATCAGCCCGGCAACGACCACGGCGATCGTCGCCACGGCTGCTGTGAGAAGCACCGTGCGCGTGACAATGCTGACACGACCCGAACTCACCCCGTCGCCTCAGCCGAGTAGCCCACGCCCCGCACCGTTCTGATCGGGCTGTCGTCACCAAGCTTGGCGCGCACCTGCGCGACATGAACGTCGACCGTGCGGGTCCCGACCATCGCCGCATAACCCCACACTTCAGACAACAACTGCTCACGGCTGTACACGCGCCCGGGGTGACGCATGAGATGCTCGAGCAGGTCGAACTCGGTAGCGGTCAGGACGACATTGGTTCCGCCGCAGGTCACTCGCCGTGTGACGGAATCCAGAGACACATGGCCGAGCACCAGTGGTGCCTCATCCTTTGCCGCCAATGACGCTCGTCGGACGACCGATTTCACGCGCGCGACAACCTCGCGGGGGCTGAAGGGCTTGGTGATGTAGTCATCTGCTCCGAGCTCAAGCCCGAGGACGCGATCAACTTCGTCATCGCGAGCGGTGCAAAACAGAATCGGCACCCAGTCGCCATCCCTTCGCAGGCGTCGGCACACCTCGGTTCCGTCCATGCCCGGCAGGCCAACATCGAGGATGATCGCTGCCGGGTGCAGGCTGCGAGCGGCTTCCCATCCGGAGGGCCCATCCGTGGCCACGTGAACGCCGAATCCCTCTCGGGACAGGTACAGGCGCAAGAGGTCCGAGATGGCGCGCTCGTCCTCGACAACGAGAACGACTCCTCGGGACGTTTCTGGGCTCACCGGCTAAGAGTGGCAGACGCGCTCGTATAAGCGGGGCCTACGGCGTACGGCCGCGATGAGAAGGTTGTCAGAGTTCGGTAAGGCACCGCCTCTTATGTCAGGAACAACTAGTGCGCCACTCGACCTTTGGACACTCGTCCCATGATCAGCGGGACGATGCCCCCGAGTACGAGCAGCCCAACGCCCGCCCAGAACATCGTCCAGTTCGCCAGGATAAGCGCCAATGTTCCGATGATGAACGCGATCGTCACGAGGACGACGCCGGTCCAGGCTGCGGGGGTAGACCCGTGGGGTGAAGCACTCATGGGCAGATCTAATCAGAGTCCACTGTCGGGTCCAGGCCCGCATCCAGTTGAGCCCACGGGTCGCGAGGTGCCGCCTGTCGCTCGTAGCGACTACCCATCGACGGCCAACCACGTCCCCTCATGACTGCGGCAGCACCAGCCGCGACCACGAGGACACCGCCCATGGCGCCCGCCAGCCACCAGCCGGCCCAGGACGCCTGCACGTGCATCGTGGCCCCCGCATCCGCCGAAGCCACCTGGTCGATGCGGCCAGACGGCGACAGGTCGAAGGACACACATGCACCAACTGCGGCCACCCCCGCCGCGGCGATCAGCACCCCGAGGATCGGCCGGCCCCACCCGCGCGTGGCGACCAAGCCCGGGATTCCCGCCCAGGCGGCCACTCCCATGACGGACGCGACGGGCGCAAGATCCCGGCCGGTCAGCACGAGCACCCGCATGGCGCCCGATTCCAGTCCGGCCAGGGGAACCTGCGCCTGTGCCCACGTCGATGCGGATGACCACAGGAGCAGACCTCCTCCCAGAGCCAGCAGGAGTAGCGCTATCGCGTACGCGCGTCGACTGTCAGCCATGGTTCCTGAGGCTTCCTGCTGCAACAACGGCCCTGAGCACTGCGGCCGCCTTGTTGACGCACTCCAACGCCTCTGACTCAGCAACGCTGTCGGCAACGATTCCTGCTCCCGCCTGGACATGCGCCACACCACCTTTGATCACCGCAGTGCGGATCGCAATCGCAGTGTCGAGGTTTCCGGCGAAGTCGATGTACCCGACACATCCGCCATACAAGCCCCGCCGAAGCGGCTCGAGTTCATCGATGATCGCCATCGCACGCGGCTTCGGTGCGCCACTGAGAGTGCCCGCGGGGAACGTTGCGGCCAATGCGTCATAGGCGGAGCGTCCATCGGCCAGCGTGCCGGTGACCGTGGACACCAGGTGCATCACATGCGAATAGCGCTCGACGTTCATAAAGTCGACAACGGTCACTGACCCGGGTGCACACACGCGTCCGAGGTCATTTCGTGCTAGGTCCACGAGCATGACGTGCTCCGCACGCTCCTTGACATCAGCCAGCAACTCGTCAGCAAGAGCACTGTCCTGCTCCGGGGTTGTACCCCGTGGGCGCGTACCCGCGATCGGGTGCACCACGCAATGACCATCGGTCACTGTGACGAGCGCTTCCGGTGATGAGCCAACAATGTCGAAGGCCACCTGATCCGAAAGCGATCCGTTGAACTCATCCGGTGGGACCCCATCGTCTATGGGCATGCGCACGAGGTACATGTAGGGACTGGGGTTGGTCGCACGCAGGACTCGGTACACATCAAGGGATTCCGCGGGACAGGGTGAGCTGAATCGTTGAGACAGCACAACTTGAAAAACATCACCCGAACGGATGTACTCCTGTGCCTTATCGACGGCGCCCACGTAGTCCTGCTGCGACGTGAATGGCTCAATAGACGAGCCTGGAACGTAGGTGGCTACCCCAAGGCCACGAGGCCGGGCGAGCGCCTGCGTCATGGAATCCAATCGGACAACGGCTGCCGCATATGCCTCGTCGACGTTGTCGTCGGTAGCGTCGTAGTTGATCGCGTTGGCGATGAGCATCACCGACCCGTCGGCATGATCGACAACAGCCAGGTCCGTCGCAAGCAGGAAGGCAAGATCGGGAACCCCCAGCAGGTCAGGGTTCTCATCGGGCACCGATTCCCATGCGCGCACAGCGTCGTAGGTGAGATACCCGATGAGTCCACCGGTGAGCGGGGGCATGTCTGGCAGCGGTGTGGTGTGCAAGAGCTTCACGGTCTCGCGCACCACGTCGACCGCTGGGCCGTCCGCGGGCACACCATGCGGGGCGCGGCCCAGCCACACCGCCTGCCCGTCCCGGACGGTCAGCATGGCCGAGCACCGCACGCCAATGAAGGAGTAGCGCGACCACGTGCGTCCCTGCTCCGCGGACTCCAGCAGAAACGTGCCGGCGCGGTCACCGCACAAGGTTTCGAACAGGCCCACCGCGGTCGCACCGTCGGCAAGAAAACGACGCGTCACAGGAATGACACGTCGATCGCGTGCCAACGTCCGAAACTCTTCAAGCCGAGGAGTGGTCTCGCCGCTGAAGTCGCTCATGGATTATCGGAACGAGGCTTGTCCACGACAGTGACCCGTGTGGCGTCGAAGCATGTTCGCTCACCCGTGTGACAAGCCGCCCCGATCTGATCCACCAGAAGAAGAATCGTGTCGCCGTCACAATCCACCGCAATCTCGCGCACGTGCTGGATATGACCTGAGGTATCGCCTTTGGCCCAGCGCTCGCCGCGACTTCGGCTGAAGTACACCGCTCGGCCCGAGGCCATGGTTTCGCGCAGAGCCGCCTCATCCATCCAGGCCATCATCAGCACCTCGCTGCTGTCATATTGCTGCGCGATTGCCGGCACCAGCCCCTGCTCGTTGAAACGAACGCGGGAGATCAGGTCGTCAGACATGCGGTCATTGTGCCGGGGTCGGGTCACAGACCCGTCGCCGGACTAGCGGACGGCCATGCCAGCGCCCGCAAGCGAGGCTTTGACCTCACCTACGGAGAGCACCCCAAAGTGAAAGACGCTTGCCGCCAGCACGGCGTCGGCTCCCGCCTGCACGGCCGGCACGAAGTCCTCAAGGCGGCCCGCTCCGCCGCTGGCAATCACCGGAACGGAGACGACCTCGCGCACACGCCGGATGAGGTCCAGGTCGTAGCCGCGTTCTGTTCCGTCCGCGTCCATCGAGTTCAGCAGAATCTCGCCGGCACCAAGGTCCGCCCCCTGCCGAGCCCACTCGACCGCGTCAATGCCCGTGCCCTGCCGGCCCCCATGGGTGGTGACTTCGAACCCGCTCTGGGTACGTGACGAGCCCATGCATCGTCGAGCGTCCACACTGAGGACGACGCATTGAGCCCCAAAGCGTTCTGCCGCCCGACTCAAGAGTGACGGGTCGGTGATTGCCGCAGTGTTGACACTCACTTTGTCCGCACCCGCACGAAGAAGGCGGTTGAAGTCCTCGACCTCACGCACGCCACCACCCACCGTGAGTGGAATGAAGACCGACTCCGCGGTGCGTCGCACGACGTCATATGTCGTCTCTCGATCCGAACTCGAGGCGGTGATGTCCAGGAAGACCAATTCATCCACTCCTGCGCGGTCGTAGGCCGCGGCGAGCTCCACCGGGTCACCGGCGTCGCGCAAGTCTTGGAAGTTGATGCCCTTGACAACCCGGCCGCGATCGACATCAAGGCAGGCTATGACCCGGACGGCCAGACTCACGGCTGCGCGGGACCCCACTGGTATGGGTCGTAGCGCGCCTCGATGGCAGCGATCGCCTCAGACAGGGTGAAGGCGCCCTCGTACAGTGCGCGCCCGACGATCGCCCCCTCGATCCCTTTCACTTCAGCCAGCTTGTGCAGGTCGTCGAGGTGGGCAATTCCACCTGACGCGATGACCGGACGACTCGTCGCCTTGGTGACGTCCTTGAGTAAGTGGATGTTTGGTCCGTGCATCGTGCCGTCCTTTGCCACATCGGTGACGACATACCGCGCGCATCCGGCTTCGTCGAGACGACCAAGTGTCTCCCACAGGTCACCACCCTCGGTGGTCCAACCGCGGGCTGCGAGCGTGTGCCCTTTGACATCGAGCCCCACGGCGATGCGATCACCGTGCTCCTTGATCACTCGCTCAGTCCACTCGGGGTCCTCCAGTGCGGCGGTGCCGAGATTGACGCGGGTACAGCCGGTCTTCAATGCAGCCGCAAGCGAGGCATCGTCACGGATTCCACCGGAGAGCTCCACGTGCACCGCTCCCTTGACCTCGTGCACGACACGAGCAATGACCTCGGCGTTGTTGCCTCGACCGAATGCGGCATCAAGGTCCACCAGGTGCAGCCACGCGGCTCCCTGCTCAACCCACGCTCTGGCGGCATCCAGCGGGGCTCCGTAATCCTTCTCGGTGCCGGCCTTGCCCTGAACGAGTCGCACTGCTTTGCCATCGGCCACGTCTACTGCGGGGAGCAGGGTGAAAGTCACGTCGTCACCTTAGAGGCCGGGTCACGCCGCGACCGATCGGACCCAGGACAGCAGGAGGGCCGCACCGGCATCACCGGATTTCTCCGGGTGGAACTGCGTGGCCGTCAGCGGACCGTTCTCCACTGCTGCGACGAAGTCCTCACCGTGATGGGACCAGGTCACCATCGGTGACGCAAGGTGCGGATTGGTTGGGTGCAGGCTCCATTCCCGCATGGCGTAGGAATGCACAAAATAGAAGCGCTCGTCACGAACATCCTCGAAGAGAACAGACTCGTGTGGTGCGCGGACGGTGTTCCACCCCATGTGCGGCAGGACGGGCGCCTGGAGCTGGTCCACCGTGCCCGGCCACTCCCCCAGTCCTTCGGTGAGGACACCGTGCTCCGCGCCATGTTCAAACAGCACCTGCATACCCACACAGATGCCGAGCACCGGGCGACCCCCGGCAAGTCGTCTCCCTACCAACACGTCTCCGCGTACGCGACGGATGCCTTGCATGCACGCCTTGAAGGCACCCACCCCGGGGACGACCAAACCGTCGGCAGCCATCGCTGTATCGAAGTCAGCTGTGACGGTGACCTCTGCGCCTGTGCGCTCCAACGCACGCTGGGCCGAGCGAATGTTGCCTGAGCCGTAGTCGAGGACGACAACCGAGGTCACGAGCGGCGTGCGTCCTCATCGCGCAGTGTTCCCTTGGTCGACGGGACACCTACGACGCGCGAGTCGCGGCTGACCGCATCGCGCAAAGACCGAGCGACGGACTTGAACTGCGCCTCCACCACATGGTGAGCATTGCGTCCCGACAGCACGCGCACATGCAGCGTGATCTGCGCGGTCGCCACAATGGACTCCCAGATGTGCCGGGTGAGGGTGGTGTCGTAGGTCCCGATCAGTTCCACAAGATCGGGTTCTTCATGCACCAGGTACGGGCGACCGCTGAGGTCGACCGCGGACTGCACCAGGCATTCATCCAGGGGCACCAAGGCATCGCCGAAACGCCGCAGTCCGGCTCGGTCGCCAAGCGCCTCGTTGATGGCCTGACCCAACGCAAGTGAGGTGTCCTCGACCGTGTGGTGCGCATCGACCTCGAGATCTCCCGACGTGCGAACAACCAGATCAAGACCACCGTGCTTGGCCAACTGCGCAAGCATGTGGTCGAAGAAGGGAACGCCGGTCGCGATGTCGCTCTGCCCGGTCCCGTCAAGCTCCAACTCCACCAGAACGCTGCTCTCCTTGGTTGAGCGTTCGATGCGTGCGGTGCGTGCCATCAATCTCTCCGAGTCTTGAGCAGGGCGTCCCTAAACATAGCGTTTTCTTCGGGCGTACCGATGCTCACCCGCAGCCATGGCGACGGGCCGGTCGCTCGAATCAGCACGCCTTGGTCCAACAAGGCTCGCCACACAAGGTCGCGATCAGTGAATCTGCCGAAGAGCAGGAAGTTGGCGTCGCTGGGTACGACTTCGTAGCCCTGCTCCGATAGCCACTCAGCGAGCGCATCGCGCTCCTGCCGGAGCAGTGCCACCTGCGCCTGCAGCACAGGTGCATGGGCCAGTGCGGTAAGGGCCACCGCCTGCGTCACCGCCGAGAGGTGATAGGGAAGGCGCACTACTTTCAGTGCGTCAATGATGCGCGCATCCGACACTGCGGCATAGCCCAGACGAAGACCGGCCATCGCGAACGCCTTGCTCATCGTTCGCGACACGACCACGTTGGGCAGTTCTGCGAGAAGAACACAGGCGGATGGTGTTCCACTCCGGCGAAATTCCGCGTATGCCTCATCGATGACCACCAGAGCACCTGCATCGAGCGCTGCTCGGGCGACCACTCGAGCGTCGTCGAGGGGCAGGGACGTGCCGCTGGGGTTATTCGGGGAGGCGAGCAGCACGAGGGAGGGTCGCTCTCGGTGAATCGCCGTCACCGCCGCCACGACATCAATGCTGAAGTCATCGCGCCTGGGTGCAGTGATGAACCGGGTGAAGGAGTCACGCGCGTATTCGGGGTACATCGAATAGGTGGGGTCGAAGGTGATCGCTGCACGCCCGGGTCCCCCGAAGGCGAGAAACAGGTGATGCATTACCTCGTTGGATCCATTCGCCGCCCAGATGCGGTCTGCGTCTAGGTGTGCACCCGACTCCTCATTGAGGTACCCGGCCAGTGCGGCTCGAAGATCCATCGCGTCGCGATCGGGATAGCGGTGGAGACCTCCTGCTGCTGCAGCAACCGAGGCTCCGATCGCCTCCGCAAGGTCAGCGGGCACCGGAAATGGGTTCTCATTGACATTGAGGCGCGCCCGAACAGCCAACTGTGGTGCCCCATACGCCTGCACTCCCGCCAGGTCATCACGGACCGGCGGCGTGAACTCAGTCACGACAGACGCACGCTTATCGCGTCACCGTGACCCGGCAGATCCTCGGCCCGTGCAAGCGTGATGACATGACCGGCCACATCTCGCAACGCGTGCTCGTCGTACTCGACCAGGTGGACACCGCGAAGAAAGGATTGAACCGACAGGCCAGATGAGTGCCGCGCCGATCCAGCAGTCGGCAGCACATGGTTGGACCCGGCGCAGTAGTCGCCCAGAGATACCGGGGCCCAGGTCCCTACAAAAATCGCACCCGCATTGCGCACCCGCATCGCCACCTCACGCGCGTTACGGGTGTGAATCTCCAGGTGCTCGGCCGCATAGGCATCGACGACGCGAAGTCCGGCATCGACATCGTCCACCAACACGATGGCACTCTGGGAGCCGCTGAGAGCCTCGATGATGCGTTCGCTGTGCTTCGTCATGACGACCTGACGCTCGATTTCACGATCAACAGCCGCTGCCAACTCTGCACTGTCTGTGACAAGCACAGCAGCGGCGAGTACATCGTGCTCTGCCTGACTGATGAGATCGGCTGCGACATGGGATGCGATCGCGGTGTCATCGGCAAGGATCGCCACCTCGGTGGGACCAGCCTCGGAGTCAATGCCGATCACGCCCTGCAGCGCACGCTTGGCGGCCGTCACGTAGATGTTGCCGGGGCCAGTGACCATCTGCACCGGTTCGCAACGGCCTCCGTCGGGCAGATCCACGCCGTACGCAAGCATCGCCACCGCCTGCGCCCCGCCGGCGGCATAGACCTCATCGACACCCAGCAAGGCACAGGCCGCAAGAATCGTGGGGTGCGGCCAGCCGTCGTGATCGCGCTGTGCTGGCGACACGACGGCGAGTGATTCGACTCCGGCCACCACCGCGGGAACAACATTCATGATCACACTGCTGGGATAGACGGCTCGACCGCCGGGAACGTACAGACCTACGCGCTCCACCGGAATCCAGCGCTCCGTGACCGTGCCGCCGGGGATGACAGTGGTGACCACGTCGACCCGACGTTGATCGGCATGGACCTTGCGCGCACGAGCGATGGACTCCTCGAGCGCAGCACGCAGATCGGCCGGCAGGGCGTCGGCAGCCGCCTGCAGGGCGGCGGTCGGAACGCGAAGGGATGCTGGGCGGACGCCGTCCAACTGCTCTGTCCAGCGCATGACAGCCTCGGCACCGTGGAGTCGCACGTCCTCAAGGATGGGACGAATGCGCTCAGTGGCATCGGCCACATCCATGGCGGCCCGCGGAACCACCGTGCGCGGGTCGATGGACTGACCTCGTAGGTCGATGCGCCGGATCACGTGGGTACTTTACGCTGCCCGGATGCAGTCGTCTCTGCCGCTGTTTCCCCTCAACACCGTCCTGGTGCCCGGCCTAGTCATGCCCCTGCACATCTTCGAACCGCGATATCGGCACATGGTGGCCTCGCTCCTCGCCCTCACCGACGAGGACGACCGTGAATTCGGCATCATCGGGATTCGCGAGGGTCGACAGGTGTCCACCGATGGGATCTCCGCGGTCTACCCCGTGGGGTGCGCGACAGTCATCCGCCAAAGCGAACTCTTCGACGACGGCCGCTACGACATCGTGACCACTGGATCGAGGCGCTTTCGCGTGCTGTCCCTTGATTCATCCCAACCCCTCCTGTCAGCACAGGTGGAGTTCCTCGCCGACGACTCCGGCCCCGCCGATCAAGCACTGGCGGTGCGGGCCGCGCGATCCTTTCGCGACTACCGCGTGGTGCTGGGTGGACAAATATCCGTGACCACGCCTGACGAGGGTGACGGCGATAGCGAATCTGACTCCGATGGCGAGGCCGATGCCTACAGCGACAACGACTTCGGACTTTACAACGGCAACGACATTGACGACGACTCCGACGAGGGAATCCCCGACGATCCGACCGTCCTGAGCTATCTCATCACCGCGGCAATGGTGCTGCCGATGGACGAGCGGCAGCAGCTTCTTGCAGCAGCGTCCACCGCCGAACGTCTCGAACGCGCCCGGCATCTTTTGCGGCGCGAGTGCGCGATCATCTCGGCCATCTCCGCCCTGCCGTCACTCGAGCCCTTGGGCCCACCGCCCTCGCCGAACTGACGAGAAGAACTGACGAGAAGAACATGGCTGGTACCCCGGCAACCGTCGCCTTGACCACGGCACACATCGCCTTCAGCGTGCACGAGTACGTGCATGATCCGCGATCGGGTTCCTACGGCCTTGAAGCGGCTGCGGCCCTGGGTCTTCCGGCAGATCAGGTGTTCAAGACACTGGTCACCAATGTCGATGCAGCGCCGACAGTCGCGATCGTGCCGGTGACGTGCACAGTGGACCTCAAGCTTCTGGCTACTGCCCTCGGTGGACGCAAGGCCGAACTCGCCGACCCGGCCGTAGCTCAGCGACTCACCGGATACGTGGTCGGTGGCATCAGCCCCGTTGGGCAGCGCAAACTACTGACCACCGTGCTCGATGAGTCGGCTTTGCTGTGGGACAGGGTTTATGTCAGCGGTGGGCGACGAGGTATGGACATAGGGCTCGCACCCTCGGACCTCGTGGACGTCACCCGCGCCATCACGGCTGCGATCTCGCGCGCATCCTGATCTCGACCGTCCAGTCGCCCAAGGCGAGGACCGTCACGACAATCGCCGAGACCAGCGGCCACACCAGCAGCACGCCGGGCATGGTGACATGCAACGGTCCCTGAACCGTCACCGCTGACGTGCTCGAGGCACTCAGCCCGGCAACGTCAACCGCGCCCAGCCGGATGCCGACCCACCACATGGCTGCACTCCCGACGACTCCGGAGCACAGGGACGCTATGAGCACGGACACAAGATGTTCCCGACGCATATTTGCCAAGGCAATGGCCACGGCAAAGCCGGCAACGGCCGCGAGCGCTGCAAACGTCACATCCGCGGACAGATACTCGTGCGGCTGAAATTGTGCTGGGTAGTTTCCCTGCGGCTGCACCACGAGCGTGACGCGCGGAGCCAGTCGCCACCACACCACCCCGAGTCCTGCACCTGACACCAGACCCACGATGCAGCCGGCCACGAGAACTGCGCGCGGCTTTCGCTCATCTCTCATGACAGGCAGGCCGCGCCGAGCAAGGCCTTGAGATCGCCATACAGAGCGGGCGAGGCAGTGACACGAAACCGGTCCCCTAGGCGCATCACGGCGACCCGGTTGCCATCGTCGAGATGGAGGTGCACCTCGGTGGTGCCGGGATAGCCCGACAGGACCTCTTTGAGGCGGTCGCTGAGCGGTGGCACCAAACGGCTCGTGGCCATGGTGATCCGCACGGGGCCACTAGCCGCCTCGGAGAGATCCGGCGCAGTGACCTCCATCGCAATCAGTCGAAGCCCATCGTCATCACTGCGATCGGCACGCGCGCGCACGACGATCACCGCATCATCGATCAGCAGCGAGCTCGCAGCCTGATAGGACTGCGGGAAGACCATGACATCCACAGACCCCTCTAGGTCCTCAAGGGTGACGATGGCCCACAGGGAACCCTGCTTGGTGGTTTTGCGCTGCACCGATGTGACAAGGCCGCCTACCGTGACGACACCGATATCTGGCCGATCGTCCGCATGCAGGGACGCAATGGTCACGTCCGTAACCTGCGCAAGCACACGCTCCACGCCATGCAGAGGGTGGTCGGACACATAGAGGCCGAGCATCTCTCGCTCGTGTGCCAGGAGAACGGACTTGTCCCACTCCCCGATCGGAATTTCCGCTCGGGACATCACAGGTGAGTCTTCGGAGTCAAGTCCACCGAAGAGGTCGTACTGGCCCACCGCCTCGGCACGCTTGATGTCGACCGCCGCATCGACGATCGGCTCGTGAATCGCCACGAGTCCCTTGCGTGACAGGCCGAAGGAATCAAACGCACCGGCCTTGATCAACGACTCCACGACTCGCTTGTTGCAGACCGTGGCGTCGACCTTGGCGATGAAGTCGTGGAAATCGGCAAACCGACCGACTCGGCGGCGGGTCGCGATCAGCGATGCGACCACGTTTGCGCCGACGTTGCGAATGGCTGAGAGGCCGAAGCGGATATCAGTCCCGCGCGGTGTGAAGTCGAAGTCGGAGTCATTGACGTCGGGCGGCAGAACCTTGATCCCCATCCGGCGACACTCATTGAGGTACACGGCCGACTTGTCCTTGTCGTCCTTGACCGACGTGAGCAGGGCGGCCATGTACTCCGCCGGATAGTTCGCCTTGAGGAACGCCGTCCAATAGGACACCAGTCCGTACCCCGCGGTGTGCGCCTTGTTGAAGGCATAGTCGGAGAAGGGGACGAGAATTTCCCAGAGCGTGGCAATGGCGGCTTTTGAGTATCCGTTGGCTTTCATGCCGTCACTGAACGGCACGTACTCCTGATCGAGAATCTCCTTCTTCTTCTTGCCCATGGCACGACGCAACAGGTCTGCCGCGCCAAGGGAGTACCCCGCCAGTTTCTGGGCGATGGCCATGACCTGTTCCTGATAAACGATCAGTCCGTAGGTATCGCCAAGGATGTCCGCCAAAGGCTCAGCAAGTTCACGATGGATGGGGACGACCTTTTTGCGATTGTTCTTGCGATCGGCATACTCGTTATGCGCGTTGGCACCCATCGGACCGGGGCGGTAGAGGGCAAGTACTGCGGAGATGTCCTCGAACGAGTCTGGCTGCATCGATCGCAGCAGCGCTCGCATGGGACCCCCGTCGAGTTGGAAGACACCCAGGGTGTCGCCACGTGCCAGCAGTTGGTACGTCGCGGCGTCATCTAGCCCGAGATCCTCGAGGACGATCGTGATGTCCCTGTTGGATTTGATGTGCGCCAGACAGTCATCCAGCACCGTGAGGTTGCGCAGCCCCAGGAAGTCCATCTTGAGTAACCCGAGGGCCTCGCAGGCCCCCATGTCGAACTGGGTGATGACGGCACCATCTTGTTCGCGGCGCCACACAGGGATGACATCCATCAGCGGCTCGCGACACAGGATTACTCCTGCCGCGTGAACACCCGGCTGGCGCTTCAAGCCTTCGAGACCACGAGCCGTGTCGACAACGGCTTTGGCATCGGCATCCGACTCGTAGAGGGCTCGGAACTCAGCCGCTTCTCCGTAGCGCGCGTGTGCTGGATCGAAAACACCGTCCAGGGAGATGTCCTTGCCCATGACCGATGGAGGCATCGCCTTGGTGATGCGATCGCCGAGGGCATAGGGGTAGCCGAGCACTCGAGCGGAATCCTTGACGGCCGCCTTGGCCTTGATCGATCCGTAGGTGATGATCTGCGCTACTCGTTCCTCGCCGTATTTCTGTGTGGCATAACGGATCATGTCTGAGCGTCGTCGCTCGTCGAAGTCGATATCGATGTCCGGCATCGAGATGCGCTCAGGGTTCAAGAATCGCTCAAAGAGCAAACCGTGCTTCATGGGATCCAGCTCGGTGATCCCCAGCGCGTAGGCGATCATCGCTCCGGCCGCAGACCCGCGACCCGGGCCGACGCGGATGCCGTTGTCCTTGGCATGACGCACGAGGTCCGCGACCACGAGGAAGTAACCGGGGAATCCCATCTGCATGACGACGCCGACTTCGTACTCGGCCTGCTTGCGTACGTCGTCTGGAACCGAGCCGCGGTATCGCTTGAGCAGCCCGCGCTCTACCTCCTTGATCAGCCACGACTCCTCCGACTCGCCATCGGGAACCGGGAAGACCGGCATGAGGTTGGCACCCTCGGCGAACTCCACATGGCATCGCTCGGCAATGAGCAAGGTGCTGTCGCACGACTCCGGCAGCTCGGCCCAGGTGCGCCGCATCTGGTCGGCGGTCTTGACGTAGAAGTCCCGTGCGTCGAACCGGAATCGCTTGGGATCGTCCATGGTGGTGCGCGTGCCGATACACAGAAGAACGTCGTGGGTCTCAGCGTCGCTTGCGTGGACGTAGTGCAGATCATTGGTGGCCACCAGCGGCAGCTCTAGGGATCTTGCGATACGAAGGAGATCCTCGCGAAAGCGCCGCTCGATAGCCAGGCCGTGGTCCATCAATTCGCAGAAGTAGTTACCGGGGCCGAGGATGTCGCGGTAGTCGGCGGCAGCCGCGAGTGCCCTGTCGAACTTGCCCGCCTGCAGCCAGCGATTGACCTCACCGCTGGGGCATCCCGTGGTGCCGATCAAGCCGGTTCCGTAGCGCTCGAGGAGTTCGCGATCAAAGCGGGGTTTGAAGTAGTAGCCCTCGAGACTGGCCAAGGACGATAGCCGGAAAAGATTGTGCATCCCGGCGGTCGTCTCCGCCCACAGGGTCATGTGCGTGTAGGACTGACGCCCCCGTCCCGCCCCCGTGTCTTCGCTGGAGCCCTCGTCGAACCCGCCACCGAAATCCATGGCTCGGCGCTCGAATCGTCCCTGCGGTGCGTAGTACCCCTCCATGCCGATGATGGGGTTGATTCCGCGGGACTGTGCCGCCTTATAGAACTCGTAGGCCCCGTACAGATTGCCGTGATCAGTCATGGCAATGGCGGGCATGCCCTGCGCCACGACCTCGTCGAGCAGGTCAGGCACTCGGGCGGCGCCATCAAGCATCGAATACTCGGTGTGCACATGGAGATGCACAAACTCTTCGGCCGCCACCTCAATACCCTAACTTTCCGGACTGACCTCGCCGGGGACAACGCGCCCCCGCAACCTGTCGAGGGCAACCTGGAGGTCGTCGGGGTAAGAACTTTCGATGACCACCCGCTCGCCTGTCGACGGGTGCTCGAAACCCAAGCGCATCGCGTGTAACCACTGCCTCGTGAGTCCCAGCCGCTCAGCAAGTATGGGATCAGCGCCATACATGAGGTCTCCCGCACACGGATGCTTCAGGGCGGCCATGTGCACGCGAATCTGATGGGTTCGCCCCGTCTCAAGGTGCACCTCCACCAGGCTTGCATGGGGAAACGCCTCAAGGGTGTCGTAGTGAGTGATGCTTGGCCTGCCGCCACTCACCACTGCCCACTGCCAGTCCCGGGTCGGATGGCGATCAATCGGCGCATCGATGGTGCCACTGGAAGGATCCGGGTGACCCTGCACGACCGAGTGATAGGTCTTCGCGACAGTTCGGTCTTTGAACTGCCGCTTCAAGCTCGTGTAGGCCCGTTCACTCTTGGCGACAGCCATGACCCCGGATGTACCCACATCGAGGCGATGCACGACTCCCTGTCGTTCCGCCGCGCCCGAGGTGCTGATCCGATAACCCGCGGCCGCCAGGCCGCCGATCACCGTCGGGCCTGACCAGCCTGGACTGGGATGAGCCGCCACTCCAACCGGCTTGTCCACCACCACGACATCGTCGTCATCCCACAGCACCGTCATTCCCGGCACAGGCTCCGGTGCGGCGAGTTCGACAGGGTCGGCAATCTCGATGGTCAACACTGAACCTGTGGTCAGTCGATCCGACTTCATCGCCGGCATTCCGTCAATCGCGACCGCGCCCGACTCCACGAGTTCAGCCGCCTGGGATCGGGTGAAGCCCAGAAGCCGGGTCAACCCCACATCTAGGCGCTCACCGACGAGACCATCGGGTACCGGAACGAAACGAGATGCCACGATCAGGACGTCGGACCACTGAAGGGGACGTTGCGCACGGCCAGAATCACCATGAGTACACCCGCTCCCACGATGCAGGAATCTGCAACATTGAAGATTGCGTAATGAGGGAGCTGAATGAAGTCAACGACATAGCCGCGACCAGGGCCCGGCAGCCGAGTCATACGGTCAATGAGGTTGCCGAGCGAACCACCCAACATCCCGGCAAGTGCAACAGCCCACGCCACGCTTCCCAAGCGACGAGCCGAGCGGATGATCACCACGACCACGGCTACCGCGATCAGAGAGAAGATCCATGTGTACCCCGTACCCATGGAGAAGGCAGCACCCGTGTTCTCCGCATATGTGAATTTGATGAGCCCACCGAGCAACACGAATGGACCCTCGCCCGAGAGCATCCGCGGCCGGATGGTCGCGACAACCCAGTGCTTGGTGATTTGGTCCAACGCAAGGATCACTGCGGTGACGCACGCGAGCACCACAAGGCTGCGGGTCCGCCGCGCGGGGTCGAGGACGACAACGCTGGCCTTTGACGTGGTCACCTGACCACTCTACGAGGTTCTAGGAACGCTCTTCGGCCTGCTTGCATGCCAGGCACAGTGTTGCTCGCGGAAAAGCCTGAAGTCGATACTTGCCGACGGGATTTCCGCAGAATTCACATGCTCCATAGGTGCGATTGGCAATGCGCTCAAGGGCGTGATCAGTTTGATCGAGCATGTCGCGCGCATTGTTGGCCAACGACATCTCGTGCTCACGCTCGAATGTCTTGCTCCCCGCATCGGCTTGATCGTCCCCGGCCCCGTCGCCTGAGTCACGGATGAGATCGGCCAGACCCTCTTCCGCGATTGCGATCTCCTGAAGAAGTCGCTCGCGATCGGTCTCCAACTCTTTGCGGACCTCGGCAAGCTCGCGAGCCGTCCACGGAGTCTCGTCTTCGCGCACAGCCATCTGCTTGCGCTCGGGATTCAGGATGCGGGCAAGCTTCGGATCGCGCGGCTTCTTCGGTCCCCTGGCCATGGTCTGCGGCCCAGGCGCGGCCAATGGCGGCAGAGGCGGGGGTGGGACGGGGACCGCCTTGGGAACCGGTGCCGGTTTTGGTGCCGGGGCTGGCTTGACGGCCGCCTTGGCGGGGGCAGCCTTCTTCGCCGGCGCAGCCTTCGTGACGGCAGCCTTCTTGACGGCAGCCTTCTTCACCGGCGCCTTCGTGACGGCAGCCTTCTTGACGGCAGCCTTCTTCACCGGCGCAGCCTTCGTGACGGCAGCCTTCTTGACGGCAGCCTTCTTGACGGCAGCCTTCTTGACGGCAGCCTTCTTGACGGCAGCCTTCTTGACGGCAGCCTTCTTGACGGC
>Ga0114968_10001265_pt1 | contig 19326 bp, 28 predicted proteins | sample M_130807_EF_Meta_FD_87020 | JGI IMG/M metagenome (GOLD analysis project Ga0114968, IMG submission 87020) | Freshwater microbial communities from Lake Montjoie, Canada to study carbon cycling - M_130807_EF_MetaG | ecosystem: Environmental > Aquatic > Freshwater > Lake | place: Lake Montjoie...
GAACCGGCCGCGACGGCCGGGGGGAGCGGCGAAGCCGCGAACGACACAAGCGGGAGGGGGGGGGGGGGGGGCGGGGGGGGGAGAGGGGGGAAAAAGAGGGGGGGGGGGGGGGGGGGGGGGCAACTGGCGTGCCATTTGGCACTCATTTTTCAGCGGTTTTTGAACTTTAATAAACTTTTTTGAGTGGCTGCGCCAGCCGTTGGTGGCGGGTCGGTCGGGTAATGTACGGCGGTTCAGTCGTGTGGCAAGTAGTGGTGGACAAGAATCCACCAACGTCGTTTCGGGGCTGTGTCGGTAGCGGCAGTTAGGCTAGTGGGTAGCGGTAGTTCGTCAAGTGAGCAACCGAGAGATCGTGCCAATGGCAAAGTCGATCGCGCTGGCAACTGCCTGCGCCAGATCCGAATCGGTTCCAAGCTCCTGGCCAAAACGGATCAGCACGAGCGATTGCAAAGCAGCGTCAATTCGGCGTTTCATGTTGGCCCTCCTTGGCCTCAGAATCCTATGTGCGATTGCCACCCGTTTCGCAGCTGTCGGCAGGCCGGGTGGCCCCACCACTTGCGTACTGTAGGCTATCGGTAGTTGGGCGTCAAGCGCATAAATCGGATTTTTTTGATAGGCGTTTTCTGCAGGGAAAACGCTACTTTTTCCGCTTGGCCTTCTTGCGGGTGGCGGCTGGACGCTTGGCGAGGTGCCGCTTGGCGTTCGCCCTAGTGGTCAGTGCGTCTCGAGCTTCCCGGCAGGCTTCCACGGGGATCAGCCAAACACGCTCGCCAAAACGACGGCCACGGAGCTTGCCGTCACGCAGCAGCATCCGCACCCAGCCCTCGGTACAGCCGATTGCATCGACTGCCTCGGCAACCGTCAGGTACTCGCCACCGTCGATTTTCTGCGGGCTCATCGTGACCATGCCTCAGATACTACCGATAGCCGGTAGATCGTCAAACTGTACGCCGCTAAATGCCCGCTGTATTTCACCAGGCATGCGCAGCCGATTTGCCGAGTTGCCCTTTTGGGCTCACGGCACCCATACTGAACACACCAAGCAGCGGAGGGCATGGAGCCCACGGCTTTGAACAGGTGTATACTACAGGCCACGAAAAGGAATGATCACGCCATGAATCTTAGAGAATTTCTGGAAGAACGCTATGCGGTGCTGCACAACCTCAAACCGCGAACGGTTGTGCTGTTTTCCCACTCCGTTGATCGCTTCCGCGATTTCCTTGGGCGCGAGCCCGAGTTGGCCGACTTCGACGATTTGACCGTCAGCAAGTATCTGCGGTGGCGGGCCGTCACGCCGCACCGGGGAAAGATCTGCTCGGCAGCCAGCGTTGCCAAGGATAAGGCACACCTCGTCTCGTTATGGAACGCAGCTGCCCGCCGGCGGCTGGTCGAGGTGTTCCCCGATCTGCCACGCGGCATCGTCAGAGTCCCGCACCGCAGCCCATCGGCGTACACAATCGAAGAGATCAGCAGCATGATTCGCCAGGCACGTCGCCGCTCTGGAATGATTGGCCCGTGTCCAGCCCCGTGGTTTTGGAGCTCACTCTTGATGAGCGCTTACTACACTGGGGAGAGGATCGGTTCCCACCTTGAAGCTCGCTGGGAACAGGTGGACACCGCCCGCAGGACGATCACGTTTCTTTCAGAGCACCGCAAGGGGCTCGGGCGCACGATTACACGGCAGATCACGCCGCAACTGGCGTCCATGCTTGAGACGGGCAGGCGAGCCGCAGACGAGCTTGTATGGCCTTGGCTCGACCATCGGAAGATCGGCACGATTTTCCAGCGGATCGCGTACATATGCACGTCAGCGGGCGTAAAGCCGAGGGGATTCCACGCCATCCGAAAAGCGGCTGGCTCCTATTTGAAGGCAGCCGGCGGCGATGCCACCGACTTCCTGACGCACAAAGATTCCAAGACCACCCGCGACCACTACCTTGACCCAAAGATTGTGGGCGAAGCGTCGGCCTTGGATTTCTTGCCGCCGCTCGACCTGGGCTAGACGGGCGCGGGGGCGGCGCGGGGAAAGGATGAAACCCGCGCCGCCGCACCCGTCGCCCGGCTTATTCCCAGATGCGTGGCAGATTCTCTTTGGCTGCGATGATCGCCAGCAGCCGCTCGCGCTCCTCGAGCAATCGGCCAATCATGCGTGCCGCCGTGCCGTTCGTGGCTGTCCAGCCGTTCGCAGGGCCATAGCGTCCAACGAATAACCACGCTTCCTGTGCTTCATCCTCGCTGTACGGCACGCGCTGGTCAGGCACGCTTTTCCCTCCGCAGCATCACGAGACAGATCATTGCCCAGTTGGCCGCGTCAATCAGTGCGTTTTCGTAGTCCACCTTCGTGCCATTGGAAAACCGCTGCATCCGCACTACGCAGTCGGACAGGTCGCACAGGGCACGTCGCCACGGTTCCACGCCACACGCGGCCGACGCCTCGACGTTGGCGAATGGGCTCTGCTTGTCCCCGTACGTGGCCGTTTTCTCCAAGTGCAGTTCTCGCAATTCCTCAAGCACACCAAGCCATTCAGTGCTGCCGCTCATGCTGTTCCTTTCAAGCCGTCCTTACGGTGCCGTCGTGCATCACACGATAGTTGTGCACGTCAAACTCACCGGCCTTGTGCACCGTCACCATGGCGAAGCCCCAGTTCCAGCGATTGATGCGGGCGTAGTCGGGCCGCAGATCGCACAGGCAACCCGTGCTCCAGCACCCCGTTTCCTTGTGCCACATATCGGATTCGGCGTGGTTGCTCGTCCGGTGCGAGTGCCCAACCATCACGGTGGAAAGCGTCTTCATGAATGCACCACGGGCGACGTTGACGGGAGCGGCCATGCCGCTGGGCAGTTCGTGGCCGTGCAGCACGGGCAACTTTCCAAGCAGCACAGGCCGCTTGTCCTCCACGAGCTCGACGCCGTACTCGTTGAACCCCAGCCACGCCGTGAGGCTCATGCGTGGATCATCTGAAATCTCTGCGGCGTGCTGCCACAGCCAATGCTGCCAGCGTTCTTCGTGGTTGCCAACCTTGAACACGATGGGCATATCGGGGAACTGCTGCCGCAGGTAAGCGATAAACGCACGCACAGCCTCAAGCTCGCCTTTGAAATCTCGCTGCTTCGGGTCTTTCATGTACCGACTGATGGCGTAGAAATCCGCGATGTCGCCATTCAGCAGCAGGCCGGATAGGTTCTGTTGCTTGAGAAATCCAACCGCCGCAGCCACGGCGATCTCCGAGTGATACGGCACGTGAACGTCAGACAGGATGCCGACGTTGCCCACCACGTTCATGCGATGTGCGGTCCACGTCTCGGCCATGCTCTTGGGCATGGGCAGGATCTCGCCAGCCTTGCGAGGTGCTCGAGGTGCCACTGGCTTCATGGTCTTGCGCGACTTTCGGCCTTGCACGCCAAACTGTCGAGTGATTCGCAGGCGGGCCTGCTTCAGCGTGATGGCCCTGTTGGCCTCTTTCACCAGGCGACGGGCCAGCGTTTGCGCGGGTGCGTCTGGATGCATGCGGGCCAGCCGCTTGGCTATCTCCGTGATCGGGTCACCCGCCATGCGTCTTCCTCCGTGCCTTTGTGGGCTTCGGCTTTGGCTTCTTGGATCGCCGCAGAACCATGTTGCCGTCATCGTCCATCGTGAACGGCACAGGCTCGTCATCCTCGACGGGCTCGGCGTCAAACTGCGGGCGGGCCTTTTTGCTGGGCTTCTTTGGCACGGGCCGCCTCAACTTTGCGGGCGTTGGTGATCGCACGTCGCACCAGCACCCTACCGGCAGCGTCAAGGAAGGGCAGGCCACGCTCGGCGGCTGACTCCCGCAGGTAGCCGACGCATTCATCGAGGTTGGCTTCCACCCAATCGCAGCCTTGAGCGTCCATGTACGTGGCACGTTGGGTGCATTTGCAGTCGGCACCCGCCACCAGGCGGAAGGGCCAACCAGCCAGCAGTTTCTTCAGTTCTGTGCCTGGGCCGCGGGGCGAAGGATACGCCTGGTGCGTCTCGTCCACGGTGATCTGATCGCCGTCCTCGCTAACGATGCAGGCACGCACTTCTTCTAGCGTGTAGCCGCGCTCGCGGCACCGAGCCTCAAGGTGTGACAGTTGGCAAGTAATCACAGCAGCGGATTGCCAGTGCAAGAGAAAATCAACTGGGAACGCAAATATGTAGGCGGGCCGACGCGCGCTAGCACATTCGCCTCTGGCTCAAACGCTGGGCGCCAACTGACCGTCACGTTAAAGGGCGGGAAAAAAAAGGTATCGTTCCAATCATTTACTCCTATAGATGAAACAAGTTGAAACTCTCCGATTGCAAGTTTTGGGCATCCATCTTCGCCGATCTCAATAGTTGGGCGTACTCGATATGTTTTTGAATATATCCGGCTTTGAAGAATTTCTAGTTGGTACGTACTCTGTACGTGGAGAATCCAATCTTCTCCTATCGTCCACGTCGGCGACGAACCACCATCCCCCGCCGTGCAAGTCGGATGCGTAATAACAAAGCGTCTCCTCACGCTATTATTTAATAGCCAGTTAAGTTCTGAACCAACTCCGCCGTAGTTTACAGCACCCGGTCCTAATTCATATCCGTCCCAAAATATAGTCTGGCGGACACCTCCAACTACATTCGGTCCGTCCCAGTGTACGTCGGTGCCAGCGAATTCCCTTGGGTAACACATCGTCGTGCCGTTCCAAAACAAGCAACTGGGAGTGTTGCAATCGCATGGGCATCTAGGCTCGTCACAGCAGCACGCCATATCAACTCCCGAATGTCACGAACGTGGCCGTGTAGGTCGTTGAAACGAAAACGGTCGTGGCCGTGCCAGTGACGAACACGCTTGTGGCAGTGCCGGTGATGAAAGTACTTGATGCCGTTGTCAGAGTCTTGCCAATAGAGATGGTGCAGTTGGAGGTGTTCAGCGTTGCTGACAGCGTGATGTCAGTCACGCTTGTGCCTGTGGCCGTGGACGATACGGCGATGCCTGCGGCCGTCGATTGCACGGCGATGCCCATGGCAGTGCTGCCCACGAAAACGGCCGTGGCCGTGAACAGCGGCACGTCGATCAAGTACCAGGCGGTGCCGTCCTTTGCTATGGCGCAGTCTGTGCTGCTTGTCGCGGTGGACGTGATCGGGAAAAAAAGGTTGGTGGCAGATACTGTGTTTGGCGTGCCCGTCGCGTATTTGAACGTTACGGTCTTGTCGGTGCCCTTGCTCCACGAGCCCGTGTAGGTGCAGACGCGAAACACTTTGACGTTTGAGCCAATCCCCTGCGGGTGCTCAAAGCCAAACGGCGGCTGATCCCTGTTGCCGCCCTCAACCTTGCGCACCGCTTCCGCAATCCGCTGCGCGGCCGGGCGCGTGAACTTCACAAAGCGGTTATTACCCGCCCCTTGGCCGGCACCGCCACTAGCGCCCTGGCCCATGCAGTCACCCTTCCACGATGGAGATGACCAGCTGCGTGCCCGTGGTTGCCGCGATCGCGGCGTACGAACCGGACGCCAAGCGGCCAACGGCAGCTTCGCCACCTTTGAGCGTGATGGTGGGCACGAGCGAGCCAGCCGACAACTGACCGAAAGACACGGTAGCCGTGGAAACCGTGGACAGGTTGCGGGCGAAGAACAGCCCCACGGCCGACATGGTGGCCGTGCTGATCGCCACGGTGCCGGCGGCGTTCGTGCCCGGCGTCAGCGTTTGCGTGGTCACGCCGCTGTTGCTGCAATCGGCCGTGACGCCAGACGCCACAAACGTCGAATTGAGCGAACCTCGAGACAGCGATGCGTTGATGGAATAATTGATGTCGGCCATGGTCGTTCCTACTGGGGTGGAGTTCCGAAGTACTGCTGGAAGTTGATCGCCTTGTGAACGCGCCGAGTCAGCAGCATTGGCGGGTTGGATTCGCCGGGGCTTGCCGTGTCGAGCGCGCCGTTTGAGAGAAGCGGTTGCGGGTTGCTTGCCGCCACCTGTTCCAAAGGTTGCCCGCTGCCTGGGTCGTAATACACCCACACGCGCTTTTTCTGCCCGCCCGAAACGTAGTTCCACCCGACGTTCGGCAGCAGCAACGGCCAGCCCGTTGGGTTGTATTCAAGCGTGACTTCGACTTGCCAGTAGCGGATCTCGACTTCGTTCACCACCTCAACGGCGGGCTGCCCGCTGATGCCCGAGCATTTCCACGTGTATTGATCGCCTCCGAGATACGACGAATTGTTCACGCAGTTCGTCACGGTGGCGGCCAGGTTGTAGTCGAATGATTGACGATTGCCGCTGATCGACGCCTGGAGCACCGAAAGGTCGGTCATTGCCCCTTCCAGAAAATCGCCAGCGGAGTTGGTGAGCGTGCGGCGGTCGTCGTTCCCAGACCCGTAGTAGTAAAAGAGCGCCGGGACCGACATGCCCGAGGTGCTGAACTTCCAGATGTCTGCCCGCTGGAGCGGGTTGGGGTCCAGCTGCGATTGCGAAAGCTTTGGTACCTCGTAGTCCCACGTGACGAGGTAGTGCCAACGGCTGCCGTTGTAGTTGCCGACGCTGACGTTGAACGCACGGCAGTAATCAGCGTCTGGGTGCGGATCCAGAAACACGACGCCGGGGGCGTTGCTGATGTCGGTGCTCGAGGTGGTGGGGTCGTTGACCTCAACCACCCATTGGCGTTGGTACACGGGCGGCTCGCCAAACTTGCGCGAGCCCGAGTATTCACCCAGTTCCGTGACGGCTATGACGCTCATGCGGCGGCCCCCAGCATGTCAACGGGTTGCTGCTGCAAGGCACGAAGCTCGGCCACGATCTGCTGAAGCTTCTCGTTCTGCTTGCGGTACTCGGCAATGGCGGGATCTTCCCGGCCCGTGGCCAGGGCGAGGAACTGCGACATGCCTTCGCTTGAGCGGAGGTCGTTTGCCTTGAGGGCTTCGTTTGACGGGCCGCTGAGCGCCTTGGCCCTGTCCATCTCTACCTTGTCAATCTCGTCCTGTTTTTCGGCAATTTTCTGGTTTCGCTCGTCTTGCTCTTTTTGGCGTTTTGTTTCGGCATCGCGCAAGGCTTGTTCATTAGCGCGCTGCGATTCATACATTTGCAAGTTCAACTCAAACTGATCGTTGGCGGCTTTTCTGTTTGCTTCCGCAATTGCGTCTTCGTTTGCTTTGCGAGCGTCGTGAATCGTTTGTTCGTCCTTCAGGCGACGGTCGGCAATTTCCTTTTCGGCCTTTGCTATAGCCTCTTCGTTTTCCCGCCGCGCGGCAAAAATTTGCAACTCAAAGTCTAACTGTTGCTCTGGCGCTGCCGCGCCGTTGGCGGCCGCTGGCTGCATTGCATTGCCAGGCGCTTCTCCACCGGCAAACGCCTTGCCGATGATCGGCACCTTGGACATGTAGGCGTAAAAATCTTTGATCTTCTGGCTGGCCCAATCAATGCGTTCACCGATGAAATCGAACGCCGCATTCATGCCGCTGCGGATGGTTTCCACCACGTTCGTCAGGCCAACGATAAACGGCGACAAGAACGTATGCACAACTGCGCCGCCGATCTTCAGCACTAGGCCGAGGGCTTCGCCAATAACCCCAATAAACTTCAGCACGCCCTCAACCATCGTGCCGATGAGCGTGAACACCGGGGCGATGACTTGTGCGATTGGAGAAAGGATTGACGTGATGCCTTCCACCACGCCGCTGATGCCGTCCGTGAACCCAGCGGTGCCGGACTGAATGGCGGCAAAGGCACCGATGAATGGCGTCACGAACACATCGGCTAATCCTGCGAATGCCGCTTCCGAACGCTCGCCTGCGGCCGTTGCCTCTTCCATGGCAAACGCCAGATTGTCAATTTGTTGGGCTTGAATCTGCCCCAACTGTGCGTTCAGCTGCTCGAGCGAAACCTTTCCTTCCGTTATCGCCGTGGCCATTTCAAAGGCACGGTCTTTGGCGTTGATGAATGCTTTTGCCAGATTGAGCGTGAGCAGCGCGCCGCCGATCAGCGGATTTGTCAACCCAAGAACAGCAGCGGCAGCAGTTCCAGCAGCACCGCCACCAATGGCCAAGCCGATGCCCAGCGCCTTGGCGGCCAGGATGAACGTGCGTGCCGCCAGTGCCCCTTTGAGAGCGCCCACGGCGAAATCTTTGAACCCTGCCGGATTCCTGACGGCGTTAAACAGTTTCCATTGCAAGTACGTCCATGCAACGTCTTTGCCGAACTTGATGACAGACACTCCGGCGTCAGCCACGCTTTTGGCAGCGTCACCCACGCTGCGAATGACGTTTGCAGTTCCCGTGGCGGCTCGGCCTGCGGCCTCAAGGGCTTGCCGAAATTTGCCGGTTGCCTTCTCGGCCCCGTTCAATTCCATTTCAGCCTTGGCAACGGCGCGGCCATAAACATCTTGCGTCAGCAAGCCTTTCGCCATGAAGGCGTCAAGCTTCTGGATCGTCTCGGCGTACCTTTCGGATGGCGTCCGCAGTTCGGACGTGATCTTGGCCGCTTGGCGGAACTCAGCAGAGGTGGCCTTGGCGCTGGCCCCAACCTTAGACAACTCGCGGTCGGCTTGGGCAACGCCAGCGGCCACGCCATCGGCGTTGGCGCTCAGCTGAAATGCCAAATCCAATTTTGCCATACGTCACCGTCGCAATTTGCTAAGCTCTGCCGCAATCTCTTCGGCCGTCTGTGGCGTTTGCCAGATCGGCATAAAGTCTTCCGGCTTTGGCTGCCTTCCCTTGCCGACGTGCGGGGCGATAGCAGCCGCCGCAATCACGCCGGCCTGCTTCCACTCACGCCCGTACGGCTCTAGGTACCGATCAAACGCCATCCACTCCCGCAACTCGTTCACCGGCCACCCTTCCACTTCCGTGATGCGGATGCCCATTGCTAGGGCTAACCGCAACATCGAGATTCGGATTGGCCGGTTTTTCAGTTTTTTGCTGTTTCCTCAATTGCATCGTCGGAAAGGTTGTTGTGCTCCATGGCCGCCAGCCACAGCCGGTTGATGATCTTGGAACTCTTGGCGGCCAACTTGTCGATGTCGCCATTCCCGAAAAGCCGCTGGCCGTTCTCATCCACCAGGCACTTGGCCAAAAACTTAGCGCGAAAATCATCCACGCCGGTTTCTTTCTTGCGAACCCATTCGTTTTCGTAGGCATCTCGCTCGCCGCACGTCATCACCTTGATGTACACGTCTCCGCCCCATTCAGGCACCGGCACCTTCAGCAGCGCCGAATCGTTGGCCGACAAGATTTGATCTTTTGTCAGAATCCCCATGCCTATGCTCCAATCTTGAAAGTGACGCTGAATGTCTGAAGCTCGCCAACGCTGCCAGACCATCCAAGCTTTTCAAACACCGCACCGCCGAACGAGAACGACACGCCCGGCCCGCTGATTGATAGCGAGCCCGTCAAGCCGACGTTCGTAGAGGACATGCCAGCAGTGCCACGAAGCGTGAGCGACACGCTGCCGTAATCGCCATCGGCGCGGCTGTACTTCTTGTACCGTGCCGCTTGGCTGCGTGGCGTCACGTCCACGGTTTCGGCGGTAATGCCGTCAACGCTGACGCTGACAACCTCGCCAAGCGTGACGCCGCCCCACGTGACCGCCAAGCCTTGCGATACATTCGCCACGGTTGGCCCCCGTGGTTACTTGACCTTGAGGGTCGCGTTGCCCTTTACGAGCTCGCCCACGGCGTAGGTGACGCTTGAAGCCGAGCAGGTTGCCGTGTAGTTGGTGCCGGCGAAAGACAACGTGCCCGAGCTTCCGATGGAAATTAGCGTGGTGCCGTAGTAGTCCACCGTAATTTCGTTATCGATCAGCGCGGGCGAGATGTAGGTGCGGCTTGCACCGCTGGCCAGCCCGAGGTGCGAAGTGTCCAGCAGATCGCCGCCGTACTTCACGCTCACGTTGGTGACGGTGTAGGTCGAGTTTGCGAAAACGAAGTTGGAACCCTGTGAATCGGACGGACCTGGCATGGCGGTGCTCCTGTGGTCGGCGGGCGGTATGCCCTACGTCTTTTTTAGGCCGTTTGGCGGCAACCCTTGCAGTTACTCAACGCCGTCTATGGCGTTCTGCATGACGGCTTCAAGGTTGGCCTGTAACGTCTGTTTCATGGCTTCCTTGTTTCGGAAGTAGGCCAACCACGCATACCGGCGAGCAACGACTTTCCCTCGGCCGGCGCGAGGTGGCGTGCCAAGTTCCAAATATGGGCTGTGCGGGGCCACGCCTGACTTGTAGCCAACAAGCCCCACAACAGTGAGCCGGCGCTTGCCACCATATTTCCGCACCACAGTGCCAGGCGATGAACGCAGCCTGCCGGTGCGAACCTTGGCCGCCAAGACGTTCTTGCGAAGAGCCCACAGGGCAGGCTGTAAAGCGTGCTCTACGGCCTCCACCACCTCGGATGGCTCAACCTGAAAGGCGTCAGCCAGCGCCTTCTCTTTGAGCCAGCGGGCATCTTTCTGCGTAGTGTTGATCTTAAACGTGACTTCGCGGGCCATTACGTTGCCTCTTCAATCCGAAAATCAAAGCTTTGCTGCACGTTGTAATAGGGCAGCATTTGGTCATCGGCGGGCATGTCCACGCCATCGGCTTCGCTCTGGATCGTCGTGCGTTGGATCGTCACGCCGGCCGTGGTGCCCGTCCACCCGTCCACCGCCAGGCGTACCTCTCGGGCCAACGCCTTGACGCTCGAGTACGACGTGCCGTAGCTCGTCAGCTGCAACGTCACGACGGGCCGGCCAATCGGCCCTGTCAGCGACTGCTCTCGCTGCACGTTCGTGCGTTGGTAAACGATCAAGGGCAGGGGCGTGCCAGTGGGGGCGATCAGGGGAAACACCCGCCCCGACACGATGGACGACACCGCCGTGCGGCTGGTCAGACGCTGGTAGATAAACGCCTCGGGGGCTTCTGGCAGGCTCATCCGTCCGACCTCTTCTCAGTGCAGATGATTTCTTGATGCCACAGTCGATCACGTTCAATGATCTGGCCGATTTCTAGCGTGCGATCCCGGTAGACAATTCGCATGGCTCCGGTGAGCCCGTCGAGGTAGCGGATCTTCACCCGGTGCGTCATGAACCCCACCGTTTCCGCGAACCGCTCGGTTTCGCGTGCCGACAGCGATTCGACCGAAGCCCAAACCGTGGCGAAGTCGGACCACGTAAGCGCGGTTTCGCCCACCTCGTTTTGCGATTTGGCGGCGCTCTGGATCGTCACGCGCGTCCACATGTCTCCCGGCGAGAGTGCCATTATCGGTAGCTCCCCCAACGAACCGTATCGAGCAACGCCTTCACGCCGAACGGCACCTCGGACAAAGCCGCCTCTTGTGCCGCATCTCTGTTGCTCCAGAGGTGCGAGACGATCATGAGAACGGCAGACTTCACTTGCGGGGGCACTGATTTGCCGTCTGCACCGTATCCCGCCCACCATTTGATTGTGACGCTGTTTTGATCCATGAGGTGGCTGGGCCACGTCTTGCCGTACAGCGGACGAACCGCCCCCGGTGTCTGGTTGTAGTCCACCCGGTACTCGGTGCTGGAAAGCGTGGCCGTTGTGCCGCTCACGGTTGGCGTATACGTCACGTCCACGGCTGTGTATCCCGTCACCTGCGACATGGGCGGGCGTGGCAATTCCACGTCCATGTTGGGCACGGTGCCCTGCCGGCCTTCAATGTTGTTGCCATCAGACCGCAGGCCAAACTGCGCCGGGCTGCCCACCTGCCCGTAGAACGAATCTGTTCGCATGGCCCAGCGGGTCAACACAAACGTGCGGTCGCAGTAATCTTCTGCCCACTGACGAGCCGTAGCGATCAACGCTTGAATCAGCGTGTCATCGTCTTCGTTGTCAATGCGCAGGTGCAGCTTGGCGTCGGCCAAGCTCACGGGCTCGACCACCGGCTGCGTGTCTCGGACAAGGCTGCGGTATCTCACTTGCGGCGTCTCCGTGGCGTTACGTCTGCGGTCCTGACTTCGGCGGGCTCCACGGCGGCCGTCTCGAGCAGCTGCTGCGTGTGAACGTCTCGGACAACGCGCCCGATATTGATGAGCTCGGTGCCCATGCCGTCCGGCACTTCAATCACGTCGCCCACGCAATACGCTTTCCACGCCCGAATGAATCGAACCTTCATGTGCTGGACTCCCCGTGTTCGACTGATCCCCATGCTTCCGCTGGCCGCCGGCCGCCAGCAGCCCAATACTTGGACGGGTACTGAAAGACGCCCTTGAGATCCCGGCCCGGCCACGTGAAGACCAGTTCGGCGTGCCCAATCGCCACCTGCGGGGCGATGCCAAGCGTGTTCCCGCTGGCCCGCCACTGCTTCCAAAAGTGAATGTCTTCCTCGGTCCTGCCGGCACCGCCTTCTGGCGCGTCACCCCAGTGGCCGTCTTCGGCAGGCGTGCCTAAGAACCACGGCGTTTTCATCCGTTTCAAGGCCGACGAACGCAGCAGCGTGCAGCCAAAGTGGGCGGTTTCGACGGGCTGAATCGCCGCCTCAAACCACGAATTGGGCAACTCCACCTTGCCGATACCGCTGCAACCCTCGGGCGTGAACATCGGGATGCCCTCATCCCGTTTCACCTGCATGGGGGCCACGGCGTCGAACCCGCTGACCATGGCGGCCGTCATCAGCCTCTGGATTGTGTCCGACTCAAATACGCTGTCGTAGTCGATGCACAGAATCCAATCGGTGCGGCTGACCATCTCTTGCAGCACCCTGTCCATGCAGGCATGCCAGAACGCCCCGGTGTGCTTTGTAGGGCGGATCCCCAGCGGCAGCAGCGACTGCATGACGCTGAAATAGTTGTCCATGAAGCCCAAACGGGGAACGCTGAAGCAGGCTTCCACCCGCAGGTCGTGCTCAACTTGTCCGACGCGAACAATCATGTGTGCTCCTAAAACGCCAAACGGGCGGCTCGGCAAGCGCCGGCCGCCCGCCTTGGGCGTTATCGCTGGACTGTCAAGCGACTAGAGCGACTTGTAATCGTTGACGTTGGCCGAGGTCGCGTCCGTGGAATGCGTCTCGCCCTTCGACAGGCGAGCGTTCGTCACAACCGCCACCGTGTTGCCGGGGCTCGTCACCACCGTCAGGTAACGCTTGCGGCCACGCAGATCGACGTTGAACCGGGCAACCGCACCGACAACCGCGCCGGTCGTGCTGCCGGCACCGGCCGTCACCGAAAGGCCGCTCACGTCTGCCTGGCTGGAACCCGACGAATCGGATTCCTGCACCTTGAGCACGCTGGCGTAGCTCGAGGTGGCAGCCGTGAACGGGCTGAAGATCACGTCGATGGACGCATACTTGAAACCGAGCGTGTCGATCTCGTGGCTGTGCGTGGCCGAAGCCGCAACGCTCGCAGCCGCCTTCGTCACCGACTTGGCACCGGAAAGATGGTTCATGCTTGGAAACTCCTTGGGATGTCAGGTGGTTCAGGACGCCGCGAGCTTGAGTGCCACGACCGGGCCGGCCGTCGAGGTGTCGCCAAGCGAGTGGTGATTGATGTCAGCCCGCATGGTGACGCGGTAGGCACGCTGGTCGTACTCGAAGTAGCGGTCGTCGCTGGCCGCAATCGACATCTGCGAGCGGGTCGCGTAGATGCTGGACAGCGACAGGTCGCCAACCACCGCCGCGATGCTGCCGGCCGTGAGGTCGGTGCTCGTCGGCATGGTGAGCGACCAGACAACCGGCAGTCCCAGCAGCGTGGCGGGGGCCTTGCTGTTGAAGTCCTGCAGGTTGTTGCTGGTGTTGCCGCCCATTGAGCTCTGCACCAGGGCGAGGTTCGCCGGGCCGTTGTGCCAGACGCTCGGGTGCATGTACCAGGCGGCCGAACCGATGGCGTACCGCGGCAGCTTGGCGACGGCGGAATTCAGATCCTTCACGTCGAGCGTTGCCACCGTGGTGTGCGTGCTCGCCGCAGACACGATGCCGGCGGTGTGCGTGCCGTCGTTGATCTTGGGCAGCAGCCCCCAGATCCCGCCGTACGTGTTGGTGCCGGTTCCGTTGAAGAAAGCTTCGTCCGTCCGCTTGCTGATCTCAAGCGCGAATTCCTGCGCGAGCCAATCTGCAACCGAAACGGCGTTGTCCTGCAACAGTTCGTTGCTGACGCGGGTGGCTGCCGCCAGCTTCTTTGCCACCAGCTGCACCATCGTGGCAGTGGGGTCGCTGGTCGTGATCGTGGTGTTCTCCCCGATCCAATAGCCCGTAACTCCGGTCAGGCGTCGAGGCACCAGCAGGGTGTCAGAAGACATCGTGATATTCTGGGCGATGCCCGACGAGATGCCGTACTGCTCGACCAACCGAATGAGCGTGTTGGAAAACTCTTCGGGCACAAGCACGCCGCCGAGGCTGTTGACCTGGCCGCCCATGTCGCGGGTTTCAATGCCCTGATCCTGGCACCACCGACGCGCTTCGGCGTCGTGGCCGATGTACGCCTTGAGCCACTGGCCCGAGACGAACGCATCGCGCTCGTTGGTGAACGCACGCAGGCGGCCACGGAAACCGATGGAACGGATGTCGGTCTTCGCCGGGGCAGCGGCCTCGACGGCCGGGGCCGCACGGTGCAGCACCTTGGCAAGCTCTGCCTTGCGGGCCTCGCGGGCCTCCTCGTCGGCAATCGCCTTCTTGATCCGCTCGGCCTTGGCCAGAAGGTCGTCGTACTGCGACTGCCGCGCCTCGACATCGGCAACTGCGGAACGACCGGCGGGCGTGCCGTCGGTGTTCTCGCCAGCCTCTTCGGCAGCGCCTGCCTCATCGAGCATGCCAAGCTCAGCGAGAGTCTGGGCGAGTTCGTCGAGCAGTTCCTTGACGCGGCTGGCGGCCATGTTTGTGGCTCCTGTGTGCGGTAGGTAAAAGACCTATCCGCACCCTATGGCCACGCATGGCAAGCCTTGCAGTCATGGCTTTGGTTCAATTGCTTACTTATGCAATGAACGGCGGCGTATTTCGCACGATTTCACAACGTGCTTTGCCGTCTTGCGGCACGCCGGGCACCGCAGGTAGCGAGTGCACAGGCCGCCTTTTTCCATGGACGAATACACGCCAAGGCGTGCCATGCGGCAATGCGTGCAAACGTCACCAGAGCGTGTTGCCATTGGCTGCGAAAAACTACTTTTTCTTGTTGTAGTTGTTGGCGATTTCGTGGCCGTGCGCAAATTGCGCCTTTTTCAATGCCGCTTTTTTCTTTGCAAGCTCTTCTTTGCTTGCACCAGATTTCTTTGCGGCATGGTACGCAGCGTGTGCTTGCTTGTGCGCCTGCGCGGCGCTGCCTGGCTTTCCGCCTTTTCCGCCAGACCCGCTACCGAACTTGCCATCGTCATCACGAGGGTGCTTGGATTCATCCCATCGAAAAAGTGCCATGGTTCTCAAAAACCTCCTTAGTGAACTTTCCAACGAAACATCCTGGCGAAGTGCCGGCAGCTTCAGCGCCGGTCGGTGCGATTGTAGAAACCGCTCATAGGACCGCACCGCCACGCCCGTAGTGGCCTGCTCATACGCCGGCGTCAGCACCGGCGAAACGTCGTAGATTCCCTTCACCGAAACGACGCTGCGAAGTGCCGTACCGTCCTCGTCCTTGTCCCATGATTCCTCGCCAATGACGAAGGCAAAGGAACTTCCCCACACGTCACCTCGAGCGATGAGCGTGGAGAGATCACGCCCCAGCTGCGTGTCGGGCACTTCGACGCTGTACCGCATGCCCTCGTCGTCGGTGCTGACCGCCAGCGTGCCGCTACGAGTCGATCCCAGCACGTAGTTGGGATCATGGTTCCACAAGGCCACAACCGGGTGCGACTGCTCTTGGAGAGCGCGGGTAAACGCACCGGGCAGAATCTGCTCGCGGAACGTGCCGAGCATTGTCGAGCGGACGTTGTACTTGGCGGCATAACCGCCGATGTACGCCTTGCCGGCCTCTCGGGTTTCCATCGTCAGCGGCAGAGCAACGCAGCGGCGTTCAAGGTTGTCCATGTGGCTCACTTTTTCTTGGGGGGCTTGCGAGAGCGTGGCAGTGGTCCTGCGGGCTTGACGGACCCATCAACCGGCGTCTCGCCGTCGAGCAGGTTGTCTGTGTACGACTGCGGCAGGTTGTCAGCCGGGGCCGGCTCGCCGCCGTTGCCAACGGCTGCCGTGGCCGCAATGCCCTGCATCGTGGTCAGGTTCATCTGCATGTACCGCTGGTCGCCTTCGGGGCCAATCGGGTTCATGTTCAGCACCTCGCGGCACTCGTTCACCGAGTAGATGCCGGTGGCCAGCATGGTTTGCAGCCACGAGCCCTGTGCGGCCAGATCGCCCCGCAACAGCCCACGGGTGTCAAACTCCGCAAAGTACGTGTCATCGTCTGCAACAAGGTCGCGGGTGATGGCCGACTCCCAACGCCGGAACCACGGCAACAGCGTCTGCTGCACCAAGTCGATGGCGGCCTGCTCTTGGCTGGCGTACCCAACTTTGGTCTTGTCTTGCACGTACGAAGGGTCAACGCGGTACGCCCGGCAAATCTCAATCACTTGGTACTGGCGAGTCTCAAGGAATTGGCTGGCCTCGTTGGACGCCTGCACATCTTTCCAGTGAACGCCCTGGGGCAAGACGGCCGTTCTATGCGCCCGGTCTGGGCCACGGTGCATGCGTTCAAATTGCTCACGCAGCCGCTCGGCCGTTTCGGTTGTGATCGGGTTGTCCGACTCCATCAACCCCGACAGCCGACAAGCGTTTCCGAAATACGCGCCGCCGTGAGTTTCCAACGCCTGCGCCAAAGCAATCGCGTCCTTCGACAGCGTTACGGGCATCATGCCGTTCACGCCGTCGCTAGACAGCCACCGCAGGTGGAAAATCTGATCCTGCCGGTAACGAGTCTCTTGGCCGTTCTGCTCGCGGTAGTAGTAGCACAGGCTGCCGTCTTCCATCTGCACGCATTTCATGCGCGACGGATGCAGCGGCCACAGTTCGGAAACAGCGCCCTTCAGCCCGGCGCGGATCTCGGCAAAAGCGTTGCCGTAGGTCAAACAATGAGCCGTGAGCATTTCCCGAAATTCAAAGCTTGTCTGCCAACCGTTCGGCTGCTGATTCAGGATTTTGTACAGCGGCAGTTCACGCGCCCGATCCTTGCCGCCCTGCGGCAGACGCCGGTAGATGTGCAACGGAATGGCGGCAACGTTCTCGGCAATCAGCCGCACGCACGCCAGCACCGTACTGCACATCAACGCCGAATCTGGCGTGACGCGAACGCCGGCCGGGCCACGTGCTGGCGAATCGCTCCAGCTTTCGCCGCTGCCACGCAGATCAATAATGCGGTACGACTTCTCAGGCGTTTCTGGCAGCGAAATCATATGGTCACGATGTCCCAGGATTGCTCTGGCTTCGGTGCCGTCGCCGTCTGCCACAGGCCGACAGCCTCAACGAGTGCCACCATGCCGTCGATGCGTTCGGTGCTTTTGCTCTTGCTCAGTTTGATGTCGCCAGCGTGATTCATCTCTATGGCGACGTTGTTGGCCATCCATGCCAGCAGCGGATGATTGCCGTGCCGCAACCGTCCAGAAAGTACAGCCGTCTCCAAGAACTTCGCAGGGCTCGACATTGAGCCAAAGCCCTGCCTAAACGATACGATCTCGTAGCCATCCCCTTGCAGTTGCTGCGATATGTGCTGTGCGTTCCACGGGTCAATTCCCATCTGCCGAATCACGAAACGCTTGCTGATTTCGTTGATGTCACGCCGCACCGTGTCGTAGTCCGTGGCGTTCCCGTCCGTGAGCCGCAAGAGCGGCCCGTACTCTGTGCGTTCCTTGGCCCAATCCAGATAGGGAACCTTGTCCCGGTGGGCTCGAGCTTGGGCGTTCTCGGCGGCAGCCCAAAAGAACGGAAGCACGTCAAAGGTGCCATCGGCATCGGGGAACAGATACACGGCACACGTCAGGTCCGTGGTGCTTGAGAGATCCAGGCCGACGTACGCTTGGCGGCCGTCGAGCGGACGCAGTGGGCCACCGCAGGCCGCCCACTTGTCGGGAAGAATCCACCGCACGTCAGAGCTTGTGGCGATGTCCAACCGATACCGCAGAAACGAGTTCAATTTGCTGGGGCTGTTCTTGGCTTCTAAGGCATCGGCCGCAAATGATTCCAACGTGATCGTGTGCCCGAGTGACGGGTTTGCCTTCCGCCACGTGGCTTCCGCAAACGGATCGTCAGCCTCTTCAGCCTTGTAGACGCACCCGAAGAAAGACGGGTCCAGATTCGGGTCGGCCTTGCACCGCTCGGCGTACGTTCGCTGCTCCCACCACAACGCCTTGCGGTCCAGTTCGCCGGCCGTCGTGATCGACAACAGCAGCGGCTGCCGACGAGCGGCACCGCCGTAGCGCAGGGCGTCATACAGGCGACGATCCCGCTGGGCGTGCATTTCATCGAAGAGCAGGGCGTGGATATTCAGCCCCTCAGCACGGAACGCATCAGCCGAGAGCACCCGGTAAAACGAGTTGCTGGCCCGGTGAATGATCGTCTTTCGGCTGTCCACCACTTCAAGCACCTTGGACAAGGCCGGCGAGGCCCGCACCATGGCAGCCGCTTCGCGGTAGATGATGCCAGCCTGCTCGCGGTCGCACGCTGCACCGTACACCTCGGCACCAGGCTCCTCGTCGGCCAAGAGCATGTAGAGGGCGATGCCAGCCAGTAGCGTTGACTTGCCGTTCTTCTTTGGAACCTCGATGTACGCCACCCGATGCTGCCGGGTGCCGTCCGGTTTCAGCACGCCGAACAACTCACGAAACACCTTGTGTTGCCACGGCAGGAGCGTGAAGTGTTCCCCGGCGTGCTGGCCTTTGGAGTGACGCAGGACGCCCTCAAAGAAACGCACCACCCGGCGGTACTTGGCTTCGCCTTCCGGCGTGAGCTCACGCACCTTCGGCGGCGAAGAACGCTTCGAGGTCGTCTTTCGGGGCTTCGGCTTTCGTCCCAAGTCGCACCCTGCTGCTGGGCGTCAATCCAAACTCGCCCATCAAGTTGGCCTGCAACACAACAAGCCCGCGATACAAACTGCCGGCCGGGTTCGGCTTCACGCCGCCGAGGTCGGTCTTGATCGTCGGCCCGCCGGCCCGCAGTTCCAGCAGGCACGCTTGGGCAGCTGCGTACACCTCGCACAGCGTGGCCAGCGCCTCGCCGTCTCCGGTGGTCAGCACTCCCATGCTGGAGAGGATGTCAACCAGTTCGACCCACTTGGCCACGGCCAACGGCTCAACCGCCAACCGCTCGGGCATCGGCGGCGCACCAGGCGGCGCGGACGGCTCGCGCTTTGGCTGGCCACGCTGGGTGCCTTCAAGAATCTTAATGGCGGTTGGCTTTGGTTTTCGTCCCATTTTCCGGCTTTTTCTAAAAATGGCGCAGGATTTCTACGGCACGCACGCAACCA
>Ga0114968_10001266_pt1 | contig 19326 bp, 19 predicted proteins | sample M_130807_EF_Meta_FD_87020 | JGI IMG/M metagenome (GOLD analysis project Ga0114968, IMG submission 87020) | Freshwater microbial communities from Lake Montjoie, Canada to study carbon cycling - M_130807_EF_MetaG | ecosystem: Environmental > Aquatic > Freshwater > Lake | place: Lake Montjoie...
CAGTAGCGACCTTGGATAGTGCATATCCTGAAAATTCAGGGTATGCATATGCCGCACCCCCTCCAGCAAAAAATGCAACTCTCAAAACTGCATTTGAAGGCATATTATTAATTACCGCTTTTAAAACAGATATGTTTCCCAAAACATTAATTCTGTAAAGCCGATCCCAGTCTTCTAAACTCGACCCAAATATTCCTCCGTGTGCTCCAATTTGCGAAGCACATAGCACTAAGCCAATTTTTATCGCAGAACTGAAGTCGACAGTATCTAAAAGGGCGGGCCCTACTTTTTGAAAACATTCAAGATCTAACGATAGCTTGACAGTATTTTGTGGAAAATTTTGAAACTTAATCAAATGTGTAGATCCTATCGCGATTACTTTTTTTGCTAAGGGGGCCAAATCTAAAGTAATTTTATTTCCAATGCCCCTGCTAGCACCGGAAACTATTAAAAGATCAAGGTCTTCCATATATCCTTTCCGAGTTTAGTAACATTTCCTCAATAGACCTTTGTATTGCGCCAGATGAAGATAGTTTATTACTCCACCCCATACCTCTTATTTTGTTAGTATTTAAACGTACAATTGGAATATCCCCTTTCCACCCCCTCTTTCCTCCACTATACCTAAACTCACATTTTGAACTAGGAATTAACATTTCTTTTAAAATCAAATTTGCAATCTCATTAACATTCGTATAATCTAAAGGAGCAACATTAAATACTTCGAATGGTTTGGATTGAGTGTTCAAAACTATTTCCATAGCGTCTATGACGTCATCTATGTATATGTAGGGCTTACTTTGATCTCCATCACCCAATATATCCAAATAACTTGAATTTTCTCTAAGTCGCTTGATAAAGTCGTAAGCAACACCATGAGTTTGCCGTCCGCCCACAACGTTTGCAAACCTGAATGCCGAAGCTTTTAATCCAAACATATAACAATAGCTACTAATCAAAACCTCACAACCAAGCTTGCTTGCTCCGTAGGTTGATATAGGCTCCATAGGTGAATAATTTTCAGAGACCTCAAGATCGCCTACATCCCCATAAACACCAGATCCCGAAGAATAAAGTAAACGATGACACCCTCCTTTTCTTAGCGCCTCTAAAGTAATTTGAGTTAAAACCGTACCTTGTTTGAAATCTATGTCGGGTTCAGTAGCGGCTTTTGCTATATCTGGATTAGCAGCGAAAAGAAAAGCAACATCTATACCTAAAGCAGCGTCAAATATATCAGTATCGTATATATCATTTGAAATAATCATCAACCTTTGGTCTTTTAAATGATGCTCTAGATGCCAAAGCTTTCCAGAGATAAAGTTATCGTAAACACGAACTAGCTTTGTTTCAGGTTTTCGCAAAAGCATATCCACGCAATAGCTTCCAATAAATCCAGCTCCACCTACCACCAAATAATTCATAATAATTCCTTATTTTTTTTAAAATAAAGCTCTTAACAAAGATCTATAAGAATGACGAAACTTTCTAATTAGTGGAATATTAGCACAAATTCCAATTAAATACATTGGATTTTTAGTTCGAAGAAATTCTGTAAAAAGAAAACCGCTTACATCATAAAATTGATTTGTTACATTAACTATATCTGTTAATTGATCCGGATGCCTCCTATAGTAAGTAGTTATATCACTAATATTTTTAAAATTTAGTTTTGGATTACGTGCCATTCTTATAAATAATTCATGATCTTCACCATTATTACCATATAAATATCCTTTATTAGATAGCAGAATATTTCGTCTGAACATCAATGCAGAATGTGCAAATGGCTGTCTATACTTTAAAGCGTTTCGTATTTCCTTAGAATCTGAATAAAATTTAAATTTATGGTAAGGATCTGGAATACCATATTCATTTACTATAACAACTCTAGTTCCGACAATTGCGAGATTTTCATCTAAATCAAATTCTTGAAGTTGCCTTTTAAACCTATTAGGATCAGAAAAATCATCGGCGTCCCATCTAGCTATAAACTCAGTGGTTGCATGAGCGATTCCTAAATTAACAGCAAATGTAAAACCATTAAGGCGCGAATGCAAAATCGTATACTGAAAATTTAATTTTAGATTTGAAAAAAAATTTGCAATACTTTCATATTCAACTGTTGGGCATATAACAATTAAAATAAAATCTTGATAATTTTGGTTAGAAATTGACTCTAATGAATGAAGTAAGTAAGGATTTAAACATTTTAAAGGCATTATTACTGAAAGTTTCATGCTAATTTTTTTACATTCAAGGGTTTTGTATAAATAAAATTATACTGCGATCGATATATACATTTAATGACCTCTGAAAGATATCAAAATATATAAAGAAAGAATAAGTGTGCAGAATGCGCTAGGACTACCAAATAGTTGCTGACCAATAATAACTGGTGAAAGACTTAAAAAGAATATAAAAACTACCTTTTTAGAATCATAATAAAGCGCTTTATACCAATCAATTAAAGCTACACTAAATAGCATTGTAAACGGAATTCCAAATTCATAAACCATATTTAGAAGCGATGATTCAAATCCAGTTGATTTCAAGAAGCGACTTACAGATGGAGATGTAGTTCCTACACCGGATCCCAAGAATTGAAATTCATTTATAAAATTTAAGTAACTTACTGTTCGATCAATATTTGACTGATCACTAACAAAATTAAATGCACTAAAACCCCTGATAATCCATTCATAAAAAAAAATTAAGTTCAAACAAACTAAAAGAAAAAATATGAATAAATATTTCAAATTTAACAGTTTTTTATAATATACTATTGCTAATATAATCATGGATGAAATTATACCACCACGCCCTCCAGCGGCAAGAATTCCTAAAAAAATGATTGAAAGACCAAATAATTTGTAAATACTATCCCTGATACAAAAAATGGCTGTTCCAAAAACGGCTAATAGACACCCAGTCAAATTTAAGGATGACCTAGAAAGACCAGTTGCTCTAACAGCTCCTTCAAGCGGAAAAAAAGTCTCAACCCCAAAACGTTGAATTATTGCATAGGCTGAAGAAATACAGGCAAACAAAAACAATACATTAATTAAGGAAATATTATCTACTGTGATTTTATTACTATATGATGGAACCAGTACAAGTGCTAAAAAAAGTAAATATGTATAAAGAAATAACGCTCTTTCATATTGCTCCAAATAAATTATAATGAAAAAATTATATACTATGTAAATAACAAGTACTAATATAGGGAACATTAATTTACGTAATAATTTAAATTCCTTTAATCTTGTTATGAAAAAAATGCATGTTGAAGCAATGGCCAATCCTTCAGATATAATTTCACCAAGAAAATAATTACATATTCCGTTCGTAATTACCAAGAACGCCAACAGAATAAAATAGTAATTTTTAAATTTAAGCATGATCAGTTTTTCGATTCAATTATACACACCATAAAATCACGCAATTGCTAGAATATTAATATATTTACATTACTAATATATGGAAACGAATTGTTAGTCTTTTCAATAATTTATAAATAATTATCTTATTAATAAAAACTAGAATTTTAATACAATAAATTGCTTTGGAATTATATCTAAATCCCAAGGTTTATTTTTATGCCAAATATATGGCGCATAGACTGCTGAACCAAATAAATGTTTAGCAATTAATGCCCCCCACATGCTAAAAGTGCTATTCGCTATTATACATACACAAAATCTAGAGTATAAATAGAAAGCCTCAATATCGTTAAATACATTATTATTCACGACCACAATGTCTATATTTTTATCATCAAAAAAATCTAAAGAAATAATATCATCACTAAATAAAAATATAGTTATTTTTCCTGTATATTTATTTCTAACCTCTTTAATTGAATTATTATAATATTCAGCAGGTAAGACATACTGCTGCCTAATAAGAAAATGTTTGTTTGTTAGATAATCACCTCTCCTTACATGCATAGCAATGTTATTTTGATTTATTTTCTTTAATATATTAAATTTGGAATTAGTTATATCAATTTTTTCAAGGATGCAATTGTTTATAATTTTAATTGCTTCATCTGTATAGATCATATTGTTTTGCCAAAAACCCTCAACAATTACTGTAGTGTTTAAATTAATACACTTAAGATCTTCAAAAAAAAAATGGAAACCTAATATTGGAATAGTATTTAAACCTAATTTGTATAAAATTCTATTAATTAATCGTGAAAATTTCGATTTGAAACATGAAAATGTAACAATTTGGCCGAATAAATTTGGCAGAGATATTACTTCATGCTTTTTAGATGATTTACTGATGTAGTAATCATCATATTTAACCTCAATATTGAATTTTTTACTATAAAAAAGAGCTGCACTAAATTGTGATAATTGATTTCCAAGGCCTCCATTTAATCTAAAATAAATATTGCTCATAAAATTATAAATCAAAATCTGAAATATATATTTTTTTTAACATGGGATTCATATTACTAACCCACGCTAAAATGTTCCAAAAATAGTATCTATACATTGGATAAATTATTTTATAAAGCACTTTATTTTCTTTTATATAATTTTTTAATTTTAACTTTTTACTTGAAGAATCGTCCTTATTAACATCAATATTCCACTGATACTTATAGTCACTTTGTTGTACTATAAATCTTGCTTTATTAATGTTTTTTTCGGCTCTTACTAAAATCTGAATTTCTACATTTGATCTAATAGTATTTCTAATTTTATTTGTAGGTTTAGATACTTTGTACCAAACCTTGCTATTTGAAACTTTAGCTAAAAAAATTTCACAATTACTATATCCATTTTCTTTACTGTAAATAGAGAAAAATAACTCTGGAGAAAACTGATAAAAGCCATGTCCACAAAGATTATTTGCTGGTACGCAATGTATAACAACCCCACCTGGACGTAACAGCTTACTAAAATTTTCTATAGCTTGTGAAATATTAAAAATATGCTCTAAAGCTCCTCCATCATACACTGTGTCATAACAGCTTACTAAATGTTTTGGTAAAGGTTCATTCATGTCATGAATGAATGTGGCCCCCTCATAACTAGAATTATCTATAGAATCAACATCTGTTGCCAATAAATATTTTTTAAATAATTCTTCGCAGTATTGTGGACTAATTTTATTATCAGGTATATTTTTTTTAAAATATAGTTGTTGCCTGCCAATTGTTATAGTTTTATTAAATTTATTTTTTTTCGATGAATATTTTAAAAAATTAAATTCATTTATTCCAATACCCATCAATTCCCCTCATTAACATTTATTGAACTCAAGTAATTATTTACATTAGCGATTAATTCATGATTTATCGCTACAGCAGTTAAAGTATTATTGAGACTTAAAGCTCTTGGGAAAACAGATGATCCAGCAACAAATAAACCAGGACTCCCATCTACACAATAATTGTTATCCAGGATTGAATCCCTAGAGGCTCCAAAAATTCGCATCGAGCAACATAAATGTGCCGCACTTGTTAGAGTGTCTTTTATTTCATTATTATTTAATATCTTTACACCAGATAATTCAAATACTTCTTTTATATTATTAATCAAAATTTCTGTTGATCTTGATATTGAATCTACTAGTAAATCACTAATTCCCCAATTTTTAATAACTTTACTTTTTTCGATCTTAATATAATTATTTTCAGATATTTCTTGCTCTGATACAACAAGTATATCAACGTATTTAGTTTTCAATACCCAACCAAATTTATAAGATACAATAAATAAAATGGTAGATAAATTCGATAATATCTTAATAATCAGTTTTAAACTTATTCCAGAGTCACGCATCGAAATTAATTGTTGTCTCAGGGAACCGCCCGAATTATTAAATTTAGACTCCATTGTTGGAACAAGGTAAAAAGTATGTCGCAATTTTGTAATTGGATCAGTTATCATAATTCCAACTTTAGCAAAATTTTTCTTAAATCTTTGTCTAATAAAAAAAAGAGGTAATTTTTTACTACTATTTAATTCAATTTTTCCAATAACTCCCATTGGATGGTCAGCAATGCTTAAGACTCTTTTATCATTATTTACATCATCATTACATTTAAAATTAATGATGATTGAAGCATTTCCAATTGGATTGGCTGCTAGTATAACTGTTTTTGTATTAAATTTCACTCCAGTATTTGTAAAGAGTTCAAATCCTCCTTGATCTAGCTTCTTTCCCCCTATAATTTTATTTCCTAAATAAACTTTAACATTATTAGCGATTAATTTATTAATAATTGTTTTTTTATTAAAACTTAAAGGAGGTTGATAGAATATTTTTGTATCGAATTTATCTAATTTATTTTTTTTAAGTTCTTTATTAATAAAACTGCTTATTTCCTCTTTTTCATTTTGTGATAATCCAAAGTATTGTTCAGCAGAATCGTAATATTCTTTAAACTTTTTTAGTGATATGTTCCATTTATCTTCATTCTGTTCTATTTCAGAATCATTTTGTCTTGCTAATAAGCCATGCCATACATTATGACCACCTCCAAACCCATAGGAATTTACAACTCTTATTTTTTCTAATTTGTCAGTTTCAATGTAATTCATATCATTTTTACACCCACTTATTTCACCTGCCTCTATAAGGCCTATGTTTAATCCCTGAGAACTCAAGGCCTCTACGATATGTAAACCGACAATTCCCGCACCTACAACAACAATGTCATGCATATTACCCTCCTAATATCTATCAATAAAATGTTAAATTTATTAATAAAGAATATTTACTATTTTTTTTGTTACTAAATTCCAGTCATTCGATTTTCTTACATCATCTGCTATTTTAGTATATTTAGAGTTATCGTCTTTAGTGCATTCAGATATCAGATCTAGTAGTTTTCTTGAATTCTCAGATACATCCCATTCTTTTACTATAAATTTGTCATCTAAATCTATCCCACAACTCCTTGTTACAAATGGTAGACATCCAGTTGACAATGCCTCTAAAACTCCATGTGGCTGCCCCTCTTCAATAGAACAAGAAACTATGATGTGGCTTGATTGAAGTTCAGCCAATAGTTCATTGTGACTCATCCAATTTTTAATTCTACACTCCTTATATTTTCGTGAAAATGATTTAATTTTTTCATTTAATTCAGGACAGAATTCACCTGTTATTAGAACCTCCAAAGGAACTGAGTTTTTTTCATACGCCAATTCAAATATTTCTAAGAATCTTAGAATACCCTTCCTCAAACCTAAATAACTTGTTGGATAAATAATCTTTACTTTATTTGTTGGTCTTGCTTCAAATTTAGTAATATATATATCCTCTAATATGCCGCCCGATATTGGTATAATTTTATTACTTTCTACCCCATATTTAATATATGTATTTTTAATATACTCATTTCCTGCCAGGATAATTTTATCCGCAAGCATTATTGCTAATAATTGCACAAAAGGATTTATACATTCATTTGTTAATTTAACCTTATAATGTTTACACTCTTCCATTATTCTTATATTTCTATAAAGTGGATGAGAGTTAACGGCAATTAATATTTTCTTAGAACGTAAATTCATTAAACTTAGCTTAATAAAGTTCCAACTCGAAAGACCACATATAATTTGAAACGTACATTTATTTGAATTTTTTGAATGAAAATCTAAATACTGAGTTTTGTATCTACTATTAAAAAATTTGTAAAAAAACTCAGCCCAGACAGAAGTACCCGTCATACTTAGTTCATTTTTATTGTTGATTTTATCTGGATCAAAATGTTTTAATGAATATATAAATCCCACTTTATTCGATTTACTATTGATATATTCATTTCTTGAAATATACTTTTCTATAAAAGGTAGTAATATACAAAAAAACTTAGTTATTAAGTTTATTATTAACATTAATTTATAGTTTTTTTTGACTAAATTTTTCATTATTTTTTTTCAGCAAGTACATGATATCCTAAACATAAAGTGTTAATAGACTTATTGTTAGGTTTTTTCAGCAAGGAATAAAGAAAAGCAGGTAAAAGAAGTATCTTTGAAAAAATATTATGATGCCAGCCAGCTCGCCCTAATTCAATCGCGAGCCAACGATAGTAATCTCCTACCGGAATAATATTATAAATAGCGAAATTATTTTCTCTGAGAATTTCTGAAAACCAATGGTCGGAAAAACCAGGATAATAATAATAAGGATCCATATGCCTGAGGCAGTTAGATGGAGCAGTAATAATTAGTTTTCCCCCAGGACGCAAAAGTCGGGAAAATTCTTTTTTAGTTTCATTTGGATATGGTATGTGCTCTAAAACTTCCGAACATAAAATTGCATCGAATTTTTCACTTTCAGCTTGTATTTCCCAAATATTTCCAACATAATCAATCTCACCAAACTCATATCCATTTTTACCCCCCGCACCATCAGCAAACCCTATAGCTTTATCTTTTTTAAACTCTGCAAGATCCTGTGTGTAATATTCAAATCTTTTGCATGAGTTTCTATACCTTTGATTTCCACATCCTGCATCTAGTATCTTTATTCCCGCTTTAAGTTTGTTTAGTTCTGAATTTATATATTTATCTCTTTCAGATTGTAAGTCAAAGTAATTTTTAATTTTATGTAGTATTTTCATGGTTTTAAATTAATTATTTTAATCTGTAGAATTTTTTTTGATAATTATATTACTTTTTTAAGTCAAATATTTGAATTTTTTAATTACTAAATTTTTATAATTAACCCCGTAAGAAGTACTCAAATAATGAACTGGTCTTGGCGGTAATCCTCCCCTTTTGCAAGGGAGTTAGAAGTAGAAACGTTACGCAGCCATGGCCAGTCGCTGCTTAGGTGTGAATCCGCCCAAGGCCATGTTCGGGCGGTCATGGTTGTAAGACCACATCCACTTCGTTGCAAAGTCTTGTACCTCAGCTAATTCAGACCAATAGTACTGTGACAGCCATTCGTACCGAACTGTCCTATTGAACCGTTCAACATAAGCGTTTTGTTGAGGATTACCAGGTTGAATATATTCAAGCCTGATTCCCCACTCTTGCGCCCATGCCTGTATCGCGGCACTGATGTATTCAGGCCCGTTGTCACAACGTATGACTTCAGGCTTGCCCCGCCAAGAGATGATCTGTTTGAGCTCCCGAATTACACGTTCTGAGGGTAAGGAGAAGTCAACCTCCATGCCTATGGCCTCACGGTTGAAATCGTCAATGACATTGAACAATCTAAATGTTCTGCCATCTGCCAGCTGGTCGTGCATGAAATCCATCGACCAAACTTGATTAATTCCTTGCGGCACAGTCAAGACTTCCGGCTTCTCGCGCACCAGCCGTTTGCGCGGCTTGATCCGTAAATTGAGCTCTAGCTCCTTGTAAATCCGATACACACGCTTGTGGTTCCATTTGAAGCCTTTGACGTTACGCAAGTACAGATAGCAAAGGCCAAAGCCCCAGTTTCGATGGTTGTCGGTCAACCGGATCAGCCAAGTGGCCACCTCATTGTTCTCAGCATCGAGCTTACGCTCGTAGCGGTAGCAAGACTCGCTGATGCGAAACGCCACACAGGCAACCCGTATGCAAACGCCTCGATCTGCGACCACCTTCTTGGCCATCTCCCTTCTGCGAGATGGCCTCACCACTTTTTTTCGAGAGCCTCCGAGACGATCTCAGCCTTGAGCTTTTCTTCAAGGTACATCTTCTTCAAGCGCCGGTTTTCTTCTTCCAGCTCTTTCATACGCGACATCATGGAGACATCCATGCCGCCGTATCTAGCACGCCACTTATAGAAAGCAACCGAACTCACGCCAAGTTCGCGGCAAATATCTGGAACACCAATACCAGATTAAACCCGCTTGACAGCATCAATGATTTGGCTATAACTAAATTTCGATCTCTTCATATAGAACCTCTTCCATTGGAAAAATTCTACTTCTCACCCCTTTGGTTCTAGGGAATGATTACCTGTTCAACAGCAGTAAACCATCTTGCTAACTAGCTATCAGTTGCCTGACGCTCTTGCTCTAAGTACACCCAATCAACCACTTCATCGCTAGGTTGATATCCGGGTACTAATTTCTGTAAGAAACTTCTTATCAATGGAACATCATTGACGCTAAGTGCTAAGTTGAGTGAATGAAGTTCCCCTTGCAGTTGCTCCCATGGCATAAACTTTTCTTGGGCTTTCAAGATGCGGGGGTGTTGTGTAGGCTTTGGGTTGTCACCGATCAAAAGTTCCTCGTAGAGTTTCTCACCAGGTCGCAGCCCCGTTATCTTTATCTCGATGTCACCATGAGGATTTCTCTCGTCTCTGAGCGTAAAACCTGAGAGTTCCACTATGCGGCTGGCCAGGTCGTATATCCGCACGGGCTCACCCATGTCGAGCACAAAAACGTCTCCTCCCCCCCCCATAGCCCCAGCTTGAATTACGAGTTGGGCCGCTTCTGGGATGGTCATGAAGTAGCGGGTAATATTCGAGTGGGTGAGCGTGATGGGGCCACCATTCTTGATCTGCTCACGAAACAAGGGCACCACAGAGCCACTAGAGCCAAGCACGTTTCCAAAGCGAACCATCGAGAAGCAAGTCTTTTTTCTAACAGCCGAATTGCTTACGTTGATAGTCTGCGCATCGGCAGAGTATTTTCTCTCGTTCAAAGCCTGAAGCACCATTTCTGCTAGCCGCTTGGTCGCCCCCATGATATTTGTAGGCCGCACGGCCTTGTCGGTGCTTATCAGAACAAAGTTCCGCACGCCATTTCGTACGGCAGCCTCAGCGCACACCTTGGTACCCCAGACATTGTTGCGAACACCCTCAGCAGGGTTGTGTTCCACCAAGGGCACGTGCTTGTAAGCCGCGGCGTGGTAGACCGTGTAGGGTTTCCAAGTGTCCATTATCTCGTGCATACGTACTTCATCGCAAACCGAGGCAAGCAGAGGCACCACTTCGAGGTACTGTTTTAGTAAAACGTCACGAAGTTCTAAAATAGCCTGAATCTCTTGATGAATCTGGTAAAGCGCAAATTCACTCATTTCCACCAGTAACAAACGTCTTGGCTGGATCTTGAGCAACTGCCGGCACAACTCGCTGCCAATACTTCCACCGGCGCCTGTTACTAGCACGGTCTTGTTATGCGTGTTGCGGCTAAGGAGCAGGGCGTCAGGTTTGACAAGCTCTCTTCCAAGCAGATCGTTAATGTCAAGATCACGCACGTCGCTGATGGTGACCTTACCAGAGGCGATATCGCTTAAGCTCGGCAACGTTCGCACAGAAATTTTTATTTTAGAAAGTAGGCCGAGTATTTGGTTACGCCTCTCCTGCGAAGCAGATGGCATCGCAAGCAGAACGTCCGTGACACTCTTTTGAATAGTCATCTCTTCTAAATCAGCAGGGTCGTAAATATGTATTCCATTGAGGACATGTCCGTGTAAACGGTCGTCGTCGTCTAAGAACCCCACAACACGCATTTCGTGGCTATCTGCTATGGCTGAAGCGAGCTGCCTGCCTGTAGTTCCTGCTCCATAAATCAACACTTGAGGGAGAGAAGATCTTTTAATATCTAATTTGTATAGGCCCCCTAGCCATACTCGGGCAACAGCACGAGAAGCACACACCAGCAAGAAAAATACGATAGGTTGGATCAGCCCAATGGTCTTGGGCACTCCTTGCACGCCCATCAACGTGTATATTGCCGAAAAGCAAGTTCCGTAAATGAGAATCGCCCTGAACATGGTCATCATCGCCGGTATTCCGTTGTATCGAAAGATGGCACGATAAAGGCCTGAAAACACAAATATAGGAATTGTCAAGACAATAGAAGTAATAGATGTCATCAGGAGAGGTACAGTAAATGTTCCAATTACCTGAAAGTCCTCCCCTAGCCTTAGGTAAAATGACAGAAATACGCTCAAAAAAGACATGCAAATATCTGCTGTCATAACAAGCGATTGCTTAGCGAGTCGCGGTATAAATAGAATGCGGTTAGCAATATTTGTTATTAAAAGAGTCATGAATATATATCGTTCTTATGGTGCCCTTATTAACTTAGCTCAGTGCGAAATTCCAACTTGCCGAATTACATTTGAAAAAGTTAACGCTAATATTTTTATATCAAACCAAAATGACTGTTTGTGTAAATAAACCTCGTCAAATTGAACCTTGATTGGAATACTTAATTCATCTCGCCCATTTACTTGCGCCCAACCCGTTAATCCAGGCAAAATCTTATCGACTCCATATAGAGAACGTAGTTCAATTAATTCTCTTTGATTGTATAGAGCAGGTCTTGGCCCAACAAAACTCATATTTCCAACCAAGATACTCCATAATTGGGGCAATTCATCTAAACTTGATTTTCGTAATAATTTACCTACTGGTGTCAAATACTTATCAACATCTATAAGTAAGTGTGTAGCTACTTCGGGGGCGCATACTTTCATCGTACGAAATTTTGGCATCTTAAAAATAGTATTATTGATACCTACACGATCGGACCAATAAAGTATAGGTCCATTAGAAGTTAACTTTACAAGCAACGCTATTACAACAATAATCATGGAAAATATTAAGAGACTAGCAATACAAAGCACAAAATCAAATACTCTCTTCATGTATTTTAATCTAGGTAAAAAATTTAAGCTTGATTTAATTTTTATCATAGATATACGTACTTCTAGTAGTTACACATAACTAATGAACTTTAAATTCATTGCAAAATGTTTTGCTGAGGCCATTCTTTAGGTCCACATTAGGTTTCCAATCTAAAAATAACTCAATTTTTTTGCTTGAATACCAAGCCGACTCTAACAACCGGCAAAGAACCTCCCGATTGAATGGCATTCGAAAACCGATTATTTTTTGGATATATTCAGAAATACAAGCAATCATTAACAAGACTGCCTTTGGAATTTCATAATCTATTTTTTTATATCCGTGAATTGCTCGTATTTCATTGAAGATTTCCCTTCCAGAAGGGGCCTCTGGACCAGTCAATATAAATGTTTGCCCATCCGCCCTGGAGTCATTTGAAACGCACATAACCGCACTAACAACATCATCGATATGAATTATTGATCTTTTATTATTTGTTTCTGGCAACGGAGGGAACAATCGCTTACGTATTAAATTTGCCATTCTTTCTAAATTACCATGGCTACCTCTGCCATATACCATTACAAGCCTTAAATTAACTATTTTAATCTTGGAATTTTTCCAGTAATTGAAAATTAGCTGCTCAAATTTCAATTTTGATTTTCCATATTCTGTTTTTGGATTTAAATCCCACTCTTCACCTGCGCAACTTAAATCTGGGTCGCTCATTACCTTTACACTGGATAAATTGATGAATTTACTTACGCCAGCCTCAGTTGCAAGCTCAAAAAAATTCTTTGCAGCTAGATAGTTAATAAGCCACGTTTCTTCATTAATTTTAATTGAAGGGGCTTTGAACGCATGAGCATAACCTGCGCAATGAATGACACAAGTAACCCCCTTCAAGAGTGAAAATAATTTAACAGTATCTAATAAATCACATTTATAATAATTATTTGATTGTATATTTCTTCGTCCAATTCCAATACATGAAATATTTCTTTTATTTAATTCGTTAAAGATGGCTGAACCTATAAAACCACTCGCCCCAGAGATCAAGAATTTTTCTTTATTCATTAAGTTGCCTTAAAGGTATTTTAGGCAGTCTTCCATAGTGGCTCAAAAAATAAAGTAACATACTTCTTAAATGTAATTTCAAATGATAAAAATTATTTCTACTTGCACGTCTAGCCTCATGGATTACATAAATAGAAGGATCGACAACTAACCTCATTCGAGACCTCCATAGTCGTACACATATATCTACATCTTCGTAATATAAGAAATATTTTTTGTCAAATCCGCATAGCTCTGCATAGGCAGTGCTTTTAAAAAACATAAACATACCTGCAACCCAATCTGGCAAAACTGTGTTACTGCTCTCAGCAAGATTGAATTGGCCTTGAATTCCAAATAAGAGTTTTTTAAGCAAGGACATAAACGTTGGGAAATTCCTAATACTATCTTCAATATGTCCCAATTCGTTTAGCACCACGGGGGCAGTCAACTCTGCATCTGATTTCTTTAGGGTCTGAATAAGTCTGGGAAATGGATTATCTAGTAATTTAATGTCAGGATTTAAAGGACAAAAATATTTTTCTTTAATGGTACTAAAAGCAAAATTATGGTTTTCACCAAATCCCTTTGAGGATTTATTTTCAATCACATGAATTATTGTCGATTTAGGTATTAAAATTTCTTCAGGTATATTTTTTGTAATAATTATTCTAGAAATTTCCGGACACTTAAGCAACTGAACTATAAGTTCAGGAATCATTTCGCAATGCCCATGACTAACTATAGAAACGGCCACCTTCTCCCCATCATGTAGCATGAGCCCTCTTTATATCTTAAAGCCCGCAGCAACCGCATCGGCATAAAACATCTTGACAGTATCCAATGAGTAATCATTCAAGTCATAACCAACTAGTGGTAACTTATTGAGTATATCATTGGTGACCGTAATAATATGACACCCAATTTCATCAGCCTGGAATATATTCAATAATTCACGCGGACTGGCCCAAATCAATTCGGCAGCAGGTAAATCTTTTAATATTTCTATTGCATTACTCATAAGGGGAACTGGATCATAACCAGTATCAGCTATTCGACCAGCAAAAACGGAAACGTAGCTGGGGATATTCGGATCAAGAGCGGCCGCCACATTGCGAACCTGTTCAAGAGTCATCAATGCTGTCACATTTAATTTAACTTTTTGGTTTGCAAGTTTTTCTATCAGTTTAAAACTTGTTTCTTTCTTTGTGTTGGTAATAGGAATTTTTACATAAACATTGTCACCCCAACTAGCTATCTCTAAGGCTTGCCGCTCCATTTCTGTAAAGTCATCGGAAAACACTTCAAACGAGAGTGGCTTGTCATTAATCGATGTAAGAATATCTTTACAAAATGCTTGGTAATCAGTAATGCCCGCCTTCTTCATTAGCGTAGGGTTAGTAGTTAAGCCCTTCACAAAAGTTTTTTTATACATATCAAGCATCCCCTTTTTTTCTGCCCCATCAGCAAAAATCTTTACTTTTAACTCTTCTACTTTTTTCATTTAAAACTCTCCAAGGATTATGTTTTTTGCTTCTAATAATGATGACACAATAAAATCTGGTCCAGTAGGCTGCTGTTCCGAATAACAGTATTTGATATAAAAAGTTTTACATCCAGCAGAAGTTCCCGCTTCAACATCGCGCCAGCGATCCCCAACCATAAAGCTTCTAGTCAAATCTATATCATGCTCTTTAGCCGCCTCGAGCAATGCTCCTGGCAATGGCTTTCTGCAACTACAATTGTCCTCGTTGTCGTGATAACAGGTCTTGAATTCATGTATTGGTAATTTAGATGACAAAAATGCATTCATCAATTCAACATCTTCCCTTTTAGTTTTACCTCTCGCCACATCGGGTTGATTTGTAACCACTACCAATAAATAATTTGCACCGTGTAGTTTTAGAAGCGCTTCGTGAACGCCAGGTAATATTTCTAATTCTAACAAGGAAGCTGGCGGGTAGGGCTTGCCATCCCGCACGATTGCGCGGTTAATTACTCCATCTCTATCTAAGAAAACAGCGCGCCTCAATTATTTTGATCTCTGACTTATTTGGTCGTAGATTCCCATTTAGTTTGATTTACTTTTAACTTAGGATGTGATACTAAGAGGTGCCAAATCACTGCCTGGAAGGCTTCTGAGTGCGGGGTCACATTGTCAAAATTTACTGTTGGAACAATAACACAGGCATCAGCAACTTGTGCGGTATAGCCCCCATCACGACCTACCACTCCAATCACTTTAGAACCTATTGATTTGGAGTAAACTAATGCTTCAACTAAATTTGGACTGATATTCTTTTCTAGATTACCACCACCAACAGAAAATATAAATATCATATCTTTCTGAGTAAGCTTACTAGTTTTCAGCCACTCAACGAATATAGATGCCCATCCCTCATCATTTGTTCTAGCCGTTAATTCTGAAACGTTATCGGTTGGGGCATAGGACTCAATACCTACAATCTTACGAAAATCATTCACGGCATGAGAGCAGTTTCCCGCACTGCCTCCTACACCTAAAAAAAATATTCTTCCACCATCAGTTTTAATTTGAACCAAAAGGTCAGCCATTTTTTCAATAACAGCTACATCCATCTTTTCTATTATTTCAACAACTTCATTTAAATGTTTTTTTACATAATTCATTTACTTTCCTTCATCTTCGTTTTAATAAATACTCTTGGGTCTCGGCAATTCCTTTGTGTGACCCAATTTCATAAAACCTCTCAAAAACCTCGTAACCGGCTAACTCTCCACTAATTGATAATTCATTATAAACTTTTGCAAGATCAAAATAGTGTGACGCAGGGTAAGCGAGTAATGCGGCACTTTTTAGTAAACCCAATCCATAATCAATGTAATGCATTTCAGGTCGAATTACAGTTTTGTTGTATTCAATAATGCGACCGGAGTCAAACTCCACATTACTTTTATCCCACTGGTTTTGATTCCTCAGTACTGTCATTAACCCTCTTTTATTACTAGTTACAAAAGCTCTTTCTACTTGAGAAAATTCAACAGGAAGATATGAATCCCCGTATAGAATAAAAAAATGCTCTCCTAACAATGGCAAGGCCCGCCTAAGTGCGCCTCCTGTACCCAGAAGGGATGGCCCATCGAGTGAATAGCTTACTTTTATATTCCACCTAGAGCCATTACCTACAACCTCTTGAATCATTTCACCTAAATATCCTACACATAACACAACTTTGCTAATTCCTTGGCGGTGCAAATGGTCTAATTGATGATGAATAAACGGCTTTCCCGCTACTTCAATAAGAGATTTAGGTATTGTTTCTGTAATGGGGCGTAAGCGAGTTGCTAATCCACCAGCCAATATTGCAACCGAACACATTAGGATGACATCATTACTTTAGTGCCTTCAAAATCAAACTTAAAACGCACCTCCACTAAACCAGCATTGGTCATTTTCTCACGTAATAAATTTCGATCTTTTGCCATAAACATCAAAAAGCCACCGCCCCCAGCGCCAACTAATTTTCCACCAATAGCACCATTATCCATTGCCAATCGGTACCACTCGTCAATCTTTTTGTTACTCATCCCACCTGAACGGCGTTTCTTGTGCTCCCAATGCTCATGCAGGAGCTCACCGAATTCTGTCAGTCTTCCCGACTCCAGTAATTCTCGACTCCTTAATCCAAGCCTCTTTACATAATTTAAGTTTTCTATCATTTCCCGATCGTTATGCTCAGACTTAACTTTCTGATCTTTTAAAATATCGCCCGCATTTCGACTAAATCCAGTAAAAAATAAAAGCAGGTTATCCTCTAGATCGTGAATTGTTTTATGTTCAATTTTTAATGGTTTTGCTAAAACTGATCCATCCTTATTAAATGTAAAGCTGGTAATGCCACCATAGGATGCAATATATTGATCTTGCTTACCTATTGGTTCACCCAATAAATCAATTTCTATATGGCAGGCTAATTCAGCAACTTCATTTGGGTGCAGTACTTTGTAATCAAAGATTGATAGAGCTTTAATCAACGCTGTCGTAAAGCTACCTGAAGATCCCAAACCTGTGCCTGCAGGGATATCGGCCATTGAACTAATCTCAAGGGATAGATCACTTGGTTTTAATGTCCTCAGCACTTCACGAAATATAGGATGCTCTATTTCATCAAAAGATTTGCAATTTTCAAGTTTTGAATACTTTAGAAGAAGGCCTTTTGTAAAACGTTTAGATAATGAAATATATACGTATTTGTCTATTGCTGCCGCAACCAAAAATCCACCTTCTTGACTATAGTAAGATTTGAGGTCGGTTCCACCACCACCAATACTTATCCTAAGCGGACTTCTGACAATAATCATAATTTTCTGAAAATGTTGATCATGCAATTTCAATTGGTAAATTTAAACTTTTTCGACATTCGTCTAATAAATTCATCGCCCTTTTTGCCTGCATTTCATCGCAAACACTGAGTTGCTCGTATTCACATTCAACCCCCGGCAATGCTATGCCCAAAAGAGTAGCCGTTTCATGCAAGAATGAGTCATTTGAAGGGTCGGAAGCAATTATCAACTCTTCAGTGTCTGCTTGAATATGGCCTGTTTGCCATGCCCAGCGTTTTCCGACTTTATAAGATTGGGAACCATAACTTTTTCCACGTCCCTCAACTACACCATACCCATCTACGCCATTAATTTCTAAACGGAAGTTGCTACGCCATCTGTTTAGAGATGCCTGAATATTAAAGATAGTACCCAGAGAATCATTCATGATTATATGAACCTCTTCCTCTATTCCAGTATCCCAAAACCCACTCCAACTAGCACCCTTAATTACATTAATAGATCCATTACAAAGACAGAGCACAAGATCAAGAAGATGAATTCCTGGATCAATCAATGCACCGCCGCCACATTTTGCAGGGTCTAATTTCCAATTCTTTTCCATCCCAGGGGCATTGCCATGACCAAGAACCATATTTACTGAAATAATTTTTCCAAAACGACCATCCAAAGCATCTTTTATAGCATTACGAATACCTGAATAAAATCTATAATTAAATCCAAATGACAACTGAGTATTTTTTGGTTTTAAAGAAATGATCTCATTGCACTCTCTAAAAGATCGACCAATAGGCTTTTCTATTAGCAAATTACATTTATTTTTAAAACATGCTTTAGCAATATCAAACACAAAGTCATGCGGAGTACAAATAAAAAACCAATCAGGTTTTGCCAAAAAAGCATCATCTATTTTTCTGGAGATAGGGCATTTGTACTTTTGAGAAATTTTTTCAAGCTTTGTCTCATCGGGATCAATCACCATTGATATTTCAGGAGAACTATTGTAATTTTCTTTAATTCTTTTTAAGGCGTCTAGACGCTCTTGCCCTATAAGACCCCCACCGATAACAGCCACTTTCATTGGAAACGCCTTAACTTAAAAAGATTTGAATTATCTGTGGTTTTATCTAAAATTCGATTCACGTCATCTCGAACATGTATAAATCTTCCATTTAACTCCCGAGATGGGATCTGATCTAACAAAAATTTTCGAACAAAGAAAACTGGCTCGGAAATATCAGTCTTAGTTTTAACCTTCCCACCAAATGACACAACCGTTGCCAGCATTTCTGTGTCAACCGCACCAGGTGCAACAGCGATAATTGATGCATTTATTCCTTTTTGCTCAAATTCCAGACCAATATTTTCAGCAGCCCTAACAGTAGCGACCTTGGA
>Ga0114968_10001270_pt1 | contig 19285 bp, 19 predicted proteins | sample M_130807_EF_Meta_FD_87020 | JGI IMG/M metagenome (GOLD analysis project Ga0114968, IMG submission 87020) | Freshwater microbial communities from Lake Montjoie, Canada to study carbon cycling - M_130807_EF_MetaG | ecosystem: Environmental > Aquatic > Freshwater > Lake | place: Lake Montjoie...
CGTGGGCACCGTGGGCATCGTGGAGCCACGCGTCCCTGCGAGGGGCGTCGATGCTGCTTGCGGCAGTTTTGGCAGTCGCCGTCTGGTGGTGGTGGACCGGCCGTCCACACGACGTCATTCCGGCACCGACGGTGTTGTCGTCCGGGATGGCGTTAGTTGGCACGTCCGCGTCGGCCGGGCCCGCAGCGCCGCAGACCAGCGTGGTCGTACACGTGATCGGCAAGGTTGTGCGCCCGGGGCTGATTCGCCTACCGCCCGGGTCTCGAGTGGCAGATGCCGTCGCCGCTGCGGGCGGGGTCACCGATCCCCGGGCGAATGCCACCGTCAACCTGGCGCGCTTGCTGATCGACGGCGAGCAGGTGGCGGTGGGCGTAGCCGCACCCGGAGCCGCTGGGTCAACCATGGTGTCGCTCTCGACGGCGACGCCGGAGCAACTCGACTCCCTGCCGGGGATTGGCCCGGTGCTCGCGGCTCGCATTGTGGCGTGGCGCACCGCACACGGTGCCTTCCGCAGTGTTGACCAGCTCGGCGATGTGCCTGGCATCGGACCCTCGCTGCTGGGCCAGCTCACCGGTGCGGTTCAGCCGTGAGTGTGGATGTGCGCCCGCTGGGGGACCTGCGCCTGCTACTCCCGGCCGTGGTCGCGTGGGTCACCGTGGCCGTAGTGGTGGCTGTCATCCCCGATCCCTTCGCAAAGCATCTGGCCGCCCCTGCCATCGCGGGAATTGTGATGAGCGCATGCGGGGGCGTGATTGCGTTACGAAGGCACGCGCAGCCAATCGCCATGGCAGCAGTGGTGATATTCGGATCGATGTCGGTTGCGGCTCTCGCGGCGACCATTCACGTATCCGCGCTCGCAGAGGAGCCCCTCGCGTCGTGGGCCAATGCGCAGCGCGATGTCACGGTGGAGGGAGTCGTCACGACTGAACCTCAGACCCTCGTGGCCCGTCAGGCTGCCGTGTGGCAGGACAGTCAGATAATTCAGGCGCGCTTCGCCTCCACCCGTGTCACAAGCGCAGTGGGAAGTGTCGATGTGCAGGTGCCGCTCACCCTTCGGGTGAAGCATCGGGAGCACATTCCGCCACCGGGTTCCATTGTCGTGGCTCGTGGACGACTTCTGAGAACTGAGTCACCGTCGTCAGCCGCTCTGCTCATCGTGGACACCATCGAGGTACGAGCAGGGCCAGGAGTCCTTGATGCGCTCACTCATGCAATGAGGATGGGACTGCAGAGGGCGATTGCACGGGTACCTGTGGCGCCGGGAGCGCTCGTGGCCGGACTCGCTGTAGGTGATGACTCAGGGTTGCCGCCTGACACCGCGCATGACATGCAATCGGCCGGCCTATCCCATCTTTCCGCTGTGTCAGGCGGCAACGTCGCGATCGTCTTGGGACTGGTACTTGGTCTCGCTGGTCTGGCTCGTCTCGCGCTGTGGTGGCGCGTGCTTCTTGGACTCGGTGCACTCGTGGCATTCGTCGTGCTCGTCGGACCACAGCCAAGCGTTCTGCGCTCCGCGGTGATGGGATCGGTCATCGTTGTAAGCCTGCTCACGGGCGGTCGGCGAGCAGGTCCATCGGTGCTTGCATTCGCGGTCATTGTGCTCGTCGTGGTCTCGCCAGACATGGCGTTGACGTGGGGATTCACCCTGTCGGTGTTGGCCACCGGTGGGCTGATCATGCTGTCTCCCACAGTTGAGGAGTTCCTTGCTCGATGGCGGGTCACGTGCGCGTGGCCGCTGCGGCTGCGTCAGGGACTCGCGCTCACGTGCGCGGCGCAGGTAGCCACCCTGCCTGCGCTCGCTGCGATGGGGGCTTTCGCTGGATGGGCGTCACTTCCGGCGAACCTGCTTGCCGAGCCGGTCGTCGCACCCATCACCGTGCTCGGTCTGCTCGCTGCAGTAGTCGCGCCATGGTGGCCGGGTGCGGCCTCCCTGCTGGTGTGGGTCGCGGCGATCCCTGCACGTTGGTTGGTATGGGTCGCTCACACAAGCCTGCAATTGCCCTTCGCCTCGGTGGGCTGGCCCACGGGAATCACCGGTGTGGTGCTGTGCGCATCGATCGTCGTGGCGATCGTCGTGGGGAAGTACCTGCAGCGGCGATGGCACCCACGACGTCGTTGGTGGATCGCCATGGCGGGGATTGCTGTCGCCGGCTGTGTTGTCGCCCTGGGTGGCCGCCGCGACTGGCCGCCGCCCGGGTGGTTCCTCATCATGTGTGATGTCGGACAGGGAGATGCGATCATCCTGCGCTCGGCAGAACACGTGGGCGTGCTCGTGGACACCGGTCCTGACCCGGCCCGGGTTGATCGTTGCCTCCACGATGCGGGCATCACGCGGCTTCCGGCCATTGTCCTCACGCATTTCCATGCTGACCACGTCAACGGATTGCCGGGCGCGTTGCGGGATCGCAGCATCGGAAGCATCCTGGTCACTCCCATTCGCGAGCCGGCCTCGGAGGCCCGCGATGTGGACACGTGGACACGAGGTATTCCGGTGTCGACCATTACGGCCGGTGACATGCGCATGATTGGGGATGTGTCGTGGCGGGCACTGTGGCCCGCGCGGGTCTTGCACACCGGCTCGGTACCCAACAACGCCAGCGTCGTACTCGATGCGGTCGTTGCGGGGGAGCGTGTGCTGCTCACGGGCGATGTGGAGCGGGAGGCCCAGAGTGCTGTGCTCTCGAACCTGCATGCCTTCGATGTGGTCAAGGTCCCCCATCACGGCAGCGGCAATGCTGTCATCGACCTTGCGAATAAGGCTCCTGCGCCGTTCGCACTCATCAGCGTCGGCGCAGGCAACTCATACGGACACCCGGCACCCTCGACTGTGGAGGCCTGGGCACGCTTGGGAGCTACGGTTCTGCGCACGGACCTCAGTGGCGACATTGCCATGGTGACCTCACCGACAGGCGTGGCCGCCGTTCCCCGCGGCTAGGCTGACGAAATCATGTCCAGCCTCGCCCTCATCCACGGCAAGGAGCCCATCCTTGTGCAGCGATCGCTGCGCGAGGTGATCTCGGCGGTCACGAGTGCGGACCCCACCGCTCAGGTGGTCGAGGTAGCTGCGGGTTCAGAAGATGGCGGCGCGGCCATTCGTATGGCGTGTTCGCCCACCCTCTTCGGTGACGCATCCATCGTCGTCGTCACGGGTGTGGAGTCAGCCGACGACACTGCACTGGGAGTTCTGCTCGACAGCATCGATCACCCGGTCGAGGGAGTGCATCTGGTCCTCATCCACCCGGCGGGCAATGCGGCGAACAAGGTGATTGTGGAGAAGGCCAAAGCCGCGGGCGCACAAGTCTTCGACTGCTCACCGCTCAAGGGGGCCAAGGCCTACCGCGAGTTCGTCACCCGCGAGTTCTCGGTTCATCGACGCAAAGCGATGCCCGATGCAATCGAGGCGCTGATCGACTCGATTGGAACCGACGCGGCGATGCTCGCCGGCGCGGTGGCACAGCTGGTCAGCGATGTCGATGAGACCCCGTTGTCAGCGGTGCACGTGCATGAGTACTTCACCGGTGTGGCTGAGGTCAGCGGATTCTCCATCTCGGACGCAGCCTGGTCGCGGCGCGAAGTCGACGTGCGACGCCTTGTGCGCCAACTAGCCGCCATCTCGGGTAGCGGAAGCGGACCCATGACCGTCGCGGCGCTTGCTACCGGAGTGCGCACGCTGATCAAGGTCGGAGGGCTCACGGGCGCCAGCGATGCGGCGATCGCGCGCGAGGCGGGCATCCCCGACTGGAAGGTGCGGCAGCTCCGCGACCAGTGGGCGCGGTGGGGTTCGGACCAGCGTCGATTGGCGGCCAGCGTCGTTGCGCTGGCGGACGCGGATGGCGCAATGAAAGGCGGAGTTGAGATCGACTCGGCCTTGGACAATGAGCAGAAGCTCTACGCCTTGGAGAACCTCATTGGCTCAATCGCGCACCGATCCGGAGAGCGCGCACCCGCGTAGGAAAGCGGGCTGCGGGTTGAGCTACAGGGCCGAGACCTTCTTGTCGATCGCGGACTTGCGATTGGCGGCCTGGTTCTTGTGGATGACGCCCTTGCTCACCGCGGTGTCCAGAGCCTTGCTGGCCTCGCGAGCTGCGGCGGACGCGACCGTGGCGTCACCGGCTGCGGCGGCCTCGCGGAACTTGCGCACCGACGTCTTCAACGAGGACTTGACGGCCTTATTGCGCAGGCGGGCCTTCTCGTTGGTGCGGTTGCGCTTGATCTGCGACTTGATGTTCGCCACGGGGAGCCTTCGTTCGGTCGATGGAGCAGATAAGAGAAGAGGGGTCACGCTGTCTGCCGTCAGGCAGCGGCCCAGAGTACCCGTAGGCTGGCCCCCGGCCCAAATCGGGCTAAACCGCCCCGGCGCCCGGCCCTCTGGCCTCGGTGCCCAACTGTGAAGGACCTGCGTGACGCCCTGGCAGCCCGGCAGCACCGATCCCTCGGTGATCCGGAATTTCTGCATCATCGCGCACATCGACCATGGCAAGTCGACCCTGGCCGACCGCATGCTGCAGGTCACCGGCGTGGTCGACCCTCGTCAGATGCGGGCGCAGTACCTCGACCGGATGGACATCGAGCGTGAGCGCGGCATCACCATCAAGAGCCAGGCCGTGCGCCTGCCGTTCACGGCCGATGACGGGAAGCACTACGTCCTCAACATGATCGACACCCCCGGGCACGTGGACTTCACCTACGAGGTGTCCCGGTCGCTGGCCGCCTGCGAGGGCGCGATCCTGCTGGTGGATGCGGCACAGGGCATAGAGGCGCAGACCCTTGCCAACCTCTATCTCGCACTGGAGAACGACCTCGTCATCGTCCCGGTGCTCAACAAGATCGACCTGCCGGCGGCGCAGCCCGAGAAGTACGCGGCCGAACTCGCCCGCATCATCGGCTGCGACCCTGCCGATGTCCTGCTGACCTCGGCAAAGACCGGCCTGGGCGTCAAAGAAGTCTTGGAGCGTGTAGTTGAGATGGTGCCAGCGCCGCAGGGCAACGCCAAGGCACCTGCGCGCGCCATGATTTTCGACTCCGTCTATGACACCTATCGCGGTGTTGTGACGTACGTCCGCGTGGTCGATGGCCATATTGGAACCCGCGAGAAGGTTGAGATGATGTCGACCGGCGCCATCCACGAACTTCTCGAGGTTGGTGTCATCAGCCCCGAACCCATTGCGTGCCAGGGCTTGGGTGTCGGTGAGGTCGGCTACCTCATCACGGGCGTCAAGGATGTGCGTCAGTCGCGCGTCGGCGACACGATCACCTCGTCAGTCAAGGGTGCGACCGAAGCACTCGGTGGCTATAGCGATCCCAAGCCGATGGTGTACTCCGGGCTCTATCCGATCGACGGCTCGGACTACCCATTGCTGCGCGATGCCCTCGACAAGCTCAAGCTCAACGATGCGGCGCTGGTGTACGAACCGGAGACCTCGCTAGCCCTGGGCTTTGGCTTCCGCTGCGGCTTCCTTGGACTGCTCCACATGGAGATCGTTCGCGAACGCCTCGAGCGAGAGGCGAATCTGGATCTCATCTCGACCGCACCCAACGTCATCTACCGCCTCATCGAGGATTCGGGCGACGAAGTCGTCGTGACCAACCCGAGTGAGTTTCCCAATCAGAAGATCGCCCGCATCTTCGAGCCCGTGGTCAAGGCCACGGTGATCCTGCCAAGTGAGTTCGTCGGTACCGTCATGGAACTGTGCCAGCAGCGACGCGGGGCACTCCTGGGCATGGACTACCTGTCCGAGGATCGCGTGGAGCTGCGCTACACCCTTCCGCTCGCCGAGATCGTGTTCGACTTCTTTGATCACCTCAAGTCACGCACTCGTGGCTACGCCTCACTCGACTATGAACTCAGTGGCGAGGAGGAGTCAGACCTCGTCAAGGTCGACATCCTTCTGCACGGCGAACCGGTGGATGCGTTCAGTGCAATCGTGCATCGCGATAAGGCCATGGCTTACGGCACCATGATGACCGCGAAGCTCAAGGAGCTCATTCCGCGGCAACAGTTCGAGGTGCCGATTCAGGCGGCCATTGGTTCGCGCGTCATCACCCGCGAGACCATCCGCGCTATTCGCAAGGACGTTCTTGCCAAGTGCTACGGCGGCGACATCAGTCGCAAGCGCAAGTTGCTGGAGAAGCAGAAGGAAGGCAAGAAGCGCATGAAGATGGTGGGCCGCGTGGAAGTGCCGCAGGAGGCCTTCATCGCAGCGCTCTCCACTGGTGATGCTGGATCCGACAAGACGAAGAAGTAGTCGTGGCGCGCCCGCTCGGCGTGTACGTCCACGTCCCGTTCTGCGCCAGTCGTTGCGGCTACTGCGACTTCAACACCTACACCGCGACCGAACTCGGAGACGACGTCAGCCGCGAGAGTTTCCATGAAGTACTGACGAACGCGATTTCCCTAGCTGCACCTCTGGTGCGCGGCCGGCAGGTCGACACCGTGTTTGTAGGCGGAGGCACTCCGACATTGATCGGCGCAAGCGGACTGGCCTCAGTGCTGAGTTCCGTACGCGACGAGCTGGGCCTTGCTCCCCACGCGGAGATCACCACCGAGGCCAACCCCGACACCATCGATGGCGCGATGCTCGACGACCTTCTGGCTGCGGGTTACACGCGCCTGTCCTTGGGCATGCAAAGCAGTGCTCCAGAAGTGCTGAAGGTTCTGGACCGCACGCATACGCCCGGCGCGAGTGTGGCGGCCGCGCGTGCTGCGCGCCAGGCTGGGTTCGACCACGTCAACCTCGACCTGATCTACGGAACTCCGGGGGAGAGTGATGAGGATCTACGTCGCAGCATCGACGACGCATTGTCGGCCGATGTCGATCATGTGTCGGCGTATGCATTGATCGTCGAAGACGGCACTCCATTGCAGCGACGGATCGCTCGCGGCGACCTGCCCATGCCAGACGACGACATCGCCGCATCGCGATATGAACTCCTAGACGAACGTCTCAGCGCTGGCGGGTTGCAGTGGTACGAGGTGTCCAACTGGGCCAAGCCGGGTGGTGAGTGCCGGCACAACCTGGGCTATTGGCGTGACGGAGACTGGCTCGCGATCGGCCCTGGCGCTCACGGTCACGTGGATGGAACACGGTGGTGGACCCACAAGCATCCGCGCACGTACGCGCAGTCGGTGCTCTCGGGTGACCCGGTGGCGGGCCGTGAGTCGGTTAGCGATCGTGATCGACACGTGGAGCTCGTCATGCTGGGGCTGCGACTTGCCGAAGGACTGCCGCTGGCCGCCCTGGGGGATGTGGAGCAGCAGCGTGTTCCTGGGCTGGTGACCGATGGACTTCTGGATGAGGCCGCGTTGGCGGATCGACGTGTGGTGCTGACCCTGCGTGGCCGGCTACTTGCCGATGGCGTGATTCGGGACCTACTGGCGTGATTCGGTGCCTCTCCTTGATTCGAATTCAGCACGACTTACCATGGGGTCATCACGCTCGCCGGGCGGGCAGGGCGGGCAGGGCGGTTCCGGAAAGGGTTGGCAGTGTCCGAGGCCATGTGGGACGACGCCGTGGCGCGCCGTCGCAGCTCCTCGGCCGGCAACCTCGGAGCAACGGCCCGACGTCCCTCCGTGCAGTCCTCCGGCGCGGGCCCACTGCCTCAGAAGGCCCCCATCACCATCGACGATGAACCGCTGCCAGTCGGCGCCAACCGCGCGGGCAGCGACGACTTCGATGACCTCGAGGGAGCCGAGGCCGGCGGCACTGGACGCCTTCCCGAGGGAGGCGACTCCATGTCGGGAGATCCTGCGGCCGGTCGCGCGGGACTGTGGTCGCAGGGCGCACCGCCCGCCTACAACGCTCCGGCCGATCTGCCACCCGCCTATAGCGAGCGGGACCCTCACCCTGAGCGGGTTCCGTGGTGGAAGCGAGCCAGACGGTCTATTGGTCGGGGGGCGCGCAAAGTGGCCGGCTGGCTGGGCCTTGGGAGTCTGCTCGGGCGCCAGCGCTGACCTTGGCTCGGGCGCTTCCTCACCGGAGGGCGGCAGGGGCCGCCAACCTCACCTAGACTGGCACTCGCTGCGCCCGAGTGCCAAAGACTTGAGCGTCTGGTGCGCTCATGAGGGAGGTGGCCATGCTGGAGGACAGGCGTCTTGCCGTCCTGCGGGCCATCGTCGAGGACTACGTCTCCACCCATGAGCCGGTGGGCTCCAAGGCACTTGTCGAACGCCACAGCCTGGGGGTCTCGCCGGCGACCATTCGCAATGACATGGCCGCCCTGGAGGACGAGGGTTACATCGCCCAGCCGCACACGAGCGCCGGCCGCGTGCCCACCGATCTTGGTTACCGCGTGTTCGTTGATCGTCTCTCGGAGGTCAAGCCGTTGAGCGCCGCCGAGCGCTCGGCCATTCAGTCATTCCTGGATCAGGCCGTCGACCTCGACGATGTCATGGCGCGCACGGTTCGTTTGCTCGCGCAGATCACGCGTCAGGTCGCTCTCGTGCAGTACCCGTCACTGTCGCGATCGATGGTGCGCCACATTGAATTGGTGGCGCTGAGCAGCACCAGACTCATGCTTGTCCTCATCGCCGACACCGGCCGCGTCGAGCAGCAGGTTGTAGAGGTCTCGGCACCCGTGGCGGCAGATGTGCTGGCCGACCTTCGGGCACGACTCAACACCGCTGCGGCGGACAAAGGTTTCGTTGACATCCCCGATGCGATTGAGGGAATCGATGAAGGATTTACGGCTGAAGACCAGCCGATGGTACGTGCGGTGATTGCGTCAGTCCTGCAGGCCGTTGCCGAACGCACTGAGGAGCGCGTCGTGCTCGGAGGCACAGCGCACCTGGCTCGGTACGGCGAAGTATTCCCGCTCGGACTGGAGCCGGTACTCGAGGCGCTCGAGGAGCAAGTTGTCCTGATGCGATTGTTGGGCGCCGCCACCATGGGCCAAAGCATGACGGTCATGATCGGCCGCGAGAATCCGATCCAAGGACTCGGTGCGACATCCGTTGTCGCCGCGCCGTACACACGCGGGGAGAACACAGTCGCATCACTGGGCATCGTGGGTCCGACGCACATGGACTATCCGGGCACCATCGCCTCGGTGCAGGCCGTTGCGTTGTACCTCAGCCAGACTCTGGGCACAGCATGAGCGATTACTACGCAACGCTGGGTGTCGCGCGAGATGCCTCTCCCGAGGACATCAAGCGGGCCTATCGCAAACTGGCCCGCGAACTGCACCCGGATGTCAATCCGGATCGAGCAGCTCAGGAACGATTCAAGGAAGTCACGCTTGCCTATGAGGTGCTGAGCGATCCAGACAAGCGCCAGATGTTCGACATGGGTGGCGATCCGCTGCGCGGGTTCACGAGCGGCGGTGCTCAAGGCTTCGACTTCGGCGACATCATGAACGCCTTCTTCGGAGGCAATCAGCAAAGGGGACCGCGCACGCGCGCCCGCCGTGGACAAGACGCCCTCATCCGCATCCAAATCTCCCTGACCGACGCGATCTTCGGTGCCAAGCGTGACCTCGTGGTGGACACGGCGGCACTGTGCGCAACCTGTCAAGGCACAGGGGCCGGCGCTGGAGTCGCACCAGTCACGTGCGTCATGTGCCGTGGCCGCGGAGAGCTGCAGCAGATGCAGCGTTCGTTCCTCGGCCAGGTCATGACCTCACGCCCGTGCCCGCAGTGCCAGGGCTTCGGCACCACGATCCCGCATCCATGCACCGAATGCTCAGGGGATGGTCGCGTGCGCACGCGCCGCATCATCACGATTGCTGTACCGCCGGGTGTCGACACCGGCACGCGGATTCAACTCTCAGGCGAAGGTGAAGTCGGCCCCAACGGCGGACCGTCCGGCGATCTCTTCGTGGAAATCGCCGTACAACCCGATCCCACATTCGAGCGTCGCGGCGACGATCTGCATTGCGAAGTTGCAGTGCCGATGACCGCGGCGGCACTGGGCACCAAGACCACTCTCACCACGCTTGACGGTCCCGTCGAGATTGAGATCAAGGCAGGAACTCAGTCGGGCGACGAACTCATGGTGCGCGGCAAAGGTGCAGCCCGCTTGCGATCCAATGGTCGTGGCGACATGTATGTCCACCTCACCGTCGCCACCCCGACCAAGCTGGACGTGCAGCAGATGGATCTGTTGCGGCGCCTCGCGGACCTGCGTGCGGAGACCACGCAACAGGTGACGCAGTCGGCAGAGACCAACGGTGGGGGAATCTTCTCCAAGTTCAAGGGCGCCTTCGGCCCCAAGTGAGCGCACCTGTCTTTGTCGTCGAACCTGCTGCCCTGGCTTCTGCTCAGCCAGGGTCGGTGGTGACGGTTGATGGTGCTGAAGGCCGCCATGCGGTCACGGTCACGCGACTTCGTGCGGGTGAGGCGATCCATGTCGTCGATGGCGAGGGCACACGAGTCATCGGCACCGTGCACGGCCACGATGCGCGCAGTTCATGCGAAGTCGATGTCGAGAGAGTTGAGCACGAACTCGAACCCCGGCTGCGGCTCGTGGTGGTGCAGGCGCTCGCCAAGGGGGAGCGGGGCGAACTCGCCGTCGAGCAACTGACGGAAATCGGTGTTGACATCATCGTCCCGTGGTCTGCGGCTCACTGCGTGGTGCAGTGGAAACAGGATCGAGTCGAAAAGTCACGGCAACGGTGGATTGATGCGGCGCGCTCGGCCGGCAAGCAAAGTCGTCGAGCGCGATTCCCGGTGGTGGCCGACCTCGCCGACACGACCTCCGTGCTCGCCCGCGTGCGCGAAGCACAGGGATCCGTTTTGCTCCATGAATCTGCTTCGCTCGGCATCGCGGGCGTGACGTTGCCGGAGTCGGGAGACCTCGTCATCGTCGTGGGCCCTGAGGGGGGCATCTCGGACGAGGAGTTGGCCGCACTGCAGGCGGCTGGAGCGCACTGCGTTCGACTTGGTCCGACTGTCCTGCGCACCTCATCGGCCGGCATGGCCGCGGTGGCAGCCCTCATGGCCTCCAGTCCGCGGTGGGCTGAGGGCAACTCAGGCGAGGATGACCGCACGAAGCCGCGGCGTGGAAGGATGCCATCGTGAGCGAGTGCCTGTTCTGTGCCATCGTCGCCGGCGACATCCCGGCCGACATCGTGTGGCGCAACGACGATGTCGTGGCATGTCGTGACATCAACCCCCAGGCCCCCGTGCACGTTCTGGTCATTCCGACCGTGCATGTGCGCGATGTCGAGGAACTCGCACTCTCCGATCCGCCCCTGGCGGCATCGATGCTCGAGGCAGCGGCGCGCGTGGCTGAGCTCGAAGGCGTGAGTGGCTCGTTCCGGCTGGTCTTCAACACGGGCACCAATGCGGGACAGTCGGTATTCCATGCGCATGCTCATGTGCTGGGTGGCCGCGACTTCACCTGGCCCCCGGGCTAATGCCGATGTCCACCCCTGCCACGGACAACCCACAAGCACGCACGACCATCACCGTGCCCTCATCCCAGCCCATGGTGGCGCTCCTGGGCACACACGATGAATACCTGCGCATGATGGAGCGCGCCTTCCCCGACGCCGAACTCTTCGCTCGCGGCAACGAGATCATGATCAGCGGGTCGGCTGACGATGTCGCGACCATCGACACCCTCGTGAGCGAAATGCTCGTCATGCTGCGCACCGGCCAGGCGCTCACTGCCGAATCGGTTGAGCGCTCCATCGGACTCTTACGTGCGGGGGCACGCCCGAGCGAAATCCTCAGCTCACACATCCTGAGCAATCGCGGTCGCACGATCCGGGCCAAAACGATGAACCAGAAGCGCTACGTCGATGCCATTGATGACAACACGGTGATCTTCGGAATCGGTCCGGCTGGTACGGGAAAGACCTACCTGGCGGTGGCAAAGGCAGTGCAGGCTCTGCAGGCCAAGCGCATCAACCGCATTGTTCTGACGCGACCCGCGGTCGAAGCAGGCGAACGCCTGGGATTCCTGCCCGGCACGCTCTCGGAGAAGATCGATCCTTACCTTCGTCCGCTTTATGACGCGCTCCACGACATGATCGATCCGGATTCCATCCCCAGACTTATCACGAGTGGAACGATTGAAATAGCGCCGCTGGCCTACATGCGCGGCCGCACTCTCAATGACTCATTCATCATTCTCGACGAGGCTCAGAACACGTCTGCGGAGCAGATGAAGATGTTCCTGACTCGCCTGGGATTCGGCTCCACGATGGTCGTGACCGGCGACGTCACGCAGGTCGACCTGCCCCGAGGCACGATGAGCGGACTGCGTTTGGTGTCTGACATCCTCGAGGGCATCGATGATGTCGCATTCTGTCGTCTGACGTCACAGGACGTTGTGCGGCACAAACTCGTGGGCCGCATCGTCGAGGCCTATGCGCGATATGACGAAAGTCGAGCCGAGCAACCGTGACCCAAGTAGTGGTGTCAAATGAAGCGGATGTGCCCTGCAACGAGCAGGAGTTGGCGCTTCTCGCATCCTGGCTCCTGGATCAATTGAGGCTGCACCCCGAGTGCGAACTGGGCATCACTCTGGTGGATCTTGATCGCATGACCGGCCTGCACGAGGACTGGATGCAAGAACCGGGGGCAACCGACGTGTTGTCCTTTCCCATTGACGAACTTCGCTCAGCCGATCCCGGAGTCGAGCTTGAGCCGGGTGTGCTCGGTGACATCGTGCTGTGCCCGGCGTTCTTGGGGCCGCAGATGGAGCAGTCCGGGCGGACGCTGGATCAGGAGCTCGCCTTTCTCGTCGTGCATGGAACTTTGCACCTCATCGGCTACGACCACATGGACGAGACAGAACTCCTTGCCATGTTTGGCTTGCAGGACAGGCTCCTCGAAGATTGGTGGGCCAGGTGACCGTGTCACTGGTGATCGCTGCCGCACTCTTGGTCGTACTTGCAGGCCTCCTGATCATGGCGGAGACGGCAATTGGACGCGTCACTCGCAGCCAGGTGGAGCCCTACGAGGAGAGTCGACCGCGCAGCGTCGCTCGCCTGCTCATCGTGATGGCCGATCGGCCGCGCTACGTCAACGTGTTGCTGTTCCTGTCCACGGTCTGCACCGTGACCGCCACCCTGTTCGCTGGTCTGGTCGTTCACGATGAATTCGTTGTCGCGGCGGGATGGTCCGAAGGGTGGGGACTGCTGCTGGCCATCGCGGTCATGGTCGCGGTCTCCTATGTGGTCCTGGGTGTGGCTGCCCGCACGCTGGGACGCCAGCACGTGGAGCGCATTGCGCTCGCCTCCGCCGGGGTTGCCCGCCTGCTCGCCGTCCTCTTGGGGCCGGTCACCACGCTGTTGATCCTGTTGGGCAACGCTGTCACACCGGGCAAGGGCTATCGCGAAGGCCCGTTCGCATCGGCTGCCGAGCTTCGCGAGATGGTTGATCTGGCCAAGGCCGATGACCTCATCGAAGACGATGAGCGGCAGATGATCCACTCCGTCTTTGAGTTAGGTGACACCTTCGCGAAGGAAGTCATGGTGCCTCGGACCGACATGGTGTCGCTCGAGAGGAACAGCACCCTGCGCCAGGCCATGTCGCTTGGCCTGCGGTCGGGTTTCTCGCGGATACCGGTGCTGGGAGAGAACTCCGACGACGTGGTCGGCGTCATCAATCTCAAGGATGTCGTGCGCCGCACGTTCAATCACCGCGAATCAGAGACGACCGAGCGAGTCGAATCGCTCATGCGCCCGCCATTCTTCGTTCCCGACAGCAAGCCTGCCGACATCCTGCTGAGAGAGATGCAGGCTGCCCGCGCGCATCTGGCGATTGTTATCGACGAATACGGCGGCACGGCAGGACTGGTCACGATTGAAGACATCCTGGAAGAAATTGTCGGCGAGATCACTGACGAATACGACACCGAGGCGCCCGAGGTGGCCCAGCTGTCGGAAGATTCCTTCCGTGTGCTTGCCCGTATGCACGTAGACGACCTCGCCGAGCTCTTGGGTCTAGAGCTGGACTCAGAAGAAGAAGGTGTCGATACGGTTCTCGGTGTGGTCGCCAAGCGACTCGGACACGTGCCCTTCGCCGGATCACATGTCGATATTGACGGATGGACACTTACCGCAGAGCAGGGAGCCGGCCGTCGCAATCGCATCGGCACGGTGCTGGCAGCGCGGCGAACCCCGCAGGATGCCTGACCTGTGAGCCAGTACTCACGCGCTGGTGTCGCTGTACTCGGCGCGGCAGCACTGTTTGGCACATCTGCTTCGTCACAAGCACTGCTGACGCCTGGAGCGCCGGGACCAAGTGTCGCAGCCATGCGGCTTCTCGTCGGCGCGGCGGGACTGCTGGTCATAGTTGTCTGGCGACGTGGTGGCACATCACTCGTGACGTTGTGGCGATCGCCAATGGTGTGGGCCATGGGCGCGGCTGTCGCGGGCTACCAGGTGCTGTTCTTCCTTGGCGCCAACCTCACCGGCGTCGCACTGGGGACCCTCGTGTCGCTGGCTTTTGCACCTTTCATTGCCGGAGTCCTTGGTTGGCTACTGCGCGAGGGTGCGCCGGGCTGGGTATGGCTCGTCTCCACAGTGGTGGCCGTGCTCGGTGTGGCTCTGCTGGTGCGCGACCCCGGTGGCACCGCGAATCTCGCGGGCGTCTGCTGCGCCGTGGGTGCGGGGGCGTGCTATGCCGTATATACGGTCCTCGGCGTCAGACTCACGCGAGAGGGCCACCCGTCGACGTCCGTGATGGCTGCGGCATTCTCGCTTGGAGCGGCATTCCTCATTCCGTTTGCTGTGACATCTAGCTGGTGGCTCTCGGGCCGCGGCGTGGCTGAGGTGCTGTGGCTGGGGCTCGCGGCCACGACTGTCGCCTATGTCTTGTTCGGGCTTGGACTGCGAGTACTGCAGCCGGGCCACATCGCCACACTCAATCTGCTCGAACCGGTGGTCGCCACCATCCTTGCCGTGCTGCTCCTGGGCGAAAGCCTGGGCGGTGCGGGCTGGTGCGGAGTGGTACTGGTCCTGATCGCGCTGGCGATTCTGGGCATCTCGTCGTCGAAACGCTCGACATCGTCAATGGAGGCAGCATGACTTTCCGCAGCGGATTCGCGTGCTTGGTCGGGCGCCCCAATGCGGGCAAGTCAACCCTGACCAACGCGATGGTCGGGCGCAAAGTGGCCATCACCTCCGACCGTCCGCAAACCACTCGTCGAGTGCTGCGCGGCGTGATCGATCGACCCGAAGGCCAGCTTGTGCTGGTCGACACCCCGGGCCTGCATCGTCCACGCACGCTGCTGGGTGAGCGGCTCAACGATCAAGTGCGCGAGACATGGTCAAACGTGGATGTTGTTGGCATGTGCATACCTGCTGATCAGGAGGTGGGTCCGGGAGATCGGTTCATCGCCACGCAGATCTCCTTCCTTCGCGGAAAGTCCATCGTCGCGGTCGTGACCAAGGTGGATGCGGTCTCGCGTGAGGTGCTCGCGGAGCGCCTGGTGGAGATTGCCGAGTTGGGAGTCGAGGTTGGTATCGCGTGGGCGGAGGTCATCCCCGTTTCAGCGGTGCAAGGTCATCAGGTGGACCTGCTCGTTGAGCGGTTGATCGACCTGCTGCCCGAAGGTCCGGTGCTGTACCCCGATGGAGACATCGACGAGGAACCGACGGAGATCACCATCGCTGAGCTGATCCGCGAGGCAGCGCTTGACGGTGTCCAGGACGAACTTCCGCACAGCATCGCGGTGGTCGTGGAAGAGGTAGTGCCGCGCGAAAGTCGACCGGCCGATCGTCCGCTCACGGATGTGCGAGCCATGCTCTACGTCGAACGTGACTCGCAGAAGGCCATCATCATCGGGGCTGGTGGCTCACGGTTAAAGGTCGTGGGGACTCGAGCACGCCACGGCATCGAGGCACTGTTGGGAGTGCCGGTGTTCTTGGATATCCGGGTCAAGGTGGCCAAGGACTGGCAGAAGGACCCCAAGCAACTGCGTCGCCTGGGCTTCTAGAGGTGGGGTTCTAAGCGGTCATGTGTGCCGACGCTTGCTTGGCCGCACGGGTTGAGCGTTCGACCTCGGGGTCAAGTTCGTATCGGTGACCGTAGGCCTCGATGATCGCGATGACGATTGCCGCCAGTGGAATGCCGATGATCGCGCCGATGGGACCGAATAAGGCGGCTCCCACAAAGACCGATGCCAAGGCGACACCTGAGTTGATGTCCATGGTCCTGGTCGAGATACGCGGGGTAAGGACGTAGTTCTCGATCTGCTGGTAAACGGTGGCGAAGATAATGATCCACAGGACGTCCAGCGGATCGTCGAAGATCGCGAACAGCGCCGGCAGGGCCACGCCGATGTAGGTGCCGACGGTGGGGATGAATTGGGCCACGATGCCGGCGAAGATGCCCATGGGCAACCAGTAGGGCACGTCAATGATGAAGAAGAAGGCACAGTGGAAGACGGCGGAGATCATCGCGAGAGCCAACTTGCTGATGACGAAGCCACCGGCTTTGCGCACCGAGATGTCCCAGATGCGGATGAAGACCACTTGACGCTCTGGTCGCAGCCACGAAGCGATGAAGCGCTTGATGCGAGGAGCGTCGGAGGACAGATAGAACGAGAACACCAGGACCGTGACGAACTCGAACACGAAGCCAACGACGCTGAAGAAGATGCCGAAGAACCCTCCGGCGAAGTTTCCGGCCAGACCGGCGATCTGTCCCGGGGTGAGGTTGAGGCTGTTGGTCAGCTGGACCGGGTCGATGTTGGTGTGGAAGGTCTCGTTCACCCAATGAACGATCTGGAGGATGAGTTCGGGTACAGCCAGAATGAGCTCGCCAACCTGGGTGGCCAGCGCACCGCCCAGCAGACCGATGAAGGCAGCGATGCCACCCAGCACAACGATGGCAACAATGGCCGTTGCCAGCCCTCGACTCATGCGTCTGCGCGCGAGAAAACTCACGACCGGGTCGAACGAGATGGCGATAAGCCAGGACAGCAGCAGCAGAAACAAGAATCCGGCCAGCATTTCCCACGCCCATTTGATGAGGGCCAGGAGGAGTACGGCCGCGATGATCAGGACCAGGCTTCGGCGCAGGAGGCGCGCGTCCAGGGCAATCATCAGGGGAGCGGACCGCTCAGGTTCCGGCGTGCCAGCGGTCTCGGCAGCTCTAGGGCTCGTGTCGCTCATGACAGTCTCCGAAGCTCAGGGCCCGTGTTCGGTCAAGGGATTAGGCCGTCTGCAGAGAGAATGTAGCGTGCCGCTCTACCGCGACGAGGCAGTTGTGCTTCGGACTCAGAAGCTGGGTGAGTCCGATCGCATCGTCACATTGCTGACGCGGTCCCATGGGCGCGTACGTGCGGTCGCCCGGGGGGTTCGCAAGACCTCAAGTCGCATCGGGGGTCGACTGGAGCCGTTCGGCCACGTGGACGTGCAGTTGTATGAAGGTCGCTCTTTGGACACGGTCAGCCAGGTCGAGACGATCGATGCGCATGGCGCGGTCCTGTCGGGCGACTACGCCCGCTGGACGGCCGGGACAGCCATGTTGGAGACCGCGGAGCGCCTGACCCCGGAGGAGCGCGAGCCTTCGGTCCAGCAATTCGCTCTTCTCATCTCCGGCTTGCGTGCGCTGATCTCCGATGAGCACGAGGCCACTTTGGTGATGGACGCGTATCTGTTGCGATCCCTGGCGGTCGCGGGCTGGTCTCCCTCGTTTGGCGACTGTGCCCGATGCGGAGCTCCCGGCCCGCATCGAGCGTTCTCGATTCCTGGCGGGGGTGTGGTCTGCCCGTCCTGCCGGCCGCCGGGTTCGGCCTCTCCCTCGGCTCCCACCTTGCTGCTGATGGGCGCACTGCTCAGCGGTGATTGGGAACAGGCCGACAGCAGCCAGGCACGTGATCGCCGCGAAGCGAGTGGACTGGTTGCTGCGTTCTTGCAATGGCATCTGGAGCGCGGCTTGCGGTCGCTACCCCTGGTTGATCGCACCTAGGGGAGGATGTCCCCATGGCCCGTGCCCCGCGTCGCGCGCTTTCACCCCGCGACCCCTCGCCGCATCCTTCGGGTGCTCGGCCACCAGCGCTACCTGCCGAGCTCATCCCGCGCCATGTGGCCATCGTCATGGACGGCAATGGACGATGGGCCAAGGAGCGAGACCTGCCGCGCACGGCCGGCCATGAGGCTGGCGAGGCAAGCCTGTTCGACTGTGTCGAGGGCGCCCTCGAACTGGGTATCGGGTGGGTCTCGGCTTATGCCTTTTCGACAGAGAACTGGAAGCGCTCACCCGACGAGGTCAGGTTCTTGATGGGTTTCAATCGCGATGTCATCCGCCGTCGTCGAGATGAAATGAACGAACTCGGTGTTCGGGTGCGCTGGGCCGGGCGTCGCCCGAAGTTGTGGCGCAGCGTGATCGCCGAACTCGAGGAAGCTGAACAACTCACCGAGGCCAACACCAAGCTCACTCTCACCATGTGTGTCAACTATGGCGGCCGTGCAGAGATCGCCGATGCGGCCGCTGCCATCGCGCGAGAGGTTCAGGCGGGGCGCATCAATCCTGATCGCATTGACGAACGCACGGTGGCCAAATTCATGGACGAACCGGACATGCCCGATGTTGACCTCTTCGTGCGGTCCAGCGGTGAGCAGCGCACCAGCAACTTTCTACTGTGGCAGTCGGCTTATTCAGAGTTTGTTTTTCTCGACACGCTCTGGCCGGACTTTGATCGACGCCACCTGTGGCACGCTTGCGAGATCTATGCGTCGCGCGATCGTAGGTACGGCGGTGCAGTGCCGAACGCGGTCGAGGATTAGGCGGCACTTGTCAGAAGGAGACGAAGCGTGGCATCCACGCGCCTCAATGTGAACAGGTCCAACACCCCAACCTGATCGACCGCGCGCTTGGCTGACACCGAGCGGAGGGGCTCGCATTGGATGTACGACGTGTGTGACAGCCGATTCACAGAAGTCGGCTCAACCTCGAGTCGCCAGGGGTATGTGCGTCGAGTTGTCGTGAGTGGACAGACGGTCTCACCTCAGGGTCAGCAGTCCGGGCAGCGGCCAAAGATCTCAAGTGTGTGGCTCACCTCGCGAAAACCGTGCGCGGCCGACACCGCAGCGGTCCAACGCTCGACAGCGGGACCATCCACCTCCACGGTGCGTCCGCATTCTCGGCACACCACATGGTGATGATGCGCACCACCACACTTGCGATAGGCCGATTCGCCGTCCTCGCGAATGAGAACGTCGATCTCATCGGCTGCTGCAAGGGCCTGCAGGGTTCGATAGACGGTGGTCAGCCCGATGCTCGTGCCCTGCGCCACAAGCTCGGCATGGATCTGCTGAGCGGAGCGAAATTCCTCCAAGGAGTCCAGGGCATCTTGCACTGCCGCCCGCTGTCGCGTCGTGCGTCGCA